>ERZ1740068.402-NODE-402-length-22316-cov-11.197835_pt1 | contig 22316 bp, 22 predicted proteins | sample MGYA00581735_ERZ1740068 | MGnify/ENA primary metagenome ERZ1740068 (study PRJEB43018, sample SAMN04849740) | marine metagenome | isolation source: floating plastic debris | place: Pacific Ocean | collected 2008-08-30 | study: EMG produced TPA metagenomics...
AACTGCTTTTTATTCTAAGGCACCAGACTTCGCGTCCCGTGGTCCGGCAACCGTGGTCCGGCAACCGGTCGCAAACCAGCGCCAGCAAAAGTAGTCTAACGTCTGGTATCTAAACTACCATTTCCCACTAATGCCTCCGCCGAAGACACTGGTCTCGTTGGGTTGAGTATCGGAAATGGTAAAGGTGCCCTGGCCAGTGACGAAGTGTTCCCATTGTGTTTTGGGACGGAAAGATTTGAGCCAAAAACGGATGAATTTCCGCATGGAACTTTTGGTGGTGCAAATTTGGCTCTTCTGAAAAGCCAGGTATTTATAGATGCCGTAGCAGACAATCAGAATAGGTAATAGGGATAGGTAGATTAGCATAAGTCAGGGAATCAGTTTGTGCTACGGCGCGCCGAATGAAATACTGTCTACCAATTGGTTCTCCTCGTGTCCAAGGGCTGGAAAAAAATCCTTCATTTGAATACCAGTCATGAGGATCGCTTCTTTGAGTCCCAATATGTACTCTTCGTTTTTAAACCTGGAAACGAGGTGCTCCTTGATCTCTCCCCAATAGTGATCCTTCATTTTACGGTTGATCCCTACATCACCGATAATCGCAAATTGTTTGTCTTTAATGGCCAGGTAAAACAGAACGCCATTTCGTTCTTTGGTGCGTTGCATCTCCAATGCGTTGAAAACTTCTGCGGCACGATCCAGGACATTTTTTGGACAATGGTCTTCCACATGCAATCTGATCTCACCAGATGTGGCTCGTTCGGCCTCTCTAATGGCTTCTTCGATGACCTCTTGATTTATTTTATTGAATATTTCTGTCATAGATGACTTATTTGCTCTAACAATATAACAATTTTCAGCTGGTTTGCCTTTATTAAATAGACCATTGCATGAAATGATCGATTAAAAGAATGAAATCTTTGATGAACAACATGGCCTCCCGGTACTTTTTGGTATTTTTTTATCTTTCGATAGCAGCAATCCTTTTCAGTTGTAACGCAGATCAGCAGAAAAAGGTAGACATCGAAAACTTTGATTTTTCAACAACCGATGCATCGGAACTGTATTTCAAAAACATAAGGGAGTCTTACTACCACATAGAGGAGAAGGAAGGCATACGGATATACCGGCTCAAAGACTATGATGACATAGACAGTAGTTTACTGAGACCCATCATTGTTTTTCACTGGCGGGTAGACAAAGCATTCCTGATGCTGGAATTTGGTAATGACATCAATCCAGAAAATATCAACATACAGCTGGGCGATGAGCAGGTTGCTCATCAGGTAATTCAAATCAAAGATCACCTGGTACTGGCCAATGACATCTATGAAGCGGTCATTGATGAAAAGGATATTTTTTTAAACAGAGACGGTGCGGCAACACCCTTGTTTGGCGCGATAACCGAAAAATCTAATTTTTCCTTGGTATTATACGATTTTTTCAGATTTACCAATGTTTATTGAACGAAAGGTTGTCTTAGTTCAGACATTTTGGGATATTCAGAAGAGGATTGCTAATCAAGAGTGAATTCAAGCCGTTCTTACAAATAACTAGCGAACTTAGAGTGTATTAAATTATGGAAAGAAATCTAAAATTAATGATGCTGTTACTATTTGTGGCAGCAAGTTTTTCGGTCTCCGCACAGAAATCGAAATATAGCAGTACTGCCGATGAATTGGCGTTTGATGGTAACGACCTGATCGCCTACCATGAAAATAAAGTTGTAAAAGGATCTGAAGAATACAAACTGGAATACGATGGGCTCAATTTGAGGTTTTCCTCAGAAGAAAATCTATGGACTTTCAAAAGTAATCCCAACAAATACCTACCTGCTTATAATGGCTGGTGCGCAACGGCTGTTGCCAATGGCAAATTGTACAAGCCTGATTACAGTCATTACAAATTGCAAGACGGTAAATTATTATTTTTTGAGGTAAGGGCTTTCTTCAATGGGAAAACAGCCTGGAACAAAGATCCTGAAAAACACAAGTTACTGGCTGATGACAAGTTTGAAAGCATCAAGCCAGATTGACAAGTTATCCACAGTTTACAATACTACGGGCTGCAAAAGCCAACAATAGCGAAGACGAGTAACAAAAGTTTTCAATAGGAAAGAGTTTATTAAGATAAAGCAATGAAAAGGAATCAATTTTTAAACATCGCTTTGGTCATGGTAATAGGATTAATTTTTACCACACACCTACACGCACAAGAACATACTTACGGTTTTCACGCAGATGAAAAGCCATTTGACGGCAACGACCTCATTTCTTACTTTGACGGCAAAATCCTGCCAGGCAAAGACAACATTACGCACAAGTACAAGGATGTCACTTTGTACTTCGCAAATGAAAAAAACCGCGATCGATTTAAGGAAAATCCTGAAAAGTACTTTCCGGCTTACAACGGCTGGTGTGCCATTGCACTGGCAAGCGGTACATTGGCCCGCCCCAACTACTCTAGTTATAAGGTACAAGATGGCAAATTACTGTTTTTCGAGGTAAGGGCATTCTTCAATGGAAAGGTAGCCTGGGAAAAAGATCCTGATATCAACAGAATCACGGCAGACGAAAAATACACTGAGATTTTCGAGAAAAAGCAATAAAAATTTTCTTAGAATCAGTCATAAAAATTATGATCAACTACCCCGGGTCTACATAGCAAGGCTCGGGGTTTTTTTATTGTCAGTTGGTAATAATCCACTCCAGGAAAGCCTATGCTTATAATAGCTGGTTCTCGAAGGCATATCTCACCAGACCCACTGTGTTTTTAGCGCCGGTTTTTCTCAAAAGGCTGGTACGGTGATTTTGGATGGTATTATCACTCAGATTGAGCTTTTCACCTATCTCGCGCATGGTGAGTTCATTGCAGATCAATCGTAATACCTCAATCTCCCTGCCAGTCAACGATACCTGTTGTAAAAACGAAGGTTTACTCAAGTCGGCCGCTTTTCTTTTCATACCGGCCTGAATGGACTTGGCCACCAGTTTGTTGTAGTAAAAATCATTGTCCATCACAGCCTTGATCGCCGCATATACTTCGTCTGGCTCTGCATTTTTAATAAGGTAACTGTGGATACCTGTTTCTATCATTTCATAGATGATATTTTCAGACGCGTGCATGGAAACCATGATGATCTTGACGCCGGGAAATTTCGCAATAATCTGGTTGGCCGCTTCATAGCCATCCATCATCGGCATTTCCAGATCCAACAATATCAGATCAAATGACTCTTTCTTGAGCATTTTCAATAACTCTTTTCCATTAGAAGCTTCGGCAACGTGATTGACCAGGTCAAAAGAACTGACCAATCTCACCATGCCCCTTCGAAAAAGCGTGTGGTCGTCTGTTACTATCAGATTGATTTTTTTCTTCATCTACACCGTTTGATAAGGAACTTGCAAATCTACACAAGCTCCTCCATTATCTGCATTATTAAAGTTCACTTTCGCATTAATCACCTCAGCTCTGTTGCTGATATTGTACAACCCAAGACCTCTTTTGCCTGGGTCCAGCTGATTGGAGGTAAATCCTACCCCATCATCCCGCACTTCTATGAACAATTGTGCATCCTGCCAGTCCATGTTGATGTAGATATTATTTGCCCGGCTATGTTTCACAGCATTGTGGATTAATTCCTGCAAAATCCGATAGATGATCAATTCGGTATTAGAATCCAGGCGCATGGTTTCACCGTTGACTTGCAGAGAAATGACAAGCTGGTCGCTGGCGTTGACTTTCTCAATGTATTCTTTCAAGACGCCAATCATACCAAACGTTTTGAGACCGGCAGGATAGAGGTTGTGACTAATGTTCCTAACCGTCTCAATGGTCTGGTCCAGGTAACCGGTGATCTCATCACTGCTTTTCTGAAAAATGGCAGGGTCTTGTGTAATCATCTTCATATTGAGCCTGATGGCCGAAAGCATCGCTCCTACACTGTCGTGAAGCTCCTGCCCCACCCTGGTCCGCTCTTTCTCCTGAGAGTTAATAGTCGTGATCAGTAATTTTTTCTGATGATCCGTCTGTAAGTTCTGAATGTCAAGTTTGTTCTGTAACACTTTCCGCTGATATAGCAAGACAAAGAAAATGACAGCACCACATAGCAACAGCAGGATAAATGTACCTACCAGCAGGATCGTGATGAAATTTGGTGGGGATTGCTCAGTCATTTAATCTTCGGTATTTAAAATTAATAATAAAAGCTGTAGCAAAACACACCGTCTTGATAATTGTCAGCATATTATGAATTCCCCATCCAACATTCAAGAATGAGAAGTCTTCTGACAACAAATAATCCAGCATCAGAAATATGAGGATATTTCCGGTGAAATAGAAAAATATACCGGTGTTCTGCCAGAAGATCGACGTGCGGATCAGGTTGTTGTCTACATTGACCAAAAATTGGTAGAACAAGTAAATTGACAAAGTGGAGTAATACAAGGCCGATACAATTTTGTGTAGGTTCACAAAATCATAGACTGATTTGAACTGCAGAAAGATGATCAAACAAACAATAGTGAAAGCAAATATGGTCTTGATGTGGTATTTCCTGGACAGTTTCAATTCACGCACGAAGGAGTAAAATAAGGTGAGTGTAATGAACTCCATAAAAGTCCAGAGATTCGCGATGTAGTTGGTATTTTTGATATCAAAAACTCTCGGTAGCATTTCCGAGAATAGATCACACAGTACCGATAGAATCAGATAAATGATAATCAGGCGATCTCTTTTCGCCTGGTACTTTAGAAGGACCAATGAAAGAATGACACAGGCAATGTTGGCATAAAGACTTATGTCATAAATCAGTAGAAAAGTTTCTGATGAAACCATTTTAAAAACAATTTTTTAAATTAGTTGAACCCTGGTCAAGCAACAGCAAATGGCATCTCCCTGTTTATTCCATCATGGAAGCTCATTGCGTAATGTGGGTTAAAATCTGTCACTCATTTTTTCTCTGAATAATCAAATATACGGAGGTCTATCAGAATGTAGATCAAAAATTCATCAGAATAAACAATAGCAAACTGTAGACCCAATGACTCGCAGTTGTATTTAAACCATAAAAACATTGAAGACATTGAGGAATATGGAGGATTCAGATTCTAGTCTTGATAGTCTCCTATGCATGACCGATACATAGGTGATAGTCTTTAAAAAACTACCCGAAGCGTAGCAAATTGTGAAGAGTACACGCTCCGGGCATTGATTTCATTCTTATCAAGGCCAGCCTACGCCACCACTACCACAATAGGGCGGACAAGGTTTACCATTATCAAAAGCGCCCGAATCAGCATCATCATCGTCTCCGCCTGATGCGCCCATGAACATAGGTCCAGCAGAACGACTTTCTAATGAGAGTCCACCATCTTTCGAATCATTGGACATTCTTAATTCTTTCGGAACTTTGAGTTGTTTTTTGGTAATGTTGTTTCCTTGCCTGTCAACACCCATCAACACCATTTTTGGATTTTTTGCGTCATCTTGTGCATAGTATACTCTGATACCGACACATCCCGGTTCATTCAGGATATTCTCAAATAACTCTCTACCAAAGTAAAAGGCGTGTGTGTGTCCAGGGTTATTTTTTTGGAAATTGGCGACCCATTTTTTAGAGTTGTTAGGGGAAATAAATCTCCCTTCTTTGCCAGAATACTCTTCAGACATAGTTTATCAAATTTAACATGAAAATTACAATGTATTGTCGCCGTCACGAATATCGAGAATTTTTTTGGAGTCTCAAAACAAATGTAATGTCCGTGTTATCAATTGATAATATCTCCCCGTAGTTTTCTGAAATTTTTCCTGGCTTCTGAGACATAAATACTACCCGGATAGCGTGTCAGGAATTCGCCGTAGTATTGCTGCGCATCTTCCAGGCGCTTGAGATCCTTCTCATAAACAGTGGCAATCGTATAAAAAGCATCGTCACCCAAAATGTCTGTACCATGACCTTCTACTATGGCATTGAGCATTTCAAGGGCTTCTTCAAATTTTCCCTGCTCTCTGAGTATCTTAGATTTCGACCAGAAGATTTCATCGGTAAGATTATGTCCGGGAAAGGCAGTGAGCAAGGAATCAAGTGTGACCATGGCCAACGAATCTTTGTTTTGGAAAATCAGCAGCTCCGCAGCAGAGTATCGTTGCAACGGAACATCCACAGAATCAAGAAAAGTGTTGTTACTGATCTGAAGGCTGAGCGAAATGGCATCATTGGATATTTCTCTACTGGTTGCCACCTTCAAAATATCCAGGTGACTTTTGGCCAGTGTAAAATCTCCGTTGTAATAATGAAGTTTAGCATTCTTCAACTTTGCGTCGTAAGCCAGGGGTGAATCTTCGAAGGCTTTTTCAACTTGTGAATAGAGTAGCGTAGATTCCCAGGGTTTTCCATAGAGCAAGTAGATATCACCCAGGTCAATTTTGCATTTGGCAGTGAAAGAGCGCGAAGCGCGTGGATTTTCCAGCAGGCGCGACAGGATGCTAATGGACTCCAGTAGGTTATTGAGGTACAGCGCTTGTAGCTGCGCCTTACTTCTCATCGCTTCCAAACCATGAGAGGAGTTTCTGGAATATTCGAAAAGTGCCTGGTACTTGTCTGAAAGTTCTCTGATATCATTAAGGTCTACAGGATAGGTATTTTTCACTTTGTCCTCCTGTGCTTTGATAGACATCCTACGCGCATAGAGGTAGTTGGGAGAATTGGGGTAGTTATCCACAATGTAGTCAAATATCTTCTGCGCATCTTCATATGCTTCATTGGACAAAGCAATGGCACCAATGTTGATTACCTCAGCTCCCTGACCATCGATGCGTCTGTCAAAGGCCCGGGCCTGGATAAATGCACTGGTAAAATCTTTGCGCTGCAGGTATACCCATATCAGGAGCTCGGGATAAATAGGTTCATCGGGCTTGTCCTGTACCAGGTCAATCAGTTTGAACTCCAGGTCGTCAAAATCTTCTTCCTCACTCAAGGTGGTCTGCAGCACATTCTTCACATAGCTGACACGCTGTGGATTCTGCACGGCAAAATTGAGGTATTCCTCTATCATAGCCGACTTGTTGCCGGTGATGCGGTAGATGTTGGCCATTTGGATGGCATAAGCATAGGGATCCCGCAATTCCTTGCGGGCTTTCATAAAAATTTTAGAAGCCTGCTCGGCCAGTCCTTTTCTGATCAGATTCTGCGCCAGACCAACAAGGCGATTGGGTGAGTTACCCACATTCTTGATCATGTTGTCGATTTGCTTTTGAAATCTATCCTGTTGACCCATTTGTTGATAAAGCAGTGCTAAGTCTATTCCATAGATGTTATTTCCCTTGTAGCGGGTCAACACTTTTTTCATGTACTTCTCCGCTTCGTCATACTGCTCGGTATTGACCAGCAGTTTGTAATAGTTATTGTGGATATATGGGATGTTGCTCTGTCTGCGCAACAATTGTTTGTAAAGATCCTGCGCCTTGTCAATTTGTCCGTTTTGATAATATTGATTGGCCAGCTGAATGTTCACCTGATTTTGGTCAGCTTGTTCATTCTCCTGAGCAGCGGCTACCTGTGTAATGAAGAGTAGCGCTAATAGGTAAAATTTGATCTTTAATTTTTTATGCATAGCTCGAGTTATCTACATATCCCCTATCCTATAATATAATATATATTTAATATATAAATTCTATTATTAATTATTATCGTGTGGATATGTGGGTAAGTTCCATTGAATTCGACTTGTATATTTCAATTGTTTATTAACTCAAAAGTTATGCAACGTCTTCCACATCTTATCCACTTGCAGATCGATTGGAAATCAATGAGATACGATAAATATCTTGATGAATGTTGATAATGTTCATAACTTTTGATTCTTCCGATCCCTACTGGATAAGAAGTGGACAAATGCGATGATGTCGTCATTTATCCTTTGTGTTTATCCCCATTTTGTCTGTTGGGGATTTCCCGGTGGATAAAGTAAATGTTAATTCACAGTTTATTCTATGCTTATCCACATTTATCCACCGCCTTTTTGAGTGTTGATTTGTTTAGAACTCAAGGTCCAGATTGACCTCAAAGTTGGCCCTTAAATCAGACTCTAAGCCGGTGTGGATGATCGTTTCCGCCTCCTTGTTTTCCAGGATACTTCCATAAGACCAGGTACCATCATTGTTATCATCTACCTTTATAACGAACTTATATTTCCCAGGTTTAAGTCTTCCGATGGTCAATTGCTGTTGGTCAGTGATTTTGATGTTACGTTCTACAGTCTTCTTATCCACATCGATGAGCTCTACCCAGTAGTTTTGATAGTCTGTCTTCAGATTGATGATGAACACACCCAATGTGGATATGTCTTCTTTTTTATAGGGAATTGATTCTTTGGCAAGTGTATCCAGTTCTACAGACAGAAAGGTGCCTTTGGGTAAAAGAAGGGCAAACTGGTTTTCCTTGCGTGTACTGTAAGGCGCTCTGGTAGTATCCGGATTGATGGTGTCTTGTTGAATATAATAGGCATTGAGCGACCGGATGGTATCGTTGAGTGATTTCCAGTCCACCGGGATATCCAATGTGAGTTTGGTCCTGGTAGTGTTCCACGTGAAGGAGGGCTGTGGTAGCTCTTGTGTGGTGTCTGTACTGTCGGTAGTGACGTTGGTAGTGTCTGTCGCGTTTGATTTAAAAGTAAGAGGTAAGTACAGCAGAGAATCAACAGACAGTGAGATGGAGTCTGTGGAAAACTGTCCTATGGGTTTGTTGAAGTCCAGGTTGAGTTGTAAGTCTTTCCTGATTTGTTCATTGGTTTTTCTGCCGGCTATTTCAAACTTCTCTGGTTTCTTCTTAGTAGGTCTGAATTTAACGACCACCGTATCTTCTATCGATTGTTGCAGACTGTCAGTAAGAGAGAAATAGTAGATGAGACTGTCTTCTTCTGCGAGTTCCTGTGTATTGTAAAAGCGGACCATGTTTTCGGAGATCCTGTGTTGATAAGCCAATGGTTTGTCAGGATTGTCTGCGGTGACTTCCAGCTCGGGAATAGGCTTATTGAATTTGACATCAAAGTACCGGCCTGCTATTCTGCCACTGACTACTTCTGGTTCTTGTGTATCGATGCCCAGTGTTCTGAGGAAGAGGCTGTCTTTACTGTTATATAGATCTAGTGTATCCTGTAGGAAGGCATAGGCTTCTTTGTCTGTTTCCAGCTTGAGGTTTTTGTTGGCATCTTTCCATGCATAGATGTTGTAGAAACCAGTCTTGATATTTTCTATTCTGAAGTCACCTTGTTCGTCTGCAGTGAAGAAGTAAAGTGGTTTGTCTTCATAGATATTGGTAGTGTCTGTAGCATCATAGAGACCTATGGTAATGTTCTTTGCCGGCTCACCAGTCAGTAAGCCTACTGCTTTGCCAGTAACGTAGATAGAATCAATGAAAGGTCCGGTACTGAAGGCTAATCTAAAGTTACGAACGGGGTTCTTCTCCGTGATGTCGGTGACACCATCGAGGAAATTGAAATTGTAGGTGGTGCTGTCTTTAAGTGGTGTCTGGAGTTTGATGGTTAGTAGATACTTCTTAGTAACAAAGGAATATTCCAGTTCTGTATTGGGTGAGATGATCAGTTGTTGTTTTAGTTTCTCTGCGGTGATTCTTTCATCAAATTCAAAAGTGAGGGTTTGTCCTTTGAAGTTGAGCGACTGATTGACAGGAACAGAGTTGATGGCTACCGGAGGGATACTGTCTCTGGGACCACCGGTAGGAGATCCCTGGTTTGCACAGCTTGCAGCAAAAAGGTAGACAAGTACAATAGCGAGAAGAAAGAGACTATTTTGTTTGTTCATTTGTTAACAACGTAGATCAGGCTAGAATAATTATTATTATTCTTTTTGGCTAATTTATTTGACTTGTAGCCTATTTGAAAAGCCTTCATAAAATTTGTCCCATTTCCGCTGTTTTTCTCGCTGAGAAGTGACACATAGTAGGCGTCTAGCTTCATTGGGATGGTTCTGATGAGTTTTACCTTCATTTTTTTGAATAACTCTTTGATATTCAGTTGGTTAAAGTGGTATAAGTGCCTTGGAATGTCATATCCGGCCCAATTCTCTTTATAATAGGCCGCATCATAGCTTTCATGGTTAGGAACAGCAATGATCATGGTGCCATGGTCTTCTAAAAGCCGTACCAATTTACGTGCAGTCTTCTTGAGATCTGCTATGTGTTCCATTACATGCCATAGCATGATGACATCATACTTTTCATCCTTAGGTAACTTTTTGAGGTCCTCATACACGGTAAGCTGATTGTCCTCTTTTGCACTTTTTCTTGCATGTTCATCTGGTTCTATACCAGTAGTATTCCATCCCTTGTCATTGAAATAACTGAGAAGATGTCCTGTGCCACATCCATAGTCCAGGATCTTTCCTTTCTTTTGATACTTTGAAATGATGTTGTATTTATTTCTGACAGTGTACAGTCTCGCCAATTTGTAAAGGATATTGACCAGGTTGGTTCCTTTGTTGGCATGGGATACATAGTCGGTAGACTGATAGTATTTGGACAGGTTGGCAGGTTCTGGTCTGGGGTTGGTGAAGAGTAGTCCACACTTATTACATTTGACAATGGCAAAGCTCTCCTCAGTGACAAGGTAATCCTTGCAGATCATGTGATTGGTGTAAGCCGGGTGTTTACAGACGGGGCATTCTTCTAGACGTTCGTACATGTTTATTTAGCTAAGTAGACCATGAGTACAGAAATATCTGCTGGTGTGATCCCACTGATGCGAGATGCCTGACCTAGATTTTCTGGTTGATGTTTATTCAATTTTTCTTTGGCTTCTGCCGATAGTGAAGGAATGGCAAAGTAGTCAAATTCTTTTTTGATTTTGATCGCGTCAATGTTGGCTAACTTCTCTGCCAGCTTCTGTTCCTTTTCAATATAAGTTTCGTATTTGATTTGTATTTCTGCTTGTTCCAGTACTTCGTTATGATACTGTTTCAGCGATGACGCAACGTTGGAACTGATCTCTGTCAATGAATGAATATTGAGCTGAGGTCTTCTGATGATATTAAGTAGATTGGTTTTTTCTTTGATCGCTGCAGTGCTGTAGTTTGATAATACAGGATTGGCTTCTTCTGGTGTAATCTTGATCTTCTTTAAGTCTTTGATCAGGTCATTCACTCTTTGTTTTTTGGCCATCATATTCTGAAGTCTGTCATCTGATGCCAGTCCTATTTTATGTCCCAGTTCAGTGAGTCTGAGATCCGCATTGTCCTGTCTCAGTAAGATCCTGAATTCTGCCCTGGAGGTAAACATTCTATAAGGTTCTTCAGTACCTTTATTAATGAGGTCATCTATGAGTACGCCAATGTATGCCTCCGATCTTGATAAAACCAACGGTGCCTCTTCTTTGGTTTTCAAGTGTGCATTGATACCTGCCATGAGTCCCTGACATGCTGCTTCTTCGTAACCAGTGGTCCCATTGATTTGTCCTGCGAAATACAGGTTGTCAATGAGTTTTGTTTCCAGTGTATTGTGCAGTTGGGTAGGTGGAAAGAAATCATACTCTATCGCATAACCAGGCCTGAACATTTTTGCATTTTCAAATCCTGGGATTTTGGTAATGGCTTTGTGTTGTATGTCTTCAGGCAATGAAGTCGAGAATCCGTTTACATAGACTTCTACTGTATTCCAGCCTTCAGGTTCCACAAATATTTGATGTCTGTCGCGTTCCGCAAAACGATTGATCTTGTCTTCTATGGAGGGACAATATCGTGGTCCTAGCCCCTTGATTCTCCCGTTGAACATAGGCGACTGATCAAAACCAGTTTGTAGCGTTTCGTGAACATCGGGATTGGTGTAAGTAATCCAGCAGCTTCGTTGTTCTTTCAGACTTGAAGTTTCATCGCTGTAGGAGAATTTGGAAGGATCTTCGTCTCCTGGTTGTTCTGTCATGACGGAGTAATCCAGGCTCCTTCCATCTACTCTGGGAGGTGTGCCGGTCTTCATTCGTCCTGCTTCAAACCCTAGTTCTACCAGTTGTTCTGTGATGCCGGTAGATGCTTTCTCTCCTGTTCTGCCCCCACCAAATTGCTTCTGTCCTATGTGGATGATACCATTGAGGAATGTGCCACTTGTTAAGATAACAGAGTTGGCGCTTACTTCCAGTCCCATGCCTGTGCGAACTCCTACCACCTTATTGTCTTTGACAACTATTCCTGTGACCATTTCTTGCCAGAAGTCTACATTGGGTGTAGCCTCCAGTTGTAGTCTCCATTCTTCAGCGAACCGCATTCGATCGTTTTGTGTCCTTGGACTCCACATTGCTGGTCCTTTGGATCGGTTGAGCATCCTGAATTGAATCATGGATTTGTCAGTGATGATACCTGAGTATCCACCAAGTGCATCAATTTCTCGTACGATCTGTCCTTTCGCTACACCACCCATTGCAGGATTACATGACATCTGTGCGATGGTATTCATATTCATGGTCACCAGTAAAACTTTAGATCCCATGTTGGCTGCTGCTGCTGCTGCTTCGCATCCTGCATGTCCTGCTCCTACTACAATTACATCGTAATGTTGAAACATAAAATATTTTTTATACTACTATATATAGTGTTCCACGTGGAACATTTATTCAATCTATTGTTGTGCCTGCCGTAGCAAACTAATAGTGATGGTTTGATTCCTTAGTGATTTACTTTGGAATAGAAGGATTGTCATATACACCAGGATTTAGACCATTCACTTTTTGCTGCTGTAAATATCTCTCAATCTTTCGAGAATCAATTAGATACAGATTGTGTTTTTATCTGTTTTAATATTATTCTTTTTGTCATTTTCATAACACCTTTATCATTGTACGATATTGTAAGAGGAATAACTGATTTAGCCTCTTTTTCGTTCGCTTTTGCGTATTTCAATTTGCTTGATATTCTTGTCTTTTTCATGTCTCTAACGAGGGATTGATTGACAGCGCTACGGTTGTATAGAGACGGTGGTACTGTCCTATTGACCTTGAAGTACCTTATGGTTATTTCATTGTCTATTGCTGTATAGCTATTTGCTTGTTGTCCTATATCCATGTCGATTCTGAGTTTATCATTGTTCTTTGGTAAGAAGTCTCTTTGTGGGTAGTGCGTTGTAGTATGGAAATAACCAAGCCTTTTTGTTGAACACCATAAGTCTTACCAGGTGAATAACTGATAGTTTGAAAAGTTTTGCTATCATTTACTATCTCGTTTCTATTTCCTGGTGTCTCTATAGCTTGATGTAACTCGTCACAGATCTTGGGTTTACTTGTGTGTCCTGTTACTGTTGGATAAATGGGTGATACTGCATCTACCGGGAATTCAGGTATTAGAGAGACGTTATTCAATACATTGATATGAAGTGTCTGCACCAGTTTAATCTGCCTCTTAGTATATGCCGTTCCGTATGAGTAAGAGCCTGTTGATATACCAGGGCTGGGTTTTGTATGATCGATACAGCGTACTTTGTAGTGTGTGTCTATGTATATATGATTTGGGAATTTGTGTGTACCCGTTGCCTTTACTTTAGGATAATTCATAGAGCAGGATGATTGAATTTGCTGATAATGATGATCAGGTAGTTTGCGAAGGACTACCAATGATGTGTAATGGCAAGTGTCTTTGGTGACGTCTATGTGATATGGATATGCTTGAGTCGATCTTTGAGTGCCAGATTGCTGGACATGAGGGCCCTCATTTGGTTGTCGTGTAGCGTAGTAATAATGAGCACAATGGATGCTTCCATTATTTGATGCAAAGGAATATGTTATTTGGAACGTTGCTAATTTGCTGATTGTATCCATATAGCTGGTTAATTGGATGTTCCACAAATAAAAAATGTTCCACGTGGAACATTTCAATTAGCGATTATATTAAGGCATTCATCTTCTTTTAGTCTCATCTGTTTCTTATCACTTTCAGAATGATCTTCAAAACCTAGCAAATGAAGGATTCCATGAATGATTACCCGTTTTATTTCCTGTTCAAATGCTGTTTTCAGTGTCTTGGCATTCTCTGCTACACGCTCCACACTGATGTAAATATCTGCTTCTATGACTAACTCATCTGTCGATTGATTGAAGGTAATGATGTCAGTGTAGGTATCATGAGAGAGGTAAGAGACGTTTATCTCGTGTAAATACTCGTCATTGCAAAAGATGTAATTGATATCTCCAGGTACCTTTTGGTGATCTTTGATGATTCCCGCTATCCAATTTTGGATCAACTCAGGATCAGATAACTTAAAGTCAATATCCTCACGGAAGAAATTAATGCTGTCTGCAGCCATTAGTTGAGGTAAAAACTAAGGACAATAGAACTACCATTCTCATTGAACTGCACCTCATCACATAAGTTCTTCATTAAAAAGATACCTCTACCCCCTGGTTTGTCAATGTTCTCAGGAGCCGTTGGATCAGGTAAGTTCTGATAATCAAACCCCTCTCCTTCATCTCTGACAGTGAACTTGATGAGCTTCTCTTCCAGAATCAGGCTGAGGAAAACGCTTTTTGACTTATCGCTCTGGTTTCCATGCATGATGGCATTGTTAACAGACTCTGTCACTGCGATCATTATGTTGCCGTAGATGTCATCATCCAGGTGATATTTCTCCTTGGCATTGTCAATAAAGCTTTCTACAATCCTGATGTTCTCGCTCAAAGAAGGTATTTGAATACTAATTGAGTCCATTATTGATTTATTCTTTTGAAATACTTATTTACTTCTTTCTTATAAAATGGATTGAGTTTTACGGGTATCGTCTTTAATAACTCAATCTCACGTTCTTTCGTTTTAAAATATTCTTCAAACTCAGGAGGTAGCTGTCTGCTAAAATCCTCAGGTGATTCTGCTTCGCGTTGCTCATCCAGCTCTCGCTCTCTTTGCGCATTTTCTGCTTCCAGCAAACGGGTAACAATGTCTTCTTGCCTTCTGATCAATTCGCTATCCAGTCGCTTATTGACCAGGTCTTCCTCATTCTGCTTCATCTTTTCAATCAGCTTGCTGAGATTGCCCTGCTCTCCTTCAGGATCTAACTGATCACCCAGTTTGTCTCCCTGCTTTTCCAATTCACGTCTAAGCATCTCTTGCTCGGCGGCAAGTTTAGCTAATTCCTGAGATAATTGCCTGCCACTCTTACCACTTTTCTTCAATTCCTTGATCTTATTACTAAGCTGTTTTTGAAGCTGAGACATATTAGGCATATTACCCTTTTTCTGACCTCCTTTTTTTGGTTTCCCCATGGCATCTGCCATGCTCTGTTGCATCTGTTGTAAGACGTCATCCAACAAGATGGCCAGGTTATTCATAGAGGTCATGGCAAACTGCTGATTGCTTACCGCACGGGATTTACGTCTGTCACGTAGCGCTTCTACAGATTCATCCATGTATTGATTCATGGTTTCTACTTCCCTGGTAACAAAAGAAGAGAGTTGGAAAACACGCTTAGCCAGGGACAGGAGACTGTCTTTCACTATTTGAGAATCATCTTTGAGCTTTAGCTGGGTCTGCGACAGCGTGACAAAACGAGGGTCGCTTTGGTTTACAGACCTGAAATCCTTCATTAACTGTTCCTGATCAAAGGATAGCTTCACCAGATTATCGACAATATCTCTAAGATTATCGAGGTTTTCCTGCATTTGCTGCATCTCTGCTCCTGCCTGCATCTGCTGCATCATCTCTTTCATCTTTTGCATTTGCTGTCCTGCCTTTTGCTGGCTTTCAGATGCTTTGTTTCTTTTCTTCTGGTCCAGGTTGTCAAGACTTTGCTCTATTGACTCGTCAATGTCTTCTTCCGGCTCTTTGAAGTCCTGCATCGCATCAGGATTCTCCAGGCTTTGGTTGATTTCTTCTATTTCCTCCCGGTCCTTTTTGATATCTTCCATCTTCTCCTGAATTTCCTCCTGCTTCTTGCTAACCTCATTCAGGTCACTTTTTTGCTTCTTACCCTTCTCTTCATCACCTGCTTTCTGCTCTTCCTTGCCTTTTTCTTGCTTATTTTCTTCAGAATCGCTGTTTTCACCGTCCTTAGACTCCTGATCTTCGTTTTCTTTTCCTTCCTGGTCTTCCCCTTCTTTGCTTTCCTTATCCTCTTTTCCTTCCTGGTCCTTATCGCCTTTGGGGTCTTTTTTGTTCTTATTTTTGGTTTCTTTGGCCAGTTCTTTCTGCTCTTTTTCGAGTTTGTCAAGCTTCTGGATGATTTCTTCAACTTTCGAATCCATCTTCAATCGCTTGAACAACTCCAGTGCGCGCTCCAGCTCTTCTTCCATAGAGTTCTCTTTGCTCTTGATTTCATCTAGTTGCTGCTGCACTTCATCCACACTGTTATTTTCTTTCAGTAGTTTCCTCAGTTCGTCGTACAGTTTTTTGGTCTCTTCGTCCAGAATATCACTCATCAGTTCCTGAAGCTTCTTGACTTTCTCCTGAATTTTAGGACTTGGATTCTTAAACTGCTTTTGCGCTTCATTGAGTGCTTTGTTTTTCTCTTGCAAATCCTTGAGCTCCTGATTGAGCTGTTCTCTCTTCTCCAGCAGGTCTTCCAGCATTCTTTTCTCCTGCCAGTCTATTTTTTGCTCTGTTTTGAGCCTTTGATCTATTTCTTTGATTTTTTCCTGAAGTTCTTGGGCCTGTTCCAGTGATTTATCAATCTGTTTTTGGGCAGATTTGGAGTTTTTATCGATTTTATCTTCTATTTCCTTACTGGAAGGCGTTTTGAAGGAAAATTCTGAGGAACGGGTCTTTTTGCTGCCGTTGATGGCATCATTGTCCGAAATCTCCAGGAAATACTTCAGTTCAGCGTCGTTTTCCAGTCCTAAGGAGTCAATATTCCATTGATAGTAGAAACTGCTGCTTGCCTGACCACTTCCCAGATAAAGATCTTGTACCTGGTACTTTGATTCGTTTTCCTGTTTATAGTAAAGCTTCAATTTTCTCAAACCGTAATCATCTGAGACATTGCCTCCCAAAATGATGTAGCTGTATAATAAAGTATCTACCAGCTGATTGACATTGATTTTTGGAAACTCATCTTTGATGGTGTTGACATTGAAGAGCAATCTATTGGCATTTTCGCTCTTTTCATTGAAAATCTTGAGTTCCAGCTCTCCGGGAACCGTGATCTTTTCTTCATACTGAAAGACTTCGCTGTCGGAGCGGTCTGAGTGGATAGATTCTCCGTTTTTAAAGATTTCGATGCCTTCGGTGTAGCTCGTACCAAAGTTCCAGGTGGCTTTTGTACCTTCAGGAACAGTGATATTGGCAATATTGGTGAGTATTTCGTCTTTTTTCCCGGTGTAGGCCGGGTAATCGAGGTTGATGAAGTACTCTCTTAAATTTGGTCGGGCATCTACGTTGAGTACGCTGCGGTCTGATTTGAATCCCGCGGCTTCCAGAGAAAAATTAACGCTATTCTGCAGATTTTGGAAAACGTAGGTAAATTCATTGCCTTCCGTCTGCTGTTTGGCCTTGATTCTCCTTTTACCAAAATTGATGTATAAATCTTCTGGGATGAAATCTCCAGTCAGTGAAACACGCAGTTCAAAGTCTTCATTGCGAAAACCCTGCAAATTCTCATTGAGGATATTGAATTCAAAAGGGGCAACAGGGACAAATTCTTTTTCAAAATTGATGATCCTGTTGGTACTTTCTGTGAGCATCGAGGGAATGAATAATAAAATGAGCAAGGTGATGCCGGCAGGATAAAGTATATACTTGAGGTATTTTCGGTTCTTTTTGGTTTCAACTGCTTTTTCAAACGGTACCAGCTTAACGGAGTCGGTTCTTTGTGAAATACTCGCTGTCACCAATTCGTTCTGACTATCAGAGAGTTTTTCCAGTTGCAGCAGGTTGACCAACTTGTCCTTGACGTCCGGAAAGAATTCTCCGATTTGCTTGGCAGCCTCTTCATCACTGAGTTGTTTGTCCAGCGTGAGCAGTTGATAGATTGGCCAGGCAATCCAGCTAAATGTAAAGGCCCCTACCAGACCTACTGACAAGAAAAACAGTACGGTTCTGATAACAGAACTAAAGCGAAAAGAGAATTCTAAAACATTGACGGTCAAATAGATAGCTATGAAAATAGCTGTTAATAGAATTACTCCTTTGATCAACTTACTTAGAAAAAACTTCCTTTTGTAAGCACTTAATTTTTCGTGGATTATCTGTTTATTGCTCATATTATTTCACCCTCATCATTGCTGCAAATCATACCAAACCAGGTTTTACTACTTCCCGTCTTTCAACCAAAACGCTGTACTTCCCGCTACATTACCACCAGCTACTACTTGTTTTGACAATCAGGCCTATATCAAGTCGGATTGCGCACAGGCACGATTTGTTCGTTTCATCCAAAATCGGCATGCTTACTTTCTAAATCTACCTGTATCTCGCAGCACAGGAGTAACATTGGTGTTGGTTACTTTTACAAATCTTTGGTATAGTGATTATCAGCCTTACTTCTAATTTAACTGATTAATTCATCATTTTCCAGCGAGTCGCCTTTGCGGTCGGCCATCAGGCAACAGATAAAAAGAAACATAAATGTTGCACTATTTTATATTCAATTGAAAATCAGAACTTTATTCAAAAAAAACTTCTTTTTCAAAGTAATCCATTACATGAATTTTCAATAACTTTTCTTGCTCCATCAAATCGAATGATGGCAGCTTTTTCTCTAATTTCCAATGGGGCCATCCATTTTCGTCGAGTCCCTCAAGGCTGTAAAATCCGGAGAGGCTCAGTACTTTGCAGATGGCGATGTGCATCAGATCTTGTTTTTCTTCTTTCGTAAAAGTCTGCGCACCTTTTCCAAGTTCCTGGATACCTATTAAAAATAAAACGCCATTCAGGTCTCTGGGTTTTTTTCCAAGTAGGTTTTCCAGCCTTTTTAACAGTTTTTGCCAGTCTTTTTCCAGCTCCAGGTCTTTCTTATACATTTTGTGCATCTAATTCTTCCCAAAATTCATGAGCGCGACGAAGATGTGGGATCACGATGGTACCCCCAATCAGCGTAGCAATGGAAAATACTTCCTCTATTTCGTCCTTGGTCATGCCCAATTCATGACAGACAGTGAGATGGTATCTGACACAATCATCGCATCTCAAGACCATGGAACAGGCCAGTCCAATCATTTCCTTGGATTTTTTATCCACTTTTCCATCTGAAAAAGTATTGGTGTCAAGGTTGAAAATTCGCTTGATTGTTTTATTTTGCCCGGAGAGGATTTTATCATTCATTTTGCTCCGGTAATCGTTAAATTCTTCTACTAAACCCATTTGTTAAAATTTTATAACCAAATATACTTACCGACCATGAATCATAATGTGTGGAATGATTTTATCGGCTTGTTTTTTCCTAATACTTGCCTGACTTGCTCAAAACCATTGGTAGTTTCTGAAAAGTTCATTTGTCTGGACTGTTTTATGTCCTTGCCTGTAGTGCCACGGACAGAATGTGGAGAAAGTGACTTAATAGAGAGGTTTGCGCTGTTTCCGGAGGTTATCATCGCCAGGTCTTTTCTGGTATTTCGTAGCAATGGTCCTGTCCAGCAGCTGATTCATGCATTTAAATATCAGGGGAACCAGCAATTGGCGGTGCATCTTGGAAAATTGATCTTCACAGAAAATCCTGCATTTTTCCATGAGAGGCAATGGGATGGAATCATACCAGTACCACTGCATCGGTCCAAATTTAGGAAAAGGGGTTACAATCAAAGTGAAATGCTCGCTGCCGGATTTTCCGAAGTGTCTGGTATTCCGGTTTTGACAGATCAGGTGGTCAGGGTGAAAAAGACCCGGAGCCAGACAGGAAAGTCGCGCTCGGAGCGTTGGCAAAGTATGCAGAATATCTACCGATTGTCAGCGCATTTTTCCGGGCAAGGCCAGCGATTGATTTTGATCGATGATGTGGTCACGACTGGTGCTACGATTTCGGGATTGATTGAGGCGTTGTTGGCGGGTGGTGTGAGTGAAATTGGTGTGGTATGTCTGGCCAGTGAAGATTAGTAGAGATGAGGTTGGTCTGTGAGTCGAAAATAAGATTCGCTACTAAACGGTAGAATTTAAGGCCCTGAGATTTCATCGTATAGTACCAATATACAGGACCTCTGAAAATAGGCGATTCTCAGGGCTTTTAAAAGGCAATCATTAAGTTTTATTTGAACTATTAAATATCTGATATACAAATGGTTATAAACTAGAATTTGCCTTAGATTGCTGATTTAAAATCAGACACTGTAGTGCGCGTATTTGCCTGATTTTTTGACTATAGATAACTTTTAAGTTGCTTTTATGACAGGATTGATTACAAAACCAAGCAGATTGATCCTTGATCAGAATTGAGTTAAAACAAGGTGTATTACAGTGTATAAAGTCATCAATTACCTCTCTCAGGATTTCCTTCAGTGATCAATATTGTGCCTGGAATTGATGGTGATGTCGTTACGGGTCGGGATTCAGCATTAGAAGACAAAAATGGCAAATCCTTTGAGCTGATAAGTGGAGACGGTGGTGAGCATGGAAGTCCCAATTTCTACTTGTGGCAAAACCTCATCCGCGCCAATTTTTCTCCCTGTCATCGATTGTCCACAAACTACTAATTTCACTCCGGCTTCTTTCAGTTCTTTAATCAATGCGACATTGGGATTATCAACCTGATACCTTTTTTGATAGGCTTCATTTTTCATGATGGCCTTGGTGGCACTACCGTGAATGGCCACGACTACTTCTAGGTTTTCAGGCTTCACTCCCCCCACTACATGGAGGTTGAGCATTCGTGCAACATTGTTCAGGGCAAATGCCAAGGCATCTGCATCTCCACCGGTTTTTGCATCTACCACTATTTTGTATTGCAGGTTAGGGTCAGGTTTGACAGTGGCTGCTTCAACGTCATAGATGGCACCAAAGTTTTTAATCAAAGGGGCTACTCGTTCCTGTGCCAAACCGGCAAAACTGATGTTCAACAATAAAAGAAGCAATAGGTGTTTCACGTGGAGTATCTTTAGTTTGGGCTAAAGATGTGTGATTTTGGGGAGAATCGGAAAACTCATTGGCCAGATTCTCTTCGGAGCTGTTGAAGGAAATAGCATTGGTTACAGGGAGATCAGCTTTAAGCCGGTTTATATCGCCTGGCTCAAGATACAGCCTCCAGACAGTTATATTCTTGAGCGTCCCGCTCACGGCTTTGTTCACACCAGCGGATGCTGGCGCGAGATAGTCTATTATTTAACGTTAGAAAAGTACAACGCAGATATCTCAAAATTGCATTAATTGAAGATTTTGTCTATTGTATACTGCTTATTGCCTACTATGTTGCGCACGGATTGGGACGCTGAGTCAGCGACCCTAATTTGGATTACTGGCTTGTAGCAATCTCCGCGACCCGGTTTAAAGTCTTTTATCTTTGCTCTTTTGTCTTTCTATAAACTAGAATCTAAATCACCTTACACTCGTCAAGTAAGTCAACGCCTGAATTTTGTTGCGGAAAGGCATTGTTGGTTTTTTGGCCACCATGTTATATCCCTTGAGTAAAATTTCTTTCAGGCCGTCGATCCCAATGACCGCCGCCCGATCTGTTTTTGTTCCCAGGTCTTTTCCATATTGTTTGAGCTGCGTCATGAATTCCAGGCTGGCATAAGCATCTGTAAAATCGCTGAGAATTTTGATCTGGTCGGAAGGGTGGTTCTGATAATACTTCGCTGCCTGATGCAATAAATCCAGCATCTCCCGCTGATCGTTGCACACCGCATAGTTGACATACAATACCTGCTGGCCGTTGTACTTAATCACTTCTAGTCCCATAGGGTAAAAAATATTCTTTTGGTAAGTCGAATTTAGGATGTGCCGACACTTCAGGCGAATACTGAAAAGTGATCTGGAATATTTATTGATCAATCAGGAAAATTGGCTAGTAAATGATTTGATAGTTGAGTGATATTTGATTTTCAAATGCGTGTAGACCAGCTACAAGCTGGCTTTTATTCGAAGGATAAAGGCACAGCCTTCAACCAAATCTAGTATCTAAAATCTAGCGTCTGTCATATAACACTGTCGAGCGAGACGCTCTCAACTCGATAGGATCGCAGCGGGACGCTACGACCAGTGCGCGCGACCCAGTCTTTCATCTACGCGACCCGATCTTTGCTCTTTTATCTGTCTATAATTTATTATATAACACTTAGATTATTGCAACTGAATTCTTGAAATATTTATAAATATACTCATTTTGTCCGGGGCACGTTGCCTATTGCCAACTGGCTACTGCCTACTATGTTATCCTAACTTGGAATACAGACCAATATCAGTCTTTAGTC
>ERZ1740068.403-NODE-403-length-22278-cov-7.997705_pt1 | contig 22278 bp, 21 predicted proteins | sample MGYA00581735_ERZ1740068 | MGnify/ENA primary metagenome ERZ1740068 (study PRJEB43018, sample SAMN04849740) | marine metagenome | isolation source: floating plastic debris | place: Pacific Ocean | collected 2008-08-30 | study: EMG produced TPA metagenomics assembly...
GCGGGTACATCGATTGCATCAACCACCGCATCCAGGTCAATGTCAAATCCCTCCAACTCCAGGCCAAAGTTGGAATCCTCATCTGCGTTTGCTTCTGGCGCTTCATGTTGGCGAAGTAGGGGATGGAACACCGCGGCAGGCACCAACTTCTCTATCCATAGCTTGGTGTCCTCTTGCAGCAGGTGCCCCAACTCGTGTGCGTACAGTGCGTTGAAATGCCCTAAGTTGCTTTGATGTAGGGTGAGGCTCGATCGGGTAAAGGTGATGAAAATCGAAGGTTGTCCTTTTTCCTCAATGCTCGAAACCGAGGGACTGGTTCCCTTGCGTGGATCGAAAAAAAACCGGGCGGAATTCAGGTCGATACCCTGCTGTTGCCCCAATTGCCGGATGGTAGCAATGACTTCCGGGAATTGCCCGGGCGGAATCTCTTTGTAGAGCCCACTGTCGCGGGCCATGCGAATCAGGCCAAAACCTTCTTCTTCCGCCAAATCCAATTGCTGTTTTTTTCGGGCATTCACCAGCCACATCGCGCCCAGCAAAAACACCATCATCCCTACAAAAAAGAGGATAGAAAAGGTGGAGGCTTCGTTTTGAACAAAAGCTACGTAGCCAAAAATGCCTACGAAAATGAGGCCCGCTATTCCAATGCTATTTTTCCGCTGTTGGGTCTCGAAACTTGCCTTGCGTGCTGCCCGATCCCGGTAATCATTGGCAAGGGCTTGGAAGTAGGCTTGTTGTTCGTTTTCGTTGGCGGCTTCACCAAAAAGGGGCTTCACCTCTTCCTCAAAATAGGTGTTGACGTGTTTTCGAAAACCCGAAGTTTCCGGAAGGTAAGAATACCGGCCCTGTAGCCAAAGCTGGTAAGCCTGTGGAGCAATCATCGGTTAGTCCACCAATTGGAAAAACTTCTCTTGGTACTTCAGGCAAATCAATTCGGCCTTATCTGCATTTATTCCTTCTTTCACCATGCTCTCCTTCCAATATTGCATGGCTTCCTTTTTTAGCTCTTCTTTGGACTTGCGTTGCTCTTTGAACCAGGAAATTATTTTTAGAAACGTGTGAAATGTAGTGCTAATGACTTTAACATATTCGGCGATATCGCCAAAGTCTGCCATTTTATTGACCCCAAGGTCACGGGAGCGCAGCTCTTCCTTGGGATGATAAAGGCCATCGATTAGGTCTTCTTTCTCAAAATCGTAGACCGCCTTCGAATCAGGAAATTGCTCAGCAACCACGGTGTCCATCAGGTGCTGAAAATGTTGGCGTGAAATGTTCATAACAATAGAGGGTGGATTGTAAGTACAAAATAGTAGTTTCTGTGGAATGTGGCTTCGGGGTGGCGGTCAGAATTTCTAACTTTTTTGGCGGCTGATGTGCTTGAGGCGAGGAATTGGATGGTGGGGAGCAAATGGAATTATTTACCAATATGACTGGCGCTCAAAAGGTGTATACCGAAGTGGGTTAATTTGAGTCACCCTTACATAGCTTAGGCGCATTGATATCCGCAAATAAGAAGGCGCTGTTCGTTTTTCACCTCGTGGTGGCTCACTTTTTTCAGTCCTGCCTTTAAGAGGAGGACAACGTCTTGTGTGTGAAGTGTAGCGTGCCGTTAGGCCGCTATGATTTCATACACTTTGTTGGGCTTTCTTTACTTTTTTCATTTTCGATACTATCCGCAAGCTCAAATCCAGGATATTCCTTACGGGTATATCCGGTTATTTGGCCGTTGAACTTCTTCCTATAATAGCAATCCCAATAGCTCATTATTCTACTCTTGGTCAAATCCCAAAATCCCGGATTTTCTTTGATGAAATTCGTCAGATTCACCTTATTCAGGTCTGAAAATTGATTTCGAATGTGTTGAATTATTTCAATTACATATTCTCCAATCAATTGAATGATAAATGGTTGAACCCAGTAATGGTTGCTTTTAAGTACAAGCTTTAAATGTTTCTCCCGCACAAAACCGTTATGATGTCTTGTTAGTAAGCAACTCAATGCAGTCTTTTGAATTTCTGTTAAGTCCTGTGGTTCCATCAATCTTTGCTCTTTCCAATATATCCGAACAGGAATTGCAATCGGTTCATTATTAAGTTGCACAGGAAAAGTCCATTGAGTAGCATGTAAAGTGTTCACTGAAATTCGGCTCATCAGTTCAAGCAAATCCTTTTTCAGGGATTTTGGAAAGGCGAGTAAAACCATTTCACCTTCCGAGGCTTTTATTTCACTTACTTGTTTCATTTAATGAAGCCCAACGTTCTGGGAATGAGTAGTAGCGATTTTCTACTCAAAAACTGACCTTTGTTTTATATTTTATCTTTCGTTTTATCACTTAAACCGCTGTTACTCATAGGTAATGTTGGCAAATCGTTTTTTATCTTCAAGATTTACATCTTTGTTTGTTACGTTAAATTCCTATAATTTATTAAATACAGCAGTATAAACAGTTTTTCCACTTTCGCTAAACTTAACAACTCTGCTGTCTTTATCTGTTAATTCCATTTCAGAATCATTCTTGACAAATTTTGTTTTGATTTCACCAAAGGGAATATCCAAAACAATTTCCCCTTTGTAAATAGAGTCTAAATCTTCGTCTCTTAGTTCAAGTTTTTGATTATCTTGAGATATTACATTTATAATAGCGTGAACTGATTTTACGTTGGTTTCTGCTTTCATATCTACTTCAAAAATTACGGTTTGTTCTTTTGTATTTTGCACACACGATTGCAAAATTATTGCAAAATATATTAAGTAAATTATACTAAAAATCCGTTTCATTATTTCATGTTTTTAGAGATTAAATAGTCGATTCCAAACCTTCCAGAACCAAGAATCATTGCGTATAATCCTACCCACAAAAATCCCATTGCAGGTAAAATACCCCATATAGACCCCCATTCAATTACTTGTTGCCATTTCTGGAAAAAGATAGCCACCAACATGGTGCAAACAATTAAGAATCCAGAAATACGTGTGTTAAAACCAAGAAGTAATAGTAATCCACCGACTGCTTCTGCAAATGCTCCCATCCAAGCGAAGAAAACTGGAAACTCAGCAAAAACTCCTCCATAGGCTTCTACATCTCGTGGAAACCAATAGATAACTTCAAACAGGCCCATTTCTCGTTCAACTGGAGACCAAGGCATACCAAATTTATCTGCACCAAAGTCTTTTGTTAAATAAAAGCCACAAATTAGCCTTGGGGTAAAAAGTATAAAATCAGCGAACCACGTTTTCTGTAATATTGGTTCAATGATGATTTTTAGTATTTTTTTCATTTTTTCGTTAAAATTTTTGCCAACGATCTCGTGTATGAGTAGTAGCGGGTTTCTACTCACTAAATTTTCCGTTTAACACTGACCTTTGTTTTATGTTTTAACTCTCGGTTTATCACTTAAACCGCTATTACTTATACATCTTGTTAGCTGCTGGCTTTCCTTTTCAATTATTACATTTTCTATTCATCAATTTTAGTCAATTAATTTTGTCTTTTTGCGACTTTTAATTCGATAATAGAGAGTCCGCTGACAATTGCTACTTCCATTAAAATGTAGACCCATCCCAAAATCTTAATGTCTTCTCTATGATAAATAGCCAATCCAATTGATAAGCAGCAATATATCAAGTTTATAACTGCAATTCTCTTTAAGAAAATTCCTAAATTATTATCAATTTTAAAATAACAGTAGAAGTCATAAACAGCAAAAAGGCAAGGCAATGATGCAAGAAAGTATAAAGTTGGTTTGGGAATTCCAAAAAGATATTCCAATTTCACCAGAACAATTCCTAACAGAATAGCAGATAAAACAGCTCCTAATCCGTCAATTCGAAACAGCTTTTTTGGATTAATATTTCCCCATTCTATAATCCGTTCAATTGTCATTTTCTTTCCTGAGTTTTTTCTTCCGCTTGCGGCTAACGTTTTGACTAAAATGCTTTTAAATGCAGTTTAGTTTTTGTTGTAGCCAGTTTTTAATCTTCATTTTTCTCCTCTTGATCAATTATTTTATACCTGTAGAAGTTAATTAGTCCAAGTTTTCCAAGTCGAAAGAGTCTTTCCCTGTCAACATTATGGTCAAGCGCCCAATTTTTCCATTTGTCAAGTAACTTTCCCCAGCAGTACCAACCAATACCTACACCAATTATAATGGACAAATTCCAACCAAATCCGAATTGTCTAAGTATAAATGCTGAGACTAATATTATTACCGTAACAGGTAGGTTAACTATTAACTCGCCCATAACGATAATTTTGGCAGAAGATATTTGATTTGAGTTCTTTTGTTTCATTTTTAAATTGGCTACAACGTTCTTGCTAAGCGCAGTTAAATCTTGTTTGATAACCCACTGCCGCCTGATAGAACCACAAAGCAATTGGCTTGAGCGCAGTGGATGTGCTTATCTTTTCCAACCAGCACTGCGCGGAGCGAAAGCGGATTGCTGCCTGCTCAGAAAACACGCTTTGGGCTGAGGCACGTGGGCCAAAGTGTGTTTCTGCACTGCCGTTCATTCGAAGCTCGATTTAATTGCGTTTAGCTTTTGTTGTAGCCAGTTTTTGTTTCATATGTTAGGTTTGTCTGGTAATATTTTGAAACTCTTGCCCCAGGCAGTAAACCCATCCATAAAATCACTTAGTCGATCATAAACTCCTTCATTATTCTTTGTTCTCGAATCAACTTGAATTTCACGATGAAAATCCAGAAACATCTCATAGATGTCTTTTTTGGACATTCCGCTTGTGCTTAAATGATTAATCCATTCCAGAAGTCTATCGTGAAAATCTTCACTTAAGAGGATTGTGAACATCTTTTCTTTATGATCTGTGAATCCTCTGCTCATTTAATTGACTACAACTATGTGATAAACTAAGATATTGAATTTTGTTTCGATTACTAGCGCATGGAGCATGGCTAATCAAACAACTTGCTATTTTTAAGCTGATATGGCAATTGCGGATTTTAGGAAAATATTGGAGGTTAAACGCTATAGCGGTAACACGATTAAGACATACTGCTCTATGCTGACCCAAGCTGAACGGTACTTCAGTAAGTCGCTTTGTTGTGTTACAGAAGATGAACTTTTTAAATAGGTGTATCACCTTATTCGTCATACTTAGTCAGCTTGGTTTACGCAAAAGCAACTGATTAGTGCCTTAAAGCTTTACTATAAAGAACCCTGCAACGAATCGGTCCACCTGGACGCAATCCTTCCAGCGCGAAAATCATTCAAAATTCCGGAAGTATTGTCGCAACAGGAAGTCAAGCGGTTACTGAATGTGATTGAAAATTTGATACACCGTTGCATTTTGGCTACGATGTATAGTGCAAGACTGCGTGTAGGGGAACTCCTAGCGCTTCGCATTTCAGATATTGATTCAGACCGTATGGTGATCGCTGTTCGCGGAGGAAAGGGTGATAAAGACCGTTATCTGCCGCTTGCACAAAATCTTCTTTTGCTTCTAATCTTGCATAGTCGCTTTATTCTGTATTGATTTAGGAAATAGAATGCATTAACTTCCATAGTTCTAAATTTTTGCCAAGGACCTCCTGGCAATAAAACTTGTTGCTGGTAAAGCAAATCCTTGAAACAGAAAGCAGCATTTTACTGCATAAGATTCTTGATTTCCTGCATGAAGAACATCCTTATTGCTGGCTTCACCCAACAGAAGAAAAAAAAAGGAAATTGATATCAGTGGGTCGCAGATTGAAAGAGGTGAAGTTGAAGCTTGGAATACCTTGCGGAAGCGACTGGCATGAAAATTACCTTTAGAGGCAGAGCAATTTTCGAGTTTGGTGGCGGCTGTGCTGCAAAATGAAACGCTCCGGTTTAAATTTTCTTCCTTTTCCAATGGACTCGATCCTCAAAAAATACCCTAAGAAGGGGATTCAAGTTGCGTATTTATACCCTTGAAATCTCCGTTCCTCCATTTTAGATTTGGTGGATACTCCGTTGTTGTCCGCAGCGATTTTTCATCATCATACCTAAAATTATGCAGCTCAAATCACTCAAAGTCACCACCTGGAACCTCGAACATTGCAACCGATTGATCACTGACAACCCCAGTGAGCAGATTGTGGATCGCCGAAACCGAATTTGGAACACCTTAGAGAGCATCGACCCTGATGTGATTTGCCTTCAGGAAGGACCCAAGGGGAGCCAGGCCATTCAGGATTTTTGCAAACAAGTATTTAAAGGGCGCTACGTGCCGGTATTGCTGCCCACCGATAACGATCGCGATTATCAATTGTTGGGGTCGCAGTGGATATGGTTTGTTGTAAAATCCGATTTGGCCGATCGGTGTTACCTCCAAGACCCGGACGTTTGGCAAACCTTCACCGAGGAAAAATCGTGGAAGGTACACCAGTGGGGCGAGGAAATCTCCAATTCGCACAAACACTACCGGCACCCACAGGTGATGGTGATGAACATTGATGGGGAACATGAAATTGAATTCATCGGCGTGCACCTCAAATCCAAAATCAACAAAAAGAAGATCGTGTGGGAAAATGGCGACCTCACGGGCGAATACGTCAATGAAGCCTTGAAGGCGCGCATCAAGCTGGCCACCGAGTCGGCCAACGTGCGCAAGTACATTCACGCCAAGTTTGAGCAATTAGAGCATCCTGGCATTGTGCTTTTAGGCGATTGCAACGATCCGGTTGGAAAGGACCACTTTGAAAAGTATTACATGTTTTTCGACCTGATTTCAAACTTGCAGGGTGAGGTACTGATGTCAGAGCGCTTTTTCAACCACGCTTTGTTCGATTATCCCAACCACCTGCGGTGGACCTGCAAATACCGCGATGCCATCAAAAAAATACCCGCCAGTAAAAACCCACTCTTGATCGATCACATCTTGATGAGCCAACCAATTGTAAAGGGAAGACTACCCCTTAAGGCCGCAGCCAACGCAGGCCTGGTAGAACACCAGTCATTCGAACGCCACAATGCCGGTTCCAACTCTAAAACCCGCACCAGTGACCATCGACCGGTAAGTCTGGTGTTGACGGCCTGAAAAGGCAGTAGACGAAAAAGTGAGTAAAGGAAGTGGGGAGAGGTGAGTTCTTTAAAGGTTATCGTCCACGATTTGACCGGAGCCGGTCCCAAATCGATTGATGACGGTGGGTTCGCCCCGGTAAAGTAAATCGCCAATGCCGTTGAGGTTGACCTCTAAGAAGTCTTCTACCTGCACGCGGCCGCGACCGGTGGTTTGTATCGAAGCTACTACTGAATCGGTGATAAATTCGAAGGCGTTCACGTCACCACCACCGTTTATGCCAAAGTTGTGGTATTCACAAAGGCCCTCCAAAAACACATTTCCCGCACCTTCAATGGTGGTGTTCAGCCGATCGGTATGCAGAATGAGGCTAACATCACCCGAGCCGGAAATGTCGATATCGAGGGTATCCAGTAATAGGAGGGAAGTAGATTCTACATCGCCCACACCGGTGAGTTGAATACGCTCCAGATCGTTCATGCGAAGGGTGAACTCAATGTCGCTGTGTTGCTTGATGCAGTTTTGAAAGTCAATCTCCAGGCGGTTGTTGTTCACCACGGTACAAATTTCATCCAAAATATTGTCCTGCGCCCTTACCTCAATTTCATTGTAAGTGAGTGAGGTATCGATTGATAGAAAGATTCTCCCGGCAAGACGCAGGTCGATTTCGGTAAAATTGGTTTCGAAAATTCGGGTTTCCCGTTGCGGAAAACCATCGCCCCGCACGCAGTATCGATCACTATTGCAGCCCAGAAGGGCCACCACCAACAATGCCCATAGCAGGGCCAATTGCATTCGCATATTAGCTAAACGTAGCAAACCGCCCAATATGTTGGTTGACACTGCACGATTGATCCAAGATGGAAAAATTGGCGTTGATTTCAGCGGTCAAAAATAGGGCAAAGGAATGGATCAGTCGGTAGGAAGCGGTTCGGCGAAAGCCCTCAGGTACTTGTCGACAAATTCGGGCATGCGCTTGCTGCGGTATTGCACTACGAAACGGGGGTGCTCCAAAGGAACGATCTCGCCAAAAAGTGGGTATTTTTTATTGAGCTTTTGAAAAAACTTGAAGTTTTTGCCCGTACCCAGGCAAAACACCCGTCGAGTGTCGATTCCCAGGGCAATGTGCTGACGCAAACATTGCAATATAAATGGGGTAACGGCTTCTTCCAGGTCTTTTTGGTCGTAGTAGTTGTAATTCACCGCCTTGCCGTCGGGTTTCAACTTCACAAAGCCCAGTGGGCAAAGGGAGGAGATCAAAAATTGATTATAAAATGCGGCCGCACCACCAAAAGCCCGAATGACTTCATAAACGAACACTGAAGAGGGTTCGTGCGATGAAAAATCGGAAATGGTGATGCCACAATCACTGGCGAGTCGCTTGGTATCGGTGAACGGCACACCGGTAATCCCTGCTCCCAAGCGCCCGGGATTAATGCCCAACAAGACTCGTCGAGGCTGATGATCAGAAAAAAACTTACCGTAAAATTCGCGGGTTACCCGATCAATGAGGGCAGCGTTTGTTTCCCGGAAGGGATTCATGACCCCAATGCCCTCGGGCAATACCGCTGCGTCAAGGTGCAATTGCCGGTTGAAGGCGAGCACCTTTTCGGCAAAAGTGACCTTATCTTCAACCACCGCTGGGTATTTTGATTTGGTCTTCCATGCTGATGCCACTTAGTACTTCAATCATAATACCATCGGAAAGGCCGGTTTCAATTTTGCGTTTTTCAAATTGCTGGTCGCCGGTTTCCACTTCCACAAACACTTCATTCTCCTCAAACAGTAACAAGGCTTCGGGAATGGCCATCACCTCATCTCTGCGGTCGAGCACAATGTCCGCATTGGCGCTGTAGCCGGCACGGATCAATACGCTGCTGTCCAGCTCCACTGCCGCCCGAATTTCGAACTGAATGGCTCCTTCTTCTTCTACGCCCTTAGGGGCAATGTATTCCAGGTTGGCTTTGAATTTGCGGTTCTCAATGGCGCCAATGCTCAATATCAACTCCATGCCCGGAGAGATTTTACCTACTTCTGATTCGTCTACTTGCCCTTCAAAAATCATTTCGCCCATGTCGGCTACTGTAGCAATGGTGGTGCCATCGTTAAACGTGTTGGTTTCAATCACCGAGTTGCCTTCCTCAATGGGAATATCGAGAATCATACCGGTGATGGTGCTGCGAATGAGGGTATTGGTCGGCTGCCCCGTTTTCTTAGTAACGCCTTCTTTGATAATTTCCAGGTTGCTTTCGGCGGCCGAAAGCTCTTCTAAGGCAGAATTGAGGTTAAGTTCAAAGGGTTGAAAATCGGCGGCTGCAATCACCTCTTGCTCCAACAAAGATTTGTTACGCTCATAATCTGCCTTGGCATTGTCTAAACCGATGCGAGCGCGGTTCAGGCGGTTTTCTGCATTGTTGAGGGCTACCATATCGGGAATAATGGTCACCTTGGCCAGCAGGTCGCCCACATTGACGATGTCGCCCGGTTCGTGGTAGAGTTTTTCTACAATGCCCGACACCCGGGGTTTTACCTCTACTTCTTTGCGGGGAACTACTGAACCAGTGGCCACTGTTTTTTTGATGATGGTGCTCTTTTCGGCCTGTTGGGTTTTGAAGGTCACCGGTTTTTCTTGTCCCTTTTGGTAGAGGTAGAACATGGTGCCAAAAACGGCTCCTACCAGAACAAGAATTAATAAAATGCGCAATACTACTTTCATCGATTCAATGTTGACCGGCCCATCGACCGGAAATCTTGGGTTATTCAGTTTTCAAAGCTACTACCGGCCGCACCCGCAAGGCCCGGTTGGCCGGCAGCCAGCCCGCCATCATGCCGGCCAGCACCAGAATGAACAAAGCGGTAACGGCGACCTGTACATTCACCGAAGGGTTTCTAAAAAATTGATGTTGAATGTATTGACCGAAAGATTCGATCAGAAATACAGCGGCTAAAAGGCCCATGTATCCGGCTATGCTGGTAAGCAGCACGGCTTCAGACAGCACTTGGAGCACAATGGCCCGGGGCGAAGCGCCTAAGGCTCGTCGAATGCCGATCTCGCGGGTGCGTTCTTTCACCGTTACAAGCATAATGTTGCTCACTCCAATTATGCCGGCCATCAGGGTGAAGACACCCACAAACCAAACCATCCAGTTGATGCCGGCGAGCACCACCCGAATGTCTTCGAATTCTTCTTCGCTGTTGCTGTGACCGAAGGCACGCTTATCATCGGGATGAATGGTATGCCGCGCTCCCAGGATGGCGATGGCCTTTTTTTCTGCTACGGAAGAAGAAAAGCCGGGTTTTGTGGAAATAGCGTACCAATTGATGCGAATGCCGTAATTGAAGGCTTGCTGAAAGGTAGTGATCGGAGTAAAAATGGTTTGTTGATCCCGCTCCCCATTCTCACCTTCCTGTGATCCTGTATGAACACCAACCACTTTAAAGTAAACACCTTGGATTAGAATGCTCTTACCAATAGGATCTTCTCCGGGTTCGAACAATATTTCAAGGGGGCGTTCGCCGATTACGGCTACTTTTCTTCGTTCCTCAAGATCGAAATCGTTGATGAACCGACCTTTTAGCATGGACAATTTTCGAATGTCGAATTGCCCGGGAACATCGCCATACACTTCAAAACCACCCGTTTTGGTGCCTCGGCTTACATTGTTGCCGCTGCGCCAGCCGCCCAATTGGCAACGGGGCGCCAGAATATCAATTTCAGGAATACCGGCCCGCAGTGCTTCGGTATCGTTGTTGTCCATGCGAAAGCCGCGGCCACGGGGCAATCCTTTGTAAGGAATAGAAGTACGTTGGGTCCATATCCAAAAAGCATTGGAAACCGAATTGCCAAAAGCAGAATAGGCTCCGGTAGACAAACCTTGACCAGCAGCTAACAACAACACCAGCATAAATATGCCCCAAAACACCCCAAAAGCGGTGAGCACCGTTCGGAGCTTGTTTTGCCCCAGGGTGTTGAAGATTTCTTGCCAATTGTCGCGATCAAACATGTGCTATTCAGATCTTAGGGCTACAATGGGACGAATGGCGGCTGCACGACGTGCTGGAAAAAAACCAGCAATCATGCCCGCAACCACTAAAACTCCAGTGGCGTACAGTGCGATGGTCAAATCCACTGATGGATTTTGGAAAAAACCTTCGTCGGGTGTAATGCTGTTGATGCCTTCCAGGGCGAAAATGCCCAACACCATGCCACAGTAACCGGAAACCCCGGTAATGAAGACCGACTCCATTAAGATTAGCGTGACGATAGAGGCAGGGCTTGCCCCCAAGGCCTTGCGAACGCCCAATTCCTTGGTGCGTGCTTTTACGATGACCAGCATAATGTTACTGACTCCTGCAATGCCTGCGATGATGGTGAAAATACCAATGATCCAAACGAAAAGCTTGATGCCCTGAATGAGGGTCATTACATCGTTAAAGCGTTGGTTGTTGTTGCGCACCCGAATAGCGCGCGGATCATTCAAGCTGAAAGAGTGACGTTGGGCAAGGGTAGCTCTGAGTTCTTTCGCAAGCTTGTTGGAGGCATCGATGTTACGGGTACCGGTAGTGACCAAAAGTTGATTGATGCGGTTGAGCTTGTCGAACACCTGTTGCGCGGTGCTTACAGGGACATAAATTTTTTCTTCTTCGCCTTCACCACCTTCATCCCGAAAAACGCCAACCACTCGAAAAGGAATGCTATTGAGGGTGAGGTATTTGCCCACTGCGTTTTCGTTTTCGAACAGCTGGGACTCTATGCGGTTGCCGATCACAGCAACTTTTCGGCTGGCTTCAACATCTTTGTCGTTGATGAAGCGGCCCTTGGTCATAATGGTCTTCTCCAGATATTGATGGTCCGGGTGCGTTCCCCGGGCATTGTATGCACCACCTTGAGCTTTGTAATTGGCCTGTACCCCCCAACGGTTCACCCGGGCCGTGATCCGGTCGGAACTGTCAATCATTTGGCGCACCACATCGTAATCGGTATTGGTCAGGCGCACTTGCCGGCCCGGTTGCAAGCCCTTGTGGGCAATGGAAGTTTGCCCTGAAGAAATCCAAATGCTATTGATGGCATCGTCTCTAAACTGGTATTTCACACCGTTGCCCAAGCCTTCGCCAGCGCCAAGCAATACGATGAGCATAAATATGCCCCACATCACACTCAGCATCGTGAGCATGGTCCGCAGGCGGTTTTTGCCCATGGTGTGAAAGATTTCCTGCCACTTTTCGAGGTCGAACATGGCTTAGGAGAGCGAAGCGCTTTTTTCAGATTCTACAATCACGCCATCTTTGAGGCGGATAACCCGATCGGTCATGTCGGCAATGTCGTTTTCGTGGGTCACAATGATCACTGTGATGCCCTCTGCATTCACCGATTTTAGCAAGTCCATCACCTCGTAAGAGGTATCGGTATCCAAGGCTCCTGTGGGTTCATCAGCCAGGATTACTTTGGGCTTGGCAATAAGCGCACGTGCGATGGCCACCCGTTGTTTTTGGCCGCCAGACAATTCGCTGGGCAGGTGATCGGCCCAATCGCGAAGGCCCACGCGTTCCAGCATTTCCATCGCCAATTGGTTCCTTTTTTTACGGCTAACCCGCTGATAGTAAAGCGGAAGCGCCACATTTTCCATGGCGTTCTTAAAGGCAATAAGGTTGAAGGACTGAAACACAAAGCCCAAAAACTGATTGCGCAGCTTGGCGGCCTTGGTTTCGCTTAGGTTGCGAATCAGTTGACCATCCAATTCATAAACCCCCGTGTCGTAGTTGTCCAGCAGGCCCAAAATATTGAGCAGGGTAGACTTTCCCGAACCCGAAGACCCCATGATCGAAACCAATTCTCCAGCGGCAATGTGTAGGTTCACGTTTTTGAGTACGTGGAGCGAATTGGCACCGATACGGTACGATTTATTGATGTCTTCCAGGTGGATCATTTTGCAAAAGTACAATTCCCTGTTGCCAACAGGTAGCGTAAAAATAGCAATGGTTGGTAAAGTGGATGATCGGTAAAAGTACGTGATGTGTGAAACAACTTGTCTTTAAGGTGAAGCGACAACATGCCTGGGTGAAGGGTAGTAGTTATCGATTTGCTTACAAAGTTGTGATGTCTCAAGGCTATTCGGTGGCTTTGTCAGTATATTTGCTATTATTTAGATTAGGTCTAAATAAGGTAGCGTATGGAGCAAATCTCACTGATCTTGGCAGATGCACATTTAGTAGTGCGAGAGGGAATGAAATCTCTGCTGGCCGATCGTGAAGATTTAAAAGTAGTAGGAGAGGCCGCGAGTTCCGATAATCTGGAACAATTGATGACGGAGCATCGGCCTCAAATCGTGGTGATGGATTACGACCTACGCGGATACTTTGACGTTAGCGATGTAAAGCGGGTCAAAGAAATCAATCCAAATACCGAAATTTTAATCATTACTTCCAACCTGAGCAAAGATAATCTGCATCGGGTGATGGGCTATGGGGCCAATGGTTTCTTGTTGAAAGAGTGCGACCGTGAGGAAATCATTGGTGCGATTTATGCCATGGCCAACCGCGAAAAGTTCTTTTGCCAAAAGGTGCTCGACATTCTGATGGAAAAAGACACCGAAGGCGGTCACAACTGTGTACCAACCAAGCTGTCGAAGCGAGAAATGGAAGTGGTGAAGCTGGTAGCGGAAGGCCATACCACTCAAAAAATTGCCGATCAACTTTGCCTCAGTATCCATACGGTGAATACCCACCGCAAAAACATCATGCGCAAGCTGGAAGTAAAAACAGCTGCTGAATTGGTGATTTACGCAGTGAACATGGGCATTGTACAGCTCGAAACCTGATTGGCTTCAGGGTAATTGCCCGAACACCTCCCAGTACTTTTCTGCATCCATCGCCTCCCAATGAATGAGGTAATACCGGTATTGAATGGTTTGGAACTGCGTAAAACCAACCAGCAATACACAAGCAACCATCCAGCCCAGGCGCTGCCAGTGATGTTGTAGCGATTGCCAGCTATGAGCGAGTAGCAAGATGAAAAAAGGCAGGTATTCTACCATAGGCCGTTGCGAAAAGCTGCCTCCATACCACCAATTCCACCAGGAGGAAAGCACGTAGACCACCAGCGCAAAAAAGCCCAACCAGGACCAAAAGCGAAACCGCTGGGTCTTCCACCATCCCACCAGTCCACTGAGAGCAAAAACCGCCAACGGGGTATACAGTAGAAAGCCCTTTTTGTAGCTGAACAGAAAGTTGAAAATTTGTGGCGCATCAAAGTTGAAGCCTTCTTCGGTGTAGGAGTACACCAGCCATTGGCCTACAGATATTTTGTAGATCAACAATTGAATGCTCAAAAGCAGCAAACCTCCCACCAACGACAAGACCAATGAGGTAGGAAAATGCAACAGGGATTTCATGCCGCGCACCCATTGTCGCCAGGAGCCTGCGAGAAGAGGAGTAGCAAACAAGGCCAGGCCATTGACGGGACGCAAAAGAATCAAAAAAGCCAAAGAGATAGCCAACCATGGCAGGTGTTTACCGTGGGGCTGTTGAAAGTAACGATGGGCTTGCCAGGCGAACAGCGCCATCATTGAAAAAGAATATACATGAGACAGGCCTGGTTCGCCAACGGTATAGTAAAACAAATGAGTACCGAAGAAGCCAGCCCAAATAGAAACAACTCTTGGCCAGGGTTTTAGTCCAGTTTCCCTCAACCATAAGTTGAGCCACCACAAACCCAACGTAAGGTAAAAGACGCTGGCAATGGTAATCCACAAACGATACCATTTAGAGTAACCATCGATGGGGAGTCCGGTAGCCTTGGTATGCCAATGCGCAATCGCATAAAAGGGTGTCCAGAATAGCGGAGTGCCACAATAGAATTTGTTGACTTTTCGGTGGTTTACATCTTCCCGGTAATCGATCCCTTGGTGGAGCTCCTTGTAGGTATCGTGCTCAATTTGATCGTAAAACCCATAGGTGAGGTCCTGGTAAATGAATACGGCGGGGAGATAGGCAAAGTACCCGTTGGCATCTGCTTGTAGCACCGAATGCCAATGTTCTTTGCCCCAATGCAGGTTGGCCGTGATCCAAAGGCTCAACCCTCCAATGAGCAGAACACTGATTTTAGGAAGCCGGGAAATCCATGCATTCATGGCCTTAAAGAAACAAAGATTCTCGCAGGAGCGACTAAAACCTCCATTGAATTCATGAATAGGAATCACCAGAAGCGGCAAGCGCCCGGTACCATTGCCAAACGTGCTTTGATAAGTGCCATAAAATTGTTCCAAATAGAAGATTAAGTGTCTAAAAACCATTGTTTTAAAACATAGTTAGCCGATTAGCTTAGGCTACATTTAAAGGCATGGAAGAGGACTACTTTAAAGGCCGTGGAGCGCAAATCAATACACCAAACCCGCATTTGAAACAGCGTATAGTGACGGAGCATTCGGAAGGTCTGGACGAACCGTTGCTGCAAAATGAATTGACCCAATACATTCGGGAGCATCCCAAAAAAGTAGTCAACAAGGTGAATAGCCCCGATGTAGGCATGGCGTGGTCGGTCAATGCTTACCAAGGCTGTGAGCACGGCTGTGTCTATTGCTACGCCAGAACCACCCATCAATACTGGGGTTGGAGTGCCGGCCTGGATTTTGAACGCAAAATCATTGTAAAAGAAAATGCGCCTCAACTGCTTGAAAAACATTTGCAAAAGCCGGGCTGGAAAGGAGAAACCATCGTTTTTTCAGGCAATACCGATTGTTATCAACCCGCTGAAAAGCGGTTTCGGCTCACCCGAAAGATGTTGGAGGTTTGCCTGAAGTACGGGCAACCCGTGGGCATCATCACTAAAAATAGCCTGGTGTTGCGCGATTTGGAAGTGTTGATGGAATTGAACAAGCGTAACCTTGTAGCCGTCCATCTTAGCATCACCAGCCTCAAAGAGGACCTTCGCCGAAAACTTGAGCCCCGAACGGCTACCGCTTCTAAAAGGCTGAAAGTGGTAGAAACCTTGGCAGCGAACAACATTCCGGTAAACGTCATGGTAGCACCAATTATTCCGGGCCTAACCAGCCAGGAAGTGCCACAAATCGTGAAAGCCGTTGCCCTGCGCGGAGCATCTTCCGTGAATTACACCATCGTTCGGCTCAACGGGCACATTGCCGAGTTGTTTGAAGACTGGCTGCGCAAAAACTACCCCGATCGAGCGGATAAGGTATTGAACCAGATTCGGGCCTGCCACGGTGGGCAGCTCAAAGACAGTCGATTTGCAACCCGCATGCGGGGCGAGGGAAAGGTAGCCGATTCCATTCGGCAATTGTTTCAACTCAGTAAACGCCGATACTTGAATGGCCGACAAATGCGTCCTTTGGAAAGTAGCCACTTTTGTCCTGCGAGAGGCAAGCAACTCCCTTTGTTTTAATCCTGGTTAAGACGTTATAGAAAACGGGTAAAGCAGGCGCCAAATTCATCGGATTAGATTCGAAACTGGTTTTTCGGTGAATGGCCTTTTTTTAAGGGCAAGCAGGTCTGTTTATGACATATAGTCCATGTTTAGCCCTCCTGAAAATTTCGGTTACAGGATTTCTTGTTATCCCAATTCCCTTTTTTTGATTGTTGGTTCAAAAAATGGTTGCAACTGTTGAGGCCATTTTTGCGTAGAGGCCTCCGAACGACGTATTGCAATGTGAAATTTACAAGGGAATGAATCGGGTATTATCCTATTTTTTGGTTTTTAGTGCATTAGGGAGCGGTTTTAGTGGCTTTTCGCAAGGTTCTGGTAATAGCATTACCTTCAATGGATCAAATGAATACATTCGGGTAAATCACAGTGCTGACCTGAATATTTCTACGACCTGGACCATAGAATTTTGGATGAATCCTTCCGCCATTCCTGCCGGATGGGACGCTTTGATTTCCAAGGGTGTAAACGATCGTCCCGTATCGATCTGGATGTATTACAACAGCATTGAAGTGTGGTATGGCTCGGGTACCAACGGCTTGATTGCCTATACCAACTTTGGTACAGTTTCCGCCGGTGAATGGCAACACGTAGCGGCTACCCGCAATTCGAGTGGAACCGTCACCATCTACATCAACGGAGTACAGCGAGCGGCCTTCGGTGGAACTTCAGTAGCACCAACCACCAGTAACCGATTGTTCATTGGCCAGCGAGGCGATGGAGTGTACTATTATGGAGGCTCAATCGATGAACTACGGTATTGGAATGTGAACCGCAGTCAAACCCAAATTCGCGAAAACATGTGTAAAAAGCTCTCTGGTAGCGAAAGTGGATTGGTAAGTTACTGGCGTTTCGATGATAACCTTTTGAGTGCCACGGCTACTGACGATGCAGGCAGCAACGATGGAAGCCTTTTCAATACACCCACCCGCGCCACCTCCGCAGCTCCGGTGGGCAACGATGCAACCTATCTCTATACCAATTCCTGGGCTGGACAAACCTTGAGTTTAACCTCTCCGGAAGGTGATGCCTTTGAAGTATCCAACGTAACCGGAAGTCCGGACGGGGTGTTGATTTACCGGGTAGATGAGGTGCCCAATAACCCCACAGGCATTACCGGAATCGGAGGAAATGCTCATTATTATGGAGTATGGAAGGCCAATGGAACCAGTCCTACCTACACCGGAACCTACGATTATGCGGGCAACGATGGATATCAAGCCGGTGTACCCGATGCGGATTTGCGGGTATATTCACGCTCTAACAATGCTATATCGAGCTGGACGGCTTCCACTACTACCTTAGATCTTGCGGGGCGAACCCTTAGTGCCACCGGACTGAGTACAGAATTTATGCTGGGCAGCTCAGGAGGTGGCATAGCATTGCCCATCGAATTGTTAGATTTTCATGCTTTTGCCACTCCTTCTGGAGTGAAAGTAACTTGGGAAACCGCTACAGAAATCAACAATGACTATTTTGAGGTATTGCGTTCTGCTGATAATCAAAATTGGGAAACGTTGACTACCGTGCCCGGACAAGGCAACAGCCGCGCTCGAACGACTTATGCATGGATGGACGAAAGCCCATTGCAAGGTTCCAATTACTACCGCTTAAAGCAAGTAGATTTTGATGGGAAGTCCGAGTCTTTTTCTTCCATTGCGGTGATGAATCAACCGGATGCTGATGGGTTAGCAGTGCCTTCCATTTTTCCAAATCCAACCCGGGGGGTACTGCAATTGGTAACGCCCGAAGCAGGAGAAGTACGGGTGTTTGACCTGTCTGGCAATTTGGTTTGGGTGCAAACTGTGGCTAAAGGAGGCAATGTGTTGGATGTGTCTAACCTGCCCAAGGGAGTCTATTCCGCTCACGTAAAAGGCCACCATCAGCCGCACATTACCCGCTTGGTGGTGCAATAAATCGATTTAATTTTTCTCTAAAAAGGTGTCGATGGCTTCGGCTGCAATGGCATGGGCCTGCTCATTTGGATGGGCATCGTAGGCATTTACCTTTAGGTCTTCCCCTTGATGTGGCTCAAAAACCGGCAACAGATCGAGGCAAGGCACGTCGGCTTGTTGCCAATAGGTGAGTAGTTGCTGATGAATACCCGCATAGGCGGTTGGGTCTTTTTGCTCGTGCAGAAAAGGGAACAGCACCACTTTCAACCTGATTCTTTGCCGCTGGCAATAGTTCTGAACCTCGAGTAGTTGTTGCACTTGTCGCTTCCAGGTTTCGCCTGAGTAGGCAGACAATACATAGTCGTAATAACTCTTAATTTCAGGAATCTGGCTGGCGCTTAGGCGGTAATACCAGGTGTTGATCAAATAACTCTGGCGGGCCCAAAAGCCCATGTCGGCTTGCAGGCGTTCCATTTTGTCATAAAGCACCTTGGTTTGGGGGAGCAAGGTGGCAATATCGTTGATGTTGTAAACGTAAACCAACTCCTCAAATTCGTAGGCATAGTCCAATGCAAATCGTTCGATCAGGTAACCAACATCTTCGGTCTCCAGGCCATTGTTGCCCATAATGTGGATTTCCCATTCTGGATGTGCCTTACGGATACGGTTGGCAAAGCGATCGTCTACCGATTCTACACCGTGTCCGGCAGTGAAAGAATCGCCAATAAAGGTGATCCGGCGTTTGCCTGGTGTGCGTGCCATTTCCCAATCTTGGTTGTCGCGAAACCCCTGACCGTTGGGCTGAAAATGCCGGTGCATCCAGCGGGTAGTGATTTTGTTGAGGCCAAAGGAGTCAGTCGTATCCAGCACAAAGCGATACCAGGTTTCTCCAATGGCAAATAGGGCGGTGAGTAGGGTAAGCGTCAAAGCAAGGTTCCAGGTGATGATAAATCCTTTGTTTTTAGCTCCCCATTGGTTTTTGCTTTTGTAGAGGCTTACGCATCCCCATGCCAAACCCGCTGGAACCAGCAGGGTAAACAAGTAAAAACCGGAAACATCTTCCATAGCGAGGCGAAAATAAAGCTTAACGGCCAACTGCGCGGAGCACCTCCACGGGAACTTTGTAGAAGTATTTTTCGGCGAGTGCTACTTGTGCCACTGCATTGGGCTGGTCGCCCAGCTGTAAATAGGCCTTTGCCAGCCGGTAGTGGGTTTGTCCTACTTTGGGTTGTAGGGTTGCGCTGCGCAGCAAATCAGCAAGGGCCAACTGAGGTTGTTGTTGATGGAGGTACAAGCCACCTCGATAGCGATAACCCGTGGCATCAAACGGTTGACTTTCAATGGCCTTGGAATAGCTTTGAAGTGCCTTTGCTTCATTTCCTCTGCCTTCTTCCAGCACGCCGAGGTTCAGGTGGGCAAGCGTATAATCGGGGTTGAGCCCAATGGCAGTTTCCAAATCGGCGGCTACTACTTGTGGAGAGGCTTGCAGTTGCCAGCGCAAAACAGCCCGATTTAGGTAGCTGCGCTCCAGGCCCGGGTCAAAACGAATGGCCTGGCCGTAGTCCTTCAAAGCCGATTCGGTACGGCCCAATTGCGCCAAAAGCTGACCGCGATTGTCATAAGCCGGAGCAAACTCAGGGTTCAATTCCAGCGCTCTGTTGTAGAGCAACAAAGCCGCATCGGTTTCTCCTTGTTGCTGTAAAAAATAGCCTTTGTTGTAATGCGCAAAATGATGATCCGGGTACTGTTCCATCACTTGGCTCCAAAAGCTTTCTCCGGTTTTCCAGGTAGGCAGATAGCGGTAGTTGAGCCAGGAGAAATAACAAATGCAAAAACCAAAAATGGCGGTTAAAATCATTGCAGGGTAATTGCGCTGTGGGTAAAACCGAACGAAAGCCCAGGCAAAGGCAGCATACATACCGGGATAAGAAAGATAACTGTAGCGATCAGCAGTTTGGGCCATCCCCACCGGAAACAACTGCGACACCGGCAACAGACAAACCAACAACCACAGCAGTCCAAACCAATATTTTCGAAAACGATGGCGCGTGAAATAGATCAGGCCACCAATGGGAAACCACAGCAAAGCCAGCAATACCGTGCCCGAAGATGGACTTTCTGCAGGTGAGACTGGGTAGGGGTGCAGCCCCGAAAGGGGAATCGGGATCAAGACCTTATAAAGATAAGTCCAAAGGTTGGCCAGGGCGGGAATCCAGGTTTCTGAAAAGCTCCATGCGCTGCCCTCGGGCAACGCTTCAGCGCCTTCCTGGGCGCGAATGGCCAACAGCCCAATGGTGATGCTCAAAGCAAAATAGGGCACCGTTTTGAGCCATACCCTGGGCAAATGCAAGCGCTGGTGCAAAAATTCTACTAAAAGCACCAACACCGGAAAAACCACCGCCTGGCCTTTAGAGAGTAAACTGGCCCCGAACAACAGCAATGAAAGCGCATACCACCAGACCGTATGCTTGCCCTTTCGCGAACGCCACCAGGCCAGCAGGGCCAACAATAAAAAGGCGATGTAGAGCAGGTCTTTGCGCCCGGAAATCCAGGCCACCGATTCGGCATGCATGGGGTGTAGTGCAATGCCCAGTGCCACAATAAATCCTACTTCAAAACGCCCGGAAATGGCTTTGAAAACCCGGAAGAACAACAATACATTGAGCAAATGCAAAAAATAATTGCTCACGTGAAAGCCCATAGGGTCGTTGCCCCATATTCGGTAGTCGAGCCAATAAGACAATAAAGTGAGCGGATGGTAATTGCCGTTCCATTCTTCGGTGCGAAAAATGCGTAGAATTCCCTGAAAAGAGGCATCCAGCAACAACCAGTTGTCCTCCACATAGATCGGATCATCCCAATTGATGAAGTCGAATGTCCATACCGGAGCGTAAAGCACCAGTGCGATGCCAGCTGGAATAAGTAGCCACCAATGAGGGTTGATTTTTATGGTACGGTTGAGCGTTTCCAAACCTTTAGGTCCTGACTCCGAAAATAAGAAAGGCAGCATTACTGGAAGAGTAGCCCTTGACCAGAAATTCGAGGAGTGCGGTGGTGCTGATGGAGATTAGCGCTAATAAGGAATTGAAAACCTTACCGTAGTTGTTCTAAATAGCCCTGCGGCAAAACATAGCCATTTTGCGCAGCTGCTTGCGCATCGAGGTATGCCCCCCGCAATTCGCCCAGGTCTTTTCTCACCCGACTTCGCCGAAAAAGCGCCTGTCCAAAGTTAGGAGCCATCTGCAAAGCCTGGTTCAAATCCCGAAGTGCGGCTTTGGGTTCTCCCACATTGTAATACACCCATGCCCGGTTGTTCAATACCTCCGGGTTTTGGGGCGCCAGTTGCAAACCCTGGTTGTAATCGGCAATTGCATTGGCGGGCTGGCCCAGGCGTTCCCAAACCACTGCGCGCCAGAAGTAGGCATAAGGAAAATCAGGATCCAGCTCGATGTAGGCATTGAAATCGGCCAGGGCCTCTCGTTGCAAGTTCAGTTGACTAAAGGCCAGTGCTCGGTCCAACAACAGGTCGATTTGCTTGGGATTGAGTTGCAAGCCCTTGGTAAAATCTTGAATCGCAGCCTCAGGATTGTCAAGACTCAGGAAAACCCGGGCCCGATAGTCATAGCCTTGGTAATAGCGGGGATTCTTTTGAATGGCAAGGTTTAAATCCACCAACGCTTCCGTGTGGTTTTTGTCCAAGTGGTAAGCGTAGCCACGGTTTAAGTAGGCGTAGAAATGGTTAGGATAGTGCTCCACCACCCGGTCCCATAGCGCATAGGTGTCTTTCCAAATGCCACTGAAGTAAACCGAAAAACCACTAAAAACAACGAGCGTTCCCATGGCAAGGCCTGGCACCCAACGTGCCAAAGGTTGATTGCCCAACGTGCGCACCAAAACGATCAATCCAAAACTCAAACCGATGTAGGGCAAGTAAGTGTACCGGTCTGCCG
>ERZ1740068.404-NODE-404-length-22249-cov-7.499504_pt1 | contig 22249 bp, 15 predicted proteins | sample MGYA00581735_ERZ1740068 | MGnify/ENA primary metagenome ERZ1740068 (study PRJEB43018, sample SAMN04849740) | marine metagenome | isolation source: floating plastic debris | place: Pacific Ocean | collected 2008-08-30 | study: EMG produced TPA metagenomics assembly...
TGCACCTTGGCCCGGGAAGCGCGCTGGGCTGCGGTGTCGGCCAGTATTTTTTGCCGTCGGGCGATGGTGGCAGAGTTTTCAGCATCCTGTCGGGCAGTATCGGCCACCGCGCGCGCCACCTCAGCTTCTTCCTGGCGTATTTGAGCGGTATCGGCCATCCGTTCGGCCACCCTGCGCAGTTCTTCCGCCCGCACCTTTTGGTGCTCGGCCATCACGCGTGACGAATCGGCCTTTCGCTCCGAAGCCTTGGCATGGTCGCGTTCCAAGGTCGCTTCCTGCTCGGCGGTGTAGGCGAGGAAAGCAAACACCATGCTCACCAAAGAAAACAAGCTGATGACCGTCATGATAATCCGGCTGCGCTTCAATGCGAGTTTCTGGCGCCTTTCGGCTTCCGCCATCTCAAATTCGTTTTGCTTTTGGGCGTAGTCGAGAAAAGCCATGGCCCGGGCGTAGGACCGTTCGTAGCGCTGCCCCCAGGTTTCGGTGGGCTGCTGGCGTTCGCGCCAGCGCAAAGCCAGGGCCAATTCGGGGTCGCGCCAAAGGGCCGAACGGCCGCTTTCGTAGAGGGCAGCGGCTTCTGCCAGGCGCAAATAGGTTTCTGCACTTTCAGCTTCTTCGTCTACCCAATTCACCAGGCGGGTCCATACCCGCATGAGGCTTTCGTGCGAAATGTCAATCATCGTTTCCGGAACCAACTCCACGCCGGTGGGAGGCATCAAAAACGATCGGCCCGATTGCCGAAACACCTCAATCACCGGTTTGAGGTCTTCCAAGTCAATTCCGGTCAGGTGAACGATCTCTTGCAATCTTGTAGGCCTTCGAACGCCCCTGCCACCTGCTCCCTTTTCGGTAATGGCTTTAAACAATTGTTCGCACCAGCGCTGTTGTCCGGGCTCGGTCAATTCTTCAAAAGCTTCTTCGGCATGGATCGACAGGGCGCGCTCCATCCGGCCGATGGCCTGGTAATGTTCCAGATCGATGGGCTGCCCCTCCCGCTCCTGGCTCGAATGCATGTCCCAGGTACGCATAAGGGCGTGTTGGAGAATGGGCAATTGATCGGGGTTGTCGCCCAGTTCATTGAGCAAGCGGCTGATCAGGCGCTCCGTCATTTCGCCACCGGCCACCGCTACTGGTCCACTTATGGCAGTTTTGATCTCCGAACGGGTCATTCGAGGAATGAGGTATTGGCCACGGTTGATGGCTTCTGGCAGCCCTCGAAACTCGGTGCAATCGCCCAAAAAATCGGAGCGCATGGTGAGCACCACGTATACCGGAACCTGGGTTTGAGCTGTGGCTTCCAGCAACAGGTTGATAAAGGCTACCGAATCGCGCTGGTTGCTTTCGCTGCCTCTTTCGTAGCGGCTAAAGCGAAAGATCTCTTCAAATTGATCGACCACCAACAGCAGGTTGTCGTTGCTCTCCAACTCCGATTGTTGCACGGCATCGACCAGGCCATTTCGGCTTCGCCGAAGGGTGGTTTCAATCAGGGGTTGAAACGAAAACTCCTGGGTTTCTTCCGCATACAGCACCTCCGGCGTTGCCAGGGTTTCGGCCAACTGACCACGCTGATCTGTTCCTTTGCGCATTACCTCGACCTGCCAATCGGAACCTTCTGCCACCTTGATTCCTCCGTGGTGCGAAGTGAGCAATCCACATTTTACCAGCGATGATTTTCCTCTTCATGAGGCTCCGATCACGGCCAGGAAACGGGCCGTACGCAGCTTTTGTAACAGGGCATCCGAGTGCTTTTCGCGTCCGAAAAAGAGGTATTCCTCGTCTTCTTCAAATGCCCGAAGGCCCGGATAAGGATGAATTTTAGGAGTAGTTTCGAGCGTTTCCATCATTGGTCCAGGGCATTTTTCAATTGTTGAATAAAGGGCACCAGGGTTTCGTCCGTAATGCCGGTTAAAGCATTGATTACCGTGAGGTCGTGCGAACGAAAACGGGATTTTCGCGATGAATCAGGAGCCCCCAGGCAAACCGCTTTGGCTTGGAAGGAACCTTTTCGTCCATAACCCGGACTCTTCATCAGTTCCCGGGTTTGGGAGCGTAACCAGAGGTCGCTGCCGGCTCCGTGATAGATGAGCACCGCCGTACAGGTGCGGAGGTTTTCCTGGTGGTCGGTGCGCACTTCGTTTTCGTTGCCTTCAAAGGCAGGGAGTGTCACCTCAAAACCTGCATCAAACAGTTGATCTTCCAGTGGAATAATCGCGTCCAGATCTTGCTGGTCACAAATGAGGTAAACCGTTGGCACACCTTTTTCTGCTGCTTCGAGTTCCGCTTTGGGGACTGCCTCCGGTTCTTTTTGCTTCAGTGCATCGTGGATGGCGAATTTTAATTCTTCCAGGTTGGCCTCAAAAAGGTCGGCACCGGCCAATTGGTCGGGGTCTTCGCGCAAGGATTCTAAGAAGTGGCGCTGTCGTTCGTCCGTTACCTCCTGATGGTTCGCAATCCAAACCAGGCGTTGCAAGCGCGGGGTTGAAGCATGGGCGGTCAAAACCTTGTTTTGAATTTCCACGATACTTTGCTGGCTTCCTTCGGGCACTACGCCGTAGTTGGCACCCACCAATTGCACAACCAGTTCGCACGCTTGCAGGTATTCGGCCACCTCTTTTTCCAGTTCAGGAGCAATCATGGAAAGGTGCGCTTGTGGCAACACTTCAAAGCCTGCATTTTCCAATTCCCGACGAATGCTATCGCGCTCTTCCTGTAAGTCGTAACTCACTTGCGACAAGTAGGCTTTGCGCAAGGGTTTTGCAGGCTCGCCTGCCGGTGCATTGGCCGCCTCGTGACCGTTGGTATCCGATGGCGCATCCGGTGCATCCAAGGCATTGATCTCTGCTAACAGATCGCAGATATCGTGGGCAAGATCATCTAACCGTGCCCAGTAGGCACGTTCGGACTCTGGACCAAAAATTTTTCCAAACTCTCGGGTTTTTCCGGTTTCCTTGTCGACCGAATAGAACTCGTACCCCAGCAAATTGCGCGTTTCTCCCGGATGGTTGTCTCGGGGTACCGGGGTTTTGATCACTTTAAAAATGCGCGATTTGTTTTTCAGGCGTTGCCCAATGCCTTGGCTGGCCACTTTTTGAAATTCGCTCACTTCGCGCAAGCACCATTCGGAATTCACATAGCGCGGTGAAAGGATGGACACCAGCAAGGCGATCTTGGGAAACTGATGGTGGATTTCATCGCTGAAAAAATCGTTTCCTTTTAGTTTTTGATCGCGCCAAATCTTGGGCTTTTTTCCCAACAGCTGCGCCATGCGAATTTCCAAAGTGCGCTGAAACTCCGACACCCAACCCCGCTCTCCTTCCATCAAAGCCTGATTATCGATGTGCGCGTAGCTGATCAATAAATCTTGTTCAAATTCCATAACGCTTCCCGGATAGGTAATAAGAGTTGGGTAATCAATTGAATGAGTTGGTTCTACTGGTCCAAAATTAGATCGACCCTCAGGTTGATCTGCGGGACATTATTTGCGTTCCCCTGGCTTTTGCGGCCGCCAAATCGTTGTCTACATCGCTGCTGCGAAAGGCGGCTTCCAATTTTTGTTGGATGCCCACCCAACCGGTGGCTTCCTTGGTTTTTCGATAACTGGTCGGACTTTGCCCAAAGGCCGTTTCAAACCGGTGACAGAAATGAGCGGCATCCACAAAATTCAAATCGTAGGCAATGGAGGTAACTGTTTCATCGGTGGAACACAGCAGGTCGGCCGCATGGCACAGGCGCAGCTCCCGAACGATCCGCCCCGGACTGATACCAAACATGCGGTTGGCCTTGCGGTTGAGCTGAGCAGGGCTAAGAAAGGTGCGCACGGCCAACCCTTGCATCGAAGCACCATTTTGTTCCAGGTGTTCCAAAGCAAATAGCAGCAGTTCTTTTACCCAGGGCAACTGCTTTCCCAATCGTATAATTTGTTGCAAACGGGTGGGGGTAAGGGGAAGCTCCCAGTCTAGCTGACCCGGCTGCTGCACCGTATTGAACCGAGACCGGTATTCGGTGGGTGTATATTGATAATAGGCTTTGAAAGCACTGCTGAAAAAGGCCGGTTCCTGATATCCTGAAGCGTAGGCGATTTGCTTGATGCTTAGGTGGCGGGTGCGAAGTAAATGGGCGGCTTTGCGCATGCGGTGCCGAAGAATGAGGCGACCGGGAGAAGTGTTGAGGTACATGCGGGTTTTGCGCTTGAGTTGAGTCACGCTCATGCCCAGAAATTGCGCCAATGCGGGAACGTTGAAACCATAGGTACAGGCCTTGATTTCTAACTGAACCCCAAGCTTTAATAAAAAGGCATCGTTTCGAGTGCGGCTCGGCTCTACGAGCAATGGTGGATTGGAAAATAACATACGAACAGGGTGTGTTTAGGGCAACTACTCCCTGCCTCTCCCCTGGTCATCGCAGTATTTTATAGTGATTTGATCGGTTACAATTTGGGCAAAACGGTTCCATACCAACCTGAAAAGGCAGTGTGTCGTTTGCGGAAAGTGTGGGGGGACAACCAAGAAATAAACCGCGTTCTCTAAGCGAGGGAAGGAAGTCTTTGCCTGGTGATTCCGGTGGTTAAACCTTGGAAATGAGATCGCCAGGGCAGGCAGTAAATTCCTATCAAGGCGGATCGCGCAACGCAGCCCTATTGGGCAGGTGGTAGTGCATATTTTTGAACTGTTATGTTTCAGGCCAGCTCATGCTAACCCTTTGATCCAGGCACAGGTAATTCACCTGCGATCGTCGATGTGGAATGGGAGGAGTTCATCGACGATGATATGCATCAAAACTATCGGTTCAAAAACAGGGCAGATTGTACGTTTCATCCCTTTACCTGTGTTTTCCGTCCATTTGAAGCTTTTACCACGGTGATGTTTCCAGCATGGGTATTCACTGTATCCCTGAGCAACGAACCTATAGGAAATCGCCCGGCGTGGAAAGAGCATTTTCTAGGGTTTTGAAAAAACAGGGTTTTTACTGTTAGAACGGAGAGCGAGGAGCGAGAGGCGAGAAGCGAGAAGCGAGAGGCGAGAATGGAGAACGAGAGGCGAGAGGCGAGACGGAGGAGGAGGAGGGCGAGGACGAGAAGCTTCGCTGCTAAAAGGAATTCTCAACGCTCATTCCTCGTCCTCGCGCTCTTTCTCGCGCCCCTGATTTCGTGCTTTATTCAAATCGTTCTCATGAGGTAAGCTTGGAGTTCGATCACTCTTTGCTTTGTGATTTCGAGGTTGCGATGGGCTTTTACTAACAGGTGAATACTGCCGCCTCCGGTATATTGGTCTTCAGTGGTGATTCGGTTGAGTTCGATTTCTGCATCTCTGTATGCCAGCCAGTGCCGTTGGGCCTTTTTGAGAATGCTTTGATCTTCTGGGGTAAGTTGGTTGATGAGTGCTTGATAATACTGGTTCAAAAGATCATCGTACCCATCAAGCGCCTTGTAAGTCGCCAGCATCATTCCATTTCTGGAATAATCTGCTTCGATCGATAATTTCAGTTGTTTCTCTATTCGGAAGGTGTCGACTGCGAACCGGTCTGCTGGACTGAGCTCCTCTTTTTCTTTTTGCAATTGGGCCGTAAATTCAAGCACGGCTTTGTTTAATTGGTCATCCGTTTTGGAGGAAGCTTCTTGCGCAGATGCATGAACGGATAAGAGGACCATCAACCCAATCAAAATAAGATAGGAAACCGGGACTCGGTTTAAAAATGGAGTGCACATCATGACAAATAAACTTTTAAATAAGGTTTAACAGCTACCTATTGCCTTATGGATTAACCAACTACAAACTTAGAAAAGGAAGCAAAACAGGCACTTGAGGAAAAACATTTGAGAAAAATTGATACTTTTCGGTAGCCACTGAACTTGATATTCCACCATACATCACCTCCCAATGATTACTTCAGCTCCACCAATAAATACTGCCAGCGACCGGATTCTTTTGCCTATTTCTTTTGATGCTGCTAAGATGAAAGCGGAAGTTGACGCCTTAAACTTGCGTCCTTTCATGTATTATGAGTCCATTCCGCTGCGGGCTCCGGCTCATCAAATTGACCCGACGGTACCATTTCCTCCCCCCGCTTCCGATTTCGCCGATGGCTCCTGGTGCGACTGGCTCGACGTGTCGTTCCTGTCAGACTTGCCCTACATCACCAGTGTTGTTGATTATTTCAAGGAGCACACCAAGGTGAACCTCGTTCGCTTGTTGCGTTTGGAGGCAGGAGCAGTAGTCAAAGAACACACTGACCCTACCCTCGGCTTGCAAATCGAGAAGTCGGTCATTCGACTTACTGTGCCCATCTCAGGAGGCGATCAGGTAGATTTTTATTTGAACAACAAGATTGTGCCCATGCAGCCCGGAGAGTGTTGGTACATGCGCCTCACCGATCCCCACAAAATCATTCACCAAGGGCCAGAAGAACGCATCAACCTCACGATTGACATGATCCCCAATGAATGGGTGCAGCAATTTATTTTGGATGCGGAGAAGGGTAAAAATTAAGAGTGTTTTAGGGTATCTGTAAACACCACCTGTTTATACTTTTTAAGTACTTCCTGATTAAATACAACCAACTTTTTTTGGGGACTGTAGCTAAAGCAATATCAAAGTTGGATTATAATGAACAGATTGTGAACACTGAGTCTATTTTATTCAAGCTCGGAAAAATTGTAGGAATAGAGACCTGTTTCTGTAGCGGCTATTAATCTATTGTTAAAGATTATTATATCATAGACGGCCTCCTGCAGATTACCCAATGGTTGCACAAAGACGCTTCCATCAAATTCTTCAATAATAGCTACTACATTGGATTGATGACGTCCTCCTTCTACTGTGACGTCTTTACCAAAAGCAACCAAAAGAAAATTCCTCCCACCTCGTTTAAGTTTCAATGGTACAGAAGACGATGATGTAATTCTTGTAGAAGGCACAATTGAAAAAGTGTTATCAATCTGAATAACTTCTTGGCTTTTATCTTCGTGCTCTATCGATATCATCCAAGGGAATCTCCCTCCTCCTAAAAAGTTATCTATTGATTTGATTTTTATGAAATTTGATTTAGGGTTAAATATTTCAACATCAGTCCAACCATTAGCACCCCTCTTCTTGAGATAATATTCATTGTTTGAAGCATTGATACCTGCAATACTAAATTCATTGACAGTGGTAACTTTTCCATCTGTCCAATTAGAAATTGGTTGCTTTAATCCTTGAGAGTCAAATTCAAAACCATTTTTTATGGTATAGCCATTTTCGTTTAAAGAAAAATGTCCACCTACAAAAACCCTCTCGTCAAAATCTAACAAGTAATCAACTCTTTCATTCTGGCCACCTATAGAGAAAAATCTATTGTTGGGGTGTAATGGATCAGAGGAGTTGTGCAAAAAGTAGAGTAAATTTTCTGCTACAATGGTTGGATCATTTACATACTCAGCCTTAAAGTCCCCCCCAACCCAAATACGTGGACTATTCCAGGAAATACTGTAATCAAATAATAATACATTAATTCCATCACCACTGAATAAAAAGTTGCGTAATGGAGTTTCTACAGGTTTGTAAGATGTATTTAAGCGGGCCAAATAATTATACCCCTTTCCATTTTCGTCAATTAATTGAAAGTTTCCACCGATATATAAGTTTTCCTTATTTCGCGCGAGGGCTCTAATTCCGGAGAGCTCTAATTCTTTTTTCCACTGGTTGCGTTGTTCTTTGACAACGGTAATTCCGGGCTCATGATCAATAGACTCATAACACCCAACCAGCAGAAAAAGACAAAATATACTAAAGAAAAAATTTCTCATAAGTTCAATCCAATATTAATGTAGAATTCAATAAGCTGATGTTCAAAAGCTCCCATTGTAACCCAATCGTTAGCAATTGTTGAGCCTGGCAGGCTTGCTCCCGCCAAGGTAAGAGAACAATTCATTCCATAACCAAACATTAAATTAGAATTAATGACAGTATTCTTTCCTAAACCTCCACCTATACCAATTAAGCCAACACTTCCTGGCTCTTGCTCGATTCTTTCTTGCTCAAAGACCATTACACCATATCGTGTTTTGGGCTCCAGAATAATGGTTCGATATGAAACGTACCTAGAAACACCAAGTCTACCAAACAAACTAAAGTAGGGTCCTACATTACCCTCTCCTCCTAAAACTTTAATTCCACCCTCCAAATAACTAATAGAATGCTCTACCTCTATCATATTAAAATAAGTTACACCATCCACAACTTGATAACGCTCTTCTGGAAGAGCTCCAATAATGTTTGGCAATCGAACGGTATGAGCACCTATTCCTACTCCAATATCCTTCGTTAAGGAGTAGGTCAATGAAATCCCTAATTTGGGATTAACACCTTGTCTTTCTTTTATTCTATAACCCTCTAATAGATTCTTAGTTGCATCAATCTCTTTTGTGCCTTCATTCCAAAGGTTAAGATTTGGACTTAATGCCATATTGATACAAATTGTAAATTTCTTACCCATAAAGCTTCCCTCAGTTGCATCAGGATTTTGATGCAGTTGACCACTTCCTGCAATTGGCAACAAGATGTAACTAAATAGAGTACAGAACCAATACTTAAGCATTGTCTTGAACAGCTATGATTATTTGCACCATCAACAATAGAAGCCCAAAACCACCCACAAAAGCACAGCCGTTAAACTGAGCCTGACTCATGGAATCGCCTGCTTCTACTGCATTCACCAATTGAGCGGCTTGACTCGTTTTGTAATCCTGATAGCGTTTGTATTCGGCATTTCTCAAAGACTCCTCTAAATCACTCTCTGTGAATTTACTGAGGTGGTCATTGTCGCAAAGCACATTGTAGTTTTCAAACATGATCTGAAATTCCCTCAAGTCTTCAATGGCTCGGTAAACCGTATCGTTTTGGCGATCGAAAATAGAATAGGTTAGCCCTTCCTCTAACCCTCCAACCGCTTCTTCTCTTTCTGAACTCAGCAACAAGTCGGACACAGTAAAATTTCGTTGTAGAATAAAACGAACATCACTAGATTTCGATTCCCGAAAATCTCGAAAGCCCATGAGCTCGACCCTGCCCTTTAAATCGTCATTTTCTTCAATAAATTCTTTTAGCAATTCATTGAGTTGCCGATATACTACCTGATTGTAGACTTTTAACCCCAGCAGGTATTCATCCAATTTCTCATTGGAGTACCCAATTATTTTAAAGTCTAAAGAATCAATCTCATGGAGATATACAGGGTCATATTTTTGAAGGAAAAGCGTTTGTCCACAAAGCTCCAATGGAATCGATAAGCCTTCGTATTCACGATCTCGGTCTAATTTTAGATTAGCGCCAAATTCTGAAGGCTCTGAATTTGAAGTAGTATCATTCGTTTGCGATTGACCCAAATCGATCTTCCTAATTTCCATCTTCATCATTCCAGTATCGGAACTCAAAGTATCTACCTGGCTGTATCCCCAAAAGGGAAACACCAGCAGCACCAAAAGATTCAATAGCAACTTATTCATCTTCAACAGGGATTGTTCTCAAGTAATAGATTTGTTGGAGGGCCAGCTTCATATTTTCGATGGTAGTGGCATTTTTGGAAACGTATACAATGGATCCATAGTCGAGGTCGTAATACGTTAATATGCTGGTGGTTAGAGCTGAGTTGTAAAGCAATAACCGATTGTCTACCCGGGAATGGATGACAGAAACCAAATAGTTGACCTTCAAGTCTTTTCTTAACTGCTCTATCTCTTCATCTACCCTCGAATACACGAGGTCGTTGAGCTGATACCGTTCCTGAATCCAGGTTTTAAGCAGTTGATGATCTTGAATGTTTTTGATGGAGATGGAGGCATCCATCAAACCGCTGCGCTGGTGCGTAACAGCCATGAATTGTGGCATCACATCCGCTACATGTTGTTCCATTTCCAAAGCCGCTTCATGATCAAATTGATACTTCCCCCACATTTGCCTGGAAACCCTAAAGTTGTTGACATTGACCAATACCAGGCCCTCTTGGGGATCGTAGTTTGAAGCTGTTTCTACTTTTGGTTTGCGGTAATTTTTAAAGGCAACCTTGGGATGAAGGCTGGCCGAAAACTGATCGATCGTAAGGCCTTTTTCATAACCGTCTCGTACTTTCCGGTAACGACGGACTACCTGATTGTACTTATTATCCCACGGCATGTTTTTTCGGTAATAAGTCCAGAGTTTCATGGCTGGTTTTGCCCCTCGCAACGGATCTACCATACCCGATATCTCCGCTAAAAATTGATCATAAGCTTTTCGTTCAGGGGTGAGAAAAACCCACTCCGGATGAAAAGCTACATCGGACATTCCTTCGGGAATAACATCCTTTGTAGTAAATACTGCGCCTGAGTCCGTATATGCAAAGGCTTTGAAATTGTACTTGTGCAAGAACAAATGCAAAAATTCATCTACTCGATCCAGGTAAGGGTCGTTGAATTTTTCCTGCAATCTTTTCACGGCGATCAAAGCCAAAAGGTTGTATTCAAAAGGGTTGATGGAAAGGCTGGCTTCCCGAAAATGCAAAAAGCCGGGCTCAGATTGGTTGCGCCCTCGAAGGTTGAGCACCTGATCCCAGGGGCTACCATTGTATTTGTCTTGCACTACCAAGGTCATGAACTTGGCTTGCAGCTTGGCCAAATACAAATCATCAGGTGCCTCTTCCCGCATTTTTAGCGTAAGGTGCAGCCCGGATTGTAGCCTCCCTTCCCGGAGATAAGAGCGTAGCAATATTTGCTGTGCCAACCCCTGGTAGTGATCAAAATTGCCCAAAGATGCAGGCGGCTCCCCTTCTACTGGATGATTCGCGTGGTATTCCTGCGCAACTTTCAACCGCTTTGAGGGCGAAGGGTGCGTTTCCAAGCTGTCCTGAGGTTCTGGTAATGAATCATATCCCAAGTACAATCGTCCGATGGAGTTGTATATCCCTAACCAATACCTTTCCGCAAAAGCATCACCTGCCGCCAACAACGCCATATCCGGACGACCAGGAATGACCGGATCGGCATTGTATTCCAGCAACTCATAGATGCGAAAGGTCTGGTCGATGGAAATGCCTTTTTCGGTAAGCATGGCCATAGCGCCAGAATCGGCTTCAAATTCCTGACCCTGACTAAACTGGTGTTTACTAAGCACCTCACTGGCCTCCCTGCGTTGCCAGCCTTTCTTTTTTTGGAAGGACTCGAATTGATGGGTGTGCCGCTCTTTGACGTGCGTAATCTCATGCGCTATAATAGCGAGCAACTCCGCTTCATTCTTCAGCTTCGCCAGCAGACCCGCATTCATGTAGATGCTTCCAAAATCATTAGTAAATGCATTTACGGTTGGGTTCTGCGTAAAATAGATGGTTACCTCGTCTTTCAGCGGATCATCATCAAGCAGGTAGTCTTTTAATTGATTGAGGTAATCCGAAATTTCATCCCCGAAAAAAACCTCACCACTGCGGTTGAGGCGCTCAAAAAAGTAATTGTATTTGTAGACGAATTCTTCGTACTGTTTTTTGGTGTAGCCCAGGTCCAACCGTTGTTCCTTGTCACTGCTTTCCACCTTTTGTTTGATGCGGTCCAAGGCGATGGTGTTCAACTCCTCCGGTTGATCGGACGAGTGATAAAATTGGTCCAAATCAGGCTGTGCTACAACCAATGTAGACCACAGTCCTAAAAGGGCGACTGCAAGTAATCTCATGTAAATAAAAGCTTGGGCAAAAGGGGTTAATGCTTGTCTCAAAAGTAAGCAAAACTGATGCATACACCAACCCGCCTACTTTGCTTTTCTTAATCGATCCCTGGATATCTCCTACTTTTTCCCGTACTTTGCTCCTGCAAGATGAAAACCATTTCCCACATAGCTGCTGCTTTCTGTTGTGTTTGTTGTTGCTGCGCCTGCTGGCGAGGGAAAGCGAGTTGTGTCTTGAGGTAAATTAGCATTATCATCACCACTATATACTGAAGCCTTTCCCTACCGGAAAGGCTTTTTTTATGTCCAGAATTTAACGAATACGCCCAAAAACAAACTTTATGAAACGCAATACCACCCCCAAAATCTATGTCCTGCACGAGAATCAGGAATGGGTCGACCCTTTGTTCGAACACCTCGAAGCTTTAGGCGCACCTTACGAAAATTGGTTCCTCAACGAAGGGCACCTGGATTTATCAGAACTACCGCCGGAAGGGATATTCTACAACCGCCTAAGCGCTTCTTCGCACACCCGCAACCACCGCTATTCCATCGAATTGGCCGAGTCGGTTTTAGGTTGGTTGGAAATGCACCACCGGAGGGTGATCAACGACCGGAGGGCACTTACCTTGGAGGTTCGCAAAACCGACCAACTGTTGGCGCTTCGCCGTTTTGGGTTTGATGCCCCGGCTTCCATTATGGCCAACCACCCCGGTGGAGTGCGGAAAGCGGCAGAAAAACTGAATCAATTTCCCTTTATCGTGAAGCCCAACCGGGGCGGCAAAGGCCTGGGCGTGAAACGCTACAACAACCTTGATCAATTGCAAACCGACATCACCAACAATACCCTGCCCGATACCCTGGACGGGGTTTGGATTGTGCAGCAATACGTGAAGCCCGCCGATAGCCGGATTACTCGCGTGGAACTGATCGGTGGCAAATTTTACTATGCCGTGAGCGTGGACGCCTCAGGTGGATTTGAATTGTGCCCGGCAGATGCCTGCAACATTGGTGATGCTTTTTGCCCGGCAACGCCTTCAGAAGGAGTAGAAAAGGAAGAAAAATTCAGGTTACTGGCCCCCTACAACAATCCGGACATCAACCGCTACGAAGAGTTTTTCAAAGCGGTAGGCATTGAGATTGGAGCAATGGAGTACGCGCTTGGCGAAGACGGCAAACGCTACATCTACGACATCAATACCAACACCAACTACAACTCAGGGGCCGAAGCGGTGCTCGATAACCAGTGGCAAGGCATGCGCAGGATTGCCGAGTTTTTGAATTATGAATTGATTGCCAATTATTACCAGAACCGGATTCGGGTGGCGTAAAGATTTTTTTTGGTGCGATAATCAATAATGTGGTTGACCGATCTGTCTGAAAACAATTTCAGATTCGGCCCCGGCAAGCCGCTTGCCGGGGTCGCGCAGGTCGGGGACTACCATTGCCACACCAAGCGCCCGGTGCTGTAGTAGGGGAAGCGCTGTAGCGCTGGATTCTCCACCTGAAAAAACGTTTCTCCCAACACCAATTTTTCAAAACCAGCCTGGGCACTCAGGCCTTTCCATAATCGGCAACTGGTATTTAAACCATACCCCCACTGTAATTCTTTAGGCACAATGGCAGCTTTGCCCACCAACGCTGTTTCAAATCGCCCTTTGGTCCAGGAGATTCGACTTTCTGCCAAGTGGGTATGCCGCAAGCCCACCGTATCGTTGGTATGAAAGAAAGTATAACTCCCCTCCCACTGTAGTTTTTCATTCCAGGAATACAGGGCTGACACCTGCGTATTTTCATAGAAAAAAGAACCGCCTTGGTCTTGTAACTGATACCGGGTATACAAGCCCGTGAGCATCAGCGAGCGTTTTTCTTTGCGCACCATCCACGTACCGGAAAGGGTGCTTACCCAGTTTTGATTGGCGGTTTCCAAGGGCTCTCCGGTTTGATCTACGGTAAGGGCCATGGGACGAAAATCCGCGCGCAAACTCAAAGAGCGCACCGGCCGATACTGTGCGTTGAGGCCATAAGTGACCAAGGAGGTAGTATAATCGTAGAGCTTGAGCAGGTTGTCTTCTTCACGACTCACAAACCCACCCACTTTCCATTTACGCCCCAGGGATTGATCTACTCGTATTTGATAGCGCAAGTTGTCGGTGCGTAAAAATCCCACTCCATGACTTTTAAAATAAGGATCGACCCAACGCACATTGGTAGTAAGACGGGTGCGGGTTTTGGGAATCAACAAGCCGTATTCTGCTTTCAGGGCATTGGTGCGTTCGCTGAGGTCGAAAAGTGCATTTCGGTTGTTGTTTTCTACTTCCGTTAAAGCGGGATTTTGAATTTGGGTATGCGATCGCCCCCATACCAGACTCAGGTGTTGGTTTTCGGTAAGTTGGTAACGCGCATCCAGTTCCAAGGCGTAGTTTTTCTCTTGTTCACTGACAGCACTGTCGCGGTAAGAAACCAATCCTTTGCCATAGAGCAATCCGGCATACAAATGCGTTCCGTTTTGTGGTCCTTTTCCGGCTTTTACGGCAGTAATTCTTCGGCCCCGGTCAAGGTTTCGAAAATCGGCTAAACTGGAAAAATTGCTAATGGGATTGAATTGATTTTGTACAAATTCTCTTGCGGTAAACTGCGGTTGCAGTGCCGTCCCGTGGGTAAAAAACACTTGATAATCGTCGTATTGGTAAGCCAGATTGATGCCTTGTACCGGTACCCGAGCCACCAAAAAATCGGAGTGATCGGGATAACACATGCCAATTTCCAATTTTTGAAGTCCGTTCAGGACCCTTTCAGTTTGGGATTGATGCCCCAATTGGGCTCCCACTTTTCCATGTTGTACCAAACTATCGGTATCGAAATTTTTAAAGCGTTGCAATTGTCGGATTTGACGGTCCAACTGCTGCACTTTTTGTTTTGTTCGTGCATACTCTGCACGCTGCTCAGGGCTCATTTCAGGAACCTCGGGTTGGCTGGGGGGCTTCAACTTACCACTCAACGAATCTTCAGGAATACTCTGCAGCAAACTATCTTGAATTTGTTGCCTGGTTTGATCCAATTGCTCCCGAGCCATTGCTTCCGCCTGCATTTCTAATGTACTAGCATCTGGCAAGAGTTCATCCGCTTGTGGCATTCCTTGTTGCAACTGCTCAAAATAGGCCAGTTTTTGTGAAAGCGCGTTGCGTTGATTTTCCAATTGCTGTAGGCTGTCCATGCGGGCTTGCTGCTGTTCAGCCAATTGCTGGCGCAAATTTTGGCGGTAGGTTTCCGCATCAAAACGGATGGTAAAATAATTGTTCAATCCGGTGTTGGCTCCCGCTTCAGAGTAGCGAAACTGCGCTTGAAAGGGCAAAGCGCGGTAAGAAAACCCTACCGTGCCTTCGGTGATGAAATTTCCTTGAGGTGATGGATTGGTGTTTAGATAGGGCAATAGGCCATACTCGTAACCCGCAGAGATTTGTCCGGTGGTGGTTGTGCGTTTGGGTGCTTGGGAATGGGTAGAATCCTGCTGAGATGACTGTCCTTGCAATCCTCCTGGAAGGACTACCATAAAGAACAAAACCACGATCAAGCATCCTTGTCTTACTTTTTGTTTTTTTCTCATGGTCCTGATTTTCTTCCTTGGATTACTTAATTTTTAAATCCTGCTTCCAACCTCGGTAATAAACCATATTGCCTACGGTTCGCCAGTTGTAGAACTCAAAATCACTGCTCATTTGGGCATTGTAGGTTTTCAAATTGTGGGCCTTCATCCGCGCAAGCACCTCTTTCGAGACAGTAGACTGAGGCGTTGGCGTATCTCTTAATTTCTGATAGACCTCACTTCGGTTCAATACCCACTCCCTATTGATCAAGCTGTAACTCAATACCGGAGTTTTGTCTGGATTTTGAAGTGGCTCAAAAAACCATTGCCTCCGATAAGCTTCCACCTCATCCGCTACATTGAGGTAGTCAAAAGCTGGGGTGTTGGATTGATCAAAGGTGATTTGATAAGAGTCGAATTGATAAGCATGCTTAAACTCGTGGGCCATTTTTGCAAATGGGTTGCCAGCCGAGAGGTTAATGTTTACTTGCAATACATCTTCGTATAGCACTCCCTCGATTCGTTTACTTGGTTTATATTTTATAAAACCACCTTTCGCACTCCCGACATCATTCGACAAGGTCAATAGATAAACTTGAGTGGAATTTTCTAAAACGCTCAACTCACTTTGAGCGGCATTGTAAACACTCAGGCGATGCGTAAGGCTACTAATATTACGGTTTGCCTCACGAGCCTCCTTTTTATTCATGGCCCCTTTCAAAGAAACCTGGGCGCGATCCAATAGCTCTTGTGTATTGGTAATCTTCCCCAACAAATCTTGCTTAAAAGCTTCATATTTGGCCATTGCCGCATCATTTCCCTTAATGGTATCGCCCAGGGGATCGGCGAAACGGATTGGGTTGTTGGCGAAAGTGGCATAGCTAGAAATGGAAGAATTGGGTTTGGGATCGAGGTTCCACCTTCGGCCCAAGCGTGAGTCGTATTGCCAAAAGGTGGCGGTATTGGAATTTCCCAATCCGGCAATTTCATCGTCTTTTTCCTGCCCATTAAAAGCGTAGCGATAATCGTTCACCGGTTCTTTGTAAACCACAGTAGTCACTTGCTGGCTCACCGATTCCAAATGCAAATTGTCCAAGCAAATAAAGCGGGGTTGTTTTTTACCAGTGATGCTTTGCACCATTAGCACGGCCGAGGTTCCAGATGGTTGCAGGTTAAAAGTGTAAGTGGCGGTATTTGCAATGCTTATCGATTGCAAACTGTTGCCGTCATCTACCAACAGATTTATCGTTGGATCGATGCTCGTTACATCAAAAGAAAGCGTGTAAATTTGTCCTGCGGTAAGGCCAGAATAACTTTTTTCAGCGTTGATTTCTTGTTGGTTTTGAGAATTTAGTTGGGAGTTCAGGCAAAGGGATTGCCCCATTGCTCCAGATTCTACAAACAGCAACAAATAACCTATTAAAACTAAAGTTCTCATTTAAATCCAACGAATTGATTTACGGTAAAAGAACCGTGTTTATTCTACTTGAATGGCATCTCCGGTTCGCGAAAGTTTAATCTGATTTTCTTCTCCGCCGACGGGTACTACTTCCCCATTGGTATCTGGCCCAATTCTCACCCAACCTTCATCGTCCGGAAGGTTTTTAAACGAGATGCCCAACAGCACGATTTCCGACCCTGAGCCATTGTTCACAATATCCTTTGAAGCATAAATGGAAATTCGATTGCCGGAAAGCTTGTACAGTGCCCGGATAAAATCTTCATCAGCACCAAGGTCACACCCCAGAAAGACCAGACTTCCTCCTTTTTCAATCCGGCCCATGATGGATTCCAATTGACCAATGTATTTTCCCGCTTGTGAATACCAATTATCATCTACCGGAAGTCCCTGGCTTTTATCACTTTTATATTTAAAATAAGTTTGAATTTCTTCGGTGGCGATTTGGGTATTTCCAGTACGTGTCATCGTGAAACTATAATCGCTTCCCTGATCCAGTGAGATGGCTCGTTTGTTCTCTTCTCCTGCAATGGATATTCCATGAAATTGGAGCACGACATTTTGCGGACGCAGTTTCGATTCCTTTTTCACTGCTTTCATTGTTTTGTAAACATCTCCCAAGGTATTGGGTACAAAACCCAGCCAATTTTCATTGGATTCGTCCCGTTGTTCTGGTGCTACTGAATTGATGAGATCACGAGAAACAAAAGCAAGGTTTCTACCAAAGTTTGGATCGCCTTTTACTGGCTCCATTCCTTCAAGTTCAAAAGCGTCAATTACGCGATTTCCACTAAAGGCATAAGTGGAGTAAAAAGGAAATTTTTGAGCCAGCGGATCGATACTCAGAAACCGTCCAATTCGTGGATCGTGCATCCGATAAGTATAAGCATAGTTGTTGCCTATGCCCATTTTGAACTCATCGTCTTTTTCCTGGCCTTGAAACGCATAACGATAATTATTCACTGGTTCTTTGTAAACCATGGCCGCCACTTGCTGACTTTCCGATGCTAATTGCAAATTATCCAGGCAAATAGAGCTCGGCTGTTTTTTACTGCTAATGCTTTGTACTATTAATAAAGCATTGGTTCCAACGGGTTGTAAATTAAAGGTGTAATTTCCGGTTTGGACCATGTTTATCGACTGCAAACTGTTGCCGTCGTCTACCAAAACCACTACAGAGGAATTGATACTGTTCACATCAAAAGAAAGCGTGTAGGCTTGTCCCCCAATAAGGCCAGAATAATTTTTTTCGGCTTTGATTTCTTGTTGGTTTTGTGGATTGAGTTGAGAACTTAAACAAAGCTGTAACGCCTCTAAATGGTAGCTCCACAAAGAGCCTAACAGGATAAGCAAGAGGGATTTCATTTTCATACTTATTGATCTTTTATTTGAGGCCCTATATATAGTAATGTCGGAATCAAACCGACTTTTCCGCTCAACAAATTTTCTCGGGTAAAAACCTCTTCCATTCCTAATTCGTTAAACCAATCATCCTTAGCATAGGCTGCGTAAACGGTTCGATTACGCTTACTCAAAAACAAATCGTCCTCCAGAATCAAAAAAACTATCTCTGGTGTATTTGCTTTAAAGTAATCGATATCATCGGAGCTAAAACCTTCAACCCCGGGATTTTGATGAGTGTGTATCGTTCCAATTATTGGCTTGGGAAAGGTTCCATATTGATTGATTAACCGAACCTCATCATTCTCGGTTTTAAAGCCATAATCGTATTGTTCTACTTTCGACCAATCGGCTAAATTCTCATACTCTGGTAAGACCAATACCCCATTTTCGAAAATCACACCCATCTGCTCTCGACCATTGCGCAGAGAGTTGTTCCACATCCTCGAATAAGCGTCTGCCTCATTTTCGAAAAAAATGGAACCATCATCGTTATAGGTGATTTTATGACCTGGCTCAGACGCTAAAGTGTAATTGCATCCAAAAAAATCCTGGCAACCCTGCATGTCTTCATGGCCCCGAACATTTGGATCGTATTGCATCGTTCCATCTTCATCTTTGTACCATCCGTCCAACCGTCCATCGGGGTCTACCCTCGCTATGGGACTGTTTTGATTAAAGTTGTAAGGTGTTACCCAGCTTCTTTTTTTAAATTCCGGATCTAAAGACAACCATCGACCCATACGCGGGTCATACATGCGCGCATCGTAGCTGTAACTATTTCCCAATCCCTTGAACGAATCGTCTTTCTCCACCCCATTGAAGGCATAACGGTAATCGTTTAGCGGCTCTTTGAAAACGATAGTAGCCACCTGTTGGCTCACCGATTCCAAATGCAAATTGTCCAGGCAAATGGTGCGCGGTTGTTTTTTACCAGTGATGCTTTGCACCATTAGAATTGCCGTGGTTCCCAACGGTTGCAGGTTAAAAACATAACTGCCAGTTGTTACAATGCTGATCGATTGCAGGTTGTTGCCATCATCCACTAAAACATCCACCGAAGGGCTAATGCTCGTCACCTCAAAAGAAAGGGTGTAGGTGAATCCGGTGGCGAGGCCCGAATAACTTTTCTCGGCATTGATTTCTTGTTGACTTTGAGCATTGAGCTGGGAGTTCAGACAGAGTACATTTCCCCAAAGTGGGCATGCCATGAAAACCCCAAGCAATACACCACTGCCCCTCCGAAAAATATCTTTTGTAATATTCATACTATCAAAGAGAGCTATTAGGGCGTTTGTCCTGGAATTTCTATGGATGCTCCAACATCCACTTTTCCTTTAAAATCGTAGATAAAATATTCTTGAGAAGCAAAACGATGGATGGCGTTTTGAAACCAACCACCGGTGTACCAGTCTATAGTGGCAGTACCGTTCCACCGACCAAACTGACCGGAAACGCGGCCAAAAGTAATGGCCTTGTTGTAAGTTAATTGCTCGGCAGTTTGGGTTCTAATTCTACGATCTCCAACCATATGATGAGCTTTAGGCTTGCCGGGATCTCCATGCTTGTTAGCACCCGTAAAACTTTGATAACCAAATTCGAGCAAGGCACCCCGATACATGGTAGAAGCAATAATCCCACCAGTGAATCCCTCATCAGTACCTTCCCCTCCGTATAACTCTGAATCATTATTAGAGGAAACACTTATACCCCCCAGACGAAAACCAATCAACCCTTGCCGATAAACCCCTAATGACTTGTGTTTTTCAGCAGATTGCCCAATGGTAGAATTGAAAGTATACATACTTCCAAAAGAGATAGATCGATTGTATTCATTGGGTATACCTGATTTCGAATGGTAATTGAGCGTATAGGTGGGCAATGGATCTCCTACGCCAGTGCCGGCGGTTCCAGTCAAAGCTGCAGACAAATCCCACTGCATGCCCCGTCCGTTTTGCGACACTCCTAAACCACCATTATAAGCCGTCCCTGTAAGGTCCAGTTTAAAATTACCGCGCCAATTCTGCTGTGGATTGCCAATACCCACCTGCGCTGAAACGGTCATAGAACCAGAAACCCTGGGTGTTTTTTCTGCACCAAAAGAAATAGAGGTACTGGCCGTTGCACCTAACCGGAGCGGACCAGCCTCCAAGCCCTCCAATTCATTGGTATGGATGGGCTTGTTGCTGCTAAATTGATAAGTAGATAACTCAGGATATTTATCCACCAGTGGGTCTACTGCCATGAACCTTCCCAGTCGGGGGTCATGCATCCGAAAAGTGTAGTTTACCGAGAGCCCCACACCTTTCACCTCATCGTCCTTTTCTTGTGCTTGAAACGCATAGCGGTAGTCGTTGACCGGTTCTTTGTAAACTACTGAGGCTACTTGCTGACGCACTAATTCTAAATGCAAATTGTCTAAGCAAATGGAGCGCAGTTGCTTTTTACCGCTGGTACTTTGCACCATCAACAAAACAGTAGTTCCCGAAGATTGCAGGTTAAAGGAATAGAAACCCGCTTGCGCAATGCTTAAGGATTGCAAACTGTTGCCATCATCTACCAATACATCCACGGTTGGATCGATGCTCGTCACCTCAAAGCTCAAAGCATAATGCTGCCCAGCGGTGAGCCCGGAATAGCTTTTCTCTGCATTGATCTCTTGTTGCCCCTGAGCATTCAATTCAGAGTTCAAACACAGCGATTGCGCTGTCGATGTATGTGCTAAAAGTGTAGACATTAGTATTCCAGTGGAGATCACTCTCCAGATTTTTATCGCGCCCATAAGTTGTTTGTTTTAGCCCTTTTTGAGGGTTATTTTAAATAGTCAGATCATTTCCAAAATGTATTTAAAACAATTGCATACTGTAAGTAGCTATCCTCCCTGCAAAACCAAGTTAATTTCTATTTCTCCATCGAATATTTCGCGGGGTCGGATTGGCATTTCCAGGCACCAACCAAATACGCCTTTTGCTTTTACGAACCCTTACATTGAACCATAAGATTCTCCGCATTCTATAACTATAAGTTCCTTGCCATTGAATAACAATAGTTTCCTTCTCCAATTGTTTTCTTTGCATACGATCAATGGTGTTCCAATAACCACCTGAAACAAGACTGCTCATTCTTGGATCTTGAAGGTTTGGGGTCTGCTGCTTAATTAGAGACCAAGGGTTGACCCAAGCTCCTTGCCCATCAAGGGTTGTATTGGGATTATTGGGGTTGTAAGGAATTGTAGTGTTAGTGGGTACAAAAGTTCCTGTAGTTTGAAAAAGAATGGTTCTCAAGTTAGCCCCATGGCTTGAAGCTCTATCATAAGAATATGAAGGATCGAATACAAAACGATTCGGAAAATTATTGGTTGAAAACTTATACATCGGAGAGTGATCGAAAGTATACACCGGCACTTGAACACCATTATTGGATTGTATGGTTCTCGTCAACCTGGTATGCTCTTTAAACCTAAACTTTTTACGTGCAGTAAGTTGATACAACTGTGTATTGTTGGTAGGCTGCCCTGCTTGCCAAACCACACCTTGTGTCCTTTTAACTCTGCCTAAAAAACGATAAGGTTTTGCAGGATTCCCCCAAACTAGAAATGACTTTCCGTTGCTTTGTCGTCTAGCATGCCTCTTGTTAATTGGAGTTCCTTGTTGTTGGTATTGATCAACCCTTTTGCCATGACTTCCTCCACCAGTTGCCTCTAGTCCAAATGGGTCATTAAAAACTACTGGATTATTATCCATCGCCACATAAGCACTTTGCCAGGGAAATTTCGCTGATAGAGGATCGAGGCTCAGCCACCTACCAAGTCGTGGATCGTGCTGACGAAACATCGTGGTATAACTATTCCCGCCTCCTTTGGCTTCGTCATCTTTTTCCATGCCGTTGTAGGCATAACGATAATTATTTACTGGCTCTTTGTAAACTACAGTAGCTATTTGCTGGCTTACCGTTTCCAAATGTAAATTGTCTATGCAAATAGCACGTGGTTGTTTTTTACCGCTGTTGCTTTGTACCATCAACAACACAGTAGTTCCTGAAGATTGCAGGTTAAAAGAATAGTAACCCGTTTGAGCAATGCTTATGGATTGCAAACTGTTGCCATCATCTACCAATACATCCACGGTTGGATCGATGCTC
>ERZ1740068.405-NODE-405-length-22224-cov-8.400289_pt1 | contig 22224 bp, 13 predicted proteins | sample MGYA00581735_ERZ1740068 | MGnify/ENA primary metagenome ERZ1740068 (study PRJEB43018, sample SAMN04849740) | marine metagenome | isolation source: floating plastic debris | place: Pacific Ocean | collected 2008-08-30 | study: EMG produced TPA metagenomics assembly...
AGAGAAGCCCGCGAGAGCAAGTTTTATATCAATATCGGTTATGTAGTGATTGCCGAATTGCTGACGACTTTACTGGAACATCCTCCAGTAGGGCTGGCTCAAGCTGTGAGGTTGTATGTAACCGACTATGTCAATAACTTATATCAGCAAATTATGACCGATAGCAATCTTACGGAACTTGCAAAGCGTATTTATCGCAACCACCGGGAGTTGTTTGAGTTTGTGGAGCAGCACCGGCCCAATGAGTGGGATGAGTTTGGCGGAAAGCTGAGACAGCTACTTACCAGGGAGGGATGGATAATAGGCTCGAAAAACAAAGGGTTTGTCCGTTTTTTGCCTCCTGAGCTGGATTCGCTGGTACTGCGCTACAACCAGGCCAATGGCTGGCCGGACAAAGAGGCTTTTTTGTTTGAATTTGACTTTTACAAGGGCTACTATCTCACTTTTAGGGTAGTCGTGTCACCTGGGAAAGGAAATGGGCGTTTTGCCAAAAGGTTGGTGGAAATTATCACGGAACTCCCACAGACACAGAAGCCAGAAGGTGAAAAATGGCGGGTGCTTTACAGCAAATTTATCGACTGGGACCTGCGTGAGATGATGCTGGACTGGAGCACAACGCAGGACGACCTGCTGCGTGGGTTCATTCACGATCAAAAACAAATTATTGAATCAGTGACGTCTGCTCTTGAAAATCATAGGGAGGAATTGCTAGATTTGAAGGAGAATAACTGACAAGCATATAAGGAGATTGGTTTTTGGAAGGGTGTACGTGGTTTTGAAGACTGTACGTGGGCCAGGGATAGTAGTGGCACCCCGGCCTTGAGCCGGAGTATATGGAACCGGCCACCGGCGGATAGCCCGGTCTTGTCCCGATAGCGATCGGGACAAGGAGGCCCCCGGAGAAGAATTCATCAGCGTCCACTGCTGGCGCAGCGAGACACTGATGGGATAAAAGATAAGAATGAGTACAATAACTGCTAATATCAAAAGTATCAGGGACATCATGCGGAAGGACGCGGGTGTGGATGGGGATGCACAGCGTATCTCACAGATGGTGTGGATGCTTTTTATGAAAATATTTGCTGATAGCGAAGAAGATTGGGGCATTACCATCGATGACTATCGCAGTCCTATACCGGAAAACCTCAAGTGGCATAGCTGGGCGGCGGATGAGGAGGGGCTCACCGGCGATGAGCTGATGACGTTTGTCAACAATGAGTTGTTTCCTACGCTGAAGGAGATCGATGTGACGGTGAGCGACCAGGCGCGGATCATCCGGGCGGTGTTTGAGGATACGTACAACTATATGAAGAACGGGACGCTGTTCCGGCAGGTGATCAATGAGATCAACAAGATTGATTTTAACAGCAGCCAGGACCGTCACCTGTTCAACGACCTGTATGAGACCATCCTGAAGGAGCTGCAGTCAGCGGGGTCTTCGGGGGAGTACTATACGCCGCGTGCCGTGACGCAGTTTATGGTGGACATGACCAACCCGCAGCTGGGCGAGCGTGTGCTGGACCCGGCTTGTGGCACGGGGGGCTTCCTCACGTGTAGCATAGCGCACATGCGCCAGCAGGTGAAAACACCCGATGAGCGCGATACGTTGCAAAAGAGCATTCTGGGCGTAGAGAAGAAACCATTGCCTCACCTGCTTTGTACCACCAACCTGATGCTGCATGGCTTTGACCTGCCTGCCGTGCTGCGCGACAATTTTCTGAACAAACCCTATGCCGACTGGGGTGCTGACGACAGGGTGGAAGTAGTCCTCAGCAATCCGCCGTTTGGTGGGGTAGAGGGGGACGAGATAGAGACCAACTTCCCGGCGAAGTTCCGCACCAAGGAAACGGCAGACCTGTTTCTGGCGCTGATTATACGCCTGCTGAAGCCCAATGGCCGGGCGGCGGTGGTCCTGCCCGACGGTACGCTTTTTGGGGAGGGCGTGAAGACGCGCATCAAAGAAGAGCTGCTGACGAAGTGCAACCTCCATACCATTGTGCGGCTGCCTAATGGGGTGTTCAATCCCTACACGGGCATCAAGACCAACCTGCTGTTTTTTGAGAAGGGCACGGTGACGAAGGACATCTGGTACTTTGAGCATCCCTACCCGGAGGGCGTGAAGAGCTGCAACAAGACGAAGCCGATCGACATCAAAGAGTTTGACCTGGAAAAACAGTGGTGGACCCACCGTGAGGAGAACCGCCATGCCTGGAAGGTGAGCGCCGAGGAGATTGCGCAGAAGGGCTTTAACCTCGACATCAAAAACCCGTATCAGGAAGCAGATGACTTAGCCAGCCCCGAAGAGCTCCTGAGCGAGTACGAGGCCACTACCCAGTCCATCCAAACGATCCAAAACAACATCATCAATATCTTATCGGAGGCATTGAAATGATGGTTTTTAATGAAATAGCTGAGGGTGTGCCCTTGCAGGTCAGGCTATCGCCTATATCTCCCGAAAGCTTTCGGGAGGATGCCGGCTCTATCCTTCACACGCCTTCAAAGACCGTATGCGACTATCTTTCTTCGTTTTGGTGTCAAGTGTTCGATATTTCACAACACGTCAATGACACAAAGGAAGTCACCCCTGCGAACTACGTCTTTCCTGCGAAAGCAGGAACAGGAACAGGGGCCCTACCACTGTTGCTACTCCAAAAGCCCCTAACATCTACCCAACAATGAATTTAATCCAACTCCTCTCCCTTCTCACCACCCACCCTCGCAACGCGAGGGAACTAAAATCCCTCGTGCTACAACTCGCCATTCGTGGCCGCTTGACGTCGAATTGGAGAATTAAGAACCAAACAGGATTAAACCAGGAGGCGATTTTTAGGGAAATTCAGATTTCTGACTTAGTTGATAGTAGTCATCTTGAAGTCGGCAATATTTTTAATTCCTTTCGGAAAGATGACTTTCTACCAAATAGCTGGTTTTTAACATCCTTTAGAAACCTTGCACTAATTGTACGAGGAGGCTCGCCAAGACCTATAAAAGATTATCTTACTGACGATCAAGCTGGATATAATTGGATAAAAATTGGAGACACTGAGGCAAACGGTAAATATATTTATCAGACCCGCGAGAAAATTATTGAAGAAGGACTGAAGAAGTCCAGATTGGTGAAACCTGGCGATTTTTTATTGACTAACTCAATGAGTTTTGGAAGACCGTATATTTCTAAAATTACCGGTTGTATTCATGATGGTTGGTTACTTATAAGGCAAATTCCAAGTATATTGGATAAAGACTATCTATATCTCTTGTTGTCCAGCCCTTTTCTTAAAAGAGAGTTTGAAAAATCTGCTGCTGGTGGTGTTGTAAAGAACTTAAACATCGAAAAAGTAAAGAACGCACCAGTCTATGTACCTCCACTCCCAGAACAAACTGCCATTGTCGAGGTGGTCAACAGCCTGTTTGCAGAGATCGATCAGCTGGAGGCGCAGACCCAGGCGCGGCTGGGTACGCAGCAGGACTATGTGACGGCCATCCTGCGGGAGCTGACGACGGGGTCTCCGGCGGTCGTATGGCCGAAGCTGGTGCCGCAGTTTGCCACGCATTTCACCACACCTGCGGCGGTGAAGCGTCTGCGGGAGAGCATCCTGCAACTGGCGGTGCAAGGTAAGCTCACTACGCACTGGCGTCACCAGCAGGCGGCAGGTGAGCCAGCGTCCGTCCTGCTGGAGCGCATCCAAGCAGAAAAGGCCCTGCTCATCCGCGAAAAAGTCATTAAGAAAGAAAAGCCCCTGCCTCCCATCACTGCAGAGGAGATTCCTTTTGAGCTGCCGGAAGGGTGGGTGTGGTGTCGACTTGATGATATAGCCAGTATTATCGGTGGTGCTGCTAAAGGTAAGAAGTATAAAGATGAAACTTACTCTGTACCTTATCTTAGAGTAGCCAATGTTCAAAGAGGATATCTGGATCTCTCTGTGATTAAAGATTTAGAAGTTAATGAGCTTGATATTCAGAAGTATCAATTGCTCAAGAATGATCTTTTGATGATTGAAGGAGGAGATCCCGATAAGCTAGGTAGATGTGCTATTTGGCAGAATGAAATACCAGGTTGTATTCACCAGAATCATGTGTTTAGGGTACGTCAATATTTGATTGATTTCTTAAGTCCTCAGTATTTGATGACATTTATTAACTCGCCTGTTTGCCGTCAATACTATGAGAATTGTGCTAAACGTACCACAAATTTGGCTTCCATTAATAAGACTCAGATGAGAACGACCTTAATCCCCCTTCCCCCCCTAGCCGAGCAGACCGCCATTGTCTCGAAAGTCAATGACTTACTGGCTTTGTGCGATGCGCTGGAGATTGCCCTGGCCACGCAGGATGGGCAGCTGCGGGATTTGATGGATAGTGTAGTACGTAATGCCGTAATTGATAATGCCGAAATGCCGTAATGTTTTTCTTTGTGGAGAGATGATCTTACCCTGCGAAGCCTCGGCGAAGAAGGTGCCTTGTCCTGCGAAGCCTCGGCGAAGAAGGTACCTTGCCCTAAGAAGTCTTGACGAAGCGGGAGGAATATCGTAATTGGTAATGCCGAAATACCGTAATGACTTTCATTGTGGAGAGATGTTTGATTAGTGATGCATGATTATTAATGGTGGGATACCGAACTTACGTAGTTACCGTGTCCTGCGAAGTCTTGACGAAGTGGGAATAATACCGGAATGTTGAAGTTAGTAATTTACTCACCTGCAATTTGAACGTGCGATTGTATTACGATTTGTTCTTTCCCCTCTTACCATCTTTCTTTTTTCGTTTTCCTTCTAATGAGAAGATTTTTCGGTCTTTGTAGAATTGATGATATATCCAAATCCTGTCTTTGGGCATGATCTAGTGAGCTACAAAAAAGAGCAAATGCAACGAAAATCTGAGCATGGCTACCAGGCCTATTGTGATGAGTATATGGGTTGTCATGATGCTTCTTTTTTTAAAAGTACTTCTCTTCTAAAAGAGATGCGTTTGACTTAAAAGATCATTACTATGTTAGGAGTTGTTTTTTAATGATCTAAGGAAGTGTATCATCTGGGTCTTTTTTTATACCTGTATGATACTGTAAATGATGAAGATCTTCTTCTTTTCAGTAAAATTTGCGACTAGTTGTGTAGTGCAATCGCTATGAAAGCTCGAATGATAGGTAGGGCGTAGATCGGAATCAACGCCCAGTGGGGTTATTGGTCAAAAGACCAACAACGGCGGAAAAGGCAGTGATAATCTGCTTGTGTATTTGTCGGCACCAGACAAAGTCTGGCGCTAGCATGTGGCCAAACGTTAGATATAGTTAGAATACAACACAAATCAGCACAAGCGTTAAAGGCTATTTCCCATTTTGATGAACTATTGACTGATTGATCTTATCTTTGCGATAAAGCAATAAACCGTCATGCAATTCATGTCAAACAAACTATTCTTATCCAGTCTTCTTTTTTCTTTGATTGTCCTATACGCCTGTAATGATGATGAGTTACCTGTGCAGCGTGAATTGGATGAAGTGCCTCAGATTCAGTTTTTCAGCCTTACCAAAAGTACTACAGACGATGGGTTTGCGTCTCTTTTGTTGACCATCGATATCCTGGATGGCGACGCTGACATCGGCGTCCTGACTTTTAGAGATGATCCTCTTAATCCTCGTTTTGAATACCTGCTAGACAATAACGGTAACAGGATCAGGTTTGGAGACTCCAGCGATAACCCTCCTTTTAATTGCGTGGATTACAGTGTAGAGCAGGATGTAAACACTTTTGTAACCGATACTTTTTTAATCCGCCTCAATCCTCTTTATAATAACCTAGAGGTGGACTTCTTCCTGGAAGATGAACAGGTACCCGGGCAGTTTGAGTTGCTGGACTGGCGCGCTGTTGGCAATGACTTTTTGTGTGGAGAAAACTTCTATGGCCGGTTTCAGGACCCTGCTTCTTCACTGACCGGGACACAATTTAGCTTTGAACAGATTGGGCCTAATACAACACGGCTTACCTATGACATGTCGTCTATTGCTTTTCCTTTTGTTTTAACGGACCGGTCATTTCAGCTGAGGTGCAGCGTGAGAGACCGGGCTTTGAATCAAAGTAATGTGATCTTCACGCCTGAGATGGTTTTTTGATGTCACCTTCAGTAAACTTTCGGCAATCAAGTAAGTTATTAGCGCATATTAGTCATTAGCATATCTGTGTGCGTTGTGACATGCTGATGGACGTTGTAGCATGGCCATGGTTTTCTTCCTCCAAACGCATAAACCAGTTCCAGGACTGATCGGCTGTGGGTAGAAAATATCAACAGCGGCGGGAAACCAGCACTTGTCATCCCACCCCATAATTCATACTCCCTAAGGACAAATGTACACTGTCCCTGATGTCCTTGTTTTTGTCTGGGGTGGTAAGCCTTCATTCTGGTTTTCTGGTGCTAAATTATAGGTGGACCTGGTACATACTGTTTTGTAAATACCGGGGACAAACGCATTGGCAGTGATCGACTGCCTGTTTATTTGCTGGCACCGGAAACAGTCTGGCGCCAGTGATGATGTTCGGCATCGACTTTATGACACTACAGCTCAAACGTATATGAAAGCAACACTAGCATCCTACCAACCACCCGAGATTGATATCAAGCTGGACGACAGCATCGTCCAAACGGACATGCCACAATTGGAAATTGACTCGCAGCTGATGGAGAACTACCGGATGGCCAGCCTGGTAAAAGCAGGTTCTCACCTTTGTCCGGTACCGCAGCCTGATGGGGCAACGTGGATTTTTAGTCTCACCGAAGACCGACAAATTGCTGTTTCACGGCCATCGGAAAAGGCGACCGAGCCTTATAAGACTACATACCTGACCCCCATGGATAGGGGACAGTATACTTTTCATGCTGATCGCTTCCGTGATGAGAATTTCGTGGCGGTCTGCAGACAAAGTGTTTTTGACGACCGGGTAGACCTCTATGTCTATACTTATGACGATGACCTCAACCCGGTAGCCAATGTGTTTCTTGGAAGTTATGCACATGCCATTACCGCGGTGCGCATTTTTGGACGGAAGATCAATGGAACCTACTACCTGGGGCTACTCCGCTCTGTCACTAGTGAGCCCGATGACATGGAAGGTCCCTATCACCTGGATATCTATGTCATGGATCAGCTGGATCAATTATTGAAGCCGCTCACTTTCAGTAAGGTAGTGGATTCTCCTGCGCATGACTTTGGCGTGACGGAAGATGGAAAGGTGGGTGTTTTCAGTATGGTGACCCCTGGAATTTTTACGCGCAAAGCGATGACTTACACAGGAGTCTATCGGACCGATAAAAATGGAGCGGGGAAAGGCGACATGAGTGTTTTCAAAGCCACCAATGTACAGGGTTTTAAGCCGCTGGGTGATCTGGCAGAAAGTGGCCTCAAAGACGATCCTGACACCGATCTGCAATTGGTGGCTTCAGTAGAACGGTTTGATGGCGAAGACCCGGTGGTCAGTTATCCTACAGATTTGGAGCTGGTCTACATGGACAATGGAACCGGTGGCCATAATGAATTTGCGGAGAGTGGTCATGATGGTCAGCTGTTTCGTCCGGTTCATGCACAAAGCAAGTACAAAGCACTGGGTTGTGTAGGCAGTGGTCAGAAAAACTCGAAAGTCAAGGATGGTAAAGACTATCCTCATCAAGTAGACTACCTGATGGTCAATGAGAAATACCTGAAGCCAGGTGTCAGTTATCGTCCCAGTACCGAAAGTGACTGCGCTAAAGAGGCGGCAAAATCTGATGCCAGGCATGAGGACTGTAACCTGAACCTAATCTGGCGAACCGGCTCATCGGGAGACTATGAGCGAATCACGGCACACTCTGTGACTGGAGAACGGGGGGAGCTACCGCTTGGTAGTCTGTTTGCGGTGCACAATGGTAAATACGAAACGAATACCGTCAACTACCTGATTGATGAAGAGGTCAAAGACTCTTTTGTGTTTTTTGCAGACCTCGCAGGGTATGATCCAACGACTATCAACTTCGAAGTGAATCGATTCGATTTGCTCGAGGCCGGGCAGGATGTTGCCGGCAGGAGTTTTACGGTTGCCAATCTTTCCGGCTTGCCTTCCAGACCTTTTTTACTGGATGAAGACGGCCATATCTATGACATACAGCCCCGTACGGGTAGCGGCAGACGTTTTCAACTGATCAGCAGTGGCAATGCGCATTTAGTTTCCATCAAAGCTGCTTACATGGCAGACGGCAGGGTGGAGATGTATGCCCTCGGCGAAGATGACCACCTCTATCATGCGGTGATGAAAAGCAATGACGCCGATTCTTGGACCGAGTTTGAAAAGGTGACGATTGCAGAAGAGATTGAAATACTGGACTATGAGTTGTCTGGTACTGCCGCCAACAATGTCTGCTATGCTTATGGAGTGAACAATGCGTTGTTTACTATCTCCTACGATCAGCATACGGAAGCGCTGCGTTTCATCCCGGTCATCCTGGCCGATGAGGGCAATATGCAGACTTTTACTTCTTTCAACATGGAAATAGACCTGTTGACTACCTTCGGAATGGCGATGCCTGGGCAGGCGATGGAAATTTGGGCAGATTCCCGGTTTTCGGCGCAAGCCAATGGACAGCCCTTCATTTTGGGACCACGGAAACGGACATTGCATACACTGGCCAACGGTAGACTCACCATGACGATTGAGGCTTTTGACATCACTGCACCGGTAGTGTATTTGAGTTTGCCGGAGGTGATGGCACCGGGCGAATATGTGACGGTACATCCCAATGCCCACATTCAACAGATGCTGAAAGGGATCAATGCGGAAACGCTGGCCAATGCACAGAAAAATGACAAGTCTTCCACGCCTACGCCTTTGCTGGAAGAGGGAAAATATTCGCACGAGGACCTGACGGCACTATCTGATGGCATCAACGCCGCATTTGAGCTCATGGAGGAGGAGCCTGCCGCCAATGATCAATACCTTAGCAAACGCGTTGCGGGCATGGGGTGGGCACGCTTTCACCAAAACAGACCAGCAGTGCATCATGGTCATATCCGCAGTAAGCAATTGAAAGCCGCCCATTGGATGATCGATTTTACTTCCGGTAAGCCAAAATATAAAAAGCTGACCGCCAAAGAGGCGCTGGCTGAAAGGGAAGCGATGGCAAAGCAATTCCGCGAAGGCAAAAATAAAAGCAGCAACCACTGGTGGGATGTGAGCTGGGGTAGTGCCGTGCATAGCATCAAACGGGGATTGAAGGAACTGGGCAAATTTGTGGTGACGACCACAGCGCACGGGATTGAGGTGACACTGCATGCATTGAAAGATGCTGTGAACTATGTTTACGAAGGGACCATCCATCTGATAGCACAGGTTTTTGATGCGGTACAGTGCTTTTTTACCACAGTGGGGGCCTACTTCCCAGACCTGGTACAGTGGCTTGGTTACCTGTTCAATTGGCAGGATATTTTACTCACCCATCAGGCGATTGTTTATACGGTCAATGAGGTACTTGATTTTCTGCCACGGCAAATTGGGGAGGTAAAAAAACAGATAGATCAACAGTTTGATGGCCTGGCCAATGCTGTTGCCGCTGGTGCCAGTCAGATACGGTCGCAACTGGAAACGGCGAGTTTTGGCGGAGAAAAACAAAACGCCGCCATGCCAGCAGACACGAACGGGACAGCCAAACACAATGTAGCGCTCAATGGATTGCAGGCAAACGGGCACAAGGCTCAATTTGAGCAAAGACACGATGGCGGGTTGGATGATCTTCTGGGGAATCTTTTGACGCTGCTGGAAGATTATGGTGCCATCGAAGCTTTTGAACGTGCCGGAAAGCACCTGGCGATGGCAATGAAAGACCGCGAGCAGGCTTTTAAGTTGATCCTCACCGCTTTGGTAGACCTGCTGGAAGGACTGGCAGAGGCTACCGTAGCCATCGCCCGTGTCATGATAGACGGCTTTCTGGACATGATGTCTGAATTGGTCAGGCTTTTCAAGGAGTTGCTGAATCAGCCTATTCAGATTCCATTGGTATCTAACCTGTATGGGATGATGACCAAAGGAGAAGACCTCACCATCCTAAATCTCGTAGGGCTGTTGCTGGCCATCCCCGTGACCCCAATGGCCAAGGCATTGACGGGGGCAACGCCTTTTGCGGACGAGCGCGAGTTAGATGGCTACAAAGCACAGTTTGATTTGAAGGGTTTAGCGAAAGGAAAGCGAGCGAGGTCTATTGACTTTCCAGAACAGCCTGCCTGGTTTCACCTGGTGGTCGCCTCTGGCAATTTTCTGCAGATTTTCGTGACGGGTTTTCTGGATGTACAGCCTATGGTACCTATGGTTACTACGGGTGGCGCGGAACCCAATGAAGGCACCGGACTATTGACAGGAAGGGACAATTTCCTGGATATGAAGGCGATTTTGAATGAGATTTTTTCAACTGTATCCATTTGCCTCGATGTAGCGATGCAGGCCTTTATGACACCATTGAACAGTCTTACGCAGTTTTTTTTAGGAAATGATGATTCAAAATATGTCAAAGCAATCATGGGGTGGGTTGTTGGATGGATTCCCATTGCCATGGATGTGAAATCTGTCTGGCAATCGGGTACCATTGCGGGGCTGGCAGATCACAACAAAACCTTGATCAAGTGTGTAGCCCATTTCGCCATCATCATTATCAGGATTGTCCAGTGGTGCAAAGGGAATATTAGCTGGGAGGATGCCCTCAAGTCCATATTGTGGCGTATTGGCAAGTTCTCCGTGCTACTGAAACTACCGGTAGTTGCCACACCTAATACCATTCTCGCTTATGCAGGCATCCACGCGGTGGGCAATGCCATTCACAGTGTAGGTGAGGTGGTAGATTTTGTGGAGGAGTCGTGAGATGGGGTGTGTTGGAAATTAGTGCTAAATCGATCAGATAGTAGTGTTTTCGAGCGGGACGCTCTTGTACTTTGTGGGTACCAGCCTACGCGGCGCGGCGAGACGCTGGTACCAGTTGAGAGAATTTTGGTTTTCAAGCTACAAGCTTGAATGGATGGGTAGGTTTAAGCTCGGAGGCTTAAACCAGTGCTGGGTCTCCTTCAGTAAACTTTCGGAGACCAAGGGGAGTGCTACTATGCGAGAAATCGCAGATACATTGTGACCAAAAACGGAACGGTGAAGAGTGTGAAGATGAACAGCATGACCAGCATTTGTATGCCGCTGATGAGGAACTGCCTCCCCTGGCCGCCCAGGCTCACCTCGTAGCGATTGTCGTACTTGGGTGCTTCCATTTCGGCACTGAAGCCTCTGGCGATGGTTGCCTTCCGTCGCTCATTGGTGATCAAATCGGCTGACTGGCGATTGGTCACGGCGGGAAGCTCTGACAGGCTGCCTGTGCCACCGGTGAGTACCAACTCCGGTTGCTCCGTGTGTTGCACCTGGCTCACGTAGCAGGTGGTGAACAGGGAGGCGTCGGCTTTTAGATAGTGCAGCTTAAAATAGTAGCGACCAAATAGCCCTTTTCTGCCCCGCGACCATTCTTTGATTTCCGGAAACAGTGTGCGCATGTCTTTGGGAACCCTGAGCCAGTATTTGCGGGACTTTCTTACACCCAGTAGCGGTCTGTCAAACGTGTTATTGGCCAGGATTACTTCTCCGCCTGCGTCTGCTACTATGAATACATCTTGATTGCCTTCGGCTTTGACATCGTAGCGGAGAAACTGATGACCCCTGCGTCTTCTTTTGAGGATACCGGCTTCCAGTACGTAGAAAATGACTTTTTTGTAACCAAATGGCTCTTCGTAATATTCGCCATCGTAGGATTTTGCATTTCCTGCCACTTCGGTGTTCTGCCCTGCCTCCAGCATGTCGGTGCGCAGGGTGGGGGTGATGATGAGCAGCCATAGTCTACGGCTTACAACCGTGATAGGAATGACGCCAATGATGGCCAAAAAGCCCATGAATACCAGACCTCCTGTGGATATTTCGTCTACGGTGGCCATTTGTCTTTCTAAGAAGTCTAAGAATGCTGAGAAAAATTCCATATAGGTATTGTGTTATTTTTATGTGTGTTATAAATCCATCACTGGCCTAGCGACCAATGCGTATTTTATTGGCGGTTGCCCAGAAGAGGGATTTTGTCTTTTCGTCTGCTTTGCTTGTTGTTACTTGCTGTTCCAGTAATGAGAGGGCATCTATGTAAAGCCGTCTTTCCATTAAAAGGTCGATTTTACATGGTAGGTCGCTGCAGCGATTGATCATTGATACAATATGTGCTCTGTTCTCTGCCTCCATTGGTGCTAGTGTGTAAGTGAGCAGCGTACTGAATTGTTTTTCAGGGAGGTGATGTAGGGTAAATGTAAAAATACTACCATCAGAAGCGTTGACGAGTGCATCTATATTGACTTTGATCGCACATTCTGAAAGATGAGTGTTGAGTATTTCTTCCCTTAAAATGTTGACACCTCTGATTTTCAAAGGTATTGAGTCATTGAGCGGTTGCCATCTGAAATACAATTTATCCAGGACATAATGGTAGATGGACTTGCTTTCAGGAGTGATGGGGATCAGTTTTTTATCATCAGTCGACTTTCTTGGGATTGAGCCGGTCTTGATCGGGTGCTCCTTGCGATAGGCTTCATAGGTTGCCCAGTCTGGTGCTCCAAACTTGTCGCACGTTACCTGTACTACGTTTTGTGCCGCCAGCTGTGGAGCGATCACTGTCAATAGTAAGAGAACGATTCGTGTGATTTTGCCTGTTGTATTCTGTCTCATCTACCGTCTTTTGGTTCTGAGCCAGAGCACTTCTTCCTTGAGGTCTTTGGCGGCCTGCAATTTGATGTTGGCCAGCGCAATGGCCCAGTCCAGGTCGTCATTGGGTTGGGGGTTTTCCAGCTCAGCTATGGTAGGAGGTCTAATCGAATACTGGTCATAAAATATGCGCTCCGGCTGGTAAAATGCGCGTGATAGTCCACAACTGGATATTGAAATGAGCCCCTGGTCATTCACCTCCGCATAGATGAGCCATAGCCCTGCTGTGGGATTGATTGAGCAACTTGAGCTGAGAATGCCGCTTAGTGTATCACCTACATTCACCCCTTTGAACTGTTCGGTGACTACTACTTTGAAGATCGGTGATTTGCCCCAGTCGGCGGGGGAGGATGGATGGTTTTCCGGTATGGGAGTCACCTTGCCAATGAAGATTAAATCAGCATGTTTTAGTTCGTACTTCCTGGATGCGTGCAGGTTTTTATGAGGGTTGCAACTACATGCACCGGCAGCGAAATGCCCACCGATCAGTAGCAAGAGGATGATGTATTTAGTCATCAGATTTTTGAAGTTTTATCAAGTCTAAGTGATAACATGGAGAAAGGAAAAAATACGTGACGTTTTTTGTTGAGGTTACGTGTTGTGAATGAGCAGTTTCTATCCCAATACCGTAGGGTGGAACAATCGCTATGAAAGCTACCATATCAGTGGGATGTAGATCGGAATCTATACCCAGTCCGAGTCCAATAATGGTGGAGCCAGTTACAAACTGGCGCCAGTGTATTGCTACCTTGCAGCCGCAGCTTTCAGTCGTTTTGCTACAAACACCATCACCCCGGTCAGGAACACCGCTGCAAGGGCGACCATCACCCACATCCAGTAGTCATACCCGGCGCGCAAAGGGTCGTTTTTACCGTGTACTACAAACTGAGACCAGTAGTAGGGGTGGGAAACGAGTTCTTTTTCATTTTGGAGGTAATCCAGCTTGGCCTGTCGCAGGGCGGCGCTTTTGGTGTGGCCCTGGTTGAGGTATTGGTAGAAAGAGCCCATGATCCTGGAAGTGCTCAGGTCATTGGCAGGCCACTGGCTCATGACCACCGACCGGGCACCACAGTAGAAAAAGCTGGAAGCGAGACTTACCGCACCTTCTCCTCTGTTGATTTCGCCCACGCCCGTATTGCAGGCACTCAGTACCACCATCTCCGCATCCATTTCCAGGTTAAGAATCTCACGTGAGTGCAACTTGCCGTCTTCAATGGAGTCATTGTCTATGGGGTGAAACAGGATCTTCGACTCCAGTGGCAACTGATCATTGACCAGCCCATGGGTGGCCAGGTGTATGACCTGATAATCCTGGTAGAGCTCGTTGAATTGTGCTTCTGTGGCCATTTCCTTATCGAGTACTTTGGTGTCAAAGAATTGACTAATCGACTTTACTTCTTCACTGGTGTTGGGAATGGCTGTCGCTGCAGACCGCTCCGCAGATGTGAGTAAAGGTAATGCGTTCTGTGCGTCAAACGCTGGTGCCATGGCCAGCACATTCAGGTTGCGGCTGGTGCTCTGCTGATCTGATAAGAACTCCATCATGGTCAGTGACTGTGCATAGCGGATGTCGTAGCGGTGGATCAGGTAGTTGAGTTGACTAAATGAGGTCCCGTTTTGCGAGCTGATGAGCGACTCAAAAGGGAGCAGGTAGAGCTTGTTGTCTGGTATGATTAATAGTTGCCGGACAGACTGATCTAAAGGGGCTTTGCCAAGGAGCATGTCGAACAGCTGAAAGGAGAGCGTTTTATAAGAAGTCAATGACGAATCACTCTGATCAGGTTCAGTCAAAAGCTCCTGATATTGTGTCAGCATCTTTTCCAGGAGGTCGGTCTTGCCAACATTGGTGACACAGGTAGTATCTTTTGAGATGTAAATGAGGGTGGTGAATTCATTGCCCATGTTATAGCTCAAGGCTGCTTCATGGTCCCTTAATCTGTTTTGAACTGTTTTTAGTGCTGTGACTTTTGTGTCATTTATTAGTTCATATTTGTCAATGTTGGCCGATTGTAGTGCTTCGTTGACCTGCCTTTGTTGCGTCTGTGATTGTTTGATTTTATTGCGGTACCGATCCTGCCTTTTTGCGTCTTTATTGGCAATTGCCAACGCCAGCTGATTGGTGTAATAATTTAGATTTCCTTCCAGTTCATTTTGTTGACTGATGAGTGATCCAGGCACGGAACCCAGCTGCGAGATTTCATTGATTTTTAAATGAACGAATAGGTTGAATGCTTTACCGCGCTCTGAAAAGAAGTAGGCTTCTTCTGAAAAATCAGCTGCTTCAGATAGCTTCAAAGCATGACTGATGACATCATCATAGATGTAATTGATCGTATCGCTGAGTCTCAGCCGATCGTTGAAGTTGAGATAGGCGAACCTTAAGTTGCCGATGACTGAATCCACGTCATGGTAATATTGAAATCCCGTTGCTACCTGACCCATTTGACCGTCTTGCATGTATAAGTTGGCAAGCTCCTTGTCAATGTTGATCTGACTCCATGGGTCCACATACGGTAACTGACTAGTGCCAGCCTTATCAGCCGAAGGGTTCCTCATCTCTTCCAGTAGTGCGATGGCTTGTGTACTGTTTCCTTGATGGATGTGGTATTGTACCAGCGGGTCCATGTTTAAAAACCAATGTCTGCTTCTGGCACCATATGCTTTATCCACTAATTTTTGATTTTTCTGTTGAATCTGTAGTGCTTCTTCATATGCTCCGGTCTTAATGAGCGACTCAATCATGTTGATGTTGCAGGAGACTAACAGTGCTTCATTTTCTGGTGTGCTTTCCAGGGTTTCAATGGCTTCTCTGAAGAAGGATGCCGCCTCCTTGTAGCGATGCTGATGGTATAAAACAAACCCTTTGGATTGGTTGGCATAGCCTTCCAGATAAGGGTTGGTTTGGCTTTTCGGAAAATTTTGTTCGTAGAGTGTGATCAATGAGTCGGCTTTAGAAAATTCATCCCTGAAGCAGTAACTTTCCACTCCTAAAAACAGGTTGCTAACATAGTGCTGATTGTACAGTAGCTTTTGTTCTGCCAGGATTTGGAGCCCTTTTTCAAGGAATTCAATGCCGTGGTCCAGTGCCCCAATCAGTGATAGTGTATATCCATAATTTATATATAGTAAGGGGTCCTTTCTCTCAACAAATTCCTGTGTAGCCAGGGCCTGCTCAAATTTGGAGATGGCTTTCTTGTACCGGCCCCGCAAAAAGTAGATAGAGGCCAGGTTTGTGTGCTGGCTGAGGATGTTGAAGTCGATGGTATCTTTGTCTTGAGCGATATAGTAGGCTTTGTCTACTTCATAGGCTTTTTCCATATAATGGGTAGTGGAATCGTAGTCTCCCTCGTAATAGTAACAGACACCGATATTAGAAATCATTCCAGAAAGGATGCTTTTGTCTGCCTCGTCGTACTTATTGAAATAGTCAATGGCTTTTTGTAAGTTGATAATTGCTGAATCAAACGCTCCTTTGAAAATCATGGATGCGGCTTTGTTCCTAAACAGGTTCGCATAGATTTTTTCGGGGTTTTCCAGATACTTACTGCTCAACTTTTCTACGATGGCCAATGCACTGTCGGCTTCTGCGGTCATGTTCCGTTGCCAGTAGGCCTCTGTACCTGTAGCAAGTACATCGAGTGCCCGTTCGTAGTCCTCGTTGGCGATCAGGAAGTGATAGATCTCCTCACTCAGTGCCAGAGATTCTTCAAACTTCCCATCCAGTAACATCTGATTTCTCTCCCTGATCCGCTTTTTGACTTTGACAGTATCATATTCCTGCGAAATACTTAGAAATGGTATTAGGCAGAGGATAATCGTATAATATACGAATTGGACAGACCTTTGAGGTCTTGTGAATTGGCATATGGTTAAATTCATTTAGTTACTTTAGCGCTTCTATTTCTTTGAACAATTTTAAAGCGTCTTCAGCATAATCTGCGGATTGGCTATCAATGAGTAATTGTAGCTTTTCCTGTGTTTTGGGATAGTTTTTTTCTTTGAGGTGGGTCAATGCCAGGTACCAGGTAGCAGTTGCCGAAAGTACTTTGTTGCCTCCGTCGATTACGGCTTCAAAGACCTGCTTTGCTTCGGCTGTTTCACCTGTGGCAAGGTAGCTGATTCCTAAGTAAATACTGATCAGGGAATCTTCTTTTTCAGATTGCTCAAAAAAGGTGATGGCAGTGGTGTAATCGCCAGCTTCATAATATTGCATGCCGCGGTTGACCGGGTCATCGGTTCCGCCTCTTCTGGCTCCCGTGATGTTTTCCAGAGGTTGGTAATTGTCGGCAAATAGCTCCTCGGCAGTTTTTTGGTCAGGTGACAGTAGGAAAATGAAGGCGATCAGCAGTGGTACGATGGCCGCGGCAGCATATAAGGGCCAGTTGATAGTCCTGGTTTTGGCTGCTGGTGTATCTGTAATGGTTTCGGTCTCCTGTGTAGTGGTGTTGGGAACTTCTTCACTGTTGAGCCACGAGGCAAACTCATCCTTCAGGGCTTTTTTCTCCAGTGCTTCAATGCCCGCAAGTACCTGTGTCTGTGCGATCGCCTCCTTTTTGAACTCGCTGTCCGTTGCATATTTCTCCTGGAAAAGTTGTGCTTCCGCTTCAGAAAGCGAACCTTCTACTTTGCCGGTGATCAATTGGAGGTCTTCGTTTGAGAGCATTGTTTTTATCAATTTGTTTGTTGGAGGTCTTGCGCCATTTGCAGCATCCTTTTGAAGCAGCGGGCCTTGGTGGTTTTGGCCACATCGGCACTGGAAAAGCCCATTAGCTCGGCGATTTCCTCCATTCTCAGCTTGTCAATATAAAAATAATGAATAATGTCTTTACATTTTTCTTTCATTTTGGACCAGATGGTCCGGGTCATCGATATCGCTTGCTCATAGTCGTAATCAGTTTCTTCTATGACATAGCCAGATTCGTAAAAAAACCGTTCTAAATCAGGTGCCTGTCGGTCCCATCGTTGCTTTTGCTTGATCCTGACGTAGAACATGTTGGCGCAGGTCTGCCCCAGATAGTACTTGACATTGCTGAGGTAGGAGAGCTGGTCGGTAATGATTTTTTCCCTCAGGTTGAGGACGGCTTCCACGTAGATGTCTTCGGCGTCTTCCTGCTTACAGTTTTTCTCAATCACCAGCTTTTTGATGCAATATTGCTGGTATGCGAGGAAAATGTCTTTCATCACACGGTTGTCGCCCGCCTTGAGTGCTGTTGATAGCGCTTCCAGATTGAATGCCTGCATGGATTGGTTTTTTCTACGGAGTTGCAATGTTAGTTGATTTTTGGTTGAAATATGGGTTGTCAACTTACATAAACCGCCACAGATACCGTGCCAGTGCCTCAGAAATCAGGGACTATTTTCGGATGATTATATATTAGTAGTTTTTAAGTCATGGTGTTGGGGTTTGTAGGGTGAGTATTTCTTTAAGTAGTGCCTGTTGTTGAAAATACCACCGGGTACCAGATGAAGCAGTACCCGATGGATCAACACCCTGTGGTGTTTTCATGAAGAAGAAGTTAGAAAATGCCTTTGCAAGTGCTGCGGTAAGTACGCGATGCAGAAACTGCATCACTCACGCAGTAAGGTGACCTGTTGACCGCTTTTACTGACACTGTCAAAGTACTGGTGCTGTGGCAGGAACGTTGTGGTACTACCTTGATGGCTCTGCTACCTTGACCGCTCACGATAAACCCATTGACAGTCGTCCATTCATACTCATCGGTAACGCCTGTGAGATCCCGTGAAATGGTCGCTCTTAAATTACCATCCATGTCCCAGTAGGTCTGTAGGTTGATGGGTTTTGGTGGAATTTCACATGGTACAAGGACACCGATGGCACCGCCGCCACCTCTCTGGTCGCATCGTCTGTTGGGATCTTTGTACAAACACTCAAATGCTTCTACATCTCTTGAGGAGAAGCCATTCCAGCTTTTTCCGCAGGCTTCGGAGATCATTACAGATGCAGGGTCGCTTCCAGGTGTAATGTTACCTATCTGGATGAAACCTTCATTTCTTTTATCTGTGTGCGTCATGCCAATGTTGTGGCCCATTTCATGTACTACCAACTCGGTCAATTGGTCGGTGGTGTAGTCTTCTATTGGCCAGATTCTGATGAGTTCACCGGGGTTACCAAAAGAAGGCCATGAACCTGCTCCGCAGACCACGCGTTGAGGCCCTGTCTCGCCTCCCATGTCCTGGCTGGCATAGTCGTCATCGGTAGGCTCACCCCGAAGCTCAATACGGATGTTGGCCCCCCTGGATGAACTTACTCTTTCAAATTTGAAATGTAAATCCAGGTCGTTATTGTAGGCATTGATCGCCTTGTCCACAGCAAACAGGATTTTGCTTGAGACATCTGCAAACATTGGGTTAGAAGGACTTTCAAAAGACGTTTTGTTCACATAGATCGTTATTTTATCAATACTTCCACTTATGAGTGAAGACCGCCGGTAGTGAGTTTCCGTTTGTGGTCCGCTGTCATCTGGTAATTTCATGTCTTTGGCAAAAAGGATGTCTCCTTCTGCTATGAAGAATTCGCGGGTCTCCCGGATGTCTTCCAATGCAAATCCCTCTGAGACGATGTACTGTACCACCGGGTTGCTGGTGTCAATAGCAGTTTCTTGTTGGATAGTGGGATGATCTTCACTTTCAGTGCAAGAATAGGCCAATACCATGCAGAGCAGGAAGGTGACGATTTTTGATGTTCTTTTCAACATTTTTTTAAAAGTTTAATTTGTGAGGGCACCTCTATTGACGCTCTTTGGTTTTTGATCTGATCAAAAGTTCAAATTTCGGCTCTAAAGATCCCCGTAAGATTGTTTTAGTTGATCCTCGATACTTTCCTATAGTTCCTCTTTTAAGTTTGGGATGCTTGCATGTGCAGGTAAAATATCGCGTCTCTACCTTCCCATAACTTTTTGGTGAATAGGTAAACAGTGCCTGATATTTTTTCTTCTATTCAAATCGTAACTGGCTTCTGAAGCTATAAGCGTCATTTTGTTGGCAGGCTCAAGCTGCAAGCTTAAGCCAGTGGCGGTTTTAGAGGTTTTGGAGTGGTTTTTGTGGGATATAGCGCGCGTTTTAAACGCGCGCTAACATTTTAAACGCGCGCTATGTCTAATTATGTCTCACTAAAAACAATATCCAATGTATAATCTGTCAAAGAAATTCTTATTTGTCCTATCCGTGCTTGCCGTTACTATGTATTCCTGTGACGATAGTTTTAATGAAGCTCCTTTTGAATTGCCCGATTCCACTCCCGAAATCAAATATGTGAACCTTGTGAGGACGGATGATGGTCCCGAGGAGTACCTGGAGTTGACCATTGACATCCTCGATGGTGATTATAATTTTGGTTTTCAGTCTTTTGACGATGATCCCCCGTTCCAGCGATTTGATTTTGTGCTGGACGGCAGCGGGGAACGGATCGGGATTGGTGACGATCCCGGTAATCCTCCTTTTTCCTGTATCGATTACCAGGTAGTCTTCGATGACTTTAACAGCCAATTGGATACCTTTCTGGTCAGTCAAAACCCGTTGCATTATAACATTGAAGTTGATTTCTTCGTCGAGAATCCGGCAGGTTCGGGGCAGTTTCAACTGCTGGACTGGCGTGATGTCTCCAGTATTGCAAGTTGTGGAGAGAACTTTTATGGCCGTTTCCAGGATCCCAATTCCTCTCTTACCGGTACTCCTTTCAGTTTTGAGCAAACCGGCCCTGTTTCCAGCAGGCTTACGTACGCTATGAGATCAGTAGGTTTTCCGTTGGTTTTAGGGACCAGGCCTTTTTATATCCAATGTAGCATCCGGGACCGGGCTTTGAATCAGAGTAATGTGATTACTACACCTGAGATGGTGTTTCGGTAGTTTGCTGTAGTTGCAGGTGAAAACACCTGTAACGGCAAAGAAAGCTACAAGCTTTCCATCTATCGTTTGGCTTAAGCTGCGCTGGCGCTAAGCTTAAGCCAGGTGAGGAAAATACCTGTAACGGTAAAAAAAGAACCTGCTGTCTTTACGATAGCAGGTTCTTTTGTGATTGACTCAAAATTTCAAGCTGTTGGCTTTTCTTTATTTGCATGTTGTTGGAAGCTAAAAGCTTGCGCAGCCGGCTTCCTTTTTATTTTTCGGGCTAAAGCTGTGCTGTGCTAAGTTTTAGCCAGAAGGGAGGAAAAGGTCAGTCGATTTTAATGATCTGTATACATGGTAAAAAGCAACTAACCACCATACTAAAAGAAAGATTTGAATAACCATTCTTATTCTATTACTCCGGCTATTTGATTTTTGATCAAAATGGTGACTCTTAAAGAATGGACCATATATCTTGATGATCCAACCCAAAACCTCTCCAATACTGTCAATTTTATCAACAAAGCTCATGAAATCAGAGACTTGTTCATGAATTGAATAATACTTCCAATGCAACCATCCTTTTATAAATAGTGCACTTATAAGCAGTGTTTCCATTCTACTATTTTGTGACTACATTAGGGGAATATAAAAAACGTTTCATAATTTCTTTAGCATTTTCATAAACCTTCAAATTGCCATAAACTGAACCATAAAATGATAGACCATGAATTCTTGGGCTGGCATATCCCCAATCTTCACCAACCATTATTGTAGGGTTTACACCTTCTTTATTAGTAGCAGATGCCTTATGCCCAAGGTGCCTTACACTACCAGTAAACTTCCATTCACCAAGCCCATCTTCTTTGTTCTTTAATCCTGAAAAAACCCATTTGAGGTATTCTCCCAGCATAAAGCTTCGAGATCCTTCCAAACTAAAACCAGTTCCTGGACCTCTTTGAACTTTTAAGCCCATAGTTATCGTGGTCGCTTTAATGCCAAGAGCAGATCTGAGAATATCCTGAACAATAACCGGGTCCACAACTATTTTATCACCTATTGTATAAACTATAATTTTAATCTCCAATAGCACAATGTTTCCAAGATTTACATCTGTCGCTTCAAATCCTACATCTTTCATAGATCTTATTCCAAACCCAAGCCTTCCTAGTACTTCAACTGATGGTGAAAGACTTAAATCACCATGTTTTTTCTTATCATAAAGTTCTATAGGTAATTCATACGGGTTATCTTGATCATCTGGCTTACTCTCATTTGGGGCTTGATAAATATTGATTAAATCATCATCTGTAATTCCATTATCCTCTTTCCATTGCTCTGTTGAATACAACCCAGTAGGATCAGTAAATCTAATTGGGTTGTTAAAGCTAAAATGATATGGATTCCATGACTCTTGATTAACATCTGCTAATGGATCAGTCATCATAAACCTTCCTAAAGAAGCATCGTAAAACCTTGCGTTGAAGTCGGTGGTGTTTAGTATTTCTACCTGGACTTCGTTGCCATTATATTGATACATATTCCTGGGACTGGTATTAAGCCAATTATTAAAAGTCAACCCGAAAGGATAGTAATCATC
>ERZ1740068.406-NODE-406-length-22206-cov-9.059862_pt1 | contig 22206 bp, 17 predicted proteins | sample MGYA00581735_ERZ1740068 | MGnify/ENA primary metagenome ERZ1740068 (study PRJEB43018, sample SAMN04849740) | marine metagenome | isolation source: floating plastic debris | place: Pacific Ocean | collected 2008-08-30 | study: EMG produced TPA metagenomics assembly...
GAAGATGTCTGTGGTAGCTACAACTGAAGGCTCATCTTCTTCGCAACTTATTGTCATCGCTATTACCAAAATAGCAGCAACTAGTGCAAATAATCGGATCATCTATACTGAGATTTGATGTTTATTACGATGCAATATTAAGATATTATCTTTAATCGACTTTTGTGGTTTTCATTGTTATTGAATGATTTCAGACCATTGCATCAACCAAAAAGGTTGAAGACAGATTTCAAACAGATGTTTTACTGTTTCCAATATGGTGATGATTCTATAACAATTGGAATAAGTTAATCGAAGCTTGATGATGTGGAGTTTAGAGTGGGATTTAAACGTAAGAGGGGCTCCAGTTGCGAACTGAAGCCAAAGGTAATTAAAGAACTTTCTGTGATAGATAACGCTGAACTGCATAAACATCCACATTTTTGTTGAACTTTTTGCTTACCGATGGAGAGTCTTCGCTCGATATCCAAATCTTCAATTCTGCATCCAGATCTAATGTTCCTGCTGATTCAAGTGAGTATCGAGAAATGCTTTTATATGGTAGCGTTAGATATTCTACTTTGCTACCAGTCAACCCTTGAACGTCAATCAAGATCAACCTTTTATTCGTAAACATGAATACATCGCGAATCAATTTAAAGCCTAGTTCTACTTCTTCATTTTCCATTAGTAGCTTATCGTATTTTTTTGCAAGCTCCTCGCTTGAAACTTCGCTTGCATTTCCGAGTATTTTGTTAAATAATCCCATTGTTATTTTCGTTATTAGTCATTATTGTGATTTCTGTTCATTTATCCTTTAAGACTATTTTAATTGTCTTTTGGAAGATTAGAATAATTAGTTGTAATCAGTAGCGAAATATAGATAGAATCAATCTCACTCCTTCCCGGATTGTAAGATATTTTTGATAGAGTGTTTAGAGATCAGTTGGCTTCGAATAAACTAGAGGTTTCAAAGAAGTGAATAATGCGGAAAAGGCTCCAGTTGCAAACTGAAGCCAGGAGCAAGACAAGAAATTAGTAAGGTATGCTTTTTATTATACTTAACTACGTTCATATGGGAAACCACGGGCATGCGCAGAGCGGGCAGGGATCGCAGCGGTTATCCCACAGTGTGGGGAGGAGTAATATTGAATAGCCCGGTTCTACCTATGCGGCCCAACGATAGGAGAAGGCTCCGCAAACTCCAATCACTCCATCCGACCACTGAACACATAACACCCTGAATTTTCCAAGTCAGTTTCTAAATTTAGATAATTCCTATACGGAGAAGTCTATCTCCCGGAATCAATAGATGGTAAGCAGAAACTCATTTTACATACTATGAAGACACCAAAAATACTATTGGGCATTGCATTGCTCATGCTCATTTCAACCCTGGTAACGGCGCAGGATAAAACACTTCAGCTGGAAGACTACGGCCAGTGGAAGCGCATCGTCTCCACAGGACTGTCGCCTGATGGCCAATGGTTTGCCTATGGCCTGCGGCCCAATGATGGGGACGATACCTTGTACATCAAAAAGACAACGGCGGCGCTGGAAGCATTTGATTATCAGATCCCGCTTGCCAGTAGACCTTCTTTTTCCAATGATAGCAAGTGGGTGACCTACCTGATTTCGCCTTCGGAGAAAGAAAGTAAAAAGCTCAGGAAGTCTAACAAGAAAGTGTACCGAACGGCTGAGCTCAGAAACCTCGCGACAGGTGACTCTGTCCAGTTTAAGCGGGCAAAATCCATGACTTTTTCTGAGGATGGCAAGTTTTTGGCCGTATCGTTGGAAAAGACATCAAGCGATAAATCCAAGCACAAGGGACTGGACCTCATCCTCGTGGATCTGGCCACAATGGCGACTATGAATTTCGGGAATGTGAGTGACTATTCCTTCAACAAAAAGGCGACGCACCTGGCTTACACGGTGGACGCTGCTGAGATGGTAGGAAATGGGTTGTACGTCTATGACCTGATGCAAAAAGTACTCAGGAACCTGGATAGCGACCGGAAAAAATACAGTAGCATGACCTGGGACGATGAGGTGGTCTACAAGGAAGAATGGGCCAATAAAGGTAGCCAGATCGCAGTACTGAAAGGTGAAAAGGCCGATACCCTGGAGCAACGTATCAACTCTTTGCTAGTAGTGTCTGATGTGCATCAAAGTCCTGTAACGGTGGAATTGGATGCTGGTGATGTTTCCAACTTTCCCGAAGGCTTTGTGATCAGTGAGAAAGGGAATATGCAGTTTAGCAACGATGGGAGTTTTGTGCTTTTCGGTATCAAAGAGCAGGCGACGAAGGTGAAAATTGGAAAAGACACGACCGCCAATTTGGATGTATTCCATTGGAATGATGAGACCATCAATACACTGCAACGCAGAAGGGCCAACAGAAATAAGAATTTTACTTACTGGTCTTCTTTCCAGCTGGGCAACAAGCAGTTTAACAGACTCACCGATGATAGTATGCGTGATTTAATATTTTCCATGAATTCAGATTACTGGATAGGCAGAGACCCCAAGCCATATATCAATGATGTGAACTGGGGCGTTTCACCTGCGGATCTTTACAGGGTGAACCTGAAAACAGGTGAGCGAACGCAGATCGTCAAGTTGGTGAAAAGAGCCATGGGTTATTCTCCCGATGGGAAATACTATGCATTGCAAAAAGACTCGGCTATTCACATAGTGGACATCGCAGCCAATAAACTGACCAATATTTCCAGCACTGCTGGTGTGCAGTTCATGAATCTGGAGCATCCTTACCCTCATGAGAAACCACCGTTTGGACTGGCAGGGTGGACAAAGGATGGCAATTCCATCATCTTAAATCACAAATATGACTTGTGGTCGATCAAGTTAGATGGTTCTGCAGCTACAAATATCACGCAAGGCATGGGTGACGAAGAAGAAGTGCGATTTCGGTACACCTATCTGGACTACGACGATCCTTACATTGATACCACTCAGCCGATGATGTTGAGCGCTTATGGCGAATGGACCAAGAAAGCGGGTTATTACCAACTTAATATGGGCAAAAAGCCGAAGAAACTGGTTTTTGATGATTATGCATTTAGCAGAATTCGTAAGGCCGAAGAGTCTGATGAAGTGATTTTTACAAGAGAGTCCTTTGTGGAGTTTCCCGACTACCATGTCACCGACCTATCCTTCAAAAAACCAAAGAGACTAACGGATGCCAACCCGCAGCAAGCCGACTACAAATGGGGCTCCAAAGTGCTCATTGATTATACCAACAGCAAAGGAGAGAAGCTACAAGGTACGCTCACTTTGCCTCCCGACTATGTCAAAGGCAGAAAATATCCGATGGTGGTTTATTTCTATGAGAAGATGTCCAACAGACATCACCGCTATTACATGCCGGTCTATGATGACCGTCCGCATGGTTCTACTTACGCGAGCAATGGCTACCTGTTCTTCCAGCCAGACAACGTTTATGAAGAAGGCAGACCGGGAACCAGTTCGTTGGATTGTATCACTTCTGCCACACAGAAAGTCATTGACCTGGGCTATGCTGATCCTAACAGAATTGGATTGCAAGGACACAGTTGGGGAGGTTACCAGTCGTCCTTTATCCTGACGCAAACAACCATGTTTAAGTGTGTGGTCACCGGAGCACCTCCAACGGATCTGGAGAGTTTTTACAACAACATCTATGGCAACACAGGTACCAATCATAATGGTATCATGGAAATAGGGCAAGTACGCATGGGGAGAGGAGTGACACCATGGTCGCACCGTGAAATCTACCAAAGAGAGAATCCCATGTATCATGCTGACAAGATCAAAGTGCCTTTCATGATCTTGCACGGTACTGCCGACGGAGCAGTTGACTGGACTCAGGGACTGGAGTTTTACAACGCGACCAGAAGACTGGGCAAAGAGGTGATTTTCTTGTCTTACCCAGGTGAGCCGCATCATTTAAGGAGAGAGGCTAACCAAAAGGACTTTCAAAAGCGAATGAAGCAATACTTTGACCATTATCTGATGGACAAAGAAGCGCCTGAGTGGATGATAGACGGCATTCCACATCTTCAGAAGCTTTATGACAAGGCGAAGTAGGTAGGTATTTTGAAAAGAATTTCAAGATTTCGGCGGTGCGGAGTGACATTTTGCAGTAGATAAGACCTTTTGTGTACTGGCGCCAGTTTACAGAAACTGGTGACAACTGATAAAAAAGCAGTTTGCAACTGCCTTTAGAACATCAAAGTCAACTACGTACAAAGGAGTTAGACAGAAAATTCCCTTGGTTTTGGGCTGATCCAATACTAAGGGAATTTTCCTTTTAGAAGCTACAAGCTTCTTTCTATTGATTAGATTAATCCAAGTCGGGCTTTGCAAGTCGGGCTTCGCAAGCCTGGCTGTCGCAAAGCTTAATCCAGTCTGTGAAGTGAGTGTCTTATTGCCATAACGAGTCCGTGTAGCGACCGCAAGCCCTGTTATTACCTGCTACTACATGGGTTTCATTCCCAACAGGAGAAAGTCCTATCACCTCAATTCTGATGCTGTAATTCTCAATTCTACAGTTGGCACATGAATAAATCTGGTCTTGAATATCGATCGTGACATTTCTTTGAAAGTTTCTGCTGGTACTGGAAAATATATAAGATCCTATCTGCGTTTTTTGCGTGCTTGCCGGATCACAGGCACCGACACCGGTGAATCTGTTATCTGTGGCCCTGTATACAATTACTTTATACGACTTGTTGGGGTTCCCACTGGAAGGAAAGACCTGTACTGCATTTAAGGATACATCTACCTTGTCAATGTAAGTAAGACTTGGTGACACTGTGTTGTAGACGGGTTGTCCCTGGACACTGACAGATGACACATAGAAATTAAATTGTGCCTGTGCCAAAATTGGAGTGATGCACAATGCGAGGAATAAGTATAAATGTTTCATGATTTTTTATTGTAAAAAAAAGATGAAAGTGTCAGCAGGTCAATCGCTAATGCTAGTGATTTATGCTTTCTGATGGTGTGTTTGACAGGAATTACGTGGTACTGAGCCAGGTTTTTATGGCTTGACGGACTAATGTCATCGTATTATAAGAAGCTGAAGACAGCACCAGCTCAAGGCATAAATTGTCTGTTTTGAAAGCTGCATGCTTCTTTTTTATGAGAGGATCTAAGCTTAATCTGGGTATATTTCTTTTAGCTCGAGAAAGTACCGACGCTCCAAGATCAGAAGCTCTGCTTTCGTTTCTTCAAGAACAGTAAGACTTTGTAAGATGTTGAGACCTTTGAACGTATCAATCCAGTATAGTAATTCCACTCCTTCTATGTCTCCGTCCATGAATGGGTCATCAATGTGATCTGTCGCTAAATCGCTAATCTCAAATCCCCGTTCTCTGAGTAGCTTGAATGGCGTGTTGATATTGTTTGTCAATCTGCTATTGCCATATTTTGAAGTCAGGTAGGTATATGAATCAGAAAAGCCGGGATCAACAAGCCTCATATCGTTTTTATCTAGGTAATCCTGAAGGCCTCCTGCTTCGACGACCAAGTCTTGTTCAATGACCTCCAGGTTCTCGATTGTTTGATCAATTGATTGTACAAATGTACTATCTAAGGCATTTTCGATTTCCCTGCTTGATTTATTTAGCTGGTAGTGTTGCAGGTTGATCATTCTTGTATGTGAGAGAACGGCCTGATTATAAAAATCCTGATTGATGCTAGTTTGGCAGCTAAATACCAATAAGAGTATTGGAATATAATGTTTCATCGGTTTTTGAATTTGATCAAGAGTTTGTCAGGAGGACCTGTGCTGTTACTTTTGTCTGTCCTACACAAATCTACCCATACTGAGGGGGAATTCCCATTGCCGGCTTTTTGATGGACATTAGATGTTCTATGCTGTTTGACCTTAGGTTCGTAGTTCTTTCTGGAAATTACAGCTCACAGAAATGAATACTCCTGTAATAATAGCCATCGGCTGAGCATCAAATGAACATTGTCTGAATCAATTACTTACTAAAAAGCAGAACATATATGAATTATTTTGATATGTTTGTTCTACAAATTAGTAACATACCTATGAAAGAAACAAAATTAGGTGACTTTGAAGAGGTGATTTTGCTGCTTGTCGGCATTTTGGATCAGGAAGCTTATGCATTCCGTATCGCCAAGGAATTTGAGGTACAGACAACGCGGAATGTCTCTATTGGTGCTGTGCATTCTACTTTGAACCGTCTGGGAGAAAAAGGATTCCTCACCTCTGAGATGGGGGCAGCCACTGCCGAGAGAGGGGGCCGTAGAAAGCGTATCTACACCATCACTGCAGCTGGCGAACGGGCATTGAAAGACTCTCGTGATCTCAGGGTCTCCCTCTGGAGTCAATACCCCGCACTCGCAGGTGGGAATCTGAATTTTAATATTTGATGCACATCCGTGCACAGAAGGGTTGTCAATCAGCTTCATCAGTGAGGTAACCAAAATGCCGCCAGGTAAAGGTGCTTCAGCCGAGACATGCACTCCTTCTCTATGACGATCAAAAATGAAAGAAAACAACAAACAACACATTGTTCCCCCTGCTTTCGCAGTACGGATGCTGTTGGGCTTTTTAAAAGAAGAGCTGGCAGAAGAAGTACTGGGTGATTTGGATGAGCAATTTTATACTACGCTTGAAGAACACTCTGCTGCAAAGGCGAAACGGAATTACTGGTATCAGGTCCTTCAGTACCTCAGGCCTTTTGCATTGAAAACGACAAGGTTTAAATACTCAAAATTTATTCCCATGAAAATTCATTTTAAATTCACTGTACGCATCTTAAAGAAAAATACCTTAATCACCTTTGCAAGCCTGGCAAGTATTGTGCTGGGCGTGCTCAGTGCTTTCCTGATCTATCTTTGGGTTGATAATGAGCTAAGCGCTGATCAGTTTCATGCCAACTACGACAGGCTTTACATACCAGTGGTGCAGCAAAGCCCTATTGATAAAGCTGAACCAGTGCATACCAGTATGTACTTTAAAACAGACTATGGCATGTATTCTGAAATTGATCAATTACTCCAGGCAACGTACATCATGCCAGATCGCATCAAATTTTCCTATGATCACAATGAATATCGGGGAGGTGCTTTGGTGACTGATAGTACGTTCTTTGATTTCTTCGACTTCAAGCTGCTTGTGGGAGATGAGAAAAATATTCTCGCCAATCCGGCCAACATGATATTGACTGCGCCTTTTGTCCAGAAGGTTTTTGGAGATGCCGATCCGGTAGGAGAGATGTTAGACTTTGGCACATTTGGTACTTTTCAGGTCGCTGGAGTTTTAGAAAGAATTCCTTCTAATAGTTCTATTCAATTTGACTTCATATTACCCATGCATGCCAACGAATTCTGGGAGGTTTCTGGTATGGAATTCTTGTTGACGAACGCAGCTTTCAATTGGTCCGATTTCAATGAAAAGATCAGAGAAAGCGGCCGCAAACATTCACAGTTCAAAGAAAGCATCGTTTCAGTGGTGCCGTTTAGGGAGGCATACTTCGGGCTTGACTTTGATGAAGACCTTCTGGCAAATCGTGGAGACATGGCCGATATCCAAACCATGGCACTTGTGGCGCTCATTATCCTGATCACCAGTATGTTGAATTTTGCCAATATGCAGTCAACTTTGTTTTATACCCAGACAAGGACTCAGAACATCAAAAGGGTACACGGTGCTCGTTGGCTGGATGTACTCCTGGAACTTTTTGTTGCGAGATTGATCTATGCGGTGATGAGTATTTTGCTGGTTACGGTCTTGTTCACATTGGTGAAACCGTCTTACCTGAACTTCATTGGATTGACGATCGATAAAACATGGGCGGAAATCCTTTGGTTGATTGCTTTGAGCTGTTTTTCATTTGTCATGATAACGGCTGTCATCTCCGTCTTTCAGTATGCTAAACTCAGCCATGTCCGGGCATTGGTTGCGGGGATCAACAAGGGTAAAAACGACTATACAGGAAAGGTGCTTACCACCATTCAATATGTTTTTGCCATTGTGCTGATCATTGCCGCAGGAGTAATCTTCAAGCAGTTCCGATACATGCAGGACAAGGACCTCGGTTTCGAAGCAGATAACTTGGTCAGTGTTAAATTTTTTGACCGTGTCCCCTATACCGGAGACTTCGAGATTTTCAAAGAGCGTTCCCAGGCGCAAAGAGAAGACTACAAATATGTGAAAAATGAGTTGGCCAAAATACCGGGCATTAGCCAGGTTTCTCAGGGAGAGGTTCCGCTCAGCAGAAGCATCTCAGGAATGGCCTGGAAGCTGGCCAATAGCGATTTTGAATACAGCGATGTCAAGCTATTGACTGCTGATCCCACTTATTTGCAGACGCTTGGGCTGAAAATGCTGAAAGGACGGTTCTTTTTGGATTCCCTGGATAAAAGCCGGCAACAAAAAGTAGTGATCAACAAAACTGCCATGGAACTCTGGGGAATTGATGACCTGGATGGAGTAAAGATTGCGAGTAGTGCCTGGGGCGGAGAAAAGGACCCTTTTCAAGTCATTGGCGTCGTAGATGATTTCAATTTTGAGCATTTGTCCAGAAAGGTAGCTCCTCTGGTGATTGTCTATCATGAAGATCCTGAGAAAGATTTTACCATGAAAATATCAGATCAACAATTTCAACCGACCCTTGAGGCTGTTAGGACTGTTTTTCAGGAAATCTACCCAGATAGAAGGCTCACCTATAGTGTACTGGAAGATGAGCTGAAGGCACAATATGAATATGAGAAAAAACTTTCAGAAACAGTGACCCTTTTTACCATAGTTGCCCTGATTCTTTCATCTTTAGGGCTCTTTACATTTGCCTTGTACGATACGCAAAAGCGAATCAAAGAGATAGGTATTCGCAAAGTAATGGGAGCGAGTTCACAGCAAATCGTTTCCATGTTGAGCAACAACTTCTTAAAGTGGGTGCTGCTGGCTTTCATCATTGCAGTTCCTATCGCCTGGTATGCCATGGGTGAATGGTTGACCAACTTTGCGCATCAAACGGCACTTAGTTGGTGGATATTTGCAGCTGCTGGCCTGGTGGCAGCACTTCTGGCCCTGGTAACAGTGATTGGCCAGTCGTTTACTGCTGCTAACCGCAATCCGGTTCATGCACTGAGGCATGAATGATAAGGCCGCAGCAGGTGCATACTAACCTACTGATAGGCTTGCACCTGCTGCTGATAGCAAAGAATACGGTTATTCTAATGTCAATAGAAGAAGCCCTGGGCGTTGCCCGGCTTAGTCACACCCTGGCAAAGCATCTTCAAACTGTGCAATGGTAATGGTTCCTGCACCCAGGTCCTGTAAAAGGCTCAGTCCGGCGGGTGTTAGCAGGAATTCACTTGCCTGGTTCAGGCACCTCACGTATGGGTTTTGAGAATATTCTCCATAAGGTACTTCAAGATAGGCGCCATCTTCTGTATCGGCTTGCAGGTGCACGTCCGCAAACAAATTGAATACCTGACTCATGACCGTTGGGTTTTGCGATAAATAAAAGTAGGTTGTCTGGGTATTCATAGGATCTAAGCTTCTGTAAAACCATCTCTGAAATGAGTCAACAAAGGCTTGCTTGTGCACGTGATGACCGAGTACCTTAGGGTTAAAATTGCTCCAATACGTTTTTTGCCCTCCATAAGAGAAGTCCAGACGTTCTCTGTCATAGAAGGTGATGATGTCATTTTTGATGGCTCCATTGTATTGACTAAAAGGCGTCTCAGACAGCTCCGTTTCATACCACTGCTTATCCAGAATCATGATATCATCTGCAAAGTACTCAGTCTGGCCCCACACATACAGCTCCAGTACCCAGTCAGGGGCAGGTCCATAGGAGCCACTCCATCCACCATAGCCGCACCAGGTGTATCGGCAAACTATGTATTTGGGAGCTTTGCTGGCAATGTTGGAAGGTTTGGGCGAGTAGTAGCCTTCTGTCACAAGCGAGCTGTTGGCCACATTTCCATCCTTGTCAAAACTGACGACATACTCCATTTGATAACCTATTCTCAGTTCATTGCTGATATTCTTGCCCGCAGCAAACTTCAGAGTCACAGCACCATTCAGGTTGAGTGTTTCTTCTCCGTTTTCCTGTGGGATTGTGAGATGGACTGCATAAGCAGTAGACTGATCATCATTTTGGACAACTACAATATGGTCAGTGTCAAAAGATAAATCGTCCAGGTTGTGCTCGATCAACAGGTGTTGGAACTCCTGAGCTATGATGGTTTTGACGTGCGCTTTGGACTTACTGAGCTGATTGGATAAGAGGGGATCATTGATCTCCTCCAGAGATTTTAGGGTAAATCCTTCACCAGAGAATTCGGTAGGATTCTCCATTTCTACGTTTTCTTCCAGGCCGTCACTACATGAATAAAGCATGATACAGGACAGGAACATAATCATAATACACTTTAACTGATGCATTGCTATTGATTTTAAAGTTTTACCTACTTCAGGAATTAAAGTCGCTTTTCGGTTTGTTCCGACTGGCATTAGGTTGGTTGTCAGACCGGATTACGCGCGAGGGGTCTTTGTAGTGAAGCGTTACATCGCAAAGAATCATCGTGCCGCCGAAACGGCGAGATAACACAACTTCCGGATTAGAACCCGGTTTATGTTTTGACACTTTGTTGTCTAATGTAGCATCACAAAGCATCATCAGACTACTGAAATCACTCATCTTCCGGGTTAAACTGACTTTCTACTTTGAAGTATCCTGTTTGGTGTGCTGTTACCCTTCTTTCTGAATTTAATTTGTTGTTTGACCCCTGGCATAGAGCAGAACTACCCAGTCAGGTGCGGAACCGTAAGCGCTACTCCAGCCACTATATCCATGGTTGGTGTGTCGGTAAGCATTGTTTTTGGGTGTTTTGCTGGTGAGATAGAAAGGCTTGGATGATTGATGACCTTCTGTTGCAAGCCTACTGTTGGTGATGTTGCCATCCTGGTCAAAATTGACCACAAACTCCATCTGATAACCTGTTCTTAACTCATTGCCTACATTTTTTCCCGCAGCGAACTCCAGCTTTACTGCGGCATCCACATGGAAGGCGGTTTGTAAGTTTTCCTGTGGTATCATGAGTTGAATCGCATAAGTCGTGGATTGATCATCATTGTGGGCTACCAAAATATGATCGGTATCAAAAGTTAAATCATCTAAGGGGTGCTCGTTCAAGAGGAGTTGAAATTTCTTGGCTACAATGGCTTTAAGATGCGCTTTAGACTCAGTGAGTTGGTTGGATAATAAAGGCTCATTAATCTCCTCCAGAGACTTTAGGGTAAAACCCGAGTCAGACAATCCGATTAGGTTTACAGTTTCCACATTTTCTTGCAGGCCGTTGCTACATAAATACAGTAAAAGGCAGGACAAGGAGGCGATCACAAAACTTTTTAACTGATGCATTGCTATTGATTTTAAAGTTTACCTACTTCAAATTTTAAAGTCGCTTTTCGGTTTATTCCGACTGGCATTAGATTGGTTGACAAACCGGATTGCATGTGAGGTTTTTTGTGGTGAAGCGCTACATCACAAAGAATCATCGCGCCGCCCAAACGGCGACATAACTCATCTTCCGGGTTCAACTGACTATCTACCTTTGAAGTATCCTGTTTTGTGCGCTGTTACCCTTCTTTGTGTATTTTTTTGAATAAGTAGGTGAGGGAATGAGTACTGGGTGGGGGTATGTAAAAAAGACAATGGCTACAAAAGGCAAGTTTTGTAGCCATTGAATGCTCATTCTTTCTTCAATATCGGATCGCTGGCGGTTTTTCCTGTTGTCTGCAATCGCCAGTGGTGTTCAAACGTCCTGATTTAGTCACAACCTGGTAAGGCAGCCCTAAACCCATCGATGTCAATCACTCCGTCTGCCAGATCCTGTAGCAGGTCTCTTCCGGCAGCTGATAGCAGGAACTGACTACCCTGGTTCAGACACCTTACATTAGGATCTGTTGAATATCCACCATAAGGAATTTCAAGATATGCCCCGTCTTCCGTGTCTGCCTGTAAATTGTAATCGGCAAACAGGTTAAATACCTGGCTCAGTACTGTAGGGTTTTGTACCATGAACACATAAGTGGTTTGGGCATTGGCTGGGTCTAAGCTCTTAAACAACCACCGCTGGAATGAATCAATGAAGGCTTTTTTGTGTACATGATGTCCCAGGACCTTAGGGCCAAAGTTGTTCCAGTACGTCTTCTGTCCACCATAAGAGTAGTCCATACGCTCCCGGTCATAGAAGGTGATGTAGTCATTCTTCAGGGTGCTGTTAAACTGGCTGAAGATCACAGGATACAGATCTGGTTCATACCAGTTCTTGGTAAGGACTGTCAGGTCATCAATATCGTATGAATTCTGAAGCCACGGAAACATATCCAGGATGTACTGAGGGGTTGGTCCATAGGCACCGCTCCAGCCGTTGTAGCCACAATAGACGTACTGACAGACGATGTACTTAGGCGCTTTACTTGCAATGTTGGATGGCTTTGGCGTATAACCACCATATTCAGTAGCGGGCACCGTTACCAAATGGCCATTCTGATCAAAGGAGATGTCATACTCCAGTTGATAACCGAATTGCAATTCATTGCCCAGGTTGGCTTCTGCATCGAAGTTCAAGGTCAGGTAACCATTCAGGTTTAGTGCCGTTTGTCCGTTTTCTTGTGGCACTGTGAGGAAAAGTGAATAGGAAGTGGTCTCGTCGTCATTCTTCACAATGACCACGTGGTCGGTGTCAAGGGACATGTCATTCAGGTTGTGCTCAATCAACAGGTGATCAAACTCCTTTGCAATGAGTCCCTTTACGTGTTCTTTGGATTGGCGCAGTTGATTGGGCAAGAGTGCATTGTCAATCTGGTCCAGGGGTTTGATCGTTGATCCATTGCCCGACATTTCTGCCGAATCCACAATTTCTACCTGCTCTTCAAAATTGTCACTGCACGAATGCAGCACCAGGAAAGCGAGTAACACAATCATTAAAGATTTTAGCTTTTTCATTATTGTTGATTTTTATATTTCGCCTACTTCAGAATTTAAAGTCGCTTTTCGGCTTCTTCCGACTTTGTAGGAAATTGGTTATAAATGAATGCTTTGTCCTTAGTTTCTGATCCTTGCTTTTCGTTACCCCCCTGTATGCGGGTATTTTGGCTAATGCCACAGCTGAATAAGATAATAGTAAAGCGGAATTCCTATGATGACATTGACGGGGAAGGTAATCCCCAGCGCCATGGGCAGGTAAATGCTGGGATTGGCTTCCGGTACGGACTGTTTCAATGCAGCCGGTACAGCGATGTAGGAAGCACTGGCGCCCAGTATGGCAAACAGGAGCTGGTTTCCGCAAACATCGGTGATGACAAGACTCAGTAGCAAGGCGAGTATGCCTCCAAAGAAGGGCATGATGATGGCGAAGGCAAAGGGGAAAATACCTTTTTTGGTGATCGCAGAGAGTTGCTTTCCGCTCGACAGGCCCATGTCCAGCAGGAAGACCGCTAGAAATCCCTTGAATATATCGGTGGTGAAGGGCTTGATGCCTTCGGCGTGTTCAGCACTGGCAATGTAGCCGATGACCATACTTCCCAGAATGAGGAATACACTACCATTGGTGATGGAATGGCGCAGAATAGCCGGGATGTTGGTGCCGTTGGAGGTGGCGTCTTTCGAGTAGTACTTGATCAGCATGACACCAACAATGATGGCTGGTGCCTCCATCAATGCCATGACGGCAATCATGTAACCGTTGAAGTGCTCTCCCTGCATTTCCAGAAAGGAATTGGCAGTGAGGAAAGTGACGGCGCTAATGGATCCGTACGTTGCCGCGATGGCTCCGGCATTGGCGATGCTCATCTTTTGTTTGGCAATGAAAAAAGAGATGACAGGGATGACGGTAGCCAATGTCAAACCCAGTAACATGGCCAAAATCGTGTCCAGGTGCAGGCCGCTGTGGGAGAGTTCCTGCCCTCCTTTAAAACCGATGGAGAGCAACAGGTAAATAGAGATGAACTTGGAACTGTTTTCCGGTATCTTCAGATCGCTTTTGACTTGAGTGGCCAAAATGCCGAGTATAAAAAACAGCAGCGCTGGGTTACTTAAGTTTTCGATGATAATTTGAAAATCCATAAGACTTATAACTGTTATCTAATTTGGGCGCAAATATAGAAGGATGAATCATAAGTCAATATTTATATTTTTGATGATAAACATAATGTAATGTTTATGGTTTTTTTCAATGTTTTGCCACTTGCTACGATGGTTTTCCAACGTTTTCTATTTTGAAGGAATGTCCATCGTTTATCAGGCAAAAGTGCTGACTGGGGTGAGGGACTGTAAGTCTACGAGAGCGAGTGCCGAGAGTGAATCTTGAGAAGCACCTGACTCGTTGACTTGTATCGTCCGGAAAAGAGTTTGCGGGTTAAATATATATCCTGTTACAGAAATACAATTTTTATTTAGCTGGGTTCTGAGGTAACATAGTGCCCGGGGACATCTTCAGGAATATTTTGATCGGGAATTTTTAGTCAGCGAATCTGGTTCCCTTTATTCCTTAGGCAGGTTGCTCAGCTGTTTTTCAACATCTTGCAATTCCCGTCCAAGAATGTCCAGTTCTTTTAGGTGCTTGACTATCTTCTCCTTCAGGTTTCGTATCTGTATTGGGGAATCCAATTTTGCCCTTTTTTGTTGTTTTTCAAGGCTTTGCAGCTTTTTTTTCGTTTTGTCACGTAGCTTATCTAATTTCTTGATTTCCTTCTTAAAGTTTCTTGGTGCATCTTTCTTGCTTTTTTGAGGATCCTCTTTTCCATCCTTTTCACTTTCAAGATATTGCGATTTTTCGCTTTTTTGGTACTCTTCATACCTTTTGTCCAAAGCTTTCAGCTCTTCCAATTTACTTTGGAATTCTACGCCTAACATCTTTTCTTTTGATGCTACGCGTTGTATCTTGTTTTCAAGCTGTTTAATGTCATCTTCGATCGCTCTGTATTTCAGCTTTCCGTCATTTAGGATTCTCATCAGGCCCTCTTTTCCCAGCTGCCCCGTTTTCAATCCTAGTTTATACAATGAGTCCAGACTGTCCTTTCGAGTCTCTATGACATGATACCGTGCGCCAGCATCGGGAATCTGTGCTTTCCTGGGGTCTATGTAGGTATCCTGGCGTGGGCCAATCAGTTCCTCGTTATGCTCCATAAAACCCACTTCTTTTGTAGGCACAATACCCAGTTTAGTGGTAGGTTTACGGCCATCCTTTTCCACTCTTGATAGCTGTGTGCTGATCATTTTCAGCGCGTTTATCATCTCTGCTTTAGCTTCTTTCAGGGTAGATTGAATGAGTATATTGCCTTTTTTCAAGTGGTTCTCAAAACCGTTGATGTTCTTAAAATAGGGTAGTTCCAGTTCACTGACTCCACTTGCTACAGCCTTCAGGTTATCTTCTACCACCTGCCATTCTTCTGGGCTTAGCAAACCTAGCCCTACGTTCATGAGGTGGTCTTTTAGCCATACACCATGTACGTCTTTCACTGCGCTACTCAAGTAAGCACTGAAGCGGAAAAGCGGAACTTTTCCCTCTTTATGCATGTCATGGCCCGCAAAAACTTCTTCCTGCATTTTCCTTACCGCGTTGATGCCGGGCAATGCAAACTGACCCGCGAGCGTTCGTGCCATTTGATTGCTAAATACCACTAAGTTTTTGGTCTTCTTCAGGTCAGTCTTTGACATGGTTTGCTTGAGGTGGTCTTCCAAAGTAGCGATGATTGCTTTGGGGTCAAAGCCTTGACCGTTTCTGTTTTCCAGCACCCGTTCCTTGTTGATCTCCTGGAAAGCGTCAAATGTAAAAGCGTCTGTGGCAAAATTGACTTGTGAACTAATGCCTCCGTTTTTTTCTGAAGACTTGATCTTAATGTTTTTGATACTATCAGCTTTGAGTTCTGGGTGCCGGGCATAATCTCTTACTTCACTCTTGAAAGAGACATTTTTTCGTTCAATCTGTAGATTTGGGACCCAATTGAATTTAATTCCTTCGCCTCCAAAATTTGATATCAGCCTGCCGATGTCCCCACTTTTGGCCAGTTGTGCCAGGCTTCTGCGGGTTATCTGGTCTACCTTTTCCACATCAACAGGATCAGGTACCCCGGTTTTTCCAAGTGTTTTGATCAAATAGGGAGGGCTTACCAGTTCCAGGGCATTGGCTGCGTCGGTCTCCAGTACAAACGGCAATTTTGTAAATGCCAGCGGTGTTCCTTTGGCCAATTCAAGATGGGATATTCCTGCGAGTTCATTTGGCTCTCCTGTAGTTTGGACAAACTCATGTTCAAAACCCACGGTAGTAAACCCTGTATCAATTCCTTTTTCCCAGTCTTTTTGCTTTATTGTCTGTTCCTTAACAAAATCAGACAGTGTTTTGCTTTCAATATCTAAGAATGCACCTTGTATCACACCTTCGGAGGAATGTGTTTGTTGCAGTGTATCAGTTGCCGGATTTGTGGGTAGTGTCTGAGATGACGTGGGCTGCTTTTGGGAGTGATTCTCATAAACAGGCTTCATTTGCAGGGCTTTTGCGCCCATTACATCCGCCTCCCTTTCCAATCGGACATCATCATTGACTTTCACATGCAAGCCAGGCTTTCCGGGGATACCGCTTTGAGCTGCCAGCTGCAAGGTAGGCTTCACGCGGCCCTGCTTTTGCTGTACCACATGCCAGGCTTCGTGCGGCAAATGTTTCTCCTGTCCTGAGGCTAAGTGAATTTCATTTCCTTGTGCATAAGCATGAGCACGGAGTTGCGCTGGTTTGTGGGAGTTATAATGCACTTTCACATCGTCCATGGCGTAACCCGAGATGTGTTCTATGCCAGACTTGAGTTGATGAGGCAAACCTCTGGTGTTGGCTTTTCTCTGTACAGGTGGCTGTACACTGGCAGAATAGGTATTTGCCATACGTTGTAGCTGGGTATGTTCCTTCACCTGTGGGCTGTTGTCTGCAAGGGCCTGCAGCAGCTGCATTTGTACCGCTTCTGGCCGATTGTCTACATACTGAGGTGATGTCTCCCGTGAGTATTGACTGGCCTTGAATTGCAGATTTCGCATCTGAAGGGCATGTGGCCGGCTATCGACAAACTGAGTTTTAGGAGGATTTGATTTGTTCGATTCAGATTTGTTTTCACTTTCCTGATCTCTATATGCGTATTTTAGCATCACCTGGGTGTTTTTGGGTTATACGTCATTACTGATAAGATCCAAACCGGACCTTTTGTTCGCCCATTTGCTTTATTAACAGCGCATAACCGTGTCAGTACTCTGTTTCTAAACACGGCATTTTTCACCTCCAAGCTAAATTTAAGACATTCCTCTCGAATTAAAAACAGTTAGCCACTGTATGTGAAAGCACCGCGATGGTTTTTGTGTGCTGGTGGCTGAATGATTGCTGTTGAACAGAGTTGAATCGTTGGTTTTGTAGTTAGTGATGCTGACAAGATTGTTGTATCTTGACTGATTTAAACCGAAAGACGCCGTAAAGCTATATGGAGATAAAGAAGCAAATAAACCTGGATCTTATAGCCATTTTGATCTCTATTCTGGCAGTTGCAGGGTCGTTTTATACGTTTTATTACCAGACCATTCATATTTCGGAAAAATCTCTCATTAGAATTAACAGGTTTGACTTAGCGTTTGAAAAAAACAAAATGAATTTTGATCTTGAAGCGAGTCTGATCAATCATGGTAATACGGATATCCTGCTGGAAGAGCTGGCGATAGAAGTATTGAGCTACGACAGTACCGGTAATTTCATTGGGCGTTACAGATACGATTTTGTGATCAATGAGGTAGTAGGTGTGAAGAAAATCCACCTAAAGCACCTTTCCGATGTTACTTATGCTTTTTACAATCAGGAAAACAGTCTGTTGGAGGGACTAAGTGCCTCGCAACGCTTACTGCTTGCAGCAACTCTTGAAGGTGCTGTGGACTATACCATCACCGGAGGAACCGGCTCGCGGGCGTCCGGTAGAATTGAGGGATTGCAGTTTAAGGAAAATGAGGGGCTGGTAACTGTTACCCTTTCTACGGTTTCCCTTCAGCAGCCAGGTGTTGAACTAACCATTGGAGCTGATGCGTCAATGGATTCCACCAGATCATTTGAGCAAATCAAGGTGGATGAGTCCTTTAAGGTAGACTTTTAATCAGTGTGGTTCCTTGATGAAAATCGTATTTTGAATCCCTGATATCACCCGTGCATTGAAGAATTTAGCTTTTTCCTAATAAATGTTAAATACAATTCACCCACCGTTTTCTTTGAAAAATTCTACGTAGCATTGTGAATCAGCGTTGAATGAAGTGAGATGGCCCTCAGGTCCGTTATTGGGTCGAGGAAGAAAGAAAGACCAATTCTGTAATTGTGATGTTTCTGAATTCCGATATGTCAAACAACGCATCAAACCTAAATACAAGGTCATCATGAAATCATTTCTTCCTTTCGATCCAGCCAATTATCAGAACTACCTCAAGGTCATATTTCGCAATATGAAGCGAAACAAAGGCACTTCTCTGATGAATATTGTGGGAATGACCCTGGCCTTTTTTGTCAGTATAGTCATTTATGCGTACATCCACCATGAACTCAGTTATGACCGATACCATGCCAATGCGGAACGCACCTTTCGCATGACCTATCGTTTTCAAAACGCTGAGGGTTATGACATACATTGGGCACGCATGAACCAACCATGGGTCAATCAGGTGAGGGAGGAGTTTCCGGAAATTCAAGCGCTTGTGAGGTTCCAGTCATTCAGAAAGCGGGATGTACGGGTGGGACAAGATAATTACAGGGAACAGTTTTCTTATGCAGTGGATCCTGCCGTCTTTGATTTGTTTGACCTCCATGTCATCAAAGGAAGCCGTGCCGCTTCGCTCAAACCTTATACTACGGTACTTACTGAGACAGCCGCCAGGAAGTATTTTGGGGTTCAGGATCCCTTAGGGAAGACCATCCAGGTGACTAATGACATGGGTGAGAAAGAAAATTATGAAGTAACCGCCGTAATTCAAGATCCTCCGTCCAATACCCATTTGCCAATACACCTGTTGACGAGTATCAATAGCGAGCAAGACCGTAGGGGGTGGGCCTACACCTACATTTTGCTCAAGGACAAGGCTGATATCACTACTGTAGAAGGCAAGATAGATGAGTTCATAGCCACTCACAGAGATGCTGAGGCCGGAGGCAAATTGACCATTCACTTTCAGCCGTTGCAAGACATTCATCTCCATTCAAATCTGAGCAGGGAAATCACCGTCAATGGAGATTCCAAAAACCTCATGATCTTTGGCCTGGTGGGCATCTTTCTGCTAATCATTGCCTCCGTCAATTTCATCAACCTCAACATGGTGCGGTCCATGGATCGGGTAAAAGAGTTTGGTTTGAGAAAAAGCCTTGGCGCCGGTATACGAGCGCATCAGGTTTACCTTACCCTGGATGCGCTGGTTTTTTGCATCATCAGTGCCGCGTTGGCCCTAATCCTCTTCTTTGTCAGTCTGGCACAGTTTGAGCAGTTTCTTGGTCATCCATTGGTCCTTGGTTTTGGTGAGCTATTGCTGTTTCTGGTGCTTTGCTTATTCGTCATCACAGGGCTCTCTGCAGTGATGGCAAGTTCGCCGCTTGCAGGTATGCTGCGGAAGCCTGTAAGCAGGACGATTTCCTTTGCAGGGACCTATAAAAGTGGTGCCAAAAGGGTGTTGCTGGGTGTGCAGTTTACGGCAGTGTTGCTGCTTGTCAGTAGTTTGGTCATTATCCAGAAACAGTTCTTTTTTATGACCAACACCCAACTGGGTTTCAATACCGATCAGGTGATGGTGTTACATGAAAACAACAGGTCTGTTATGCGTAAATATGATCTGCTCAAAACGGAGTTGATGAAATTCCCGGAAGTAAAGGACGTCACTGCGGTCATGCAGGTACCTACTACCGCCATTAGAGATCAGGGAACAGTGACCATACTGAATGATCCGTCCCTTACCATCGCTGCCGATATGCAGGTGATCGACCTGAATGCAGGCGAAGTGCTTGAAATGGAATTTTTAGCAGGGACTAACTTACCATCGCATCTCAGACAGCCATCGGATATACCGGATTCTGTTGCCTGGGACGGTTTTACCACCAAACCTCGGGGCTACCTCATCAATGAGTCAGCAGCGAAACGTTTAGGCTGGGAAAGCCCTCAAGAGGCCGTTGGACAGCAGATCAATTGGTCTATTGGCGGAATAAGCCTGAATCATGGTGCGGTCGCCGGTGTGATCAAAGACTTTCATCAGGAGAGTCTGGCAGAGGAGATCAGGCCTTTAGTGCTGACCTATGAACCACTGTGGACACCAAACATCCTGGTAAAAACCAATACCGATCAGGTCCTGGCATGGCATGACAAGCTGGAGGTGTTTTGGAAAGACCAGTTTCCAGGTGAGCCGTTGCAATGGAGTTACCTTGACGAGGAATTGAACAGGATCTACCAAAGCGAAAAGCGCCAGCTTCAACTCATTACTGTTTTTACGGCGATGGCTGTTTTCATTGCTTGTATGGGGCTCTATGTACTGATCATGTATGCCGTAAAAAGAAGACTCAAAGAGCTGGCCATTCGCAAGGTGCTGGGCTCTCAATGGACGGATCAACTGGCCCTGCTGGGACAAGGATATTTCCTCATTGCTTTCGTCTCCATGTTGGTCGCTTTTCCCCTGGCTTACTGGCCTATGAAAGAGTGGTTGAGCGGCTATGCCTACCACATCGACCTGGAGGGATCGAGTTTCCTGATTTCAGGTAGTTTATTGCTTCTCATACTTTTATCGACTTTGGTCTATCAGGTAGTCAGAAATGCGCGGACAAATCCGGCGACAGTGCTGGCGGCTGAGTAGGGACTTAATTGAAGTGCCGAAATCACGTAATTGCGTAATGCCGTAATTGGGGATTCAGGTGCTTTCTGCAGTCTTTTGATGGGTTGATTGCACCTGTTGGATATATCATTCCGTTGGGACTTTGGGCATCTTTTCAAGGCAGATGATCTATGCTAAGCTGAACTAATTTATCGCGTACTAGTTGTGATACTAATTAAAATAAACTATTTCCCTATTTGAAAACCAAATAATATGAAGAAGATTAAGCTAAAGCTAGACCAAATCAAGGTTGAAAGTTTCACAACATCGACAGCAGAAAAAATCAAAGGCGGTCAAATTACACTGATTGGTGGCGGCCCATTTGGAGGTTGTCAACTAACACAGCTTTGTGACCCCACTACTAATACTCCTGATGATAGCCTGGGCGACCTAGATTGTATAAGTCCTGCGCCCACTACTGATTGTGGTGGTGATTAGTAAAATGAATGAGTATTTTAAAGGCTGCTTCTTGCAAAAGGAGTAGCCTTTTCATTTTTTACTGCTAATGGTCTGACCGTAGAAAACACATACTCTAGGTTCGCTATCAAAAGATGCGTTATTTGCGCCTATTTTAAAATGAAATATTCATTCCAGCGATGCCTATCTGTCAACCTCAACTCAGTACCCTGCTGCCTGTCCGTCTTTTCTGGATTCAGACGCCCCGCTGTAAACTTTCGATGTGGTGTCAACACCGATGGCCTGATAGCCTCCATAGATCCCTACGCCGGTGCCAATTCTGTGTCCCATCTTGCGCAATTCCCGTATCGTCCCATAGCTAAAGCCACTTTCGAGATTGAGTGTGCCGCCATTGGTCATTTGAGAGCCTGTGGGTTGCGAGCTGCCTACATGTCGCATCCTGGGTGCATCACCAGCCTCTTGTAAGTTCATGCCAAAATCGATCAGATTGATAACGATTTGGGCATGACCCTGAGGTTGCACGGCGCCACCCATCAGTCCGAAACTCACCCAAGGCTTTCCATCTTTGGTTATGAACGCTGGAATGATGGTATGGAACGGTCTTTTACCTGGTTCCAGGGCATTTGGGTGATTACGGTCCTGTACATTGAACATCTGTCCCCGGTTTTGCAATACGAAGCCGAGTCCATCAGGAACCATTCCCGAGGCATATTCAAAATAGATACTTTGGATGAGAGAGACCATGTTGCCGTCTTTGTCTGCAACAGTCAGGTAGGTGGTGTTGCCGGTCTCAATTTCCAGGTCACCGGCGGGGTAGGTGCTGGCAGCTTGATTGGGGTCAATCAGTTGACTTCTTTCCTTGGCATACTTTTTAGAAAGCAGCTCATCTACAGGGAAATCGTAA
>ERZ1740068.407-NODE-407-length-22143-cov-9.394468_pt1 | contig 22143 bp, 18 predicted proteins | sample MGYA00581735_ERZ1740068 | MGnify/ENA primary metagenome ERZ1740068 (study PRJEB43018, sample SAMN04849740) | marine metagenome | isolation source: floating plastic debris | place: Pacific Ocean | collected 2008-08-30 | study: EMG produced TPA metagenomics assembly...
TTTCACCCGATAAGGTTTTTAATTGTTTGAGTCAGTACTTTATCGCTTTTGTAATCCTTTCATTCTGCGGTTCCCTCAGGTCTCTCAATGATAAAAAACGTTAAATCTCCTGATGAGGGATTCTAATTTTACATCAGATCATGTGAACCCATTTCATTTTTGTTATTTTTGGCATTAATGGCGACAGGAGAGAAAAAAATACGTAAAAAGAAGAAGCTGGGAAGCTATCCTTTTATGAGTGTGACTTTTAGCATCTTCATGACGCTGCTGGTCGTTGGGCTCTTCGGTTTTATCCTCTTGAATGCTACGGAGCTGAAGCGCTACATTCGCGAAAATGTAGAACTCCAGGTATACCTCAAAAAACGCACAAACGATAGCGAGCTAGCCAAGATCAGCAAAACGCTTTCGGAGAAATCCTACACACTGGTCAAAGACCAGATTCCACAGATCAGAACTATTTCAAAGCAGGAAGCTGCCGAAGAATTTATGAGAGAGACCGGTGAAAATTTTGTGAAGTTTCTGGGTGATAATCCATTGAGAGATGTGGTAGTGCTCAAGGTCAGTGAATCTTATCACCATCCGGATAGCCTGCCAATCATAGAGGCTGATATCATGAAATACTCAAGTGTCTTTGAAGTCGCCTATGAACAGAACCTGATCAAAGGGATCAATGACAATATGACGATCATCACGTTGTTTCTGGTCGGTTTTGCGGCTGTGCTGTTATTGACTGCGATTATTTTGATTAATAATACCATCAAACTAGCTTTGTTTTCACAACGGTTTCTGATCCGTAGTATGCAGCTTGTAGGCGCTACTGCAGGCTTTATACAAGGGCCGTTTCTCAAGAGAGCCTTGTGGTATGGTTTGCTGTCCGGGTTGCTGGCCTGTGGCATTTTGTTTTTGTTGATTACCTACATCAACGGAGAGATTGAAGATTTGTCGCAGCTTCAAAACACCACCAATATGGGGATTCTTTTTGGTGGAATTGTGTTGTTGGGAATGCTGGTGGGTTTTGGAAGTAGTTTCAGAGCGATCCGAAAGTATATGAAATTGTCATTGGACGAACTTTATTAAAGAAATGGAAGAGAAAAATAAATTTGCCTTCGATAGAATCAATTACATCCTGATGATGGCCGGGGTTGTCATTTTGTTGCTGGGCTTTTACATCATGTCTATAGATCAGGAAGAGTATGGCTTTGGTTTCCTTGGGATAACGCTGGGCCCCATCATGGTGATGGTGGGTTTCATTACTGAGTTCTTCGCCATTTTATATAAACCAAAATCAAACAAGCCTGAATGAGCATAGTGGAAGCTGTGATCCTTGGTATCATCCAGGGGTTGACCGAGTTCCTGCCCGTCAGCAGCAGCGGACACATTGAGTTAGGTACTGTCATTTTTGGAATTCAATCGGAAGAGAACTTACTGTTTTCTATCATGGTGCATTTGGCTACGGCTTTGAGCACCATTGTTGTTTTCAGAAAAGATATTTTGCTGATCATTAAAGACCTGTTCAAGTTTGAGTGGAATGAGTCTGTGGAGTTTGTCATCAAAATCATCATCTCTATGGTTCCTGTATTCATTGTAGGAGTATTTTTTGAAGATGAGATCACTGCCTTTTTTGGAGGGAATGTGATACTGGTGGGAAGCATGTTATTGATAACCGGTACGTTGCTGGCTTTTACCTATTTTCAGAAAGAGACTACTGAGGAGATTTCATACTGGAAGTCATTGGTCATTGGTCTGGCGCAGGCAATTGCCATTATTCCAGGTATCTCCCGTTCCGGAGCAACCATCGCCACTGCATTGTTGCTCAAAGTTGACAAGGCCAGGGCCGCAAGATTTTCTTTCCTCATGGTATTGGTTCCTATTCTGGGAGCAGCGGTATTGAAATTGAAAGATTTTTTTGAATTGAGTGCTGCAGGTGCTGAATTATCCATTTCGTTCACCGCTTTGATTGCTGGTTTCGTTGCAGCATTTGGATTTGGTTATCTTGCCTGCAATTGGATGATTGGTCTGGTGAAGAGAGGTAAACTCATTTACTTTGCTTACTACTGTTTTGCTGCAGGTTTGTTTGCCATCATAAGCCAGTTTGTCTGATGAGTGAAGAGGTAAAAGAAGTTTTTCAGGCTGGAAAGACGCTGTTGATTGACAAGCCCCTGGAGTGGACATCGTTTGATGTTGTCAAAAAAATCAGGAACACCATTCGCATCAAGAAAGTAGGTCATGCCGGTACGCTTGACCCATTGGCTACCGGATTGTTGATCGTCTGCACGGGAAAGCATACCAAAAAGATTGAATCTTACCAGGCACAATTTAAGGAGTATACAGGAGTGATCTCTCTTGGTAAGACAACTCCTTCTTATGACCTTGAAACGGCCTTTGACAGTGAAAAGCCTACCGATCAGGTAGATTTGGCTAAGGTAGAGGAAGCAATTTCAACGCAATTTGTCGGCAAGATTGCCCAATATCCGCCAGTTTTCTCGGCCATTAAGGTGGGAGGCGAACGACTTTACAACAAGGCACGCCGAAACGAAAAGGTGACAGTGGAGGCGCGTCAGGTGGAGGTGCATTCTTTTGAGGTAGAGGCATTTAGTAATCCTGATGTCAGCTTTCGGATCAGGTGTTCCAAGGGTACTTACATCAGGAGTTTAGCCCATGACCTGGGACAGGCACTTGGGTGTGGTGGATATCTCAAATCCCTGCGACGCACAAAAATTGGTGATTTTTCTGTAGAAGACGCCACAGATATTGATAGCTTTGTCACTGAAGTACAATTGATGTCTGAATTATGATCATACTTGAGGGTGCGGACGCCTTCCCAAAACAATCTTACGCAGTAGTTACAATCGGCACTTTTGATGGCGTACACATAGGCCACCGTCAGATATTGCAGAAGATCGTTAAGCAAGCCAGTGATAACAATGGGGTAAGCGTTGTGATCACTATCTGGCAGCATCCAAGGATTGTTTTACAGGGAGTAGAAGAATCTGGGCTGAAATTGTTGTCGACATTTGAAGAAAAAGCTGAGCTGTTGGCAACATTGGGAATTGACTATCTGGTCAAGATTCCTTTCACCAAAGCATTTTCTCAAACCTCCTCTGAGGATTTTATCAGGAAGATTTTAATAGATCAGGTAGGTACTACGCACCTGGTCATTGGTTATGACCATCATTTTGGTCGCAACCGGGAGGGGAGTTTTGAATACCTGCAGGCCAACATTGATAATTACGGCTTTACGCTTCAGGAGATTCCCCGGCATGATATTGATGATGTGGGTGTAAGCTCTACCAAGATCAGGCTTGCACTGCAGGCAGGGGAGGTAGATACTGCGGCTTCCTACCTGGGGCGAAACTATGAACTTTCCGGTAAGGTGGTACATGGCCAGAAAATTGGTCGTACTATAGGTTACCCTACTGCTAATTTACAATTATCCGAATCTTTCAAGCTCATTCCTGCCCATGGCATCTATGTGGTCAGGGTAAGCGTAGGAGAGAAAGACGCCTATGGAATGCTGTACATTGGCACGAAGCCAACCCTGGAGGGCGGTCTCAAGGAAGTGATAGAAGTAAATATTCTGGACTTTGAGGAGGATATTTACGATGAAGTGCTTCACCTGGAATTTTTGAAGTTCATCAGGGGAGACATGAAGTTTGATTCGCTGGAAGAGTTGACCGCGCAGATAGGCAGAGACAAGGAGTCGACGATTGATATTTTGAAACAATATTCCAAATGATTAATAAAGTTGTAAATAATGCTGAAGAGGCGGTTGCCGACATCTCAGATGACTCAGTGCTGATGCTGGGTGGTTTTGGCCTGTGCGGTATTCCGGAAAACGCTATTGCTGCATTGGTAAAGAAAGGTGTCAAAGGGTTGACTTGTATTTCTAACAATGCAGGTGTTGATGATTTTGGTATCGGCCTGATGCTACAGACGCGGCAGGTGAAGAAGATGATTTCCAGCTATGTTGGTGAGAATGCTGAGTTTGAGCGCCAGTTGATGAGTGGCGAGCTGGAAGTAGATTTGATACCGCAAGGTACGCTGGCTGAGCGCATTAGAGCTGGCGGTGCGGGAATTCCTGCGTTTTTTACACCTGCTGGTGTAGGAACAGAAGTAGCAGAGGGTAAAGAAACCCGTGAGTTTCACGGTAAGCAATACCTGATGGAAGAATGGTTGGTAGCAGATTTTTCGATTGTGAAAGCCTGGAAAGGAGATACCGCAGGAAATCTGATTTTTAAAGGAACCGCCAGAAATTTTAACCCTATGATGGCGACAGCTGGTAAAATCACCATTGCTGAAGTTGAAGAGCTAGTACCCGTGGGTGAATTGGATCCAAACCATATTCATACCTCGGGAATTTTTGTGCAGCGCATCTTTCAGGGAGTCGGTTACGAGAAACGAATCGAGCAATTGACGACCACACCTTAAGCGGTAGATCAAACACACAGTGCTGATATTGGGTTGTAGTATCAGAGATTTTTAAAATTCTGATCTTATGACGCAACCCTATGTTGTATTTTAAGACATTGACATCATGTTAGATAAGACAGGAATTGCCAAAAGAATAGCCAAAGAGGTTCAGGATGGCTCTTATATAAACCTGGGAATCGGGATTCCCACGCTCGTAGCAAATTACATCCCGGAAGGTATGAATGTGGTACTGCAGTCTGAGAATGGCTTGTTGGGCATCGGCCCTTTCCCCAAAGCAGCAGACGTAGACGCAGACCTGATCAACGCTGGTAAGCAAACCGTAAGTATGTTGCCTGGCTCATCACTTTTCAGTTCGGCAGAGAGCTTTGCAATGATCAGAGGTGGTCACGTACAATTGACCATTTTGGGAGCAATGGAAGTATCTGAAAATGGAGACATCGCCAACTGGAAAATCCCCGGAAAAATGGTAAAAGGCATGGGTGGTGCCATGGATTTGGTGGCCTCGGCAGACAACATCATTGTGGCCATGCAACACCGAAGCAGATCTGGTGCCTCAAAACTCTTGAAGAAGTGTACGCTGCCAATTACCGGTATCAACTGCGTGAAAAAAGTGGTAACGGACCTTGCTGTATTGGATGTTTTACCCACAGGAGGTTTCAAACTAATTGAGCGTGCTCCAGGTGTGTCTGTTGATCTGATCAAAGAAGCCACTGAAGGTGAGTTGATTATTGAAGGAGATATTCCGGAAATGGAAATTTAAATAGTTAAAGTAGCAAATAAATAAGGTATGAGTAAGTCTAAAATACTGTTTGAAATAGAGCTTGACAAAGACAGTGTCCCTGAGAGAATCACCTGGGAGGCTGATCAAAAAGAGACACCAGGCGCCTCTGAAACCAGAGCAATCAGTATTGCACTATGGGATCAGGATCAAAAGAATACTTTAAGGATGGACTTGTGGGATAAAAAGATGCCTGTAGATGATATGAAACGCTTCTATGTGGATTGCCTTGGAGGCATGGCACAGAGTCTTCTCAACAGCACAGGCGATGATTATATGTCTTCACAGATCAATGAGCTTTGTGATCGTCTGGTCAAGCATATCAAAGAAGAAAACAGCGGTTCCTGAATGGGATCTGCCTTCGCAGCTGCTACGGGAGACGAGAAGATGTGGTTTCATTCTCCGACCCTCTGGGTCGGAAACGATTTTGTTTGCGCAGCAAATGCCGTTTGATACCTCTAGTTTCTAACCCATGGTTGTTCATTTTAAAAATTGCTAATTAAGCTGGACTTTGAAGGGAGTTTATTGACATTTTTCTCAAAAACCCCTTATATTTCTATATAATGCATAAAAAAAATTATGCATGCAGAGTAAAAAGAGTCGGATATTTGCTTAAATTCGACGCTCCGATGATTTTGTATTTCTTAAATAAACCAAATTTTTATATGACTAAACTATACAGAACAGCATATATGCTCCTGTTAGTGCTTTGTCTTACCGGACTTACGGAAGCATACGCCCAGCGAACGGTGGTTTCCGGTTCAGTCGTGGACGAATCAGGCGAAGCCCTCATAGGAGTGAACATTCTGGTGAAGGGTACAGTAAATGGTACCATATCAGATGTGACTGGAAACTTCTCTTTGAGTGTTTCCTCAGCACCACCTATCACGCTCGTAGTGACAAGTGTAGGCTTTACCTCACAAGAGATTGAAATTACTTCCGCAAGTATCAATGACCTTAAGATTACTATGAAGGAGTCTGTATTGATTGGTCAGGAAGTGGTTGTCTCTGCGAGTAGGGTAGAGGAAAGTATCCTGCAATCGCCGGTATCTATTGAAAAAATGGACATTAGAACTGTTCGTGAGACAGCTGCGCCCAGCTTCTACGATCAGATCGCCAATTTCAAAGGTATTGACGTAAGTACTCAGAGTTTAACATTTAAGTCAATCAACCCTCGTGGTTTTGGATCTAATGGTAATACCAGAACAGTCCAGTTAATCGACGGTATTGATAACCAGGCACCTGGGTTGAACTTCCCGGTAGGTAACATTGTAGGTATCTCCGAAGTGGACCTGGAAAGTGTGGAAATTCTACCAGGAGCAGCTTCTGCCTTGTATGGACCTAATGCGATCCAGGGTATCATTTTGATGAATAGTAAGAGTCCATTTGAATATCAGGGACTGAGTGTGAACGCTCAAATGGGTGCAACACACCTTGACGGTGAAGATGATGACGCTGCATTGTATGGCAATTATCAACTGAGATATGCCAAGGCTTTCAACAACAAGTTTGCTTTCAAAGTCACTGCCAGTTACCTCAATGCACAGGACTGGAGAGGTGTAGACTACCGTGACAGATCAGGTTTATTGGAAAGAAGTGGAGACATTGATCCTAATGATCGTGCAGATCTGGTTACTTACAATGGACAGAATGTATATGGAGACGATGTGCTCAATATTGGTGCACTGAATCAGTCTTTGGGCCTTGGTTTAGATCAGTTATTACCTTTTGGGTCTACTGGTGATTTTTCAGTAACTGGTTTTACAGAGCCTGAATTTGTAGATAATACAACAGAAAGTATCAAGCTAGGTGGTGCATTGCACTACAGACTTAATGATAAACTGGAGTTGATTGGTCAGTACAACTGGGGACAGGGAAGTACTGTATATACTGCCAATGACCGTTTCGTATTGGATGGATTCCAAATCTGGACGGGTAAACTGGAATTGCGAGGTAGCAACTTCTTTGTGAGAGGATACACCACACAAGAAAGTTCAGGTGATAGTTATGCGGCCAATACACTGGCGCTCAGAATTGGACAAGCAACTACCATTCCAGCCTACATCGGTGGTTTTGCAGGTGCAAGACTTCAAGGATTGAGCGTTGACGAGGCGCATGCTGCTGGTAGAGGTGCTTCTGATGCTGTGAGATCTCAAATCCTGGCAAACGGAAGATTTGACCAATTGTACGATTCTATCAGAAACGTACCTATCTCAGCTGGTGGAGCGAGATTCCTTGATGAAACAAGTTTGTACCACGCAGAAGGTATGTACAATTTCAGCAACCAGATTGACTGGGCTGAGGTCATCGTTGGAGGTAACTATAGAAGATATAGATTGAAATCTGAAGGTACTTTATTTGCATTGGAAAGCATTGACCAGGGTGACGAGTTCAGCTATGGTGAATTTGGTGCGTACACGCAAATCTCCAAAAGAGTGGCTGATGACCGTCTTGCTTTGACAGGTTCAGTGAGATATGATAAGAATGAAAACTTCAAAGGACAATTCTCACCCAGATTGTCAAGTGTATACACAGCGGGTAAGGATAGGAACCATAATTTCAGGGCTTCATTCCAGAGAGGTTTCCGTATTCCTACTACGCAGGACCAATTCATCAACCTGGATGTTTCTACCAGAAGACTGGTAGGTAGTAACCAGGCACTTGTTGATCAGTTCAATTTCCAAACGAATCAGGTTTACAACCTGGCAGATATTCAGGCTGTAAGAAATGGTTCTGTAACTGCAGATCAAATCCAACCCTGGACAGACTTTGAGTTTGAAACTGAGAAAGTGAGCACTTTCGAATTTGGTTACAAGAGTTTGATTGGTAACAAACTATTGGTAGATGGCTATTTGTATTTCAGTAACTACACAGACTTTATCACAGAATTGACTTTGGTACAGGATGCTTCTACCCCTGACCCTGCCGTCAATGGTGTAACACCTAGATTCATTGCCCCAACTGGTGGAGCTAATCTCAACGGTATCATCAACGCTACTACACCTACTGCACTGTACGGATTTGACGTAAACTCTGACGAAACAGTGAAAGCAATAGGTTGGGCTGTAAGTGCTGAGTACTTATTGGACAAAGGTTATGTACTAGGTGGTAATGTTGCCTGGAACGAATTGACCAACAATGACGAGTTGCTTGACAGAGGTTTCAACCCTCAGTTCAACACGCCTGAGTGGAGATTTAACGTGAAGTTTGCCAACAGGAAGGTGACCGACCGCATTGGGTTCAACATCCAGTACAGATGGCAGGATGCATTCTTATGGGATTCTGCAATTGGAGCTGGTGTGATCCCTTCTTTCGGAACTTTGGATGCTCAGGTGAGCTACAAGATTCCAGATTGGAAAACAATTATCAAAGTGGGTGGGTCTAACATTACCAACGAGCGATACATTACTTCGCTGTCGAACCCAAGAATTGGTGCATTGTACTACATCTCCCTATCGTTTGACGAATTTCTTAATTAATCAGCAATGAAGATGAGAAAAAATTTAAGATATATGGCTTTAATGCTGGCTTGCACATTTTTAGTAGCCAGTTGTAATGAGGATGAGCTGATTGAGGACAGACTCGCCGATAATCCTATTGATTTGCCAGTAGGATCAGGTGACCCGGGATCACTCGATTTGAGTAATTACGTGGCACTCGGAAACTCGCTTACTGCAGGTTTCATGGATTTTGCGCTGTATGACAGAGGCCAGGCTGCTGCTTTTCCTAACCTGTTGGCGCAGCAGTTTGCATTTCCAGGTGTTGGTGGAGGTGACTTCGATCAACCAGATATCAACTCCGCCAATGGCTTCAATTCAGCATTCTCTGATTTGGCCAATGGTGTGATTGCTGGTAGAACTGAATTGAGTTTGAGTCAACGAGCTCCTTTGGCTACTGCCGGAGAGCTTCCTTCAGCATACGCCGGTGATAAGACAGCATTAAATAACTTTGGTGTACCAGGTATTTTGCTGGGACAGTTATTGACTCCTGCTACAGGAACTCCAGGTGACCCCATCGAAAATGGACTATATACCCGATTTGCAACTGCACCGGGTACCTCTACGATTCTTGGCGACGCCATCGCTACTTCGCCTACATTCTTCTCCTTATGGATTGGAAACAATGACGTATTGGCTTACGCAACAAGTGGAGGAGCTGGACCAGTCCCAATTACTGATGCAGCTACATTCCAGGCTCAATATAGCGCGGTCATACAGCAATTAGCCGCTACAGGCTCTAAAGGTGTTGTGTTGAATATACCTCCGGTATTGTTGATTCCGTTCTTCCGCGCAGTTGCGTGGAATGCATTACCACTTGATGAAGCAAATGCAGGTGCGTTGAATGCTGCTTATGCAGACTATAATGGTGGTTTGCAATTGGCATTAGCTAATATGTTGATTACTGCAGAAGAGGCAGAAAGAAGAACAATCAACTTCAGTGCGACAACTGGTGGACCTTTTGTAATGGAAGATGAGAATCTCACAGACCTTTCCGGGTTGGGTCTCCCTAATCTAAGGTTGACAGAAGCAACTGACTTAGTACCATTCACGACTGCTGCTGCTTTAGGTGCAGGCGTGGGTACATCTACTCCTGCTGCTGACCAGTTTATTTTGACTTTCGAGGAGCAAGTAGAGATCATCACTGCAGTAGCCACTTACAATGCAATCATTGATGGAATTGTAGATGGAACCAATGCAGCAGCAGGTGAAACGATCATTGCCAAGTTTGATATCCAGCCTTTGTTCTCAGACATTGCAGGACTTGACGCGGCGCAAGCTACTCAGTTGGCTTTGACACCGGCGGCAATTGCTGCATCAGATGGAACGATTGGTTTGGTGGTGGACGGTGTTAACTATGCACCTGATTTCTCACCGGCAGGTATTTTCTCTACCGATGGAGTACACCCGAACCCTAAAGGACATGCGATCTTAACAAATCAATTGATTCAAACACTTAATGCTACTTTCGGAGCAACAATTCCGGAACTGGATGTATTGGCATTCCCAACGGTCACTACTACTAATTAAGATTTGGTTGAATAATTCATAAAAAAAGCCCTGGTCTCAGACCAGGGCTTTTTTTATGATTTTAATCTTCGTGGAGATATTTGATTCACTTGTTCAGGTACACCAAAATTTATGTTGGGAAGTAGTATCTCTGCTTATGAGATATGCTTAAGTCTTGCTTCTGAATTGGTGCATTAGTGAGGCAATTTAATTTCCTGCTCTCTTAAATACGTACCTCGTTATGTAAATTCCTTCGCCATCAGGCTCACCGGCGTTACTTTCTACACCACTGGTGACAAAAAGCAACTCCCAGCCATTTTCAGCCATCATGTTTAGTTTATCAGTAACCAATGCATCATTTGAAGCGATATTCTGGAAATTGATACCAGTTAAGCTGTAAAAATTGAGCATTTTGGTTTCTTCGATGCCGTCGATTCTCAGGTTTTTTCTTTTGACCTTATTTTGGGCATTCCCTTTTTTACCATTGGTTCTCTCAGTGGTAAACTCATCAGAATCGATTCCTTCAGTAGGGCTCAGCATCCTGGATCTACCCAAGCCACCGGGTATGATAGATTCTACAGTAGTAATGATCTTATACTCCTGTGCCTGTAATCCACCTACGATCAGTAAAAAAAGGATGGGTGTAAATAATAACTTTTTCATGTTGTGTATTGTCTTTTAACAGTTTGAATATTTGATCGGAAGTTAAACAAATTAAGTGCCAGTTTGTATTTTGTAATTGCTGTCACCAACTTCTGACTGTACTGAAATATGGCTTCTTTATGCTTTAAAGACCGTTTAGTGGTTTTTGAAAAGATTTGAAATTTAGTCAGGAACAGTCCGCAGGATGATGCTGCCCGGATTTTATAATGCGCACAATATTCATTCTCATCATGATTTTTCTATACACTTCCGGCAATTTTACGCTCTTCTCGATGCAGGTCAACCACGACTGGCGAAAAGCCGGGAAAGAATCAGTTAGGGTCTTGTGACCTTTGAAAAAGTAGGGTCGGCTTGATGTCGTTTGATTTCATTGGCAGAAGTTGTTAATAGTGTGTTGTTATATCATGAGTTATTTGATTCTCAGATGGTGAGAAATGAGTTTCACACAATGTGCAGTAATTTGAAAACCTGCTCACGATAAGACTTGCTTACAGGAATCTTGGACCCGCCTATCAGCAACATGTTACCTTCAAACCCTTCAATCGCTTGTATGTTAATCACAAAGCTGCGATGTACCCTCAGGAACAAACTTGGTGGGAGGTGTACCTCAAATTTCTTGAGAACTATAGAATAAATGAATCTTGAGCTTTTGGTAAAGACACTGCAATAGTTATTGTCGGCCTGAATGTATTTGATGTCTTTGAACAAGACTCGCTGGAAATAATGCTCGTGTTTCAGGAAGAGACTGTCTTCAATTCTGCGTATGTCATCGTGCAACCAAGGGTCATCGAGGTTACTGATAGACAATCTTTGTTTCCTCGGGTCAAATGATGGCCTGCTGGTAGGGAGTGCCATCTCAATGGCGACATTTAACTGGCGATAGTCAAATGGTTTTAGAATGTAGGCCGATGGCTGAATGACTTTAGCCCTTTCTACGATTTCTTTGTCAGTGGAAGAAGTGAGCAGGATCACAGGTAGCCGGAATTTAGACTTAACCAATGCTGCGAGTTCAATGCCGTCAAACTTGCCGTTCAATGCAATATCGATGATCAGGCAATCCACACTTCTGTTCTCCTCCAGGTATTGTATGGTACTGCTCATCGAGCTTACAGGTCCAGTAATGTCGTAGCTTTGATTGGTAATTCTTTTTCTGATGTCACTTGCCAGGTTGGGCTCCTCTGCTACGACGAGCAACCTGGCGTTTGATGGATAGTTTGCCATTAGCTTTAGTTTTTGGTGAAGCGTATATTTTTAGTATAAATGCTAAATTAGTTAGTATATGTTGAATTCACTAACTTTTTTGTAGGGAAAATTTTGAAAGTGCTCTATGCCAGCTGAATCCCCTTCACTGTAAGGTACTTATGCTTATGTTCATGCTAATTGATTCATCATCAGGGAAATATGAGTTGTTCAGTAGCTATCTGCAAAGCTGATAACCATTGTTAAAGGGGTCGATTACGCTCAAATGCAGTCCTTCACTCATGAAGTAGATACATTGACTCATCAATGTGGGTAATTCACTCATCGGCTTTTTGATTGAAAGAAGTGCCTCTCAATTTTGAGTCAGGTTATTTGAAATAAAATAACAGTGCAACGAAGCTTAATGCAATTAGAAATTGACCTGATTTACGATACTTCTGCACTGGAAATACACACTTTTTAAACAAAAAATGAACTCATGATTAATACGACTTTACGCTACAGCTATTTCAGCGTGCGAACATCGGAGACGTTTCGGACTTGTTGGGATTAACACCCAGCTGAGACAACGATAATTATTTTCACATAGGTTTATTCCTGCCGGTTTGACGATCCACGAAAGGTAACTTGGGCGCTTACTCCTACGAGCTACTACATGTGCATGGCCGATTCTTTTCGTGACGCAGATCCTTCATCAACATTCATAAGTTCTGTTGTGATGTCTCATTGAGGGGCAGGAATATTTTTATCGTGTCTGTTGAATCCTTGTAGCGTCTGGATGGCAATAAATATGAATGAAGTAACGGACTCATTAAGATGACTGACAGACCAACAGATTCAGGAAATAAGAAAGACGGGGGAGAAGACCAATGTCTGGTTGTTTTCCGACAGGTGCCGGTAAAAGGTAGCAATGACCGAATCATTGCCTGGAAGGTTTTTCAGCTAATGCCGGGACAAACGGAAATAGCGTTTGAGGTGTCATCGGGGATGCAATTGAGTATTACAGATGAGAAAGGAAACTTATTGGACCTACAGCCGGTCAGGACGGGACAGCAGTGGGCTATTGTCCATGACGAAGCCGCGTGTGTGGTTCGTCAGCTGCAAAGTAAACTGGATCAGAAAGACGTCATTCAAGTGAGTAATGATACTACTGAAGTTGTCAATGTTGCGCTCTATCAATTACAGAAAGTCTTGTTAAGAAGAAATGAATTAAAACCGGGAGAACAAATAGCGTTCCGGCTGGATGCAAACGTGTATCTGGGAATTTATGGTCCTATACAAGAAGGTGAAGAGATCGATTTCAGAGAGTTAAAGGACTATTTTGTGCTTTCTCTTATCCACGGAATGACACAAGTGCAGTTGGAGTTGACGGAGGATGAAAGTCGTTCCTGGAAGATCAAATCAGCCTCTGTAGGTAAATAATCTGGGGTAGTGACCTCTTGATTGGAAATTTATGCGTCACTCAACCGGGTAGTCACCGGCGTTCCATAAGGTGTTTGTTTGGGAATGGTATGGTCAAATATGTTGGACTAGCAATTTGATCAACCGATACCAATGGAGCTGCCGGTGTATTTTTTTAATCCCTGAGGAATACCTAATTCCCCGACTCTTGAGTCGATAAGAAACTATTGGCCGACAGAGATACCCCGTACCCTTGGGTCGGGGTTGGTTCATTCAATTTATTGATCACCTGGCTACTACCTGATAAAGTCGGGCGAGACTGTCCATGACGCTCTGATTTTAATGGGTCGTAGCGGACAATGCCTTCCGGACGCTTCGGGTAAAGGCCAGCTACAAGCTGGCTATCATTATGTAGGCTCAAGTTGCAAACTTGAGCCAGTTACAATCTTATGTCTTTGATCTTTATTCTTTTATCTGGGCGATCCCATCTAAAATCTAGCGTCTATTGTCTAGCATCTAAAAAAAGCTACAGCCCTAACCTTCACTGTCCCAGATTTATATTGAAAGGCCAGGCGCTGCAACTTTACTATTGAAACCCGGTTTATATCATAGATAGTCCATTGTATTATCCGGGTTAAACTGGTCTTGAATTTCTTCAACTTTTTTGATCAAATCGTTTCACATCCTGCCAACCAATCGGCCGTTTTCCTGACCTCACTTTGGCGGTTAGAAGTATAGTATTTTCGGTTGTCCTCTTCTGGCCGGAACGGGCTATGTATGTTTTGATCAGTTTTTTCTGTCATCGCTTCCAGTACTGTGAGAATGGTACAGTAACCTTTTAGCCAAACGGCAGGTTGCTTTTCTCCCGCTTCGTTTTTAACATACACTTTCCTGAACCACCAATTGAATTTGTCTGCAGGCAATTCCATTCCGGCTAACCTATCCGTGATCTCTTGCTGGTTTATGATCCAGGTCATTTGCTCAGATTTGTTTTTTAGATGTGGCATCTCTTCTTCATTTTCTATAGGGATTACCCATTTTACCGGGACTTCAAAGGTGATGTGATAGGCATCGCCTGGCCAGCGCGGACTGGTTCTGGACAAAGCAGCGTTCCAGTCCACCGGAGTTTCAGGGTAGGTCTTTTCAAGTGTTGCAATCAATTGCTGTCTTTCAGGCTCATAACCCATTTTGTAAGAAACCGGGAATGCCTTAGCGAGGTATCGCTCTGGAAGTGAATTGCTGGATCGCCCTGACAAAGAAGTATAATACTCAAACATTCTGGAAGCCCGTACCACCGGTAGATTGTCCTCCTGACCAAATACCTGCGCAACAGCCGGAATAACGGCGTGGTTGTTTCCAAGTCCGCAGCCATGGAGGAAGATTTCTGAATCCTGGTCTATGACGTCAGCCGTTAACGGTATTAATTCCCCGTTCTTGATGGCTTCAAGGATTCTTTCACTAGTCGCCCGCTTGCCTTTGGGCGTTACCCTGGCACTGAGACCAAGCCATTGATTGCCATGTGATACCAGGTTGATGAGTCCCCACGGTTGGTTGTTGGATGGTTGATGTTGTTTGAGGTATTCGTTGACTTCCTGCAATGAACGACAGGAGTTGACAATATATTCCGTCCTGCCCTCAGGGTTGAGCGCATAGTACTTACTGGCCTGGTGATAATATTGGTTATTATCCTTCTTGTCTTCTCCCAGAATGAAAGTGATACTTTCTCTGCTTTCAATTACAGATTGGGGCAAAGTGACAGAATCCTGGAGAATGGCGAGCGCCTCTGATGCTGCCGTAGATTGATCCTTGAATTGGTAAGCGATTACCAGGATACCGGTGACAAGGACATATGAAACGAGTGCTGATAACAGGTCTTTGATCATCATAGTAGGAGTTGTGCTCCCCACCAGTGGCACCGGTAGGGAGCAGGTTGTATGTATTAGTTTAAAAGAGGATGGTAATGTCTAAGAGGCCTTCCGATGGATTTTTGATTTGGTTTGTTTCCGACAGCAGCTGAAGCAATTCTTCTTTAACCAATTCACCAATTTGCTCGCTATCAATTTTGATGGCCGTGACCTTTCCGTTGGCACCTATTTTGAATTTGATGGACTTCAAGGTGATTGGGTTTTCGTTAAGGAAAGTATTCAGAACGGATATGAGGTGCTCGGCAACCATACTGATCACCATTTCCTCTTCCAAGACATCCAGGTGCCCTTCCACCAGTATCTCCTGATGGAATGAAAAGTCTTCTTCGATGTCGTCCACTTCCAGGTCAAAGCCAACAGCCGCATCATACTCGTTGTTTTGCGGTGACGATACAGTCTGGATATCTCCTGATTGTTGATTGGTAAGCTGATTATTCTCAATGGCCAGGAATGAAGTGTAGGCAGTCATCAGATTATATTTCAAACCCAAAGCGGTGACTTCCTGCTGTGTGTCACCTCCCTGGAATACGTTGGAGTAGTCATCCAGGAGCTTGATCTTTTTTCGGGCCCATAGATATCTCAAAGCGCTGTGTTGAGGGTCTGGGCTCACGTTACTGAGTTCAAAGGTCTCTTTGTATTTTTTGTCACCAGCTTCTCCTCTGATGGTAATGGATCCTGCTGGTTTGCCCCGGTATTTACCGTATAAGATCAAAGGTCTTTCGGCCAGTAAATCTGGTAGTGAAGGAGGTTCTACATCATAGACATCCAGCCCTTTAAATTGCGTTTTGATATTAGTGAGTACAGGATAGTTGATGTATTGGCGGAATTTCTCCGCTTTTTCCGCAGCGCTGGAAGGGCTCATGACTACCAAAGGCTCACTCATGCCTACACTGGCCATGCCTTCTATGAGGTGCCTGTTGACCCCGGAGCCTATGCCAAATGAGAACAGATTGGCTTCCCCTGCTTTATTTCTGATGAGGTCAAAAACTTCACGTTCCACGCTGATGTATCCATCGGTTACGATGATGAATGATCGTGATAGACCTACTTCGCAGGATGGCAGGCTCAATGCCTTGTTCATCGCGCTGAGCAGATTGGTGCCACCGCCACCTCTCTGGCGGTCGATGAACTCCACTGCTTTGTCAATGTTTGCCGGGACAGCAGGCAGCGATTCTTCAGACAGCCAACCGGAGGTGCCCGCAAAAAGCATGACATTGAAGCGATCTACAGGCCTTAAATTGGTCACAAGGTTACGCATCAGCTTTTTGGAAGTGTTTAGCGGAAACCCAGACATAGACCCAGATACATCTACAATGAATACATACTCCCGTGGAGGGATGGTTGCAGTCTCTACCCGCTTGGGTGGCTGCATCATCAGCATAAAGAAGTTCTCATCTTCATGCTCATAAAGCATCAGGCCTGAAGCCACCTGATTGCCTGCCAGTTGGTAAGCCAATACGAAGTCTCTGTTGCCAGGGGTAGCTTCTTTGTCGGATAATTGAATGGTCGCTTTGCTGGTGCCAGTATAGGATATTTTTGTCTTGTGTGTGGGACTGGCCACCTGCTGAATCGGTACGCCGGTAGACAAATTGATTTGGAGATCAAAATCGTAGGGAGATGTCAGACTACCGGTGATGTGTTTGGATTGCACCTGCTTTGATGACAAGGTAGGTCTTTCATTGTATCTGGGCCCTACTACTGTAGGGTAGACAAATTCATAAGTACCTTCCTCTGGAACCAATAATTCTGTGTAACTCAGACTGACTTCAATCTCGTCTCCAGGGAGGATATTGGCCACATTCATCTGAAAAACATTGGGGCGGTGCTGTTCCAGCAAAGAGGTTCGTTTCCCTTCCGATTTGGCCGTCTCATAGGAACTTCTTGCCTTATTGCGTTCTTCAATTTTGGCAGTAATGATTCGGTCGCCTACTTTCATTTCCATTGCATAAATGGCTGCATTGGTGGAGGTAGGAAAAACATAAACTGCTTCCAGTTTGGTCTTTCCTTCATTTATATAGCGTTGTTGAATGGTGACATCAGCAATCACTCCGGTGATATTGACAGATGCTGTAGTACTTTTTAGTGGGAGTGAGGCTGTTTGAGAACCGTCAGAGGAAACACTGAAGTAAGGTGATTGTGTTTGATCCGTGTCGTCTTCCTGTGCCATCGCGAAATGCGAAGCCACTAAGAAGCACAGTGTAAGCAATAGTCTTTGAGTGAAGTTGATGTAGTTGTTTTCGGGGGGTGTATAAGCTTTCATGGCATCGATATTTAATTGTTTGATGGTTTGAAATTAGATAGGTGAGCCAAGAAAATATCGGAGTTCTAATAAGTGTAGCCAACTCTTTGATAGGTGTCAAAGCAGGGTGATAAGTGTTTTGGAGATTTTTGAAGGTTCTGGGACACAACCCTCAGCCAGGCTGCAGGTTGTGTCCTCCCAACCTGTCTTTTTCCACTACTGCCCTATCATTTCCAGGAGCTTGGTACGCTTCCGGAAGGAGACGGGTACCTGGGTGTCATCAGTCATTACCGCGTATCCACCTTCTTTTTTAATGTACTCTTTGAGGTAAGAGAAATTGATGAGGTGGGAGTGGTGGACGCGGACAAAGGCATATTCTTCCAGCAGGAGTTCAAACTCCTTCAGGTTTTTGGTGACCAGGATTTGCTCCCCGCCGGTCAGGTAGAAAAGTGTGTAGGCTCCTTGCGATTCACATCGGATGATGTCCTTTACGTAGACCATGTGGATTTTTTCAGCACTGCTCAGTGCAATACGGCGATTGTCAGGTTGGCTGTTTTTCATGTTCTCCAGGAGCAGGGAAATACTGTCCCTGGTCTGGTTGGTGGAAGCAACAGCCTCCAGCTTGCCAACAGCTTTCACCAATTCATCTGGGTCAACCGGTTTGAGCAAATAGTCCAGGGCACTGAATTTGATCGCTTTGATACCGTAAGAATCCAAGGCGGTCGTAAAAATGACCTGGAAATTGAATTCCCCCAGTTTTTCCAGCATGTCAAAGCCAGTACCGTCTTTCATCTGGATATCAAGGAAGACGACGTCCGGCTGCTTGGCCGCAATTTGAATGATGCCATTCATAACGCCATCCGCCTCACCAATGACTTCAATATTGGGACAATAGTCCTTTAAATCCTGTGCAAGGGTAATTCTGCAGTTGTCAATATCGTCTATGATGAGTGCGCGAAACATACTTTGTAAATTTATCCGGCAGAAAAGTCAGATGCAAGCTCTAATGATGATTCATTGTGAATCAGTTCATCAATTCAGGCGAGGATCTAATGCAAATGTTTGTATATTTAGTGAGGTTTCCCCTGATTTCAATCAGTAGATTAAACCTTTTTGCAAATACTGACTCTAACCAGTGTGGAGTTAAGGTTGAAATGAATTGTAGGACGTCTATCTCGTGCGTGAATTTCAGCTTAACCCAACATCAGAAAGACATTTCCATATGAAACTGACACAAAAACAAGTACAACATCTACTTTGGAGGGCAGGATTGTTTGATCAGTATCACAACATCCAGCTATATGAAAACCAAGACGTGACCATTGTTTGGAAGGAGTTGCAAAAAGCTTCTGAACAATTTAAGCCTATCAAAGTCGCTGATCAAAATCAAATCAATTTCCAGGCTGTGCGGATGATGAGCAAGGAGGAAAAGAAAAACCTCATGAAGCAGTCGCGTGAGTTGACCAAAGAACTGAATAAAAAATGGCTGGACGAAATGATTCAAACCAATGCGGTCATTCGGGAGCGCATGTCATTGTTCTGGCACAATCATTTTGCCTGTACCTCCAAGAACGTTTTTTTCCTACAGAGTTACCTTAATACCATCAGGAAACATGCGTTGGGAAATTTCAGAGACATGCTTTTTGCGGCCTCCAAAGAGCCCGCCATGTTGCAATACCTCAACAATCAGCAAAACAGGAAGCGAAAGCCCAATGAGAACTTTGCCCGTGAGGTGATGGAGCTTTTTACCATAGGCAGAGGAAATTACACGGAGGAGGATGTTAAGAATGCGGCCAGGGCCTTTACCGGCTGGTCTTTTACCCAGGAAGGGAAGTTCATCTTACGGTCCAGACAACACGATGAGGGTAGTAAAACTATTTTTGATAAAACGGCCAACTATTCAGGCGAGGAGGTGCTGGAAATCCTGCTAAGCAAAAAGGAAACGGCTTTAAGGGTGGTTGGCAAATTGTATCGATACCTGGTCAATGATCGTGTAGACGAAGAGAAGGTGACAGAATTGGCGAACTATTTCTACGATGAAAACTACGACATCTCCAAATTACTGACCCGTATTTTTACTGCTGACTGGTTCTATGAGGAGGCCAACATCGGAGCCAAAATTAAATCGCCGGTGGATTTGTTGATTGGCGTTTGCCGATCGATGGGCGTGACTTTTGACAACGCAGATGGTCCACTGTTCATTCAAAAGCACCTGGGGCAAATGTTGCTGAAACCACCTAATGTAGCAGGCTGGCCAGGAGGGAAGGACTGGATAGACAGTAGTACCCTCATTTTCAGGACCAGGCTGGTGGAGATGGTGTTGCTGGCTTCAGAAGTGGAGATCAGGCAGAAGTCCAGTGGCGATGTCAATGATCAGTTTAAGCTGGGGCGTCTGAAAAAGTTGGGTGCTAACGTGAATGTGAGTAACACTTTCCAGTACCTGGTAGGGATGGGATATGAGGACCGTGATCAGCAATATGGTCAATACATGTTGCAAACCCACATCCCTGAATTTGCCGGTGGCGAAAATATCCAAAACCCCATGCTCCGCAGTCTGGTGAGAATCTGTAGAAGTCCTGAATATCAAATGTGCTAACCACAAAGTCTATGAAAAGAAGAAATTTTCTCAAGCGTTCAGCTTATGTCACGGCCGGTACATTGTTGGTTCCAGAATTCATCAAGGCAGCGCAGGCATTGAATGCATCTTATGAAGGTCGAAGATTGGTCATTATCCAATTTTCCGGTGGCAATGATGGATTGAATACGGTAATTCCTTATCACAATGATGTGTACTATCAGGTAAGACCGCAGATTGCGATTGGCGCTGATAAAGTGCTAAAGCTCAATGACGAAATGGGACTGCATCCGGCGCTGAAATCATTGCAGAAACTATATGATCAGGGAGATTTGTCCATTGTCAATAGTGTGGGATATCCCAACCCCGACCGATCCCATTTCCGATCGATGGATATCTGGCATACAGCAAGTGGTGCCAATGAATACCTCACCAATGGCTGGCTGGGGCGATACCTGGATAGCCAGGGAAACAATGAAAAGCTGTGGCAGGCAGTGGAGGTAGATGAGTCGCTGAGCCTGGCGATGAAAGGAGCAGAAAGGAAAGCGCTGACAGTTTCAGATCCCGGAAAGCTCTACCGGACTACACGAGGCTTGTTTGCGGAACAGTATGAGGCACAAGCCCATCAGCATGAACATGAAAATCTGGGATATCTTTATAAAACGATGGCTGAGACCGTTAACTCGGCTGCCTACATTTACGAAAAGTCGAAGGTCTATCAGACCAAAGTGAGTTATCCCAACAATGCTTTTGGCAGAGACCTGAAACAAATCGCTCAGATGATCAATTCCGGGATTGAAACCGAGGTTTATTATGTGTCTCTCAATGGTTTTGACACACACGCCGGACAGCTGGGAAGGCAAGCAGGACTCTTGAAGCAATATGCGGAAGGAGTGGAGGCCTTTGTGAAGGACCTGAGGGTAAAAGGCAACTGGGACAATACCCTCGTGATGACCTTCTCAGAGTTTGGAAGGCGCGTTGCACAAAACGCCAGCAGAGGTACCGACCATGGCACTGCCAACAACGTGATGTTGATGGGAGGGAAACTTAAGAAAGCTGGTATCTATAATGCAGCGCCCAATCTGACTACGTTGGACAAAGGCGATTTGATCTATCAGGTAGATTTTCGTCAGATTTATTCTACCATCCTGCAGAATTGGTTGGAAGCAGATCCGTCTAAGGTGCTAAGTGAATCATTTGAGTCATTGAAGATCGTTTGAAGCGCAATAGTGATTATCACGATTGTATTTATGTGAGACAAAAGCGAGTCCTAAACAAAAATGTATTATGCATCATGGTGAATTATTGATGTGTAATTATAGATGAGTAATGGCGAAACACCGTAATTGTTCATCCGTGTTACGACATTTTGAACGATTATTAAATTTTCAGAACTACTCATTACACATCATACATTATCAATTAATAATTATTTAAAGGGTTTTAGAAAGATCATGATTTAACACCAAAATCAATCAATAATGAATAGAACGTGATAATGTCTAATAAGAAGCAAAAGATAAAAAGCCTCAACATTTCTTTGAATGCTGAGGCTTTTTGACTTAGATAGATCGACAAACGTCAATCCCTGTCTACATCATAAATTTCATCGGTATCAAACATTTCCTGAATGTCCGTTTTGGCCATCGGTAATGAAAAAGGGAAGTAGTTTTCTTCTTTATCTACCTTGTAAATACCACTTCGCTTGTTGACCTCATACTCATTTAAGAATACATAGACGGAGTCGGCAGAGACACTGTCTACCTTCATTGTAGTGAAGTTGCCTTCGTCCGTTTTCATTCTATAGACATCATTTTTTTGAGGGTTGGCTATATACTCCTGATTTCGGTCGGCAGTTTGGCCATTGTCAATGTAGAAATACAATGCCAATGCCGCAATGATGATGAGACCAGCATATTTCCAAA
>ERZ1740068.408-NODE-408-length-22050-cov-6.746852_pt1 | contig 22050 bp, 24 predicted proteins | sample MGYA00581735_ERZ1740068 | MGnify/ENA primary metagenome ERZ1740068 (study PRJEB43018, sample SAMN04849740) | marine metagenome | isolation source: floating plastic debris | place: Pacific Ocean | collected 2008-08-30 | study: EMG produced TPA metagenomics assembly...
AAACTGCCGCTGGCCGGGCGTGTGGTCCATCAGACTGACAATGCCGACGCGGTCATGATGGTCAAACTGATCAAGCTCTTGAACGAGGGTTTCCGAGCAGACCTCGGCCCTGAGATGCAGGAAGTGGCTGATCTTGAGCGCGTCTTTCTCGCGCATCTCCAAAAGCTCTGAGGCGAGGCCACGGGCATATTGGAGATAGCGCGCTTTGCCATTTGGGATGGAGCCCACGCGCATGGCATCAAAGACCGTTGTGATGCCGGTGCTGGCCAATTCCCCGTCATGGGCGAGGATGGCGGCGTTGTGGGGCCAGTCCACCTTGGGGCGCGGCTGAATATGGCGTTCGAGATTGTCGGTGTGCAGCTCGATGAGACCAGGCGAGACGAAATCACCGTCGCAATCCTCTGCGCCGGCGGGCACCGAGGACCCGCTTGAGATATCCTTGATCTCTTCGCCGACGATCTGCACGGCGCCTCTCAGGGTTTCCCCGGGAAGCACCAGAGTGGCATTGGCGAGGATGCGTTCTTGTGTCATGGCTTAGCTCAAAGTCATTCGAGGTGAGAGATCATGGCCTACCGCCGCTACGGTGTGTATTTCGCCCCAATGCCCGGGCCATTGGCAGAGTTTGGTGCCGCGTGGCTTGGATGGGATTTGGAGCGCGGGCAAAGCGTGGCGCATCCGGATGTACCGGGCTTGCCCATGCCGGTCGAAGAGATCACGGCCACACCCCGCAAATACGGATTTCACGCGACATTGAAGCCGCCGTTTCGCCTGACGGCGGGGCGCAGCGAGGCCGATCTCATCGAGGCGTTCGACATTCTGGGCAGCCGGACGTTTCATCCAGTGGAAGGGCTGTCGCTCGAGCTCACAAAGCTTGGGCGCTTCATCGCGCTCACTCCTAAAGGGAATATCGCGCAATTGAGCGGGTTGGCGGCGATGTGTGTTGAAACCCTGGATGAGTTCCGTGCGCCGCCGAGTGGCGCGGAGCTCGAGAAGCGTCGCGCTGCGGGGCTGAGCCACCGGCAGGAAATGATGCTGCTCGAGTGGGGTTACCCTTATGTGATTAACGAGTTCCGCTTTCACATGACGCTGACCGGCAAACTGCCCAAAGCCGCGCTGCCCGAGACCCATGCAGCGCTGCAAACGGCGCTGGCGGGCGTGGTGCCCGATCCGTTCACGATCGACAGCCTGTGCCTGGTGGGCGAGGATGAGGCGGGTCGGTTTCATCTGATACATCGTCACGCGCTTTCCGGTTGAGCCTGGTCAAGTACGGCAAAGGCGGCGCGGGCTGTGTCTTCGAGTGTGCCGGTATTGGAGACCCCGATCACCCGGGTTATGCCTGCGGGCAGAGAGAATTTTGCACGGGCGAGCCGCTCCTCAATCTCGTCTTCGCTTTCACGACCGCGGGCGGACAGCCTTTGGGCGAGCACCTCCTTGGGCGCATACAGATGCAGCGTGACAAAGCGGTCGAACTGCGCTTCTGCCTTGGCCAGCATTGCGCGGGACAGATTGACCAGTCCGATGCCACCTTTTTGCAACCGCTGCAGCTCGGACCACGGCACGCCGTAGCGCATCCCGTGGGCGGGCCAATGGAGCGCGAAGGCATCGTCTTCGATCATGACCTCGAACTGTTCTTCCGTGACCCCGTCAAAGGCCTCTCCGCCCAGATGCTCAGACCGGGTGATCGCGCGACGCACCAGGAAAACATCCTCACGAGCGGCGGCCATGGCCTCCATCACGCTGTCTTTTCCCACGCCGGAGGGGCCGACGACGCCGACAAGAAGACCCTTTGAGAGCCCAGACATGTTACGCAGCCTCAGGGGTGAAGACGGAGACGTCCACCTCGCGGTCGCAAACCTGCGCGCGGGCGGCGATGTCGTGGAAGATGCCGAGGATGGCCGCGCCCCGGGATTTGGCCTCTTCGATCAGAGCCAGAACGGTGTCGCGGTTGGCGGCATCAAGGCTCGCGGTGGGCTCGTCGAGCAAGAGCGCAGGGTAGTCATAGGCAAAGCCGCGCGCGATGTTCACGCGCTGCTGTTCGCCGACGGAAAATGTGGTGGGGCTCAGCGTCCACAGACGCTTAGTGATATTAAGCCGCGCCAAAAGCGTCTCGGCCCGTGCGCGGGCCTCTTCGCCGCTATGCCCTGTGAGCAAAAGCGGTTCTGCCACCACGTCGATCGTGGGCACACGGGGGACGACGCGCAGGAATTGGCTGACATAGCCGAGCGTGTCTTTGCGCAAGGCGAGGATCTCTCGCGGCTCGGCGGAGGCCACATCGACATCGCCCACAAGGATCTGCCCGCCCGCAGCGAGGTAATTGCCGTAGATCATGCGCATGAGGGTGGATTTGCCCGCACCCGAGGCCCCGGTCAGGGCGACGCATTCCCCTGGCGCAACGGTCAGCTCCGCCCCTGCGATCACTGGGATCACCGCGCTGCCCTGATTGTGCAGGGTGAAGTTCTTTGACACGTTTGAGACGTTGATCATGCCCCGTCCTTCATCATTGCGAGTTTGCCCATCTCAGACCTGCAGCACGCTGGAGACCAGAAGCTGTGTGTAGCCGTGCTGCGGATCATCAAGCACCTGATCGGTGAGGCCGGTTTCCACCACGCGTCCGTCTTTCATCACCATCAGGCGGTCGGCCAGCAGGCGCACCACGGCGAGATCATGGGTGACGATGATGGCGGAAAGCCCCATTTCGCGCACCAAGCCGCGCAACAGATCGAGAAGCCGCGCCTGAACGCTCACGTCAAGCCCGCCCGTCGGTTCGTCCATGAAGACAAGCCTTGGCCCCGTGACAAGGTTGCGGGCGATTTGCAGACGTTGTTGCATGCCGCCGGAAAACGCGGTGGGGCGGTCATCGACGCGGTCATCGGTGATCTCGACACGACCCAGCCAATCAACAGCCGCGGCGCGAATATCTCCGTAGTGGCGTGCGCCCACGGCCATCAACCGCTCGCCGACATTCCCGCCTGCACTGACGCCCATGCGCAGGCCGTCGCGGGCATGTTGATGGACGAAGGCCCAGTCCGTGCGGCTGAGCATGCGGCGCTCGGGCTCGCTCATGGTCAGGGTATCGCGCAGGCCCGCCTCTCGGGTGTTGAAGAACACCTTGCCCATGTCGGGCGCCAAATGGCCGGCGAGGCAGTTGAGGAGGGTAGACTTGCCGGACCCACTCTCCCCAACCACGCCCATGACCTCACCTGGATAGAGGTCAAAGCTGACATCTGTGCAGCCAATGCGCTGCCCATAAAACTTTGCGATATCTCGGACGGACAAAAGCGGCGTCATGGTAAACCTTCCACAAAACGAGTGATTTCGGCGTGCATCGCCGACGGGTTGTCAGACGGGATGTGATGTCCGGTATCCAGCTCGACGATCTCGGCATGAGGGCAGGCCTCGCGCACCAGCGCGCGGTAGGTATCGCCCGTCAGCAGGCTGCGCGCGCCAACCTGGACCTGCACCGGGATCTTGAGCTGTTTGAGGGCGGCGGCACCATCGAACCGGCCTGCCACAATCAGGGCATCCGAGAGGCCCGATGGGTTGCCATTGGCAAGCGTTGTGCGAAATTTAGCTTGGCCCTCTGCGTTCTCGATACGGCTGCCCACAACTTTTGCGATGGTCTTGGTGCCGGGAAAACGCGTGACGACGGGAGCCACGAAGGGCGTGTACCAGGAGATGATCTTCAAAGGTGCGCGAATGGGGGTGTCGACCAGCACCAGCCCGCTGAGATGTTCAGGGTAACGGGCAGCCAAAGCCAAGGCCACCATGCCGCCGAGGGAAAAGCCCACCAAAACGGCGCCCTGAGGCACGTCGTCAAAGATCTCTTCGGCGAACTCCTCTGCCGTGGCGCGGCGCGCGCGGGCACGGCCGCCGTGACCGGGCAGGTTCAGGGCTTTTCCGGGCACCTCGCCCCAGATCTCGGCGTTGAGACCGGCGCCGTGGAGGAACACCTGGGTCATCGCGACATGCCTTTGTCACCGCGGATCATAGGAGAACTCCAACCGCGTGCCGCCCGGCTCCAGCACCATGAAATGAACCTTGGGGCCTTTGCCGGAAAACTCTGGCGCAAACTCCACCTCTACGCCCGGCCAGTCCTTCACATCAGAGTAAAGCGTGTTGAGCTCGTCCTCTGTGGGCACTTTGAGGGCAGTATGATGCAAGCCGACATTGGCATGGCGGTCAAACCCCGCCTGCCCATCGCCCTTCTGCTGCCAGAGTGTCAGCTTGGCGTGACCATTGGTGACGTAGGCCGCCGGATATGCCTCATTGCCGCCGAAGACCTCCCAGCCCAGACACTCCACGAAGAAATCGCGCGAGGCGGCCAGATCGCTGACGGTGAGGCCCAGATGATCAATGCCGCGTGTCGTCATTCTTTGCCCTCCGCCGCTTCAACCCGAGAGCGGCAGTAATCGGTGTCAGAGCAGACGAACATCCGCGTGCCGTCATCATCCACGATCACCTCATCGAGATAGGCATCTTCCGCCCCGCAAATGTGGCAAGGGTGCTCGGCTTTGGAGGGATCAAAGGGGTGATCTTCGAAATCGAGGCTGACGACCTCAGCGTGCGGTGGAAGCGCATAGATGCGCTGCTCTCGGCCCGCGCCGAAGAGCTGAATGGCGTCCATGGTCATTTTCGGATTGTCGAATTTCGGGATTGGCGAGGGATCCATGACATACCGGCCCTCTACCTTGACCGGGTATGCATAGGACGTGGCGATCGTGCCGTGCTGGGCCACATCCTCGTAAAGCTTCACATGCATCAGCCCGTATTCCTCAAGGGCGTGCATCTTGCGCGTCTCGGTCTCGCGCGGCTCAAGAAACCGCAGTGGTTCGGGGCTCGGCACCTGGTAGACGCGGATCTGATCTTCGCTCAGCGGCTCCTCCGGGCTGCGGTGGCGGGTCTGGATCACAGTGGCCTGCGTGGTTTCCTCGGTCGTCTCAACCTGAGCAGTTTTTTCAAAGAATTTGCGGATGGAGACCGCATTGGTTGTGTCATCGGCGCCTTGATCGATGACTTTCAGGCGGTCCTCGGGCACCAGAGTGGCCGAGGTCACCTGCACACCGCCCGTCCCCCATCCGTAGGGCATCGGCATTTCACGGCTGGCAAACGGGACCTGATAGCCCGGCACAGCAAGGCCTTTCAGAATAGCGCGGCGGATCATCCGTTTGGTTTGTTCGTCCAGATATGCGAAATTATAGGCTTGGTCGGTCACGCTATGGCCTCATATCTGTGCGTTACGCCTAGCCGGGGGCCATTATGGGGCTCTACCGGTGATTGAATTGTCATGAAAAGCACTCTTTCGGCCAAATTCTTGCCCAAAAGCCCCGGTAATCAAAAACGCGTGAACACCACCAAACGAGGGAATTTTGGTTATGACAACAACACATATTTGCGTGGCACTTTTGGTGCTTTTCGGCGCTCTTTTGGCAGGCAAGATGCTGCGGGACATGTTTCCTGGCACATTGTCCAACGCGTTCAAAGCTGAGAACGACGACGCCGCCAAGTGATCGCTTAAACCCGGTCATTCGGCCGCTTCCTGAGCGGCCCTAAGAGCGGATGCCTCAACGGCCTCCGCTCTTATTTTACGCACAAGCTCCAATTCTGACTGGAAATCGACGTAGTGGGGCAGCTTGATATGCTCCAGGAATCCTGTCGCCTGGATGTTATCGGAGTGCATCAGCACGAATTCCTCGTCCTGCGCGGGTGCGCCAAAGTTATCCTCCCCCAGTTCTTCCCACCGCAAAGCGCGATCCACGAGCGCCATCGAGATGGCTTTGCGTTCTGTCTGACCAAAGACGAGACCGTAGCCGCGGGTGAATTGCGCAGGCTCGGTTTTGGAGCCTTGAAACTGGTTCACGGTTTCGCATTCGGTCACGGTGATCTCACCGATGTCGATGCTAAAGCCGAGCTCTGGGATGTCCATTTCGACCGCTACGACCCCGATCCGCAACTCGCCCACAAAGGCGTGGTTGCGGGCGTAGCCGCGCTGCGTGGAATAGGCCATGCCGAGGACAAACCCTTCATCCCCGCGCGTGAGAGACTGAAGACGCAGCGCCCTGTTGGCCGGAAGCTCGAGCGGCTCGCGCGTCAGATCGGGCGGGGTGTCGTCGCTTTGCGCCTCGGTCTGGATCAAGCCCTCCTGGTTGAGAAACTCGGTGATGTGCGGCACATCCTGCCCAGTCGCCGGACCCTGGGGGGCCTCTGCCACCTCTCCATCCGCGGCCATTTTGAAATCCAACAAGCGGTGCGTGTAGTCAAAGGTTGGCCCCAGCACCTGCCCACCCGGTGCATCCTTGAAGGTGGCCGAGATGCGCCGCTCACAGTTCATTTTGCCGGTCTCGATCGGATGTGAGGCCCCAAAGCGCGGCAATGTGGTGCGGTAGGCGCGGATCAGGAAGATCGCCTCAATCAGATCACCGCGGGCCTGTTTGATCGCGAGCGCGGCAAGATCGGGGTCATAAAGCGACCCTTCGGCCATCACGCGGTTGACGGCGAGAGAAAGCTGTTCGCGGATTTGCGCGATGGAAAGCTCTGCCACCGCGGTGTCGCCGCGCCGCTCTTCTGCAAGCCAGGCATGGGCGTTCTCAATGGCCCGTTCGCCACCTTTGACGGCCACATACATCAGCCTGCCTCCGCAAGAGTGGACACTTGTGTGGACCTGGGAAGTGCTGCCACGCGCGCGCCGCAGGTCAGAAAGAAGTCGAGGCCCAAGGGGAATTGCGCATTGTTGGCCCGCATCGCCTCGGCATCCGGCAGGTTGAGCGCGGCGGTGGTCTTGATGCCGGGGCCGCGGAGGTGCACGCCTTCGCCCCTGAGGTCCTCCATTTCCACGATGAGCGTTGCGGAGCGATCTGGGTACTCGGACGTGCCGACGGAAAATTGCGACAGAGGCATCAGAGCCTCCCACATCCCAACAGCGAAATGCGCCTGACCGGCGGCGACAATCGGCGCCCCGGTGTGAAAGGCCAACCAGGCGCGCATTGTTGCGGTGTCATGGGCGCCCGCGAGACAGACGCCAGTTTCAGGGTCAGCGAGCGTCAGCAAAAGCGTGCCTGCAGCCGAGGAGAGCGGGGATGGGGGCGCGGCAGTACCCAGCCGCTCAATCTGACCCGGTCGGGCCATGGCGGACATGGCGGACCGGAAGGCACGCGCGGCATCGACAGGCGCATCTTGAAACCCGCCTTCGAGATAGGCTGTGTGTTGTGTGTGGCCGTGCATCAGTCCTCTCCTCTCACCAAGGTAAAGAAATCCACCTTGGTGGCTGCGGCTTTGCGGGCGCGGGTCTCTGCCGTCGCGCGCACTGTTTCTTCAAGCGGATCCAGCACGCCCCGGCGGATCGCCTCTGACTGGGCGGTTTGCATATGGGCATCGACAAGGGCGGCACGGGTCGCGTGATCTTTGTCCCGGCCCTGAACGTAGCCGTGCCCGACTTCGCCCCCGGGCAGTTTCAGAGAGCACCGCGTGACCGTCATTTCGCCGAGATTAAACGGTGCGCCTGTCGCCCCGGTACGACCCCGCACCATCACGCCGCCGATCTCCGGCGCCCGGAGCCAGACATGGGATTGCAAGCCGGGTTGAGCCCCTTCAAATCCCTCCCACAGGCGTTTGAGGTCAGTCACCGGAGATTTGGCCAAAAGGCTCATCCAGACTTTTCGGTCGTTTTGCGCCGTCATGTAGACACCTTGCGGATTTGTCTAATCAACTATACAACTAGACAAATATCTATCGCGTTTTTCCGTCGCGAACAAGACAGCAGCTCGTGAAAGTTTTGCGACAGGAGGCATGAATTGGCGAAACCCTCTGAAAGAACCGCGGTTTGGAAGTCTATCCACGCCACGATCGCGGCCGATATCAGCGATGGTCGATACGCCCAGGGGGATAAGCTGCCGACTGAGGCTGCCTTGGCGCAACGGTTTGGGGTGAATCGCCACACGGTGCGCCGGGCGTTGGCGCAACTGGCAGACGAGGGCATCGTTCACGCGCGCCGTGGCGCCGGGGTTTTTGTCACGCAGGAGCGCACGCTCTACCCAATTGGCAAACGCGTGCGGTTTCACCAGAATCTGCGCGCAGCCGGACGGCTTCCAGCCAAGGAGATCCTGGCGTTGGAAACACGGGCCGCGGGGGCTGCGGAAGCCAAAGCGCTCTCTCTCGCGGCGGGCCGCTTGGTGCATGTCTATGAAGGCATATCACGCGCCGATGGCCAGCCAATCGCGCTCTTTCAAAGTGTTTTTCCCGCAGAGCGGTTTGCAGACCTGCCCACAGCCTTGCAAAAGCACCTCTCAGTGACAGCGGCTCTGCGGGAGAATGGGCTTTCTGACTATACCCGCGCCTGGACGCGGTTCACGGCCAAGCGCGCGTCGCCCACGCAGGCCCGTCATTTGCAGATCAATGAAGGCGCGCCTGTGCTGCGCACCGTGGCCCTGAGTGTAGACGAAGGCGGCGCGCCGGTGGAATATGGGCAGACTTGGTTTGCCGGAGATCGCATCACCCTGACCGTGGGCGAGGACACGAAGGACGACATGTCACGGGGTGGCACAGCGGTTGAATGATTGATCCCTGGCCTGCGCAGGCTAGTGTTTGATACGCACAGCCAAACAGGTCGCCATGTTTCGTTTTTTCACCGCCAGCGCATCCCATGCGGACACCGCCGCCTCTGTGGATCCGGCAAGCGTGAATTTCGGGCACTACATGACCTTGGCCGATGAGCGGCTGCAGCTTTTTTCGATCTTTGATGATTTGTACTATGACAGGGCCGACGCTGATATGCTGTCGCCGGCAATGCGCAAGCATGCGATTGAAAAGCTCAAGCGCATTGGCTTCCGCCAGACCTCGGGCAATGTGCTGGAAGATAAAGTAGGGGATCGCCGCTGTTTGATGCCGAAATCCCACGCGCTCGGAGCTTCGCCCTTTGATATCACGCGATACACGCCGCGCCGTGAGCAGGATTACTACATCCTCACCCCGACGCAGACAGCGTGCCAGTACATTGACCACTACCCCCATGAAGAGGCGGTTGAGCGGATTGTACATCTGATGCGCATTCAGCCGATTAACCTCATTCGACTGATGGACTATTTGGAACATACGCCGACACACCGGGAGTTCCTCAAGGCGGTCAAGTTCTTGAAGAAAACGCAGCAAGAAGCGGTAAAGTCTGAGCCGCTGAAACGCCGTCGCGCATTGGGGTAACGCTCTGCACGTCGCGGTTTACAACGGGTTTTGCGCTTTCGGAGACATGATTTTTGGAATCACGCGGGCGTTTGCAAAACGATTTGGCCCGGTTCAGTCGCGCCCGTTCTTCGGAATTTGACGCCAAAACAACCAAATCTCAGAAGGCTTGCAGCATAAGTGCTGAAAATTTGTCATCGCGCTGTGGATAACCCGCATTCGCACGGCAAGCTTATGCCCAATAATCCAAGTTCCCTTGCCTGGCTGCGCACGGGAGCGTATGGCAGCATTATGCAACCGCAGAAATCAAAGCGACTGACACGCTCTGCCTGGGTCGATTCCGGTATAGATGTGCTTCGGTCAAAAGGCTCAGACGCGCTGAAGGCTGAACCCATGGCGCGTCACCTGAACACCACCAAAGGCTCATTCTACTGGCATTTCAAGGATGTCCAGGACTTCCAGGGCAGCGTTTTAACCCTTTGGGAACAAGCGGCCATTGTAGAATTGTCGCGCATCCTTGAGGAAGACGCCGGAGGCGTCGAGTGCTTTCAGGCGCTGGCCAAATCCCTTGCCGATCCAAGTGGCACCAACCTTGTCTTGCGCAGTGAACCCTCCGTGCGCGCCTGGTCGACCAATTCGACCTTGGCGCAAGAGGTGGTTGCGCGCGTCGATGAGGCCCGGTTGAGCGTTCTGACCACGGTTTTGAAGCGCATTGGCATCGCAAACCCCGAAGTGGCGCACATGGTCTACGGGGCCGCCATCGGCATGTCGATGATCAACGACGAAGATCGACGCGACAAAACGAAATCCATCGGTTCGCTCGTTGATCTGGTATTGGCGCTGCGATGATCCGCGCGGCCTTTGGGCTGAGCGCGTTCACAGCGCTCTTTTCCTGCGCGGATGAGACACTAAGCGGCTACGGCGCGTCAGATACGGTTTGGATTCTTAGAGAGATCGACGGCGCAGCGTTCACCGCCGAAGTGACACTAGAATTTCCCGAAGGGGGTCTGCTGCGGGGAAAGGCCCCTTGCAACGGTTTTCAGGGGGCCCAATCAGCGCCCTACCCGTGGTTCAAAGCCGAAAACGTGGCCGCCACACGCATGGCCTGTCCGGACCTTGAGGCAGAGACCGTGTTTTTTGCGGCATTGCAGGAGATGACCCTCGCCGAGGTCGGCATCGACACGCTGTTTCTGTCAAATGACGCGGGCCGAAAGATGGTGTTCTCAGCTCAGTGAGGCAGCCGCGCGGCGTTCGAGCCGTTCGATGAACCGGGCACGCGCATCTGGCAACGGTCTGTGGCCCAGCTCTGGCGCGACGTGATTGGTCAGGAAATGGCCCGTCACGCTCAGCGCCTGCAACACGTCACCGTCTTCCCCCTCGCCCTGGCCCAGCAAGGCAGGCGGCAAGGGCAGCAGGCGCTCTGCCCATTCTCCAGCGCCGGAACGTGACACCGCGCGGCCTGTTTTGGGCGAGACAAAGTTGAGATCATCCCCCGAAGGCCCCAGGACGGCACATTCCGTGAGATCGAGACCGAAGCCCAGATCATCGAGCAGAGCAACCTCCCATCTCAGATACGCCAGAGGCCAGATCTCTGGCTGGCCCAGCAGATCAAGCAGATTGCGGGTTTTGTCGTAAAGACGCGCATGCACCTCGCGTTCTGGCAGACAAAAGAGCAGAAGCGCCACCACCGCGTTCAAGCCAGACAGGGATAACCTGTCTCCGAGGGACGCTGCAGCGCGCGAACGGATGGGCTCCACCGCGAAGGTACCAAGATGCTCTTCGAGCCTTGCCTTCCACGTCACATCAAGCTGTGCCCCCGGTTGCAAAATCGGGGCAAGCTTGCGCGATGTGCCGCCCCGCACGACACCGCTGCTGCGCCCGTGGGCGGGCGTCAGGACATCTATGATCGCGGCCGTTTCACCGTGCCGTCGTGTGGACAGTAAAATCGCTTCATCCCGCCATTCCATGGCACGCTTTCCTTTTTTGGCCCTCCCCTTTGAAACACCGAAGCTTAGGCGGTTGGAAGGGCGTCAAAGATATGCTTCACTTTGTAGATCATGTGCCGACGTAGGAGTCGAAATGTCTTTTAAGAGTGTGATTGCAGCCACCGGGATTACCCTGGGAACAATTGGTATGGTGGGCCCGGGATCCGCCCAGGAAAATGTAATGATCGTCTTTGACGGATCAAACTCCATGTGGGGCCAGATCGAAGGCGTATCGAAGATTGAAATTGCCCGCGATACGATCGGCGCCCTGCTGGAAGGATGGACGGAAGACCGTCAGGTTGGGCTCATGGCCTATGGCCACCGCAAGCGGGGCGATTGCGGCGATATCGAAACCTTGGTCGAACCGCAATCAGGGGCCATCGCAGACATCGTCGAGCGGGTCAAAGCCATCTCTCCGCGTGGCAAGACGCCCTTGACGGATGCCGTTGAGGCGGCCGCAACGGCGCTGTCCTACGAGGACACCCCCGCGACCGTCGTCTTGATCTCGGACGGGTTGGAAAGCTGTGATCGAGACCCATGCGCGCTGGCCAAGGCGCTTGAACAAGGTGGCGTCGGCTTTACCGCGCATGTGGTTGGGTTTGGCATCGGCTCGGATCAGGATGTCGCATCACTGTCGTGCCTGGCGGAAGAAACTGGCGGCGTATTCATTGAGGCCAGCAACGCAACAGAGCTGCAGACCGCGCTCAGCAATGTGAGCGAGGCCGTGGCGCAAGCGCCCGCGCCTGCACCAGAGCCGGAACCCGCACCAACGCCGGAGCCTGAGGCAGAGCCCCAAGCGCCAGAGGTCATCGTCACTGGCCCCGCCTCGGCGATTGAGGGAAGCAAGATCAAGGTCAGTTGGGAGCCCACTGTAGAGGCGGGGGACTCGATCAACATTGTCCCCGTTGGCACCCCGGAGGGCGAATTTGGCCGCCGCGCGCGCGTGGGGGATGCCTCCGACATCGATCTGGTGACACCGTCCGGCCCTGGTGCCTATGAGATCCGCTACAGTTCAATCACCGACGAGACCTATGGCTTTGCCGCGATGGAGGTCACGCGAGCCCGCGTCGATCTCACCGCTGAAAATGAGCTGCAAGCCGGGGCTGAGTTTCCCATCGCCTGGAGCAGCACGATCCACGAACGTGATTTCGTGACAATCGTACCGGCAGGATCTCCAGCGGAAATGATCGGCACGCATATTCGGCCGGGTGATGCGGCAGATGGCACGCTGACAGCGCCCGGGGATCCGGGGCTCTATGAGCTGCGCTATGTTCTCCATGCCGACAAGAAAGTCGTGGGCACCAAAGCGGTCGAAGTCACCGATTCGCTGGTTGAGATCACCGCGCCCGACACGGTGGCAGCTGGATCGCAGTTTACCATTGGCTGGACGCCGACCATCAATTCGCGCGACTTTCTAACCATCGTCGCGGCCGATGCGCCGGGCAATGAGGTGAAGACCCACATTCGCTCGCGCGATGTGAGTGAGGGGATCCTTACCGCCCCCGGTACGCCCGGGATTTATGAAGTACGCTATGTGCTCGATGACGGCAGGAAAACCGTCGGCTCCCGCAGCGTTGAGATTGTCGCCACAGAGGTTACGCTCACTGGCCCGGATCAGGTTGCAACCGGATCACAGTTCAAAATCGGCTGGTCGCCGACGATCAATCCGCGCGACCTCCTGACGATCGTGCCGGCCGGATCGCCCGCGAAGACGATCGACGGGCATATCCGCAGCCGCAACAAAAGTGACGGGCTGCTGACGGCACCGGCGCAACCTGGGCTTTATGAGCTGCGCTACGTGCTGGAGGTCGACAGAAGCACAGTGGCGAGCCGCAATATCGAAGTCACGGAACCCGAGGTTACCCTCAGCGTCGTGGAGACGGCGCTGAGCGGCTCGCGGATCGAGGTGTCCTGGACCGGGACAGTAAATGCCCGTGACATGGTAACGATTGTCCCGATGGGCAGCCCGGAAGGCGAGATCCAAGGCCACATCCGCGTGCGTGGTGACACCAGCGGTGAGCTGCAGGCTCCAGGGGAGACGGGCCTCTTCGAAGTGCGCTATGTGCTCGACCAAGGGCGCAAAACCATGGCGCGGGCCACGATAGAGCTTTCTGGCGCGGAGGTGACGATCTCCGGACCAGAGCAGGTGCGCACCGGCGAGGTGTTTGATGTCAGCTGGACCGGGACCGTGGATGCCCGCGACTATGTGACTATCGTGCCTTCGGGCAGCGATGAAGGCACGTTCGGCGAGTATAGCAGGGTGCGCGAGGTGATGACCAAATCCCTGCGCGCTCCGGCCTCGCCCGGGCTTTTTGAGCTGCGCTACGTGCTGGAGGCAGGCTCCAAAACCATGGCCACCGCGATGATCGAAGTGGTGGAGCCGGAGGTTGCCGTGATTGTTCAATCGACGGCGGTGATCGGTGAGCCAGTGATGGTCAGCTGGACCGGAAAAGTCAGTGACGACGATTACATCGCGATTGTGCCCAAAGGCGCGGCCGAGGGGGAATTCGGCAACTATTCTCAGGTGCGCAAGCATTTGCAGAGAGCACTGACCGCACCCGCTGATCCCGGCATGTATGAGGTGCGCTACATCCTCAGACAGGGCAACAAGACGCTGGCCCGCGCGGACATCGAACTGGTGGCGGCCGAGGTGAATGTCTCTGGGCCGGATCAGGTACGCGCCAAGAGCGAAATGACGGTCAGCTGGACGCCGACGGTGAACGAAGCCGATTACATCGTGTTGGCCCCGGTGGGCAGCCCGGACAATGATTTCTCACAGTATTTTAGCATCCGGGGGCAAACCGAGCGGGCGATGGAGACGCCGGAAACGCCCGGGCTTTATGAGCTGCGCTATGTTCTGAAAGAAGGAACCCGCGTTCTGGCGCGACAGATGATCGACGTGGTGCCAGAGACCGCCGCGCTGAATGACGGCGCGATGATTGAGGCGCCGGATGCGGCTGCAGCGGGCAGCTTGGTGCCGATCACCTGGCAGGTGGAACAGGAAAGCTCTGATCAGCGTTTGACGCTGGCGGCACCCGATCAGGCGATCTTTACCTGGATCACGGCGCAGAAGATGAACGGCCTGACAGAGGTGGAGATCAAGATGCCGGATGCGCCCGGCATTTACGAGCTGCGCATTCTGGATGTGCCAAGCCAGTCTGTCCTAGCGCAGCGGTTGATCACGGTGGAATAAACCCGAGGTGGGTGCGCGGTTTTGCGAAAGACCGCGCACCTAATCCGCGAGGCCCGGCTCATCCAACAGGTGCCGCCCGGCGCGATCTTCCACCTCAATCACCCAGATATCCGGGTCAAATCCCTTTTGTCGGGCAATCGCCTGATCCACATCTGTCTCCGCACCGTCCGCCAAGATGTCCCATCCGCGCGTTTCCGAGAGAATGTCGAACCCACGCTGAAAAACCCTGGCCTGCCCATCAAGTGTGTTCAGTTTGACGATGATCGCGCCCGCGTGATCATCCCCGTGGCTGGTAACAAAGGCCGGGATGCCCGACATCCGGAGCCGCGCCAGATAGGCCTGCACCCAAAACTCGGATGTCAGACGGCTCACGCGCCTCCGTCCTTGAAATCAAGGCCCATTTCCGAATAGCGCTCCGCCTCGTCCAGCCAGTTGGGGCGGACTTTGACCTGAAGGAACAGATGCACCCGGCGGCCAAGGAACTCTTCAAGCTCGGCGCGAGAGGCCTGGCTCACGCCCTTAATGGTCTCGCCCTTTTTGCCGAGCAGAATGCCCTTGTGGCCATCGCGGGCGACATAGACGATCTGATCGACCTTCACGGATCCGTCTTTGCGCTCCTCCCAGCCTTCGGTTTCGACCGTCAATTGATAGGGCAATTCCTGATGCAGCCGGAGCGTCAGCTTTTCGCGGGTCATCTCTGCCGCGATCATGCGCATGGGCAGGTCGGCAAGTTGATCTTCGGGGTAAAGCCAGGGCCCTTCGGGCAGCGATTTGGCAAGCCAGCTGCGCAAATCCTGCACGCCATGGCCCTTCTCGGCTGAAATCATGAAGGTCTCGATAAAGCCAAACCGGTCATTGAGATCTTTAGTCAGACTCAAGAGAGCGTCGGACTTAACGCGGTCGATTTTGTTGATAGCCAGCGCGACGGATTGGGATTTGACGGATTTTGGCAGCTCTTCGAGGATGCGCTCAACGCCGTCGGTTATGCCGCGATGGGCCTCAACCAACAGCACCACGATATCGGCATCCGCCGCCCCGCCCCAGGCGGCTGCGACCATGGCGCGATCAAGCCGACGGCGCGGACGAAAAAGGCCGGGCGTGTCAACGAACACGAGCTGCGCGCTACCCTCAATGGTCACGCCGCGAATGCGCGCGCGCGTGGTTTGCACCTTGTGGGTGACAATCGACACCTTGGCGCCCACCATGCGGTTGAGCAGCGTCGATTTGCCGGCATTGGGCTCCCCGATCAGGGCGATAAAGCCTGCCTTGGTGGTCATGTATGGGGTCTCTTGGGTCATGTGTGTCGGCCTCTACCGGGTTTCAGCGCCCAATACCAGCGAGACGGTCCGTCAGGACGGACGAGCCGCCCCTCACTCCGCCTGCACTTTTTCAAGAAGCGCACTGGCCGCCGCCTGCTCGGCCTGACGCTTGGATCCTGCCCTAGCCCGAGACCCCTGCCCGCTTTCCAGTCTCGCCTCAATCGTGAATTGCGGCGCGTGGTCGGGTCCATCACGGGCCAGTTCCACATATTGCGGCGGCTGCAGCCCCCGCGCCTGCGCCCATTCCTGCAGAGCGGTCTTGGCATCGCGCGCGTCAGCTTCGACCTTACTCACGCGCTCCCCCCACAGCCGCAGCACCAGATCGCGTGCCACGTCAAACCCGCCATCGCGGTAAACGGCGGCGATCACCGCCTCCATCGCATCACCCAAAAGCGCCTGCTTGCGCCGCCCACCTGAGAGCATCTCGGACCGCCCCAATTTCAGGACCTTTCCAAGATCAATCTGGCGGGCCACATCCGCGCAGGTTTCCTTGCGCACCAGCGCGTTGAAGCGTGGCGCAAGCTGGCCTTCTTGCGCGGCTTTGTCCTGATCCAAAAGCGCCTCGGCCATCACGAGACCCAGCACCCGATCGCCCAGAAACTCCAGCCGCTGATTGTCATCTCGATTGGGCGAGGACATGGAAGCATGCGTCACCGCCCGGACCAGACACGCTGGATCCCGGAATGAGTAACCGAGCCTGACTTCGAACGCTTTCAGCTCAGAGGAGAGCTTCATTCGAGCTTCTCAAAGAAGCGATCCCCCCGCCACGTCCAGAAAAACAGCATGGACCGCCCAGCGGAGGAGAAGATCACACGGTCCGCCCGGCCAATCAGGTTCTCGTAAGGAACAAATCCCACCCCGCCTGCGCGATCGGGCACGCGGCTGTCGGTGGAATTGTCACGGTTGTCACCCATGAAAAAATAATGCCCCGCCGGCACGTTATAGACGCGCGTGTTGTCAGCGGGCATCCGGCCAATGTTGAGGATATTGTGGAATTGCCCACCGGGCAGAGTTTCAATCTGGCGGGATTTCTCGCAGGCCGCACCCAAACCCACGGGGCCATTTTCGCAGCGCGGCATGTTGCGCAGTGGGCCCTGCACATCCTTGATCTCAACGAAATTGCCTGCGTCTTGGAGTTCCACAGGCGTGTCGTTGATGATCAGCACGCCATCTGTGACCTGGATCTTGTCGCCCGGCATGCCCACGACGCGTTTGATGAAATCGGTGCCGTTGGTCGGGTGGCGGAAGACGATGACATCTCCGCGTTCCGGCCCGCCGCCCAAAAGTCGCGTGTTATCGCGATCCAGAAACCCGCAGATCTTCCTGGCGTCGATGCCGAAGGCGGCGATGTTGGGGCATGAGGCGTAGGAGTATCCATAGGCCATTTTGTTGACGAAGAGAAAATCACCAATCAGCAATGTGTCTTTCATCGATCCTGACGGGATCCAAAACGGCTGAAAAAACGCGGTGCGGAAAATGAGAGCGATCACCAGCGCCCAGAAAACCGTTTTGATCGTTTCCCAAATGCCAGATGATTTTGCCTCAGTGGCCATGGTCTGCTCCGCTCACTTTTTGTGCTCGTTTGTGCCCGCCTCTCTTGCGGCGCTGCGACCATGGTGTCAAGGCTCGCCGCCCATGGCGCGCGCCTCGATCACCACGAAGGCCTGTGCCCAGGGGTGATCGTCGGTCAAAGAAACGTGAATGATCGCCTCGTGGCCGTCCGGTGTCATCTCCGCCAGGCGCTCTTTCGCCCAGCCTGTGACCTCCATAACGGGTTGCCCCGTCTCGAGGTTTTTGACGGCCATGTCCTTCCACGAAATGCCCATGCGCAGGCCGGTGCCCAGAGCCTTTGAACAGGCCTCTTTTGCGGCCCAGCGTTTGGCATAGGTTCCCGGAGTGTCGGCACGACGTTCTGCTTTGCGCTGTTCGATCTCGGTGAACACGCGGTTGCGAAAGCGATCGCCAAACCGCTCAAGGGTGCCTGCGATACGGTCAATATTGGCAAGATCTGTGCCGATGCCGAGGATCATGTCATTCCCTCTCAGGCGGCAAACAGCGGGAAGCTGACGCCCAGCGCCCAGGCCAGGGCCAATCCAAGCCCGAGCCCGGCCGCAGACGGACCGGCGATTTTGCCTGTGATCCGCCCCATGATGCCGAAGGTGAAGTAAAACAGCACCAGCACAGGCGCGATCATCAACAAAAAGAACAGCCCTTCAAAATCCAAGGCGACAGCGGCCCCGAGCGAGGCAAAAAACGCGACCCGACCCACAAAGCGTTGCCAAAACGACGCCCCATATGCGAGATAGCTGTCGGCAATCATGAACGGGATTGCACCAAGACAGAGCGCCGCAATGAGGCTCATGCGGCCCGGTGCGGGCCAGAAGTTCGCGCCGTAACGATCAAGCGCCGTGCCAAAGACCAGGATCGCCCAAGCCGCGAGAATGATGGCGGCCGTCAGATCAGGGCGCGGCAGACGGCCTTTCAGCCAAATCAGCATCCATATCTGCAGCAGGCCATATATGGCCAGATGCAGCGCGAGGTAATCTGCCACGAGCACTGGCAAGAAATGCAGATCAAATGGGAAGGCCAGCAAGGGCGTCAGAACGGCCGGGACAAGCGTGACGACGGAAAACGCGTATCCGTTCAAACGAGTCGCGGCCAAAGGCTCGTCCGGATAGATCTGCATCAGGGGACGGAAGAGCACCGTGATCGCAAAAAGCAGCGCGATGAGCGGCCAGCCTGTCTGGATCGCGACGTGATCTTCTCTGGTGCGATCGTAGTACCCGTTGAGCCAGGCCTCTGTTTCTTCGAGCCCGACGCGGGAATGCAGAATGGCCACATGTTCGACATTGGGTGCGAGGATGGCTTTGCGACGCACGTTTTCCGTCTCGATCGTCGCCCCCAAATTCACCTCTGGATCGACCATCTGAAGCGCGTCTTCGGCGAACTCGGCCAACGCGCTCTCCCATGCCCCGGTGATCAGCAAAAGATCATCTGGGGTGTCGGCATCAATGGCGTTGGAAAACGCGGACAGCAGAACAACGGGCCCGACGGACGGGTCATCGCGTGCCACGCGGACAAGAACATCCGTGGCCATGGAATGCCCCAGGAGCGCAACCGGCGTTTCGACATCGGCCGCCAAATCGACGATGCTTATGGTTTGGTCTACGAGGCGCTGCGTGGTGCCTTCAATGGACGAGACATCCCCGCGCATTGGATCGGGATGCCGCCCGTGCCCTTCGAAATCGAAATTGTAGATGGTGTAGCCGCCCTGCGCCAAGGCGTTGGCGTAGCTCAGCATCATCTGGCGTGAGCCCGCAAACCCGTGCGCTATGACGACGGGCGGGCCGTTCGAGCCGTCACTGATGCGTGTCACGGGCGTGGGCCCGACTGTCAGCTCTGTGAATGTGAGGCCTTGCCGGGCGGTTTCCAGCGTCCAGATGGCCCATCCACCGATCAGCAGCGCCAAGAGGCTGAGCAAGATAGAGCGCGCCGACATGGCGGTGTTGCGCTCTGTGCTATAGCTCATGTCACTGGCCAAACCGCGCGCCCGTCTGTCCGCCTTTCAAGGCACTTGCAGCGCGTAAATCTGCGCAACCGGCAGATTTCGACAGCAAGATCATCCAGCCGTCCGCAACGGCGCGCCACGCGCTTCGTCCATCAGGCGCCGCATCTCGACGATGGCATCGCTTAGCCCTAAGAAAATCGACTCACCGATCAGGAAATGCCCGATGTTGAGCTCTTTGACCTCTGGGAAAGCCGCAATCGGGCCAACCGAGTCGAAGGTCAGACCGTGACCGGCATGCACCTCAAGGCCCAGAGACGCGCCATAGGCGGCCATTTCTCGCAGGGCCTGATACTCGCGATCGCTGGTCTCAACGTCACCTTCCGCGATGGCATCACAATAAGCGCCGGTGTGAAGCTCAATGACCTCCGCACCAATCCGGTTGGCCGCGTCGATCTGACGAGCATCGGCGGCAATAAAGATCGACACCCGGCAGCCCGCATCACGCAGAGGGGCGATGTAGTGGGCCAGCCTGTTTTCCTCGCGCGCGACCTCCAGCCCGCCTTCCGTGGTGCGTTCTTCGCGCTTTTCAGGCACGATGCAGACCGCGTGTGGTTTATGCCGCAGGGCAATCTCGCGCATCTCTTCAGTCGCGGCCATCTCGAAATTCAGCGGCAGGGTGAGGCTATCCATCAGACGTTCGATATCGTCATCCGAAATGTGGCGGCGATCCTCGCGCAGATGCGCGGTGATGCCATCGGCACCGGCCTCTTCGGCAAGCTTGGCCGCGCGAATGGGATCCGGGTACGCACCGCCGCGCGCGTTCCGCACGGTTGCCACATGATCAATATTCACACCAAGCCTCAGGTCATTTTCAGACGCCATAACGCTCTCCCTTTTTTCCTAAATGCTAATCTAGTCCTGTCGGGACGTGCCGTCAGCCTTCCCCGACGCTTTTTCCTTGAGCGCCAGGAGTTTCTCTTTCAACCTTCCTTTGCGACGCTTCTGATACGCCTGGATTACCGGAAGGCTGAGGTAATAGAACAAGATCCCGAAAATCACGCCGGGCACGAGGCCTCCAATCATGTAGGGGAAAAACACCTCATCATAGAAAACATACAGATTTTTCCAGTCCGCCCTTTCATCAGTGAATATGGCGAAGAAGTTGTGCTTGAGATCGCCCCACGCGTCGACAAACTTGCCACCCACGGATCGGTTGGCCTCGGCGTTGTCGCCCCAACCTCCTATGCGTCCAAGCAGCAGATTGCCCGTCTGCAATGAGGCCGTGGCGATAAAGAAAAACGTAAGTGGATTGCCTACAAATGTGGCAAAAAGCGAGGCTACGATGTTGCCGCGCATGAGCTTGGCGAGCCCAGCGGCCAGGAAGAAATGCAGCCCAAAGAAAGGAGAGAACGTGACGAACACGCCGGCAAAGATGCCGCGTGCAATCCGCTCCGGCTCATCGGGGATACGGTGTACGCGCAGTTTGACGTAATTGAACGCACGCGCATAGCCGCTCTTTGGCCAGAGAAACTCCAGCACTTTGCGTGTATTCGTCTGTTTTTCGCGACGCTTGAAAACCAACTCTAGCTGTCTCCTACCTTACAGACGCTCTGCGCCGTTGGCCGCCTTCTCAGGATCCCGGTGCCGCGCCACTTCAGCCACTTGGCTTTCGGCATCGAGGGCAGAGATGATCATGTGCAGATGCTCGGCATCGCGCACGTCCACATCAATGAGCAGGCGAAAGAAATCCGGCTTACGGTCCAGAAACGTCAAGTTGGAGATATTTGCCTTCTGCTCTCCGATCAATGTGCAAATTCGCCCCAAGACGCCTGCATCATTGCCGATGGTGATCTCGATGGTCGCATCATACTCCGGCGGGTGGTCGCCAGCATGCCAGTGCAGATCGAGCCAGCGTTTTGGCTGGTCGTCAAATTGAGACAGCGCTTCGCAATCGATGGCATGCACCACAACGCCCTTGCCACGATAGGTGATGCCGACGATTCTTTCGCCCGGGATCGGTTGACAACAGCGTGCGCGCTGGAAATTCTGGTTGCGACCCAAGCCGATGACAGCCCGATCCCGGCCAACGAGGTTTGCGGTTTGCGCGGCCACATCTGGATAGACAGCGTGCAGAACTTCCTGGGCTGTCAGCTCGGCACTGCCCAACCGCGCGAGAAGTTCGTCGCTGTCCTCCAGACGCAAAGTTTTGGCGGCGCTTTGCAGCGCTTTGTCAGTGGCGCGCTTGCGCACGTTGTCAAAGGCGGATCGCGCCAATTCGCGGCCCAGTTTGATGTAACGATCGCGATCAACCTCGCGCAGCGCCTTTCGGATCGCCGCCCGCGCGCGGCCCGTTGTGGCGATATCGAGCCAGGTGGCCTGGGGCGTCTGGCCTTCGGCGGTGATGACATCCACCGATTGACCGTTCTTGATCCGGGTCCAGAGCGGCACCCGCATGCCATCGATTTTGGCGCCCACGCAGGCATGGCCGATGCGGGTGTGGATGGCGTAGGCGAAATCGATCGGTGTCGCACCGCGGGGCAGTTTCACCACGTCGCCCTTAGGGGTGAAGCAGAAGACCTTGTCCGAGTACATCTCGAGCTTCACAGCTTCGAGAAACTCATCGTGATCGTCATTGGCCTCAAAATGTTCGTTGAGGCTTGAAATCCATTTCGTCGGATCGACTGCAAACGGGTTTTCCGAGCGCACACCGTCACGGTAGGACCAGTGCGCGGCGACACCTGTTTCCGCGACGTCATGCATTTGTCGCGTTCTGATCTGTACTTCGACCCGCCTGCCATTGCGCCCCGAGACCGTGGTGTTGATCGAGCGGGAGCCGTGCGATTTGGGCTGGCTTATGTAATCCGTGAAGCGCTCTGG
>ERZ1740068.409-NODE-409-length-22040-cov-26.075233_pt1 | contig 22040 bp, 24 predicted proteins | sample MGYA00581735_ERZ1740068 | MGnify/ENA primary metagenome ERZ1740068 (study PRJEB43018, sample SAMN04849740) | marine metagenome | isolation source: floating plastic debris | place: Pacific Ocean | collected 2008-08-30 | study: EMG produced TPA metagenomics...
CGAGCCTCTATCCTGGAGGCTCTATCTGTAGCCGGTCTTTAGAGATTTGGTATAACACCGCCAAACCACCACCACCACCGAACCCGCACGCCGCTCGCCCGCACCCAAGCCTCACGCGCCGAACGAGATCGAGCGCGCCCCCTTGCCCGAGTCCCCAAGACCTAGCCCGTCAATTCGGACCGCAGGGCAAACGCACGCATCCAAAAACTAACGAGATATCGTCGCAAGCGAGGACGCCTGCGCGACGAAAGCAACGGAGAAAATGCCCGTGGCGCAGGCGTCCTCGCCTGCCTCAAATTTTGTATTCGCTCGCCCTGATTCGGCCTGAAGCCCGATTCTGCGGCATTCCCGAGATGTACTAAACTAGGGAAGGAAAGAAAACAACGCACACACGAAAGTCCCTGAGCGTTTTAGAATTTATGGTTTTCGATCCCGATTTTTTCGCTTCGCAAACAGATAACGACCTTAACAACCAGCTGCTGATGTATTTGCAGCACCAGTCTCCGGAGATGCTCGCCCACATTGCAAAATCGGCGACGCCGGATATTAAGGACATCATTTCGCGCAACGTACAGGGTCTCGTCGGCGTTCTGCCGAGCGAAGGGTTTAACGTACAAATCGCTACCGATCGCGAGAATATGGCCGGGATGCTGGCGTCGGCGATGATGACGGGCTACTTTTTGCGGCAGATGGAGCAGCGTATGGAGCTGGAAAACCAGTTCTCAGATGTGCTCTCGTCCGACGGTGACGGCGCGTAGCTGCGCCCAGAGATACAAGGCTTGGCATTATTGTTGCCCGCTGTGGCGCGGGGTTTGCATCGAAAATTCGGCTCCTGCGAAAAACCGTTCCTGCGAAAAACCGTACTTTTGAGTGGCCGCGAGTAACACTTGCCTCCTGACGGCGCTCTGGCTAGAAATCTACGCGTCTATCCGGGGCAACACTGTCAGCGAGAGTCAGTCGGCACTGACTTACTTCCAGTGATGCTCGAAGTCTAGCAGTGCCGCGAGTTCCCGGTTGTACGGACGAAAGAAGTCGCGAAGCTCGGCTTCGAGTTCCGGCGAGATGTGGCGATACGACCCCGGATTGAAGATGGGATAAGTCTCTAGACCCTGGGGCTCCAGGCCGATAAAGCGCTGAACGCGCTCGACGACGGCTCCGGTATCGCTGAAGAACTCTTGACTGTCGATCGCCAGCAGGCTCGACTTTGGAAAATACTGTAGCCAGCGCTTGAGAAAGGTGCTGTAGAGCCCGCGCGAGATCGCCCGACCGCGCAGGTGGGTCGTAAACAGCTCGGCGGTTACGGTCTCGGGTGGGTGGGCGCGCGCGAACTCTAGCTCCGATCGCAGGAACTGCTCGATCGGCCCGATCAGGTTGCGCTCGCGGTAGCGCTGGTAGTAGTGCGAGATCGCCCGCTCGGTCGGGTCGCGCAAGACCGCGACGAGCTTGGCGTCCGGCAGGGCGGCGTGCAGGCGGGCAGGGGCGTCGGGATGGTCGATCGAGGTGTTGCTCGCCTCGCCGGTTATCCAGGCGCGATCGGCGCGGCGCGGCGGAAACTGCGACATGTACCAGGCGAGGCCGCGATCGTATTCCACCGACCAAAAGTCGATTTCCTTGTGCGCGCCGGAGACGATCTGTGGGTGGGCGCAGAGGTAGCTGTGTAGCGAGGTCGTGCCGCCTTTTTGGACGCCGATAATGAAGAAGCTGGGCGACAGGCGCGTCTCGGTTGCGGGCAGAGTTTTGCTGGCTTCGCGGGTCTGCAAGCAGGCGCCGAGACCGGCCTCGCGATCGAGCAGCGTGGCGTAGGCGATCGCCGCCGTGCGGTTGTCGCCGCCGAAGTTCGCCACCGCCGCCAGGTTGAGATAGGCGTCGCGGGCGTCGGGGGCAGCCGCGATCGCCGCGCGAAATAGCGCGCCCAGCTCGTCGAGCCGATCTTGGTTGCGGAAGCGAATCAGCAGGCGGTTGAAATAGAAAAAGTGATGCCACGCAGCGGTTGGGAAGCGCTCGATCGCGTGGCGGAAACAGAGATCGGCCACCGGCGCGAGATCGATGGGCTTGGCGTCGGGCCTATCCTCCAGTTTGAAATACGCCCCCGCATCGATAAAGGTCTCGATCGCGATCGAGAAGCTCTCGAACTCGTCCGGCCAGGGCGCGGCTAAATCCAGCCCTTCAAACCGCTTTAGCCACGGCCCAACCGGCGTCAGCGCGTCTCGGTGCTCCGCCAACAGCACCGCCAGCGTCTGGCAGCACTCGCGCCACTGCCGCTGGTGCGCCAGCGTTCGGCAGAGCTGCACCCGCGATCGCAGCGCCCCTGGCTCGATCGCCAGCGCCCGCGCAAATGCTGCCGACGCCTCTGTCCACTGCTCCTGCCGCAGCGACGCCAGCCCCAGACCGTGTTGCGCCCAGTAGCTCTCGGGCTCGCGGCGGATCGACTCTCGGTAGGCGATCGCCGCTTCCAGCCACTGCTGCTGCTGGCAGTGAGCGTGACCGAGCCGCTGGTAGGTCAGCGCCGTGCCGCACCCCGCTGCACCCGCCGCCGCCAGTGCCCGAACGATCTGCGGCCACTGTTGCGCCTCGGCCAGCGTCCCATGCAGCTCGGTTTCGTCTTCCTGGGGGAAGCGCACGAGCAGCTCCCGGTAAAGATCGGCTAACTGGGGCCACGCCTGTCGGTTGCGGTGGAGTGCGGCCAGCTCCCAGAGGGGCTCGGAGTGGGGGACGCGAGGCAGCGCCGCCCGATAGATGTTGTTGCGCAGGCCCCGATCGCCGGTTGGGTCGAGCCGTTCGGCCACGGCGATCGCGAGGGGGTAGCCGCGTCGGGCGATCGCGGTCTTGAGGCGAGACTTCCAGCGGGACAGCTTGGCGTTTGGGGCGCTTGGGGCGTTTGGGGCGCTTGAGGCGCGTGAGGCGTTTGAATGGTGCGACATCGGGCGACTTGGCAGGAGTCTTTCTTTACGATAGCGTCGCGAAGCGATCCGCACGTTCCGGAGCGCACCGAAGCGCTTCTAAGCGCGGGGTCAGTCATGACTCCCGGCCTGCCATTCTGGCGGCCAGCTTTTACAGTCAGCCTAGACGGCCAGCCATTTTGATAGGCTAAACCCCAAGGCCGCCGCTATCTTCCTAAATCGCACGTGATTGTTGTTTTTTTGAACACGAAAGGGGGCTGCGGCAAGAGCACCAGCACCGTTCATCTGTGTCGCTACCTCCTCAAGCGCAAAAAGCAAGTCGCGCTAATTGATGCCGATTCCCAGCAAACCTCGATCGACTGGGTGCGCGGCTTTAGGGCTGAAATCCCCCAGCCGGAGTGCCGCCGAGCCACTCAGCCCAAGGCGCTCCACACTCAGATTTGCGACTGCCTCAACCGCTACGACGCAACCGTTATCGACAGTCCGCCCGGTCTCGGCCGGGTTCAGCGTATCGCGCTGCTGTTTGCCGATATCGTCATGGTTCCCGTGCAGCCCGGTATTCCCGACCTGCGCGCCACCGCCAAACTCCTCGAAGCGATCCGGGCAGCACGGCGAGCGCGCCAGCACTTCGAGCCGCGCCCGAACCTGCCCGCGATCGGCGCGCCGGACTTTCAGGCGTTTACGTTTCTCGTACGCACCGTCTCCAACACGCGGCTGGCGGACAAGGCCCGATCGCTCCTCCGCGAGCGCGAAGACGCCCGGTTTCTGGAGGCGGACATTCCCCAACGCCAGGCGATCGCCGACGCGATGGAGCTGGGCGCGACGGCCTTCGATATCAACACCAAAGCCGCGCGCCAGGTGGCCGATGCCTACCGCAGACTGTTCGAGTCCGTCGGGCTGTAGAGCGCGATCGACATTAGCGCCGACATCCAAAAGCGCGCAAAAAAAAACGCCCGAGCGCGAAGCTCGCGGCGTTGCCATCAGGGTGCATCTACTGAGCTCAATATACCCCTTGAGGGTGAGACCCGTCATCCCTGTTTACACTTTGAAATGATTTATCCGCTCACCCCGCTGAAGTCAGGGTCGCTTCTCGGAGGCCTTCGACGATTTCGGCGATACCGCTGCTGTTGAGGCGGTAGCTGAGCGGGTGGGCCACCAGGCGCGCGGTGCTCTCGAACAGGACGGCAATCTCCTCGAGGCCGTTCTCCTTTAGGGTGCGCCCCGTCGAGACGAGATCGACGATCGCCTCGGACATGCCGGTAATCGGCCCTAGCTCCACCGAGCCGTAAAGCGGCACGATTTCCACGGGCAGATCGAGGTTGCTGAAGTAGTCGCGGGCGCAGTTGACGAACTTCGAGGCGACGCGACCGTGGGCGGGCAGCTCGATCGGCTCCTGGTAGCTGCTCGAGCCCTTCACGGCAACCGATAGGCGGCAGCTGCCGAAGCCGAGGTCGACAAGCTGAGCGACTTTGGACTTCTTCTCGCGCAACACGTCGTAGCCGACGACCCCGAGCTGCGCTTGGCCGAATTCGACGTATACCGGTACGTCCCAGGCGCGTACCAGCAGGGCTTTGGCGCGTCCGGTGGGTTCGGTGATTTGCAGTTGGCGGTTGCCCGATTCGAGAAAGGCGCTGAAGTCGAGGCCGACGGTTTGCAGCAGTTTGATGCTGTCTTTAAGTAGGGAGCCTTTGGGTAGGGCGATCGTGAGCATGGTGGTTGGGGGTACGGGCAATAGGCGCGATCGAGGGAAGCCGACGGTAGATGGCCGCGCGGGCTTGGGCGATTGCCGGAGCGACAACAGCATACACCTGCGACCTTTCGCGAGGTCGTTGGGATTCGGTGGGGAGGCCTCTCAATGCGTGAACTCGACGAAAACGGCTTTTTGAGGCTTGCTGACGAGGGATTTCGGGTTCGGGCTACGAAGGGATCGGGTTTCTAGCCACCGTCGAACTCACGTCTTAATTCAAGCGGCGACTGGCGCTGGGCTGACTCAGGTGCGACTCGTCGCAATTCAGCTCTAGCGTCGCTTCGCCCGCGTCTAAATTCCGTCGTACCTGGCTCAAACAGCACAACGGCGCGCGCGGCGGCGTTTCGTCATCGACAAAGGCTTGAATCATTCCCTGTACCGTTGCGCCGTGACCGACGAACAGGATGTCGCCCGCTGGTCGATCGGCCAGCTTTGCCAGTCGATCGGAAATCTCCCGCGCCGCCCGTCCCGATCGCGCCAGACACTCCGCCTCCGTCTCCGGGTAGTGCGGCGTGCCGATCGCCACGTAGCCCGAATCGACGCGGGGGAAAGTTGCGCGCAGCTCCTCGACTGGAGCCGTCACCGGCATCTCGGTCATCCAATCTCCATTCAGCCACTCGCAGATGCCCCACTCCAGCGCGATCGGCAAGTCGAGCGCTTCTGCGACGGGGTGCGCGGTCTGGACGCAACGACGAAACGGCGAGGCGAAAATATGGCGGATCGGCTCGGTTCGCAGGCGATCGGCGAGTTCGCGAGCCTGCACTGCGCCGTCGTCGGATAGGGGCGGGTCGTAGCGGCGCGGAGCAGTGTTAAACCACTCGGGGTTGACGAAGTCGAGCCGGTTGCCGTGGCGGGCGATCCAGATAGTCTGCGTGCGGGGGCTCATCGCGATTCCTGACGGTTTTGCGGACTGGTTCAGTCGGTTGCAGCAATTCGATCGTTCCTACGCTCTGCGTGAGAATGCAGCCCCCGACGCTCTGCGTCGCGAGCGGCAGAAGTCAAACGCCTAGGGAACGGCGATCGTCTCGAGTAGTTCGCGGACGATGTCTTTTGACGATCGACCGCCGCTAGGCACGATGCGATGGGTCAGGACGTGGGGCGCGATCGCCTTGATATCGTCAGGCAGCACGAAGTCGCGACCCAGCAGAAATGCCAGCGCCTGACTCGTGCGCTGGAGTGCCACCGTACCGCGCGGACTGACGCCCAGCGCCACTTCGGGATGTTCGCGCGTTTGCCGAACCAATGCCAGCAGATACTCCTGAACCACCGTCTCGACTTTGACCCCGAGGCAGCGCGATCGCAAATCTCCGAGCTGCTCCAGGCTCAGGCAAGCTTCGAGCGGCTGCGATCGCGCTCCGCCGATGCGCTGGAGCATTTGCAGCTCTTCGGCCTCGGTGGGGTAGCCCAGCGAAAACGACAGCGCAAAGCGATCCATCTGCGCTTCTGGCAGCGGGAACGTGCCCTGGTACTCGACCGGATTTTGGGTGGCGATCGTAAAAAACGGCGACTCCACCAGGCGCGTCACGCCGTCCACCGTCACCTGCTGCTCTTCCATTACCTCCAGCAGCGCCGACTGGGTGCGCGGCGTGGCGCGGTTGATTTCGTCGGCCAGCAGGACGTTGGCGAACACCGGCCCCGGCAGAAACTGAAACTCGCCGCTCTGCGGGTTCCAGATATTCGTACCGGTGATGTCGCTGGGCAGCAGGTCGGGCGTACACTGCACCCGCTGGAATTTGCCGCCGATCGAGGTGGCCAGCGACTTCGCCAGCAGCGTCTTGCCGACGCCGGGAACGTCCTCGAGCAGCGCGTGGCCATCGCAGAGCAGCGCCACCAGCACGAGGGTTATCGCCTCATCTTTCCCGACGATCGCCCGGTTGAGGTTGCCGCGCAAGCGCTGGATTTCCGGGATGGACGGGGCGGGAGAGGTGGCGTTCATGGTCGAAGTGGCAGAGGGCAGACGAGATCGGTGCGGGGCAGCTGTCGGGACGTTGACCGGACGATGACTACGATTGCGACTGGGGCGGTTCGGCGGTCGCCAACAGCTCGATCGCCCGATCGCGATCGCGCCCGATCTGCGCTTTCAGCTCGTCGAGGGAGCCGAACTTCTGCTCCGGGCGCAGGAAGTGCAGCAGCTCGACCGACAAACAGCGATCGTAAAGATCGCCGCTCCAGTCGATGAGGTGTGCTTCCACCGTGGGGTACTGGCCGTTCACGGTCGGGCGAGCGCCGATATTGATCGCGCCCACCACGGGCGGCTCGTTCTCGCCCAGCCAGACGCGACCGGCGTAAACGCCCCAGCGCGGCAGAAACTTATCCGGCGGCACGTGGATATTCGCCGTCGGAAAGCCGATCGTCCGCCCCAGTTCCCGGCCGCGTTCGACGGTTCCCGCAATGCGGTAGGGCCTGCCGAGCAAACGATTCGCCCGCTCCAGCTCGCCCGCCTCGAGGGCCGCGCGCACTGCCGAGCTGCTAACGCGATCGGCGTCGATATGGTGAAGATCCACGATATGTGCCTCAATTCCGTGAGATTGACCGAGCTTGCCTAAGTCGGACGCCGTGCCCGATCGCCGATGACCGAAGCGAAAGTTTCCGCCGACGCTGACCGCCCGCGCCTGTAGGCCGTCGAGCAAGATCTGTCGGAAAAATTCTTCGGGAGAGAGGGCCGCCAACTGGCGATCGAAGGGCAGCAACACGAGCTGATCGACGCCCAGCGCCCGCAGCGCATCGACTTTCTCGGCGATCGGCGACAGCAGCGGTCGCGATTTGCCCGAAAAGAACGCCTGCGGGTGCGGGTTAAAGGTTAGTACCGTGGTGTAAACACGCCCCGCTTCGATCGGCCGAAGCGGTACGGAATCCGGCCTGCTGCGATCGCACCCCGTCGGTACGTAGCGGTGGGTCATCCCTGATGAAAGATAGGGAGCCACCACCGCCGGTTCCGCGCACCCGCCCATCGCCGAATCCTCGAGGATTCGACCGATCACCCGCTGGTGCCCGAGATGCACGCCGTCGAAGTTCCCCAAGGCGACGCGTGTCGGCGTCAGCGTTGCCGCCAAGGATGAAGTCACCCACACGAAATTCGATCTACTGCTCCCACGTGGTTGTAAGGCTCGGACAGAAAGCTCGGATAGCTGGTCGTGCCTGCGACTCGGAAGAGACCTTCCTTCAAGACCTAGATCGAGCTAAAGCCAGACTAACGGCGCGACAGCGCTCACTCGTCCGACGACGACTCGAGGGTGACGATCGCCTCATCTCCCCCTAAGTGGATTGTCATCCCCTCGCGTGCCATCACGCTATCGGGAAATTCCGCCTTGACCGCCTTACCGACGCCATCGAGGAAGTCGTCGTTGTGCAGCGGATCGTGGTGAAAAATCGCCAGCTTCTTCACGCCCGCTGCCTTGGCTGCCTTGACGGCCTCCTGCCAGGTCGAGTGTCCCCAGCCTTTTTTACTGGAGGTTTCAGAATAGTACTCTTCGTTTGTATAGGTCGCGTCGTAAATCATCACGTCCGCATTGCGCGCCAGCTTCTGGACGTTTTCGTCGAGGCGATCCTCAAAGTGTTCGGTGTCGGAGATGTAGGCCACAGCCATTCCGTTCCAACTGATGCGGTAGCCGATCGCCTCGCCGGGGTGCTGCAACAAGGCGTTGTCGATCTTCACCTCGCCGACCTCTACCGTCTGGCCGACTTTGATGTCGTTGAACTCGAGCTGCGCACCCATGATTTGCAGTGGTACGGGAAAGTTCGGGTGCAGCATTTGGTCGTTGAGCCGCTGCTCGATCGTTGCGCCGTTGGGCGCGATCGCACCGTAGATATGAAACTTGTTGCCTTTGATAAAAGCCGGAACGAAGAAGGGAAAGCCCTGAATGTGATCCCAGTGGGAGTGGGTGAAGAAGAGATGACCCGACGCCGGAAGCTGAGAGAGCAGGTTCTGACCGAGAACGCGCAGCCCCGTGCCGCCATCGAAAATCAAGCGCTCGCCTGCCACCAGCATTTCCAGGCAGGGAGTGTTACCGCCGTAGCGGACGGTCTCCGGCCCCGGACACGCGATACTCCCTCTGACGCCCCAGAAACGAACCGCAAATTGGTTTTGAGTGCTAGACATGAGTGTTGGTTCGGGCTTGGCGATGGTAGCCGATTTAGGGATCGATTCGGGGTACGGGTAACGATCGATCGCGGGGGCAGCAGGCCGTCGGGAAATCGCGGCGCGCGGATGGCGAATCGCTCGTGGCGCGGGCGGCTCTCAATCGCACGACAATCCTAGCAAAAACACTGGGCTGCACCGGGCGGGCTCGCGTTGCGGCGCGCGGTCGGTCGAGCGAGTGTCGGGCGGATGTCGAGCACGTATCGAAATCGCCGACTCGTGTGGTCTCCAGACAGCCCTTTCCTTTGTCTAGACTAACCCCAATCCCAGAGATTATGGCAAGTTTATCCCCCGCGCGGCGATCGCGCGGGCGTGGACTTAAGGCGACCCGACTTCGGCTTCTCCTTTCAGGCGGACGCGCCACTCATCCGGTCGTTCGAGCAAGTCGCTGCGGGCGATCGTCTCTTGCTCGCCCGTCGCCAGCCATTTGACGTTGACGTTGTTCGACTCGGCCTCGGCATCGCCCAGCACCAAGCAGGCCACCGCCCCGCTGCGATCGGCGCGGCGAAACTGCTTGCCAAAGGCACTGGCGCTCAGGTCGAGTTCGACGGTGAAGCCCGCGCGGCGTAAACCGTGGGAGAGCTCGAGCGCCTGGGCTTCGGCCCGATCGCCCTTCGAGACGATAAAGAAGTCTACGGACGGTTCGATATCGCGATCGAGCTTTTGCAGCAGGATGATCAGCCGCTCCATGCCGATCGCCCAGCCGACTGCCGGGGTCGCCTTGCCGCCGAGCTGCTCGACCAGGCCGTCGTAGCGCCCGCCGCCGCACACCGTCGCCTGCGCGCCGAGGTCGTCGGACTGGATCTCGAAGGCCGTGTGGGTGTAGTAGTCGAGGCCGCGTACGAGACGGGGGTCGATCGCATAGGTGATGCCTAGCTGGGTCAGCAGTTCGCAAGCGCGATCGAAGTGGCGCTTCGAGTTGTCGCCCAGGTAGTCGAGGATGCTTGGGGCGGACTGGGCGATCTCCTGGGTGCGCTCGTCTTTGCTATCGAGGATACGCAGTGGGTTGCGATCGAGCCGATCCTGGGAGTCGGCGTCAAGTTCGTCTTTAAAGGGCGCTAGGTAGTCTACTAGCGCATCGCGATAGCGCTGGCGATCGGCTCCATCGCCGACCGAGTTGATCGCCAGGTGCAGGTTTTGCAGTCCCAGAGATTTGAGCAGCGTCGTGGCGATCGAGATCGTTTCCACGTCCGCGCGCGGGTCGGGCGAGCCGATAACCTCGACGCCGATTTGGTGGAACTGTCGCTGGCGTCCAGCCTGGGGACGCTCGTAGCGGAACATCGGCCCGGTGTACCACAGACGCTGCACGCCACCGGTGGCGTAGAGCTTGTTCTCGATATAAGAACGCACCACGCCCGCCGTGCCTTCGGGTCGCAGCGTAATCGAGCGATCGCCGCGATCGGTGAACGTATACATTTCCTTGCCGACCACGTCCGTTGCTTCGCCGATGCCCCGCTCGAACAGCGGCGTCTGCTCGAAAATCGGCGTGCGGATCTGCTGGTAGCGGGCGCGGCTGAGAATTTCGTGGGTCGTCCTTTCCAGGAACTGCCAGTAGGAGCCCTCTTCCGGCAAAATATCTCGGGTTCCGCGAACGGCTTGGACGATCTTACTCATGGATTGCAGCGGGTTGAAGGTCGGCCGATGGGCGGTGTTGGGGTGCGATCGCGGCCATTGATCATTGTTAGGAGCTAGGCAGAGATTTACGAGCCCGTCGCGATCGACGCCAGCGCCGTCGCCGACGGCTCGTAGCGCGCGCAGTTGCCGAAGCGCTGGGCGTAGTGGTCGAGGATCTCCCGAACGCGATCGCGTTCGGTCTGGGTCGCGTTTTCGCCGTAGCGCAGCCAAATTCCACCGATCTGACTGGTCTCGTAAGCAAAAGCTCCGGGCTCGGGCGGCAGCAGCCCTGTCTCAACGCAGTCGACCTGGCGCAGGTGGGCGACCAGCTCGCGGTAGATCGCCAGCGGCATGGACTCGTAGCGCAGGTAGTCGCTGGTCGAGCGGGACGATCGGAGGGTCGGCGGCGATTCAGTCACGGTGGTTGCGGGGGCGTGGTTGGGCGCGATACGAACGCGCGATCTGTAGGATAAGCGGACGGTTTTGGGCGGGCGCAGTCGGACTCGCAGTCAGACGCGCAGTCACGTGCGGCGGGGTGCGTCGTGAAGATCGACTGGAGCTGGCAAAAACCAAAAAACAGGCGCTAGGCGTTCTGTTCGGGCACGGGCAAAACGCAGCAGTTGACGCGATCGAGGCAGACCTTACCCCACTGCAACGCCCAGCGAACCAGTGAGACCCGATTGTCCGTTTTGGTTTTGTGCAAGATGTTGCTGATGTGGTTGTCGACCGTACGCTTGCTGATTTCGAGCCGAACGGCGATATCTTGGTTCGTCAAACCCAGCGCGACTAGCTCGATCACTTGCAATTCGCGATCGGACAAAATCGGATTGGTTTGCGTTCCTTTGGCCGTCATTTTGGTTTCGCTCTCCGCAATATCTACCACAGGACATTGTACGCGGATTTTGGGCTTCGCCCGCCGATCGACACGGAGCGTAACGGCCTTAGGCTAAGCGATCCCCGCCACCGAAGCCGCCACCGAAGCTGCCCTAGAGCTCATCATCGACAATCTGCAAGCGAACGCTGTTCTCGCCCGTCTCGTCGAGCGAAACCTCGATCGATTTTCCCGTCACCCGCTCGACGCAGGCAATCAGCGATCGTAAGTTGGGCGTACTCGCGCCAGTATCGACATAGAGTCGATCGGCTACCTGCCCCAGACGCTTCCAGGTGATGTAGAGCTTCGCGACCGCCTGCTCGAGTTGGGCCGTCTGGCGCACCAGATCGCTCGCCGCGTCCAGGCAGCCGATACGCAGCGACTCCTCGAGGGCTTCGAGCACCTCCACGCCCCCTTCGCGCAGCGTCTGAGACTGGGCCGCCGAGTCGAGGTAGCGCGTCAGGTTTTTGGCATCGGCCGTCACCTGCTTGACTGTCTCCAGATCGGGCGTCTCGGCCACGGCGCGGTGGATCTCCGCCTGGTGAGTTTCCGGCAGCTTCTCTAGCTCGCGCACCAGCGGCGCGACTTGCTGTGGCGGAATCGAGCGATCGGCGGCCTTGGCTTTTAGCTCGTCCGGCAGCAGTTCTGAGGTCATCGACAGCCACTCATCCGAGAGCTGTTTGACCTCGCGGCGGGTGATGCGGTTGCCGTCCTGGGCGCTGGTGGCCACGAGCTGCTGCACCTCCACCGGCGACTCGGCGGTTTCGATAAAGGCGCGCTTGCTGAAGTTACTAATCGCCTCGGGCTCGAGGGTCTTTTCGGCCAGTAGCGTATCGGCACTGTCGGCCAGGGCCATCAGCGAGTACGCCTGGGTTTTCGCGATCTCGCGATCGCCCAACCACTTGAGGAAGCCGCGTCCGCGCCCCTCGCCGCTGACCTTCTCGCGATCGCGCACCGCCCGCAAAATCCGCCCGCGCCAGATATCGGTCTGTAAATCGAAGCGATCGCACACGTACCAAGCGCGATCGATGCGATCGTGAAACTCGAAGTCCGCTAGACTCTCGTCCTGCGGGTCGGGCACGGTCAGATTCAGATCGCTCGCTTCCTCAAAGCTCGCCGCAATCTCGGCAGGGTCTGTCGATCGGGCCTTACCATCGCGAGACGCACCCGCAACCGTCGGCTCCGAGGCTTCCACAGAGGGGCCCGCAGAAGCGCTCGTAGAAGCATCCGACTCGCGCGATCCCGGAGCCCCCGAGACCGTCCCGGAAGCAGGCCCAGAAGCAGGCCCGGGAGCAGAAAAATTGTCGGGCTCGAAAGGCAAATCGTTCCAGGCAGCTTCATTTTCTTGTGGCGCGGTCATAGGCTCGAGGCGGCTCCACTACGGCAGGGGTTCGATCGTACCTGCGATCGGGCGGAGATGGCATCGAGCTCGAGTCGGAGTTAAGCCGGGATCGGACAGGAGTTTGGCCGGAGCCGAGCCGGAGCTGGGCCGAGGTTGCCTCGAGATCGCGCCGAAATTGCGCTGAGTTTGCTGGGCTTGCAGGAGCGGCGGGCAGGAGCGGCGGACGAAAATTTTGGTTAACCGACGATTGGGGATGGCGATCGCCAACCGCGTTCCCGCTGCTGCTGCAAGCTGTGTCACTAGGTCGTCGCTTCCGCCAGGTCAGCAACCGTCCACAGCCCGAATTGAAAATCACCGATCGATCTGTTAAAACGACATATAGATCGGCTTTGACGTTGGTGACTGCCAATATTGTTTTTTGATCTATACCTTTCCTGCTAAACGCCCTCGCTGGACTTAACTGGCTCAGTATGCCGACTCGTTTCGGAAACTTCGAGCCGAAGCTAAGGGGTCAGGAGTAAGAATTCCATCGTCCGTTTTCGGGCGCTCTGTCTTACTTCATTTGTCGTTTGCAGGTCGAAAACTGAGGTAAGACGGCGTTGCAGTCGATTCTTTAAATTCTTTCCGGCACAGTTCAGTCGAAGCTCACGACGAACTCGCGATCGTCGAGCCCGACGATATCGCCCGCCACCAGCTTGCGGCGGCGGCGCGTTTCCAATTCGCCATTGACTTCCACCATTCCCGACTGAATCAAGTATTTCGCCTGACCGCCCGTCTCGGCGATGTTCATCCACTTGAGAAATTGCCCGAGTTCGATTTTGCGAACGTCATCGGGTATGTCCGGCGAGGTGAAAGTCATTGAATCTCTGCGGCTCTCTACGGCGCTCTGCGTCAGTTGTCGCTCGATCGTAACGAAAAGGTTTGCGGCCTGTCTATGCGCGATCGCGACAATCGCCCACTCGAGAACCGAGTGCGCGATCGTCTCACGGTATTGAAGTATCGAAAATGCCGGTCGTCGAGGGCTCGTCGTTAAGCGCCGCTTCCCGCTCGCGAGCCCAGCGTCCGGCCCGATCGAAAGCCGAGGGAACTAAGCCTGGTTAGGGAAAGGAAAACGAAATGACGATCGCCCCGAAGCGGGCAAATCCCGAAGCGGACAAATCCTGAAGCGGGCAAATGCGAAAAGACTGAGGTAGAGCGAGATTTCTAGGCCGATAGACGAGCGCTTCGACCTTTAGAAGAAAACTTTTGCCGAGCCCGCGATCGAGCCGACTATCGAACTGACTGTCGGGCTGATTTTCGGAGCGAAGCTGAGCCGGGGGTGGGGCGGATTTGGGCCGATGTTGGGCCTCGAAGCGTCGCGCCTGTGGCTAGTGGCAGAAACCGCGCGAAAACAGTCTGCGTCCGAGATTTAGCGTCCGCTGCCACGGTAAGGCACGATCGAGTCGCTGTTGTTTTCCGCTTCGGTTGCTTGCGTGAGGTAGACGTCGACGCCGTTGGTAGATGCCTGTGCTGGAAGGAGGTTTGAGTTGAAGGCGAAACCGATCGCGACGATACCGGAAATCCAAAGAGCTTTAGAGATGCGCATGATGTTTAGTCGTGTAATGCGTTCGTTTTCTAGGTACGTCTCCTCGGCGATCGCATCCGGAGAAATCGCAAACTAGCGCTCGACTTCTATTGACTTTTTCCGCGCTTTATCCGCTCCAGCTCCCTACTCGCGAGATATTCTGTCGCGAGCCTGCCAATGGGCGATCGGCACAGACGGAAGTGAAAATTTCGATCTTGCCTGACGCAGCGTCAACCCGTGCCCCAGGAGCGGGCATCCCGACTTTATGACGATCGCGACGTGCCACCGACATGAGACCAACGGGACTTACGCAAAAATCGCGACAGCCCTTGAAACTTCGTGACAGATTCGGGGCTGAAACAACAAAATTACTTTGGCGTGCGTGAGTCCTGACCAACATAAGACCGACACGAAAAAAAACGGCGCACTGTAGTGCGCCGCCACCAGAGTTTTTAATTGTGGTCGCGCGCGACACAACCGTCTCAGCGACCCCAGGGCGTTACGACGACTCGACATGGAACAACTCGAGCGACTCGCGGCAGCAGCGCTTGAACTTATCCTGCATTTCCAATACCGGCGCTGCGTTCCCGTGAAATTCCCAGCGCTCGACGGTCGAAAGTCGCCACTGCTGGCCGCGATGGTCGTAGCCTGCCAGCTCGATGCCGATCGCGCGGCGCTGGCGCTCGACCGGGTCTTCGTGGAAGCGGATCTGAACCAGCAGACTGCGACACTGGCTCGATCGGCTCACGCCAGGAAAGTGGAAGCCAATATCGATCGAGTCGGGATCGACGAGATCGCGCGTGTCTGGGTCGTTTTTCCAGGGCTTGAGGTCGGAGCGCAGGTCGGGGAATTCCGCTTTAAACAGATTGACGATCGCGGCAATTTTGGTCGCGGTATTGATATTGCGCGCTTGTTCGGCAGCGTTCATGGGGTGCTTTCCTCGCGCGGCGTGAACTTTAATCTAAAAGGTTAACGATTGATTGAGAAAGTGCAAGCGCAAGGCGAACAGTTTTGCCTGGATTTTTTGCCTGGATCTTCGCCGCGATCGCAACGCCGCCCGTTCGCTGCCTTCGATCGGACTCGCTCTGGCGCAACGCTAGACCTCGAGAATGCAGGATTTCTGGCGGTGGCACTGCCGTACGTCATTCTCCGGTCGCGATCGTCGCGTCGGGCTTCGTTGCCATCATGTTGAGGCTGATGAGCGTATCGAGTATTCGCACACTGCTGCAGTCTTGAAACAGGCCGAATTCACTGACCTGCTCGTAGTCCAGAAAGCCCACCTCCTCGAGGTAGAGCGCCAAAATATCGGCGTCGAAACCTGCCTTATGTACGTCCCACTCGTTCGTCTGGCCGCCGTACATCATGCCCAAAAGCTGAAAGCGCTCGATCGGCAGTAGGTTTGGGTTGATGTAGAGCCAGCAGAGCGTCCGCAGGTCGGGCACGCTGATGTAGAGATGTCCACCGGGCGCGAGGACGCGATACCACTCCGAGAGCGTCTGAACCAGCTCGTTGTCTAGGGTGTGGAAGAAATGCTCGAGGACGTGGCTGGCGTAAATTGCCTCGATCGATCCGTCTGCAAACTGGCCTAAGTCTTTGGCATTGCCGACAAAATCCACCTCGGGCCGCTCCTCCGCATCGAAGATCTTCCAGTCGGGGTGGGGCTGACAGCCGCCAATATGTAGCTTTAGGGTCATGGGTGCGATCGCGGCGGAAGCCAGCGGAAAATCAACGGCAGCGCTCTTTATGATATTTGCCGATCGCCCGCCGAAATCCGCCCTGCCGCTCGCGGTTTAATGGAGCAGACGCCAACTCTGCCGCTCGATCGAGCCGAGCCTCTACCGCAATGGACGTAAAAGCCGCCGCCTTCGCTGCCAGCGAGCCCATCCGCACTAAAACTGCCCGGCTCGATCGCGACGCTCCCTGCAAGCAGGAATGACGTTTCCCGTCACGCACTCAATTCCGTCGATCGCGTCGCTCCTGTCCGAGGTCGCGCCGCAATACGCGATCGCCCCGCCGACCGGCGGCTGTTTCCTCAATATTGGCGTTAACGATACGTTTCTGGTGCGATCCGCGCGATCGCAGTCAGTACTGCGCGTCTACCGTCACAACCTGCGGACGCTCGACGAGATCCACTACGAGCTTGAAGTTTTGCAACATCTGAAAGCCGCCGGGGTTGCTGTCGCCGCGCCGATCGCCCGGAAGGATGGCAGAGGCGATCGATTCCTAACCGCGATCGACGCACCGGAAGGCCAGCGCTGGGCGGCGATGTTCGAGTTCGCGCCGGGTCGAGAGCTGGAATACGGCAAGGGCAAGCCGACCGAGCCGGTCTATCGCTACGGACGGATGGCCGCGAGCCTCCATGCCGCGACGGTAGATTTTGCCAGCGATCGCCAACGTGCCAGCCTTGACCTCGAAACGCTCCTCGCGCAGCCGCTGCGATCGATCCAAACAAAGCTCTGCGATCGGCTAGGTCGTTCGTCCGAATGGCCGTATTTTTCCGGACTCGCGCGAAAACTGCGCGACGCGATCGCGGCGCTACCCGATCTCGATTGGGGCTTCTGCCACGGCGACCTCCACGGCGGCAACGCCCATATCGACGGCGAAATCGTGACACCGTTCGATTTTGACTGTTGCGGTTTGGGCTGGCGGGCGTACGATCTGGCGGTCTTCAAACGGGACTTGCGGGCGAGTGGGCATCCGCTGGAAATTTGGGAGGCGTTTTTGCGTGGGTACGGTGAGGTACGCGCGTTGGGTGAGCGCGATCGACGGGCGATCGAGCTATTCGTGCCGGTGCGCCACCTCTGGATGTTGGGGCTGCACGTCGATAACGGCGACGATTGGGGCTTCGGTTGGCTAGGCGAGGAGTATCTCGATCGCGAGCGCAAGTTTTTACAGGATTGGGAAGCAGAGTTTGGGGGAATGCTATGACGGTCTTGGCGCTGATTCTAGCGGCGGTGGCGATCGCGGCGCTGCTGACGGGCTCGACCGGGAAAAACGCCGAGCGCAAGAAACATCGCCGGGGCGAGCGATCGAACGCTGGAAAACTCGGCTACTGGATTCTTGCCGCGATCGTTGGGGCGAGCGCGATCGCGGCGTTTCTGCTGCTTCGTTAGGTCGTCGCCACCGGCTCCGATCGCCGCTGCATTTCCAAATAAATCAGCAGCGCATTTACGTCCGCCGGGTTCACCCCACCAATCCGCGACGCCTGCCCGATCGTTACTGGCTTCACCTTCATTAGCTTCTCGCGCGACTCTTTCGACAGCGTCTCGATCGCGTCGTAGTTAAGATCCACCGGCAGCTTGCGATTCGCCTCCTTAACGATCGCCGCAATTTGATTCTCCTGCCGCTGGAGATAGCCCGAATACTTGATATCGATTTCCGCGCCCTCCTGCTCCGCGCGCGCCAGCGACCCGTCGCCCAGGCCGTAGCCCGCCAGATCGGTGTAGTGGAACTTCGGACGGCGCAACAGCTCCGCCAGTGTGGCCGAGCCTTTGATGCGCTGGTTGGTGTCGGCGACGATCTGCTGACCCAGCGGATCGCGCTCCTTGACGCGCTCGGTTTCCAGGCGCTTTTTCTCCGCCGCGATCTTCGCCTGCTTCGCCTCGAACAGCGCCCAGCGGCGATCGTCGATCGTGCCCAGTTCGCGACCAAGCGGCGTCAAGCGGCGATCGGCATTGTCCGATCGCAGCACCAGGCGATACTCCGATCGCGAGGTCAGCATCCGATACGGCTCGCGCAGCTCCTTCGTGCACAGGTCGTCGATCAGCGTGCCGACGTAGCTCTCCTCGCGGGGGAACACCACCATCTCTTGCCCGCGCGCAAACCGCGCTGCATTCACACCCGCCACAAACCCCTGCGCCGCCGCCTCCTCATAGCCCGTCGTGCCGTTGATTTGTCCCGCGCAGAACAGCCCCTCCACCTTCTTCGTCATCAGCGTCGGGAAGCACTGCGTCGCGGGCAGATAGTCGTACTCGACCGCGTAGGCGGGGCGCAGCATCACGCACTCCTCCAGGCCGGGGAGCGATCGCAGCATTTGCCGCTGAAGCGCTTCCGGTAGCCCCGTCGAAAAGCCCTGGATATACAGCTCGGGAATGTCGCGGCCTTCCGGCTCGATAAAAATCTGGTGGCTCTCTTTGTCGGCAAAGCGAACGATTTTGTCCTCGATGCTCGGGCAGTAGCGCGGCCCCTTCGCGTCCACCCAGCCGCCGTAGACGGGCGACAGGTGCAGGTTGTCGCGGATCAGCTTGTGGGTTGTGGCGGTGGTGCGCGTTAGGTAGCAGTTCATCTGCTCGCGCTCGATCCAGGCTTCCGGGTCGAAGCTAAACCAGCGCACGTCGTCGTCCGGCGGCTGGATCTCCATTTTCGAGTAGTCCACCGATCGCTTATCGACCCGCGCGGGCGTCCCAGTCTTGAGGCGATCGGTCTCGAAGCCCATTTTCTGGAGCGTCTCCGTCAGGCCGATCGCCGCAAATTCACCCGCGCGACCCGCCTGCATCGATTTATTACCCACCCAAATGACGCCACCGAGGAACGTGCCGGTGGTCAAGATCGCGGATTTGCAGCCGAACGCCACGCCGAAGTAGGTCTCGACGCCAATCACCTCGTCGTTTTTGCCCATCACCAAATCCGTCACCATGCCCTCGCGCACGGAGAGGTTTGGCTCGTTCTCGACGACGCGCTTCATGTCGGCGGCATATTCGCGCTTGTCGGTTTGCGCCCGCAGCGCCCAGACCGCAGGCCCGCGCGAGGAGTTCAGCACGCGCTTTTGCAAGTAAGTGCGATCGGCCATCTTGCCGATTTCGCCGCCGAGAGCATCGACCTCATGAACGAGCTGCGATTTTGCCGGTGCGCCGACGGCGGGGTTGCAGGGTTGCCAGCCGATTTTGTCCAGATTCAGCGTCAGCAGCAGCGTTTGGCAACCGAGGCGCGCGGCGGCGAGGGCGGCGTCGCATCCGGCGTGTCCCGCACCGACGACGATGACTTCAAATTCTTCTTGAAATGAGGGCTCTTGAAATGGGGCCTCTTGAAATGGAGCCTCTTGAGATTCGACTGCGTTTGGGCTGGTGGTGGCTTCGGTCATCGTGGCGCGATCGGTCGGCGTGAGGTTTCGATATCGGGCGACTTATTGTAACGCTGGGGCTTTTGGGTTGGGAACGGCTACTCAGGGCGTTTAGTCAGGGCGATCGAGCGTGATGCCAAACAGAATCCCCAGAACTTTCGGCAGGTCGTTGGGGACGCCGTAGGTGTTGATGTCTTTTTGGATGCGCTTTTCGGCGCGATCGAGCAGGCCGAATTTCCAGGTGTCGCCGGTGGTGACTGCGCCGTAGAGGCGATCGCTGGGTGAGTCGATCCAGCGATCGAGGGCGATGAGTTCGACGGCGAGCTGCGTGAAACCTTTGCCGAGGTCGGCGTTTTTCGCTTCGATAACGACGAGGTTTCTGGGCGCGGGAATGAAGTAGTCGAGGTTGCCTTTTGGTTATCGACCTGGATGGCGTATTCGATTTTGAGCGGCGACTGGATGTGTTTGCAAACGGCGCGCAAGACGGGAAAGATTAGGGCTTCGCGGCGGGCGATTTCGGAGCTGGGATCGACGAGGGCGATATTCTCCTCGAGTTCGCGGGCGAGTGGGGCGGGGTCGATGGGGATTTTTTCTATGAGGTGAAGTGTCGCGGTTTGGAGAGTAATACCGAATTCGGAGAGGATATCGGCGGTATCGAAAGGGATGTTGCCGTATTGGCTAAAGCTGTAGCTTGTGGCTGGATTGAGAATTGGGGGGTTCACGACTGCTCCGCTCCCGTGCGTTCTGGCTTTTCAATAAATCGCTCGTCTTGTCTATACTTTGCGAGAATCTGCCGCATATACGGTGTCACTCTCCAGCAATCTTCTTCAGATTCGTTCTCTATACACGACCAGTAGTAGACCGAGTAAATGTGTCGCGTGATGCGTCGCTCGAGAGCCGACAAAATTCGACGCCAGCGAGCGTCTAAATCTAGATCGGTTTTCAGCTCCTCGAAAGACTCAATAATTGTCTCCATAAGCGTAAAGCATTCGTCATCGTTAAGTTCCCCGCTCTCGTATGCCTCGAGAAACTCCTCAACGCGATCGGGGTCTGCTACTTCATACTCCCAATCCTGCATGTTCGGCTCGTTTGGCAGGCCGAATCGCTGTGCCAGCGAGTCGATCGCTTCTCTTGTGGGAAATCTCCACAGGTGCTTTGGGATATCCATGCTTTTACGCGGTTGAAATCAAGCTCGAGAAGCACTACTTGAAAGATGGCAATTTCTGGGTGAAAGACCCATTACACTCGCTGTCTACCGACAGCGAGCAAACATGAAACAGGGTCGTGGCTCGCCTGAAATATTGGGATGGAGCGTGTATCGATCGAGTCTCCCTTCCTTTGAAAATCCACACTTTTCCAGCGTGCGAATCGAGGGTAGATTATCGACATCGCAGGTCGCCTGAACGCGAAATAGTGACTCCCGCTCGAGGGCGATCGCGACGAAGGCGGACAACGCTTCTGGCATTAATCCTCGACCCCAGAAGTCGCGAGCCAGGACGTAACCTACATCGATGATATGTCCTTCAAGACGAGCGTCGAGCATGCCGATCGTCTGTCTGCTGCGATCGCGGCGATCGAGGACGTAAGCAAAGCGCCGCTGGCTTTCCCAGTCCGCGATCGCCTCGCCAATAAACTGCTCGGCTTCCGCTACCCGAACCAAGGGACGCCACACCATATATTTCGACACCGCCGGATCTTGTCCGTAGGTCGCGAAGATCGCGCCTGCATCGGCTGGAACGGGCTTGCGAAGCTGGAGTCGGGTTGTTTGAATCGTTTGAGGGAGCATGGCCGATCGCCATCCGGCGCGCTGTTGATTTCAATTCTCAGCCTAAAGATATTCGCCGCGAAATGGATCGAAGAGTTGCAGGTTGCAGGCTTGGAAGTCTTTTGTGTTGCGGGTGGCGACGGTGAGGTTGTACTGAGCGGCGGTGGCGGCGATAAGCATGTCGGGCTGGCTGCGGGTGATGCCCTGTTTGCGAAATTGCGATCGCATCAGGGCGCTGCGGGTTGCGATTTCGGATGTGACAGGCAGCAGTTCGCAGCGGCGCGTGAGGAGGCTTTGGAGCCACGCCATTTTGGTGGGCGATTTCCGATGGTCGAGGCCGTAGGTGAGTTCTTCGAGGGTGATGGTGCTGACAGCCAGTTGGTCTTGGGCGGTCAGCCAATCTGTTACGGCCTGATTCGGATTGCGTTTGAAGGCTTCGCTCAGGATGTTGGTGTCAACGATGAACGGCATTATTCTTCGTCGAGTAGTGGGTTGGGGCGGCTGATGCGGACGGTTTCTTCAAACTCGAAGGGTTCTTTTTCGTTGATTTCGGCGAGTTCTTGGAGCATTTCGCCGATCGTGGGGACGGATTCGTCTTTTGCTAGTGGTTGTTGGTGTTGGGCGAGGAGGAATTCGGTGAATTTGAGGACAGATTTTTGGTCTTCGGGGGGGAGTTGGGTGATGAGTTCAGCGGTTTGTTGAGCGGTGGTGAGGGTGGTTTGGGTCATGGGGTTTCGGGGTTGATGAGGGTTTGGAAGCGGGGATCGTGGCGGATGGGGTCGAAGTCGGTGTCAGTTTTGGCAAGCTCGTAGCGCCGCTCTGGATGACAATCGATCGCACGTCGCAAGTTTTCTAGTGCGAGTTCGGTGTTTCCTTGCAGGCTATACGCGCAAGCTCTGTTGTACCAAGCTTCGTGGTCGTCGGGTTTGAATTCGAGCGCCTTGTCGTAGCTGGCGATCGCTTCCTCACTGCGTCCCAAACTGCGGAGCGCGACGCCTCGGTTGTACCAAGCTTCGTGTTTGTCGGGTTTGAATTCGAGC
>ERZ1740068.410-NODE-410-length-21973-cov-5.394288_pt1 | contig 21973 bp, 10 predicted proteins | sample MGYA00581735_ERZ1740068 | MGnify/ENA primary metagenome ERZ1740068 (study PRJEB43018, sample SAMN04849740) | marine metagenome | isolation source: floating plastic debris | place: Pacific Ocean | collected 2008-08-30 | study: EMG produced TPA metagenomics assembly...
GCTTGCTAAGCACCACCCGGCAAAAAATCCCACTCTGCGGCAAGCTTGTCAACGTCACCCTCGTATTGTGGGAAATCACTGTCGAAGGCTAAGGTATATTGCGACAAATCCAAAAGTCCCCCCTGAATCTTCTTAGAAGTCGGGCTACTAAAGGAGGCACTGGCTTTCAGCAAATCCTCTATCTTGTCTTTTCCGATTCCTGGTATCGCATCAATTTGAGCCAGAGATTCAAACTGTTGATTTTTTAGTTTGCTGCGGTACTCGAGAATTCGACGGGCAACGGTTTCGCCGATGCCATAGTTTTCTGCTGGATGCTCAACGTCTTCAATGCCAGTCAGGTCACTCAGCGTGGCACGGTTCAAAAAGTCAAAAAGGGCTGGGGTATAATGGTCTTTCATCTTCAAGTGATTGAAAAAAGGAACGGTTTTACCCTTCGTTCTTTTTGTCGATGAAAACCTAACCATCCCCTTTTAAAGATTGGCTTTGATTGAGGATAAGAGGTGTGACGAACCGTCGAATGCGGATGCTCCCTAAACGGAAACCAACCTTCCGTTGGTAAGTCCGCAGTTTCTCTAAAAAATATATCTTTGAAAAAGAGGCTTACCGTAACTATTGAATTAACCCCAATTGTTTTAAGCAGTTCGTATGTTCCCCCAAGTATTTTCACTATCAATGGTAGTGCTCCATGCTACGCCTTGTTTTTTGTCCGCTAAGTTTCTTAGTCATCGCAAAGCGCCATTGGCTCACCTGAAATCATTGTCCAATGGATTTCTGAGACCGCCTGCGATCTTCAATTTTCGAGGCTCTTAGCTGCAGTACTTTGCCCCGGTACAGGTTTTGTCCTCCTTGTAGTATATCATTTCACAGTAACTAACCACTCCCGTAAGTCGTGCTTGCAACCCACTTGCTTTGATGCCGGCTTTCCCACACCGAAATTTGATGATGTCAATGTCTTTTTCAAAAATCGATTCATACCTTGGATTTGCTCATTTTATTCGCATTAGCCATTTCTTCCAGCGAGTTGGAATCCTCTGTCTATTATTTTCCTCATATGTGTTCAGCATTGGTGCTCAAGTTCCCACTGATACTCTAAACCAAAACGCTGAGCCAACTTTTCATTTCATTGATGGCCTTAAAGACCTAAAAGCACAAGCTTTTACTTGTTTACATGCATCAAATGGCATTACTTATTTTGGCTCTAAAGGATTAATTTTCTATCAAAATAAAAAGATAAAATACTCCTCTGATGCTTTCCATTGCTATCGTAAATTATTGAACGTATATGAGATGGCTGAAGATGACTTAGGTAATATTTGGCTTGGCCAGAGCGATAATACCATTGGAATTCTTCACAACGATTCAATTACTGAGTATTCTTACAACGATACGTTAAAAAAATACTTAGGCAGGGCAAACTACTTTCATAACATTTATGTGGAAGACAAATCTCTTTTCACCTCCAACTTAGGAAAAGGAATCAGCCAAGTTGACCCTTGGGGTAACTGGAACGACTCGCTGTTTATTCCTTACCCTAAAAAAGACACTACCGACATTCAATTGCTTTGTTTAAAAAGAGGTGTTATAGCAGGAATGACTCCTCGGCATAAACAAATCAACACCCTGCGAATTCAACTAAAGACCTCCCCAGATGCACCCGTACAATCTTTTTATTTTCCTTTTCAAAGCATTCCGAAATACTCGAGTACTTCCCGGGTATTTGCTACACAAATTGGCAAAAAGATATTCACATGTGTAGACAGCCGGATTTTTCAAATTGAAGGTAAAAAGGCCCAACAAACTTTAGATCTGAAACAACCCATCAATAGCATTACTTCTGATCAATACGGTCGTTTGTGGGTTTGCACTGGAAATGGAGCTTACATTTATGGACCTGCTGATTTCACTAAGCTAACAAACCACTGGTTCAAAGGTGAAGACCTACTTGTGAAGGGAAATTTAGAAGACTACGAGGGTGGCTCTTGGCTTATCAGTTATCTCAAAGGCCTAATATATATTCCAGATCAAAGAATAAAATTAGTCCGTGGATTCAAAGGCAGGTGGAAAAGTGCTATAAGTATGGTGGTTGACAATGAGAACAACTTACTTGTTGCAATCAATAGCCAAACCATTAAAAAAATAACACCTGAAGGCGACACCACTATCCATCACTTTCCTTTCAACCAAACTCGAAGGTTGTCCAGACCAGCACTTTATCTCAATCCAAGTAAAAATCGATTATGGTTCCAAAGATTAGGTGAAAATCTACAGCTTTCACTATCCGATTTAAGTGTAATCAAAAAATATCCAGGATCGGATAAAATAATAGAGTCTAAATCAGGAAGTGTATTCATGATCTCTAAAGGAATAGTTGAGGAATGGCGCTCAGACACTCTATTTAACAGAACCAAAGCTTTTTCATGGTTTAAACCAAATGAAGTTGCTTTTGGCAATGGCGATACTCTCTTCATTGCGACACAAAAGGGCTTACTCTATTCTTTTAAAAATGAGATACACGAATACACTTTACCTGAACCTTACAATAAATTGCCTCTCACATCTCTTTTTCAATTAGACAGCAATTCCATTGGCTTTCAGTTTGATGGACAACAGAATATTGGCTTTTTATCAAAAGGAAAATTTACAGTTTTTACTCACCCAAGAATTAAGACCACATTTGTCAAAACACGCTATATCCGCCCAAATGAATTCTATTGTCCTGGGTATCCTTCCTATTATTTCAGGGTTTCAAAGTCAGATACCGAAATCTTTGAACTTCCTTTTGTGACAGGATTACCAATATCGAAGCAAAATCTGGGAGCTGTCTTTTGGCAAAACAAGCTTTGGGAAGGCTTTCCAGATGGCTTGATAGCATATGACTCCAGCTATGTATTCAACCGTACCATAACACCAATAAAATTCGGTTTGAGCCATGTAAAAGTTAATGACCACCCCTTTCCAGTTCAAGGCTCATACTCTATGCCCTACGATCAAAACAACTTCAGGTTTATCTATTATTCCAATTCTTTTCTCTCCTACAGAAGCCTATCCTACCGCTATAAAATGGAGGGCATCAATGAAGATTGGGTAAGAACCACTCAAAACGAAATTCAGTTCACCTCCCTAAATCCAGGTGAATACAAACTACACATCGCTGCCACCGATATCGAAAACCAATGGAAACGCAATACCCTAATTATTCCAATCACAATTCTTCCCCCTTTTTACGCCACCTGGTGGTTTCGCACCGCCTGGATATTAGCAGCTTTGGGCCTTGTTTATGGAATTTACCGCTTCCAAATCCGACGAATCAAAACGGTTAACTCTCTGCGTGAAAAAGCCGTGAAGCACCAACAGCAAGCACTCACCGCACAAATGAATCCGCATTTCATTTTCAACAGCATGAATTCGGTGCAACAGTTTTGGTTGGAAAACAAGCAGGAGCTGGCCATGAGTTTCATGGGCAATTTCGGCAAGCTGATCCGTCGGGTAATGGAGCATTCGGCTTACGAGTACATCTCGCTACAAGAGGAAATCGACACCTTGACCATTTACCTCAACCTGGAGCAAGGCCGCCTCGAAGGGCACTTTGACTACGTCATTGATGTAGACCCATCAGTAGACCCACAGGAAGCCGAAATACCGCCCCTGCTCATTCAACCCTATGTAGAGAATGCCATTTGGCACGGCATCCGCCCCTTGGAAAGTGGAGGTTTGATTTCCATCCAATTCTCTAAAAACGCTCGGCAAGGAATACTGTGCGTGATCAAAGACAACGGCGTGGGCCGGTCCAAGAGTTCGAATCCAACTGCAGAACACCAATCGCGCGGCATGCAAAAAACGGCTTCGCGCCTGGAAATTTTATCACAACGTAGCAAGGAGCCCTTCTCCTTGGAAATCATTGACCTGGCAGATCAACATGGTGAGGAAACTGGCACCGAAGTGCGGTTTACCATACCCGAACGATTTTAGATCCTCTAAATCAATCTTCAAAACCATTTATTGAGTTATCTCACGACTTTAACGCCTCTCCATTATTCCCTAAAAACATGTCTAAAAAGTCAATTTCAGCTTCTCCTAAGGGTCCCGACTTTCAGTGGAAATTATGGTTTTTGTTCCTTGCATTTTTAGCCGCACCTATTTTCCTAGTGGCTCAAAGTGAGCTAAAAAAGTGGCAGGACAATTTGGAGCCTTCCCATCGAATACTTGATGAACTACAAAAAAAAGGCTCTTATATATTCACCATTTTTCAAGCCTCTAATGGAGCCACTTGGTTAGGAACCGGCACAGGAAAATACCTTTACCAAAACAAAGAATTTACTCAAATTGAGACCGGCTTGGATAACCCTGACGCGCAAAATATAGTTTTTGAGATCTGCGAAGACGAAGACGGTAAAATTGCATTTGGTGCCAACGATAATACCTTACGAATCTACGACAACGACACCCTCTATCCATACAAATACAACCAATTACTCCAAGACAGCATACCGTCAGGTAGGTACTTTCACAACATTCAACTGGAAAATAAATCATTCTATTTTTCCAATAAAGCAAATGGAGTAATTCAAATAGATTCAAGCGGTCGTTGGAATGATTCGCTTTTTGCAAGCGACCAACCTGACCAAACGGTTGATGTACAAATATTACAACTTGAAAAAAGCATTGTTGCAGGAATAAAATCTTATCCAAAAGACCCCCAAAAGCTAAGAATTCAGGTCCGAGGTTCATCTCAAGACCGCATAGACACCTACGTTTTACCATTTAAGAACAACCCTAAACATAGCCGTCGAATAAGAGTACATACCGCCCGAACCAACGGCTTATTGTTCATTGGGATTGAAAACAAAGTTTATTCGATTAATAATGGAAACGTCAGATTATTATTTGAAACCGACAATTATATAAACAGTTTAGCCTGTGATCAATTCAATCAATTGTGGGTTTGCACCAATGAAGGAGCACTGATATATGGAAAAAACAAAGATTATACCCAACTAAAATACCATTGGTTCAAAGAACACGACCTAATTGTCAAAGGACAATTGGAGGACAATGAAGGAATGGCCTGGGCCTATTCTTATGGTAAAGGCCCTCTAATTATACCTCATCAACAAATAAAACAGGTGCCTGGATTCAAAAGAAATGAGAATACCATCTTAAGCTTTGCCAAGGACGAAGAAAACCACCTTTGGGTTCTATTATCTTCAGAAGATGTTATGAGGGTTAGTCCGAAAGGCGATACTACATATTATCATTATCCCCTAAATATAAAAACCAGGCATAGATTACCTTATTTATTTTTCCATCAGACGAGCAAATCATTATGGTTGATGCGAAGCGGAAGTACCCTGCGAATCGATGGTGAATACCGACATAAACCTAAGGTTTATCCGATGGCAAAATCAGTTTCTTTTTCATCATCTGGTCATCTCTTGTTGATATATACCAACTATATAACCGAAATCCGTAATGATACAATATATAAAACCACCAGAGAAAAAGACCGTTTGCTTATAACAGGTATTGAAGCCGGATCCAACGATACCATGTATTTAAGTACTGCAAATGGACTGAGATACTATATCAATGGCAACATCTATTCCTACCAGAATCAAGACTCATTACTCCAAAAAAATATTCTCGAAATGGTACAGCGTTCAGATAGCACGTTAGTTCTCCTTTTTGAGGATCATAGTGGATTGGGGTTTTATAAAAACGGTACAACATCTTCATGGTCCCATCCAATTTTTGAACTCCTTGCTGGGCAGTTTCGCTACATAGAAAATGATTGCTTCCTGCTAATAGGATTCCATAAGTACCTGATCAATATAACTGATGCCGATACACAAATTGTAGTGGTTCCTAACCTAGATGGCCTACCCTTTTCCAACCGCCTCCGAGGCAATACCTACTGGAATGGGATGTTTTGGCAAAGCTCCCCAGATGGACTGATTGCATTCGATTCTATTTATTTACATGAAAGGCCAGAACAAGTGACATCATTTGAGGTGGCTGGTTTAAAAGTCAACGGAAGAAGAAAAGAAATTAAATCCAGTTATTTACTCCCGCATGATCAAAACAACTTGAATGTTATTTTTCACAGTTACTCCTCTATCGCACGATTGCCTCAATTCTATTGGTACCGAATGAAGCAGATCGATGAAAACTGGACAAGATCAAAATACAATCAAGTGCAATACACCACCCTGGCTCCTGGAGAATATACCTTTGAACTGATGACCCAACATTTGGATGCTCAACCTTCCGACTTTATTAAAACCATTTCTATCACCATCCTTCCACCATTTTACGCCACCTGGTGGTTTCGCACCACCTGGATATTAGCAGCTTTGGGCCTTGTTTATGGAATTTACCGCTTCCAAATCCGACGAATCAAAACGGTTAACTCTCTGCGTGAAAAAGCCGTGAAGCACCAACAGCAAGCACTCACCGCACAAATGAATCCGCATTTCATTTTCAACAGCATGAATTCGGTGCAACAGTTTTGGTTGGAAAACAAGCAGGAGCTGGCCATGAGTTTCATGGGCAATTTCGGCAAGCTGATCCGTCGGGTAATGGAGCATTCGGCTTACGAGTACATCTCGCTACAAGAGGAAATCGACACCTTGACCATTTACCTCAACCTGGAGCAAGGCCGCCTCGAAGGGCACTTTGACTACGTCATTGATGTAGACCCATCAGTAGACCCACAGGAAGCCGAAATACCGCCCCTGCTCATTCAACCCTATGTAGAGAATGCCATTTGGCACGGCATCCGCCCCTTGGAAAGTGGAGGTTTGATTTCCATCCAATTCTCTAAAAACGCTCGGCAAGGAATACTGTGCGTGATCAAAGACAACGGCGTGGGCCGGTCCAAGAGTTCGAATCCAACTGCAGAACACCAATCGCGCGGCATGCAAAAAACGGCTTCGCGCCTGGAAATTTTATCGCAACGAAGTAAGGAACCCTTCTCTCTGGAAATTATTGACCTGGTAGATCAACCTGGTGCTGAATCGGGAACTGAAGTACGGTTCAGTATTCCAGAGCGGTATTGATTTAGATTCGAGATGGCAACAACACTATCAGAATCAGTCTAAATAAAAAAGGGCAGGCAACAAAACATCTCTTCCAAGTTGTCTTATCCAAAAGTGACGAATGAAAACCTGTGATCGATGCCCCTAACAGCTTCCCTTTTTATTAGCTCTATTTCATTTTCCCGATGTTCTTCCCTGATTAAAAAAGGTCCTTTATTCTCATCCAGGAAGCATCCATTGATTTTCTCGAAATGCCTATTCTTTTTTATTCTCATAACGCTTTCTGATCTATTGGTTGCCCAAAGCAATACCAGTAACTGGGAAAAACAGGTGGAACCCTCCTATAAATTGTTAGATAAAAACACCGTATTTAAAGGCCTGGCTATCTATTCTATTTTTCATGCCTCCAACGGGGCGACCTACTTGGGATCAAATGCTGGCGTTTACAGATACAATAACAAGGAGTTTGCGAATCTTCATTTGAACTTTAATAAAAAAAAGACTACCCTCTATTTTGAGATTTGTGAAGACGACTCCGGAAGGCTTTTATTTGGCTCAATAAAGAACACCATCACTGTTTTTGACCATGACACTTTATATCCTTACAAGTACAATTCCACATTGAAAGCGCACCTTCCTAAAGGAAGGTATTTTCATAACATCCAAAAAGAAGGGGGTTCCTTGTATTTTTCAAATATAAAAGATGGTGTTGTTCAAATCGATAGCAATGGCAATTGGAATGATTCACTTTTTCCAATTCATAGCTCTCAAGACACTTTTTGCGCTAATATTTTAGGCCTAAAAAGAGGTATGGTCGCAGGCCTCACATCAACTCCACACGCACCAAGTTGGCTTAAAATTCAGTTGCGTAGCGCTGCCATAGCACCAATTCAAACTTATACTATCCCGTTCAATTTTGATCCAAAATTTATCCAACAAAAAAGAGTTTACGCCATCCGATTCAATGGCAATGTGCTCATCGGCCTTGGTAACAAAGTATATCAAATAAAAGGAAAACGAATGCGTAAAATCATAGAATTGGATCATCTTATAAATGGTTTAACCTATGATCACATGGGGCAGCTTTGGGTATGCACTAAATCGGGAGTCTTCATTTACGCAGCAGATGCATATTCTCAACCAATGCACCATTGGTTCTCAAACCACGATTTGATTGTGAAAGGACAACTGGAAGACCAGGAAGGTGTTGCATGGGTCATTTCTTATGACAAAGGCCCCATGTTTATACCCAACCAACAAATAAAAAGGATACCAATACCCAAAGGACAAAAAAACAACATCTTAAACATTGCGAAAGATAACAATGGCTTCCTTTATTTATTGGCCTCACCAGAAGATCTCATTCGCATCAGTCCAAAAGGCGATAGTACCTTCTACCACTACCCTACTGATGTTACCCAAAGACAAGGAAGAAACAAATTGTTTTTTCATGCACCTTCTCAAACCTTATGGCTACTTCGCACCAATAACACACTTCGAATTGACGGTGAGCACCTGACCCAACCTTTGGAATACCCTGCTTGTGAAGAACTCACCTGTACCTCTTCCGGGCATTTGATCTTTTTGTACAAGTACTTCATTCAAGAATTTAGAAATGATACGCTATACAAGAGTTTTAAACGAAAAGATGCGTTGCGGTATTCCGGTATAGAAAGTGGTGCTAATGATACCGTCTGGCTCGGTAGTGAGCGAGGTTTATTTTATTACTTGGATGGAGAAACCCATCCTTACAAAACCGAAAACCCATTGTTGAAAGGAGACATCGTAGATATGGTATCCTTGACAGATGGTACTCTATGCCTGACAATTGACTCTGTAGAAGGAATTGCTTTCTTCTCAGAAGGGCATTTATCGGTTTGGAAGGCACCATTTTCTAAATATACTACCGAACAAATATTTTATCTTGAAAATAATATTTTAATAATTTACGGAAAACATAAGTATTTGCTCTCTGTGTCTCCAACCGACACCCTGTCTTATACTATTCCGAGAATCGATGGTCGTCCGCAAACCAGCAATTGGTTGGGAGATTGCTACTGGAACAATCAATATTGGGAATGCGGTTATGAGGGAACCATAACAATGGACTCATCCTACGTTTTTAACCGACCGAAAAGCATTTCAAACTTTGGAGTTTCAAGGATATTGGTCAACGGCAAACGCAAACCACTTCAGTCCTCCTACACCTTGCCGTACGATGAAAACAATTTTAGGTTCATTTTTTCCTTTTATTCCACCTTGGCCTACAAACCAAGCAACTATTGGTGCCGAATTAAAGAGATAGATCCCAATTGGCTTCAAACGGATGCCAAAGAAGTGCAGTTTACCTCCCTTGACCCTGGAAGCTACACATTTGAGTTAAAGGCAGAACACATTGACGCGGAACCTGAGGACTACATCTATAGCATTCCCATCACCATTCTTCCCCCATTTTACGAAACCTGGTGGTTTCGCACCGGTGGAGCACTATTTATTTTAGGCCTCCTTTATCTAATCTACCGCTTCCAAATCAGGCGGATCAAAGCGGTCAATGCATTGAAAAGCATGGTGACCAAGCACCAGCAGCAAGCCTTGAGTGCACAAATGAACCCGCACTTCATCTTCAACAGCATGAACTCGGTGCAGCAGTTTATCCTGGACAACAAAAAGGAAGAAGCCTTTGCCTTTTTGGCCAACTTCGGGAAATTGATCCGGCGGGTAATGGAACAATCCTCCTATGAATTCATTCCCTTGGAAGAAGAATTGGACACCTTGGGCATTTACCTGCGCATTGAGCAATCCCGGCTCCAACAACAGTTCGACTATCGAATTGAAGTAGATGCATCGATTGATCCGCAGGAGGTAGAAATCCCACCTCTTTTGATACAGCCTTATGTAGAAAATGCCATTTGGCACGGCATCCGAACCGTGCCCCAAGGTGGCAAGATTGAGGTGTCGGTGACTCCTTTTCAGGAAAATGGTATTCTATGCTCGATCAAAGACAACGGTGTGGGCCGTGCCAAAACAGCGGCTGCCCAGCCGGGCCATCAATCCATGGGCATGAGTAAAACGGCCTCGCGCCTGGAGATCCTGGCGCAATCCAACAAAGAGGAATACCACTTTGAAATCATTGACCGAACACCGGCAACGGATGGCAGCAGTGGCACCGAAGTGCGCTTTGTGATTCCTGGCCGGTATTGACCTGTAAGCAGCTAATAGTGCTCTAAAGGACGCCATAAATGGTTTACCACCACAAGGAACTTCGAGAATTTGAGTTCAACCGCTGTTTTATTAAAATTTTAGAACCTCTACCTTTGCACAACGCAAACTAACCAGTCCCCAAGCTTTGGGGTAGCCCCAGAAAATATGAAAGTCATCATCATTGAAGATGAGCTCAGCGCCCAAAAACGACTGGCTCAACTCTTAGAAACGCATTTTCCGAACCTTGAAGTGGCGGGAATAGCCGATTGCGTGGCCGATGCCGTGCAACTCATCACCGACCATGCACCCGACCTGGTGTTCATGGATGTGGAACTGAAAGACGGTTCTGGTTTTCAGGTGATGGAACAGATTCCTGCCCCCACTTTTTCATTGATCATCACCACGGCCCATACGCATTATGCGACCAAAGCTTTTCGCTATGCGGCCCTCGACTTTTTGGTGAAACCCATCTTGCTCGACGAGTTTTTAGAAGCCGTGCAACGGGCCAAAACCACCCCACCCCGGTTTTTGAAAGAACGCTTGGACACTTTAAAAAACCATGTTCAGGGTAACAAAACCAAGATTGCGGTGCCCGACACCAATGGTTTGGTATTCCTAAGCATTGCTGACATCATTCGAATTGAGTCGGACAAGAGCTACACTACCCTGCATTTAACCGATGGCCGTCAAATTGTGAATTGCCATCCGCTCATCGATTTTGAAAAACTCCTGTTGGATTTCTCTTTCTTTCGGGTACACCAATCGCATTTGATCAACCTGAACCAGATCAAGAATTTTCACCGCACCGATGGCGGTTTACTCACCATGGAGGACAAAAAAGAAGTTCCCGTTTCTCGCCGGAGAAAACAGGAGCTTCAAGATAAAATTGCTGGGATTGCTTTGAGGGTTTGAGTTGGATAATCCCTCATTTGGGTCAATCGTGTATGTTAGGTTTAATAATTAGTAGTTAAACCTTCGAACTACAAACGGTGCAATGCCCCAAAACAATTCAAAATTAAATTTGATTCTTTCATTTTTTTCGGTTAAAAAAGGCTAAAAATTCGCGGTCTAGTCTTTTAACACCTACAGTAGGTTTCGATTTCTCCTGCACAACAGTCACATCTTCGATGTGGTAACGTTGCCCGGTTTCGGTAAGTACATACCTCTCGTTTGAGGTGAGTTCGATTGCCTTTTCGAGTGGGCCGAAACCCATCTCGATTAAGCATGAGAGCGATTTTTGGATGAAGTTGGATTTTGGGGTGTCCTTCATTTGATTCGTGCGTATAAGTTTTTGCAAAAGGATATGAATTAATCACGAGTGATTGACATCTCTTGCAAACTTCAATCTGATCTTAGTTTGCAACTACTATCCAGTATCATTAGGTTTATTATTTGATTCGTTTACACAAAGTGTTACAAAAGATTAGGAATCAATGACGAGTGATAGATTATCTACCCTACCCATTCCCAGTGAAAACAGGAATGTCCTGATAAAATTGCTGGGATCGCTTTGCGGGTTTTTCCTCTATTACAGTAACATTACTGCTTTGATAGCGTTGCCCGGCTTCTGTGATAACATATATTCCATCTTCGGTAAATTTGATTGCTTTTTTGAGAGTGCCGAAGCACACCTCAATCAACTAACTGCAAGAAACAATCTAAAATAATGACATAATAAGAATCAACTTACTCATTTTCAATGGAGTAAAACATTTCATAAGTTTCCATACCAAGTTTGATTGAGTATTGATCATCTTTCGAATCTAACTTTCGCTTCCATAAAGCTTTTCTCCTATTCTCTATATCTCTAAAAAAGTTATTTGCATTTGCACCCACAATAGCTAACCAATTAGGTATTCCTAATGCTGTTGTACTTGCTCCCCATAGGTAATTACCAAAGTTATAACTATTCTGGCCTACCAATCCATCTGTCGTCTGTGTAACATAGATTACTTCATCATTAAACCCATCATGTTTAGATCTATCCCCTGGTATATTGGCGTTTGAAACAAAATCTAACGGTGCTGTGTCATCAATACCATTATGGCTATTGTTAAGTAAATACTTTGAACCTTTTACCAAACCTTGATTATCTTCTTCATTTACGCCTGCATTGTTTAGAACATCTAATACCGTAGATTCACTAACAACAATAGCATGGGTAATATTACCGTCCATAATAACATCAGCATCATTTTGAGGGTCTGCGAATGAAAAATAACTAGTTATCGAAGATTCTGGATTATCATCTGAACTTGTAAATGCTCCTCTAACACCATAATCTTCAAGGTGAGTCATACCTAAATAGCTTCCATCACTTTCAGAAAAAAGAAAGGTGGTATCGGCTCCAGTTGGATCTATTAACCAAATTGGATTATTAGCAAAAGAAGCATATGGCGACTCATGATACTTGACAACAGGATCAATATTCCATCTCCTTCCTAAACGACTATCATACTGCCAATACTCAGCTGTATAAGAATTTCCACTCCCTGAAACTTCATCATCTTCCTCCTGTCCTTGAAACCCATATCGATACACCCCACTATTACCATTCCGCCCCGGCATTTGCATCCCAAACGGATAATAATCCGAGTAGCTCAACACATCCGCTGAATAGTAGGCCACCACACCCGAACCAGGGTTGGATTCGTAAGCCAATTTGCGGTCGGCTACTGTTTCCAGCACGTTGCCCAAATGATTGGACAATTCGTATTGCTTTTGACCTAACTCCCGGGTGTAGGTAGCGGGATTGCTCCCGTAGTTGGTGCCACCAAAGGGAAGCAAGGTAGGCACCACCGTAGCCAAATCAAATGCCAGGCCTTGGCCTGAGTTGGTATAGCTGGCATCAAACTCACCGGTGAGGATGCGGTCGTTTTTGGCTTGTCCCAAGCGTTTGGAGCTATAAACGTTCCAGCCCTCCAACTGGTAATGATCTTTGAAGTGGTCGGTGCCACTCGCCTCAAATTTGCGGGAGTAGATGGCCATCGCTTGCCCGCTGGCATCCAAAGCGTAGTAGGTATAAATCCAATCCTCCTGCTGTTTCCGGTTGCCGTTTGTATCGAAAGGCTTCTCGATCTTAACATTGCGTTGCCCCGAAGCGTTGTATTTAAATTCCAAATCCGACGGATAATCGCCTTTGGGAGTTGGTAGGCCGTCTCGAATCACTTCTTTCACCTTGTTGTCTACCGTCCAGGTAATGTTATCGATGTGCTCGGAACGATCCGATTTCAATTGCCCCAGGTTGTCGTAGGTGTAGTTGTCCATCTGCTGTTCGTCGATGTCGTTGGTGTAGTTTCCATCCAGAGTTGGATCAATCACATGATCGAGGCGGTTGGACAACCTTCCCACACTGTTGACCTCGTAGCTGTAATCAAAATCGTCCATGGCCTGCCCGTTGGGGTTGGCGGCAAAACCGTTGCGGATCAAGTCGGTGAGGTTGCCGTTCAGGTCGTAGTGGTATTCGGAGGCGTAGTCGCCGTTGTCGGAAGCAGTGACATCGCTAAAAGCGTTGCTGGTTCGCACTTGCCCGGTGCCCGTAAGGTCTTTGAAGGCGTTGAAATGCCGGATGCGGTTCAACTGATCGTAGCGGTAGGCATTGCCCATCACCTCCTTGGCCGATTCAGATTCGTCGGTCAAGGCCACTACGGCCTGGCCGATGTTGCCGTTATAGAGCCCGGGACTTTTGCTTTGAAAATCCGCATTGGAAATGACCGCCAAATGGCTGTTGTTTCCACCAATGGCCTGGTAGTCTCCTGAATAATAGTTGAGGTTGATGCCCATGGCATCTTGTCCAAAGAACTGGTGCTGTCCACCGTTCACACCATCCTGAGAAGGATCCAGATCGCTGCGCCCGGTGCCGCTGTTGATGGCTTTCAACCAACCGTGCACGTTGTAGGTATAGTCTGTGGCCTGTACCTGCTTGTCGCCCAACTCAGTGCGCGCCATGGGGCCATAAGCGTAGTAGAAGTGTTTGGCTTCACGTTCCCACACTTCGCCATCACGGCTGGTTTCCGTCTCCGTCAGGCGGTTGTTTTCATCGTAGAAATAGCGGTGGAAAAACTGGTCCCACTGGCCTTTTTGATAACTCACCTGATTCACATTGCCCGACAGCAGGTCGTAGTCGTATTCCATGACCTTGAATTGCTGGGCCAGGTTGTCGAGGTCTTTGTTTTCCGTCACCACCACATTGGCATTGCCATGAATGTCGTAGCTGTAATGCGTGGCGTTGTCGTAGTCGTCAGACTGGTTGGTGTAGGTTTCAAAGTAGGCCGAGGCCGCTACCCGGTTGCGCAGGTTTTGCTGACCGTTTGGAAATTGAGCATTGGCTATTGCACTTGCCGGTGCTTCGTAGTAGACTTTCGAAACCTCACTTTTATTGATAGAAGGATCTACTTCTGCCGCATCCACCCAATTGGCGTAGGCAGCATTGGTGATGAGCACATCTGCTGGTGGCAAGGGCACATTGCTGATCTCTCCTGACTGCACCGCACGGCCCAACTCATCATACAACTGATAGGAATAGCTCTGCTGTTGCGCCTGCACCGAATTCTGTGAAATGATCAAGCGGTCCAGTTCATCGTACCAAAAACGGGTGATGCCTCCATCCGGGGTTTGTTGCCGCACCAGTTGTTGCAAGCTGTTGTACTCGTATTTAGTGGCGTATTCGTAATGCGGATGGATAAAATCGGTAGCAGTATATCCGTTTGCACGCGTCACCTGCACATCGTCTACCGTAGCCGCGTTGCCGTTGGGACGGTAGAGTTCAAACTCGTTTTCGTACACCCCTTGCGGTGGAACGGTTTTCACCGTGTTGCCCGCCTGGTCGTAGTAATAGAGCGTGTAGTAGTACTCTTTGAATTCGTAGCGCACCTGAAAGGTCTCGCGCGCATCCAAATCGTTCATGCACGAGGAAACATAAGCTACCTCGTAGTCTACGGCAGCCGCATTCAGCGCATTGTAGTACGCTTGCCAGGCATCCCAATCCAAAAGGGCATTGAACAAATCATCACAGGGCAGTGGATCGTTGCCCGCGGTTGAAATGGTGTCATCGCACACAAAGGCATTGATCAAAGCCGGCGTAGTGGTGGTGATGGCATTGGCAGCATCGCATTCGTTCACCCAGTTTACTACGGTGTTAAAGGTGATGGTGCCTGCCTCCAGGGGCGTCATAATGTCTTCCAGCTCGTCCATCAAATCGTTGCGTTGCTGGGTGGTGAAGGCAGACAGCGGTGCCCCGGTACCAATGCCGTAGAACTGATAAAAAGAAGCCAGAAAATTGCTAATTCGGTCGCACTCGCAGGCATCGGCCGAATACCCGGGAACCGGGTAAACCGCTACCGGGCAGTCGTTGACATCAATGCTGTAGGCATTCCAAACATCGGCAAAGGTGGCCAGTGGTCCTTCCGGCCCATTCACGGTGCCGCCTTGCCCATTGCCGTTAGACGATCCGGTTCCGTTGGCTCCACAACCCAGTTGGCAAATGCCAATGAGGTAGTTGCGGATGTCTTGCTCTTTGCTGGGGTCTATGCACGGGCCCAAATCGGCCAGCCAGGTGTCGGCCATTTGTTCACATTGGCTCTCGCAAACAGAATCGGCTTGAGAGGCGGCCAACAATCCCAGGTCGCCGTTCCAGTTTTCAAAAAGCGGATTGGCAGGATATAGAATACCATAGCCATCGGCCGTTTGGTTGTAGCCGGTAGCATCGGTCAAGCGGGTGCAATTATCATTTTGCACCTGGTAGAGTTCATAATCGCGGAAGAAGCGATACACCGACCGAAAGAATTGGAACTCGCTTTGTTGGTTGGGCCCGGAGCCAATGATGCCCGGATTGATGCCATCCCCGTGCAACTGGTTGAAAAAGTTTTGGGCATCGGGGCTAATGGTGAGCCCGTTGGGATTGGGCTGCGCGTTGCTTTGCGCAATGTCGTCCGGATCTTCGATGACGTACCAAAGGGAGTAGAACGATGTTTGCGCACTCGTCGTTGGCAAAAAGTTCATCAAATGGGCCCGCATGTTGCTGCGCTCATTGTTAAAGCAAATGAAAGTGGGATCGGGACTATCCGTAGAGCCGTCCAACTGAAAAGGCTGATAAGAACCCGGATTTCCCGTGTTGGTGCTTTGGGGGATGTTGATGGGGTTAAACAAAAGTTCGTTGCTGTTCACCGCTCCGTTGAGGTAATAATCGGCCGTAGCCTGGTTGTAGCTGTCCCAAAATGCATGGTAATCCACGTAGGTGGTGATGATCTCGCCTTTGATGCAACCGCCACATTCCGTTTCCCAAAAACAGTACTCGGGATGGTAGTATTTCAAGCCCGGTTTGTTGGGATTCAAGGGTGTGCCTGGGAAATTGTGCAACCAGTTGTCGTCCCAGTTGGTGCGCACATCTTCCCAGTTGTCGATGTTGGAAGCGTTGAACAGCGCATTGAAATCGGCGGCATTGGCATTGGCCGCATCGTTCAAGATGGAGTTGCTCAACCAATCGTTGATGTCGCCGGAAATGTAGATGCCAACGCTGTTGTAGTTGGTGTTCGGAAAACCGGAAGTGAGGAATTGGGCCGGCGTATTGTTAAAATATTGCCCGTTGGGGCTCATGTCGGCCAAAATCCGATCGTATTTGAGCTGACAAGGATCTACCATGACGGTAGGCACACTCGGTGCGCATTCCAACTTACAGGCGTCAATCAGTAATGACACATCGTTCGCCAAGCTGGCGCTTCCGACCGAAAAGAAACCATTGGGTTGTTTCACCGCCACAATGGTTCCGGTTTCATCCAGGTATACAGTGTCGCCGTCATCATCAACAAAGAGGTAGTTTTCTTCGCAGAGGTCTTCGCAAGTCGGAGAGTCTTCGTTGGCCGGCAATGGCTCCGTCAAGCAGGCCGGAGTAGTTTGGTCGGGGTTGTTGAGAAAATAATCCACGTAAGCCGCTTGCGAAGCCACATTGAGCGTCAATACTTTGTTGACGGTGTAGCTGCCAATGGTGAGCCCAGGTGCCGTAAAATCAAGGTCACCGGGCAAAACGCTCACCATATCGAGCGTGGTGTTGATGGAATTGACCGTATTTCCGTTCCACACGAGGGGCACCTGCTGCCCCATTTCGTCTATCACTTCGATGAAGAGGTCGTATTTGCAATCCACACAGCCCACACAATCGTTGCAATGTTGCTGCGGGTCCAGCGAGTAGGAAAATTCGTAGTCAGAAGTTTGCGCCACCAAAAAAGTGTTGCTCAAAAAATAGCTGGTGCCATCGTCGTCGTAGTCGTTGAACACGTCTAGGCTGTCCGTGATGGTATCGTTCGAAGTTGGAATCAAATCGATTTCCAGCAGATTGGATGGTGCATCGCCGGCGAGTGCGGTGGCAATGGTGCGGCCTGCAGCATCGGTGTAGGTGATGTGCACCTGACCGTTGGCATCTACCATCATGCTTATATTGTAGTGTTTGGCCCAGCCTACTTCGTTGCCAAACAAGCGGTCCAGCTCTTTTTGACTGCCCGGTGTTCCGTAGTAGTAGCGGGTTTCGTGGGTAGAGCCCAAGTGGTGTTCCGGGCCTACGCCCCCACTCCTGCGCACCCTTCCGGTACCGTCATTTTTGAGCAACGTGCGTTGATACACCATGCTTCCGTTGTTGCCGTCTTCGGCATTGGGCGTCAGGTTGCCCAGAGGACCCAAAGGAGTAGTGTTGGCCGAAGAGTAGTAGCGGCCCGCGCCTTGTGAGTTGTTGGGGTCCACCCCTTCCGGAGCAAACACGTTGTTGTCCAGGTCAAAATTGAGGTAGGAAAAAGGCTGATTGGCACTGGTGCGGCTCAAGCCAGGATAAAAGCCCAGGCGTTGCGAGGCCAAGGGCGCTCCCATGGCGCTGGCCGCTGGTCGGCCCAGGTAGTCGTAATAGGTTTCTTGCGCCACCACCGTTTCGTCGGCCCGGTTTTGGGCTACTTGTTGCCGCGCGCGGAGGGCTCCATCGGCATAGGTGATGCTTTCACCCCGTTTTCCATTTTCCGAAAACACCATTTGGTAAGCCCAGTTCATCTCCGAATCAAAGCCGTCGAATTCGAACTTTTGGTCCACTGGCGGAAACCCAATAGGATTGCTCTGGCCAATGGCATTGGTATTGGTTAAATTAGGTTCTGCGGTAGACCATTCGGTGTATTTAAGCATCGAAAAGCTGTTGCACCTGCGTCCTACTCCACGCACCCGATACACCAGGATGCCTCGTGGATAGGCCATGTTGAGTTGGTAGTGGGTCTCAGCAATGTTGATCCTTACGGCATCGCGCCAGTCAAAATCAAAACCCGTAGCAAAAGGTGCATCTGCCACGTCTACAAACACCCATTCCAAATCGTAGGATTCTGCCCCTTCCCGGTAGGTCCAGGCAAAACCCAAGGTATTGTTGGTCACGTCATAGCTTTGGTGGGTAAAAGCAAGCGGCTGTCCGCCCATGATGCGGTAGCGCTTGGTACGCACGATTCCTTCCAACAACAAGTCGTTGGGCACGGCATTGATTCCCGCACTGGGGATCACCGAGTTGACGGTAATCTTCGCACCAATGTATCCGGCATAGTCTTTTAGGGCAATGTCGGTGTAGGGCGCAGTGGGATCAAAATCGATGGTGAGGCTTTGGCTGGTCAAGGTTTGGTCTTGGGATGGGAATAGATGAAATAGCTCCACATCGTAATTGACCGTGATGCTCCAACCCGTGCTGTAGTAGGCCATTTGCTTGTCCTCCCAAGTGAGGCGCACTTGCACTTCGGATGCTTCCACACAACTGGAAAAAGGCGCACCGGAGCGCAAATCGTTGAAGTCGGCGGCCTCCACTTCGATGGTGCCTCCCTGGATGTCACTTCCCGACAGGCTGTTCAAGCGCTCATCCACATGGGCCCACGCGGTGGCAGACAGGAAGGAGCAAAGAAGAAAGAATAGAATTTTATTGCTTTTCATGGGGTCATTGCTTTGAAGATTCGGGGCTCTCAGTGAGCTGAAGTAGTGTGGTCTTGGGGTTCACCAATCGGTAGTTGGCGTATTGGGGAGTGAGTTGTGGTTCTCCTTTGCGCACCACCACGTAGGCTTTGGTGGAAAAGGTGTCTTTGGAAATGCGCTGGTTCAATTGGGTATTTTCATAGCGCACTTCCATGCGTTCAAAAGGGTTGCTGGGGTCGGTTCTAAACTGAAAACTCATCCCTTTCAAGGTCCAGTTCTTAGGGTCGATGCTGAGCTCGTAACTGGAATATTCACCCGATTCGGGCACAATACGAAAGCGCTTTTCCGTATTGGAATTCACCAACCACTGTCCCTCCACTTCATCAAGTCCAGGAAGTTTCGCCAGTTGCTCCGCTACATCCATGGGAGGCTGCTGATTCTTTTCCAAGGCTTTGAAAACAATGGTTTTATGCCCGTGGTCGGCCAGCATCATGCATTGGGAGTTGGCCAAGGTGGTTCTTCCACCAAACTCAATCAAGTAGTGTAGGCCTTGCTTTTTTACCCAACCATTGCGCTCTACGGCGGGCTTGGTTGGTTCTTCTGCTTTGTAGAGGTGCAGGTGCACCTCGGTAGCATAGCTCGAAGCCTGCAAGTAGGTGCGGTTGAGTTGTTCCAGGCAATCCACTGCGGTTGCTTTGGAAGGTTGCCCTTCTGCCACTGAAAAGGCAAGGGACATTCCGGCTACCCAAATCAGTAGCATGTTCATAGCTATTTTCATCCTTGCTTGAGGTTTAAGGGTTGGGAACTTGAACGGTGTTGCTGCGACCGGTTTGCAAGGTGATGATCCCGCGCTCGGTTTCCTTTTTCACGTGCACCAGGCTTCCTTCTTCGTCATAACTGTAGAAGGTGGCGTAGTTGTTGGCATCCAACTCCGCCCGCAATTCGAGTATGATCGGATCGTAGACGTAGGTCATCATGCCACCGGTGAACGGCCCAATGCGCAAATCGTCCAGGTAGATTTCGTTGATTCCGTTGTCGGCTTTCACCACCAGTCGAAACTGGCTGGGGTTGGCAATGGTATTGGCCACAAAAAACGAGCCTTCCAGGCGGTTCCATCCTTCAATGGGAGTACCGCTAAAATCGGCACTGGTGAAGGAGGCAAGCGGGGTATTGTCCATCCACACTTCTACGGTCACATCGGTCGAAGCTACTTCTTTGATCCACGCCGAAATCGCATAGCGCTTTTCGTTGCCCACTTCGGGTTTGAAGTTGTCGCTGGCGGCTGCCAAATTGGAAATAAACGTGTGCTGCGTTCCGGTGGGAATGCGCATGCTGTAATCCCCGGTGTGGGCCTCATCTGCCGTTAGCTGCACCGCACCATTAAACTGCAAGTGCCCGTGACCGCTATAGATGGGAGTTCCCCCAACTTGATCGTAGTCTTCAAAGCCATCAAAGGCCATTTCGGTGTACTTCGCGTTGCTGCTCGTGGCCACTTGCAAGGCATTGTCGTAGCCAAACAAAGCACTGGCATAGATGTCTAAAGGATTGGTGCTTTCAATGGCAAACCCAGCCGGATTGTAGCGGGTGATCTCATTGGACCAGGCCCAGCAGGTGTCGGCCGAAGGGTCGTCCCAATCAAAAAAGTTGAACTTGGTGTACTCGCCATCGGTAGAGATGTCGGTGTTGTACCACCAATCAACGCCACTGGAAATGCGGTTGGTTTGGTAACGGTAGTTGCGCCAGTTGCGCCAAATGCCTTTCGCTCCAAAGCGGTATTCGTTGGCATTGCCAGCCGCCAGTTCGCTCTCCAAAGTATTGCCAGTTCCGATTTCCGGATTGCCCGCATCGGCGTAGGCATACTGCCAGCCTTCGTCCTTCATTTCCAAAGCATCGGCATGCAACACACCTTTGGGCAAGCAAGGGCCGAAACAATTGTTAGGTTCTATGAAATAAGCATCATAAAGGGCTCCTGTCGTTTGATCTTCTACTTGTATAAAACCGGTAGATACATCAAAATTCACCAGATTATAATCCCAAGGGGTAGTGCCCACCTCAACTAATGGTTCCCTCAGCACCAGGTAACTATCGCATGTATTCCCAGGTCCACTATAAATCATGAACCGTAGGCAATAAGTAAAACCAGGAGGGGCCTGAACGTTACTCGGTACACTGGTGTTGGACCAGTTCACTTCCAGCCGGTAATATTCATTGTTCTGAACACTACACGATGGCTGACATTGGGATGCATCGCAGCACCAATGTCAGCCATCGTGAGGTTGTTGTAATGATCAAACAAATCCTGTTGGCTTGTACCCTCCAGCGTAAAGTCATTTAAGGTAACAATGGTGCCATTCTTCAGACTTTGCTGGTTGCGGTAGCCGGAGCGCATGACTTCCACCGTAACAGCACTTCCTAAGTTGGTCACCGGCTGGCCCAATTCAGTTTCAGCAGTAAAAGAAAGGTTGTTGCTGGCAATGGTGGTGACGTAAATGTTGGCTCCGCCACCCAGCACTTGCAACTCGTCTCCTTCGGTGAGGTATTGCCGCACATCTACCGCGTTAGAACCTGTGATTACTTCGTATTGCCCACCGCCCAGGTGGTTCAGGCGCAGGTGGGCCCGCAGGTTTTGGTAGGCCCCTTCCAACTTGTCGTAGGCCCAGTGTGCAGGGTATTGGTAGGAATAGACGGGCGCTTCCCACTCGTTGTTGACACGAGAGAGCACCACATTGCCGGTTTCAGCATCATACAGCAGGTTTTCAGTGGTCAACGAAGCGCCATCCGCCGACACCCGGGGTTCGTGTAGGGTGCCGGTTTTGTAGATG
>ERZ1740068.411-NODE-411-length-21917-cov-8.850334_pt1 | contig 21917 bp, 21 predicted proteins | sample MGYA00581735_ERZ1740068 | MGnify/ENA primary metagenome ERZ1740068 (study PRJEB43018, sample SAMN04849740) | marine metagenome | isolation source: floating plastic debris | place: Pacific Ocean | collected 2008-08-30 | study: EMG produced TPA metagenomics assembly...
TGTATTGAAACGACATCTTTCATTCAGGCCCTTCATTTTCTTTTGCTTGCCCAAAAGTAAACGAAGCAAAAGAAAAAGGCACCACGGCCGATAATCCCTTTTGTTTCACACAAGTGATACGTTTGTTTCTATAAAATCAGGGCTTCGCGCCGCCCGTGGACAACCCTCCCGCCTATGTGGATAGTTGAAGCGAAAAAAACGAACTTTTAGAATGTGGCGATTTTGGCGAGAAGAAAAAACATATGAAAACGAGGATATTTACGCAAACTCGAAAAGGACCGGCCTAATACATTTTAGCTTTTTTGGCCAGTTAAATCAGATCAGAAAGAAAAGTGTGTTTGAGCATTGGACTATTCGAACTCTTTATACCGAAACAAGATATGCGAGTTTCTTTTCTTTCCCGATTTTGCGGTCAAAAAGGCGTTAAGAAATGTATTCAGCCTGCGATTTTTGGTTACTTTTCATCGAAGGAAAAGTAACAAGACAAATGAAGCTTGGATAAACCAGCTTAACATTGAAATACAACATATGCCCATTAATAAATTCTTTTTTCTCTGTATCCTAACCCTAGTGCTGATAAGCACACCCTCCCTCATATACCCTCATCCAGAAGACGAATTCATCATCCAAGAAATCGAAGAAGGCCAGATCAACATACAAGAAGAACAAATGACCGCCGAATATGCGGCAGCACTAAAACGCCAAAGAATGAGGCGTTTGAAGGCCATGCCAACAGGCGAAAGATTCATCTTATTCATCAAAGCAGGCATCGAACACATCATCCCCAAAGGCCTCGACCATATCCTCTTCGTATTGGGATTGTTCTTCTCTAGTTTGATCTTAGGAACATTACTCAAACAAGTCACCGCCTTCACGCTCGCCCATACCATCACTTTGGCACTAGCAGCTCTGGACATTGTCACCGCCCCCGGCGACATCATCGAGCCCTTGATCGCTCTATCCATCGTCTGGGTAGCCGTCGAAAACACAATGTTCGAACAAGCCAGCAAATGGCGTCCATTGATCGTTTTTGCTTTTGGACTACTGCACGGCTTAGGCTTTGCCTCCGTCCTAAGTGACTATGGCTTACCCGAAGGAGGATTGGTCGCCTCTCTCCTCGCCTTCAACATCGGCGTAGAACTAGGCCAGATCATGGTATTGATCGCAGCAGCAGCCCTTGTGTGGTTCATCCGCAAAAAGCCCTGGTACCGCCGCTGGGTGCAGGTACCTGCTTCGGTAGTGATTGCGCTGGTGGGGTTGTTTTGGTTTATTGAGAGAGTGGTGGGGTAACGTTTTTTAATCAAATCAATCTAGTCCAATTTAACTGTTTTTCTGAAATGAAAATTCAGGAAAAAATTAAATCAGTCATTTTAACCAATATCCTATTATAGCACCAATTATAGTACTGCCAATTTTTTCAGTTCCGTTATCAAAATTGACTAACAAGTACGTTGCGAGAAAAATTAACATAATAGAAATTATCAATCTTCCTATAGATAGAGTTCTATCTTTTTTCTTATCGCTTTTCCGTACTTTAGGTTTACCCAAATGACTTGGCGAGAAGGCTTCAACAGTTTCTTGTATTGTAGATCCGAATATTTTCATTTTGCCTTATTTCTTTTATTATACACAATAGCGAAGACACCACCAGAAACTGTTAATCCGCCACCAAAAACGGCAAAACAATTTCTAATTTCACGTTGTCTGAGTTTTTCAATATAAATCGAAGATAAATCAAAATAAAATTCGTCAAGGTAGATTGTGTAGCCAGGATTGTTTTCAAGAAGGGTTTCTAATTGTGAAGTTAAACGAAGGTTCTCCAAGCAACCTTCAGGTGAAACTTGCAAAGATGAGTTAAGCATAAGAGCCTTCTCTTTAATTTTATTAAAAAAAGGGCCATAAGTATGCATCAACACATCTAAACTTTTCACCATATCCTTCGCATTAATAAAATCAGTGGTTTTAGCAATCACTGACGAATTTGAAAGGCTGTAACTTTTGCAAGTAATCACATTCTTAACACCGAATTCAGATAAAGTCGTCCCGAACAAAAACCCATCATAATTATCAAATACCAAAATAGGTTCTGAAAACCTCTCCTTACACTGTTCCAAAGCCACCATCAAATCTTCTTTAGTGTTTACCTTAATACCGTATTCAGCCTTATCAAAGAGCTGAGCAACCTCCAGATTATCTGTAGGTTGCTTGACATAAATGATATCTGGAACCACTCGCCGTCTCGGCAATGAAGTTGCCTCTAACACAAAAGTGGTATTCAACCTTGAAATCTTATTAACAAGAAGCTCGTCTATTTTTCCATCTAAGACAATTTTGGATTTACCATTGAAGACTTTCTTTATTTGATCATTGTTTATAGGCAAACCATTGCGACTCAGCTTACCCTCTTCATATGATAGACTTATTGCATTATGTAAATCTTTTGATTCCTCTGCATTTAATACCGTCGAATTACTAACTTGATTTCTTAAATACCTTAGGTCTAAATCAGTCCGACTGGAATATTTTGCTCTTTTTTCTAACATTTCCAAATATTCCTTTTTTCGGAATTGATTTTTTATATGCCTCAAATCAAAGTCCATTTCCGCAAAAAAACCATTAGCCGAACTTATTGGATTATCCGGTGTGATATCAACCTTTTGTAGCAACTCATCACTAAAAGATAGACCACTACTTTTTGGGAAATATTTATTTAGCTTTTCTATTTGAAGTTTTCGAACTTTGTCAATTTTATTAATATCGTCTAAATGATCGGCATGTTTAGTTAGCTTTATGATTTTAGCAGAATCATCGCAAGAAATACTTAGGGAAATAAGAAAAAATAGGTAGACGAATTTTAATAGACTATTCTTCACTATAATTAAATTAAACTTCACACTTACTACTTTGTAAATTAAGAAATTATACTTAATAATATGTAATTATTTAACATGATATAAACTCTTCATATATAACCACAATTTCCTTCACAAAAACATCATCGTTTCGTTGAATTAAGTGAAATGAGAATAGTATACATCACCTATTTGACTTTAGGTCGTATCATCAAAAGAATGACAATGCGACCATTGTACCTTTATATCTAGATGTGCTGGCCTACTGCATCATCAACACCATCCAATAACAGCTTACAGAACAGTACGATCAATCATAACTGAACAGAGGTCGTTATGAAAGCTAATACGCAAACAATAATTCACCATATCAGGCACCAAGGTCGAAGACAAAGTCATCTCTATCCAAAGATGCTATGAGCCAAACATAAGAATCCAAGAACTTAACCAAACTTGAGAATTTGAAGACACTTGTTCACCAAAAAATATCAATGGTCCATAGATTGGAATCTCAAAAATGAAAACCACTAATAATCAATATTTTATACCTCATTAGCTGCGACGTCAGTTGAAGTTCGATTTACTCAGAAAAGCTGTCCTCTGTGAATACGTAAGAGCACTAAACAAAAAGTATCCATTTCAAACAAAAAAGCAAGAGTTATCACTATCAGTTGGCCTAAAACATTTAATTACATATCTCTATTTTTAAGTAATAGGTATTATAGATTTGATATTTAGAAGTACTTTCATCTTAGATTAAATAGGATTAGTAATAATGGACAGAAACCAACTTATTGAGCTACTAATGTCACCAGCGAATAGAGTAAAGTGGAATGAGCTTAAAAAGACTGGAAAACTAGGTTATGCTATAAATTTTCAGGGAATGAATTTTGAGTCGGCCAACTTATTTGGTGCCGACTTAAGAGCATGCAAGTTAAGTAAAACTAATTTTCGAAAAGCAAACCTTCAAGGAGCTGAACTTCAAGGAGCAGATTTTGAAGGAGCGAATATGAAAGAAGCACAAATACAAGGTGCAAATTTGTTAGGCGCTAGTTTCATTAATAGCGATTTATCTGGAATTCGTATGAATGATTACACTATTACCAATTTGTGGAAAATCGAGAATGTAAAATGTAGCCATATATACTTAAATGAAAAAAGGAGACCCGCCAAAGGTTCCTTCAAAGAAAAAGAATTTGAAAATATTTTTAAATGGATACCGACGCTTGAAGTATTGTTTGATAAATCTTCTTTCTCTGCAATTGATTTGTCAAGAATAGCATTAGTTGAAGTAGTTATTACAAGTCAAATGCCGGAGATTGATTTTGAATTAAGAAGCATTAGCAATACCTCTTCTAGGCTACGAGCAATTGTGGCTGTAAGGGAAGGAACATTAGCAGATAAAGAGGTTCTTGAATTAGTTCTGCACACCTTTAATCAAATCGACAATGAAGCAGTGTTTAGATATTTAGATCTCATTGATGAAAAAGAAAAACAGATCAAAAATAAAGATCGATTGTTAGAGCATAAAGACGAAAGAATTGAGCAACTTACAAATGAGCTAATTGAACAAATTAAATCAAAAAAGAACCCCAATAATTTTAATATTGATTCGCAGACAATTGACACAATTAACATTAATACAGGAGAAGGATTAATCAAGAATAAAAGAACTAATCTGTCTAGGGATGAAGTTCTTAGGCTAAAAAAGTTTGTTAAGCCTTTATGGGATGAAGTTAGCCAGCATGATAAAGATATGATTTTTGACATCCTTACAAAGGAAATAAATATTTCGGCTAAAGCTGGAATGATTAAAATGACGTTAGCTAAATATCCTTTTAATGCTATTGATGTTTTACAAGATAATGGTGTAGTTCAGCTTTTCAATTTCTTTAAAAAGCAAGATTTTAAATGAACTATAATTGACCCAAGAGTCTAGTAATTAAGTATTCTTCAAGCATTAGTTAAATTACGAAAAATATGAAATCAAAAAAAAGAAATACAATATTCAATATTTCGGCAGATAATGTTGGGTCAATCAATAATAATACTGGAGACGGTGTTATCAATCAATATGGTTCGAACATTGAAAACAAAGAGTTATTATCTGTACTTAAGGATTTAGAACCGTTCTTGGCCAAATTCAAAGAAAAAGATAAGAATGAGATTGTCAATGTATTAAGTGAAGACTCAGAAGTTGAAACTAAAGAAATTAAGATTAAAGCTATTTTTACAGAACATGGTATACCCTTATTGCATGGAGTAACTGCTGGTACAATAGTTGAGCTAATGAAGTTATGGTTGCTGATGTAATTATTGATTGAGCCGATAATCAAATTTTTCTCAATTACTCATAGGTTAGGTCAACTTGCTTATCTTAACTTCCTTAGAAAGCTATTCTTTCACTAAACCCTTAAATAACCCCTATCTTTAACCAACCATGAATCAACTACCAAAACATCTCACCCCACCGAAGCAAGAAGAGTTGGCACTACTCACAGAGTTGCTGAAGGGCTGCAAAGGTGTGGAGATGGTAATATTGTTTGGGAGTTATGCCAGAGGGGAGCAGGTGGAAGATCTTTATTCGGAGAAAGGTATTACTTATGAGTACAAAAGTGACTTCGACATTCTGGTCGTTACCACGCACGATGACCTGGGTAACAACCATAAGATAGAGGACAAAGTAGAGACTACACTTTCCGGCAAGGTGCTCACCACTATCAATCTGATTTTCCATTCTGTCAAACACCTCAATCAGGCACTTTCGCATGGCAACTACTTCTTTCAGGACATCAAGAAAGAAGGAGTCGTGTTGTACGACAGCGAAAAATTCAAACTCCAAAACCCCAAAAAACTCACCCCGGCAGAGGCCAAACAGAAAGCGCAAGGCTATTTTGATCAGTGGTTTAAGAGTGCTAATGGGTTTCTGGATTTATTTGAATATTGTTTGAACAAACCAGATCATAATTTAGCTGCATTCAACTTACACCAAGCTGTAGAAAGATATTACACCACCATCCTCTTAGTTTTCACAGACTACCGTCCCAAAGAGCACGATCTCAAGAAATTAGACCTCCGCGTCCGAAACTGCGATGCCCGGTTTCATGTTTTCCCACGGGAGACGGAACCTCAAAAAGATGCCTTCGAACTCCTCAAACGCGCCTACATCGACTCGCGCTACAAAATGGATGAGTTTCAGATTTCTAAAGAGCAGTTGGAGTATTTGGCGGAGAGAGTGCAAACCTTGAAGGGTTTGACGGAGGAGATTTGTTTGGAGAGGATTGAAAGGATTGCGGTTAGATAGTTGCGTGCCATTCACACGAACTCCATATCGCAGATATTCAAACAAGTGAGACGGTGTCTCACTTATTGATAATTGTACCAATTTGACAGCAAAGCTTCATAACTTACAAGCAGTCATCGGTCTTTTCATATCGATCCCAAAAACATTCTTTCGATAAATTTAGACATGAAAATGAAGTACAAGTGCTGCATAGAATTATTAAATTTACTGAATGGTGAAGAAGCGAGAGAAACTTGATTTTTGGATAGATGACTTAACCAATTCAATACGCAATCGAATTTCAGGAGACAGTTTTCAAACGGAGGTTTCTCGACTGACTAAAGAAGATTTAAAATCAATCACCAAAAAGATCGGTTGGAATTTTAGTTGGCGCAGCGAATTATCAGATAATACGCAAGAAATCTTCAAACTAACAATTGTCAACAATCCATCGATCATCCAGGGTTTAATGAGTGTGACGATTGAACAAGATCATGTATATATGAACTTGCTGGAGAGTGCACCGTTCAATATAGGAGAGGGTAAACTATATGAAGGAGTTTCAGGAAACTTGGTAGCCTATGCATGTAAACTCTCATTTAGGCACGGACATGATGGTTTTGTTGCATTCACCGCTAAAACCAAGTTGATCAAACATTATGAAGCAACGCTTGGAGCTTATCATTTTGGAGGGCATAAAATGATCATTCCAACGGAAGCTTCAAAGAAACTAGTTGACAGATATTTTAAGATGTAAAAAACATGGGTTATATCAAAGAACCAAAGGGAGTCGATTTTATCATTAATAGCGAAAAACCCACTGAAAAAGACAAAGAAGAAATCAGCAACTTCATCGCTGAATACAAGCGCAAATCAAAGAAAAAGACCAAACGAGAGAAAGAAACGATATAAACTTCTTTTATTGTTTGTATTCAAGAAATTGTGTTTCAAAAGTTTCCAAACTGCACTCTTCACCTAGCCGTAGAAAGATACTACACCACCATCCTATTAGTTTTCACCGAATACAGTCCCAAAGAGCACGATCTCAAAAAGCTGGACTTTCGTGTCAGAAACTGCGATGCCAGGTTTCATGTTTTCCCACGAGAAACGGAACAGGAAAAAGATGCCTTTGAACTCCTCAAACGCGCCTACATCGACTCGCGCTATAAGATGGATGAGTTTCAGATTTCAAAAGAGCAATTAGTGTATCTCGCGGAGAGGGTGCAAACCCTGAAGGGTTTGACGGAGGAGATTGTTTGGGGAAGATTGAAAAGATTGGGGTTAGATAGTTGCGTGCTCTTCACGCGAACTCCATATCGCAGATATTCAAATAAGTGAGACAGTGTCTCACCAATTAACGTTAATACTAGGTGTTAGCGGACGATCCATTCTTATAGAGACACCATCTGTTCTCCTAGCCCTTCATTTTCTTTTGCTTGCCCAAAATAAAACGAAGCAAAAGAAAAAGGCACCACGGCCGATAATCCCTTTCGTCTCACACAATTGGCGCGTTTATTCCTTCAAAATCAGGGCTTCGCGCCGCCCGTGGACACCCCACCCGCTTGCATGGAGAATTGTGACGGAATACGTATCGCAGAAATAACATGAAAGATGAAATGTGATAAAAACGGACCAACAAATCTGAATTAGAAAGCGACTGGCCTAATACATTTTAGCCGCGTCGGCAGTCCGATTTTTTGGCCAGTAAAATCAGATCAGAAAGAAAGGTGTGGGGCAGCCCTTGCTGTTTGAGCGGCACAGGAATCGATTTATTTACTGAATCTGTCATTGCGAGTTTACTTTCTTTCCTGATTTTGCGGCTAAAAAAGCGTTAAGAAATGTATTAAGCCTAGATTTTCGCGTTACTTTTCATCAATGGAAAAGTGACAAAAACCATTAAAAAGAAAAACAGACCCCCACAACAGAGGCCTGTATCATTCTCAAAAAAGAATCACTCACATCACTCCTTCAAACTCATCTCAAAAACTGCTTCTCCCTGAATGAAATTCAACTTCTTTTCCGCTGGCACAAACGTGATTATCAAACCAATTTCTTTATTTTCATATTGATGTGTGCCCACGGATGACAACGTAAATGACGGTTGTCCATCTCCCTTACCAATCAATTGATCACCTTCCGCACTCACGGTCAAGTCAATCGGTAGCTCAGCTGATTCATAGACACCTGTGTATTGATCCAAATCGACATTGTTAGTAGCGATGACTGATTCGGTCGTTTCTTGCGCCGCCTCAGCTTTCAGCGTCAGCTCAAACTTCATCCCCTGCTGCTCAAAATGCATCTTGTCGTTTTCTGGTTCGAAGGTGATCTTTACGCCATACTTCACAATAGAGAACTGATGGTTACCGTCGGCAGACAGCGCTCCGGGAGATTGGCCTGGTATCTGGAGCTTCAAGGTATCAGCGCTCTTGGTAATCGTCAGGTCCATTGGTAAGTCGACAGTTTCATAAGTACCCAAGTACTGATCAAGTTTTTCACTTGACATTGTTACAAAGTCAAACGACGGGATTTCATACGCTTGACCGAAAACCTCACGCTTCGCAGCGACCATTACATCATGCACACTGTACTCCGCACCATTACTGATCACTGCAATACTGATGTCCTGCTCTTCGAAATAGATCAGATCAGATGCAAAAGCGTCAATATTACCACCGTGTCCCCAACCACTCATTCCTTTTTCAAATTCCGTCTCATACAGCGCAAATCCGTAAGAATCATCACCTGCGGGCTTCATTTGTACCAGGCTTGCTTGTTGAATGAGTTGACCATTGAACAGTGCACTGATGAAAGTGCATAATTCTGTTGACGTCGACACAATCCCTCCTGCACCCTTTGGTATAGACATATCGTCCTGCGCTGCTGCTTTCCAATCTTCCTTTTTGGTGTAAGACAAGGCTTCGTTATTGGCTGTATTGATAGCACTGCCATAGTGGGTGTTTTTGAGTTTCAACGGCTTCACAATCTGCTTATTCAGTACTTTGGCGTAAGACTTTCCATAAACATCTTCTAGAATGAATGACAACAGCACATAGTTGGAATTACTGTAAGCAAAATCTGTGTTGGGCTCAAAGTCGATGCCTTTGTTGACAATGGTATCGAGCAACGCGTCTTTTGTCTGCGGCTGTGTGTGCCAGGTGAAATAGTTTCGATCTGTAAAACTGGTAATCCCGCTCTTGTGATTGAGCAACTGCCTCACCGTAATCTTTTCCGCATTTTGGATACGTGGAAACCATTGGTCGATAGACTGATCAAGGCCAAGCTTTCCTTTTTCCACCGCCTGCATGATCATCGTAGCTGTAAAGGTTTTTGAGATAGACCCTACTCTGAATTTCGTGTTGGGATCGTTTCTTCTTACCTCCCCTATATCCGCAAAGCCTAGGGCTCTACTGTAGATTGCTTCACCGCCTTTGACCACAGCGACACTTCCATGGAAGCGATCGTTGTCATCCAGGACCGTCAAAAACTGATCTAGCTTGGCAAAGTCTCTGTCCTGGCTGTAGCTGCCATAAGAGATAAATAATATCGTGATAATTGTGAGTAAATATTTCATAACGTGAGTGATTAAATGCTTGTGATAATTACTTGATTACCCTCCAAAAGTAGAAGTAGCAGATGGGCATCCAGAATTATTGTGATCCACACAATCGCACATGTGATCTAGAGTCAAAAACCTGTGACGAAGGGCGTACGTCACATAAATCAGGGAGTAACGGTTTTCTTAGTTAGTTTGCGGTATGGTTCATTTTTTGAAAAAACGATGGGTTTACCATTCCCTAATCTGGTCATCAATCTACCTCACCATGGTGGTACTTAACCTATTGGCAGAAGACGGCCCCGTCAATTATCTCATACTCTTCAAAGAACCATTTTTACTCATATTGCCAGTCTTCCCAATTACCTACGGTAGCTTCTGGACCAAAGAGTTCTTATTCAACAAAAGGCGTTACTTGCTATTCGCAATCGCATCCATCCTCTTGGTAGCATCGGGCGTAGCACTATACGAATTCATCGACGGGCTTGATGGGAAAATGGGGAATCCAAGGACACAGAACATCACCAACTTTATCTTCCTCCAGTTAATCGTATTGGGTCTGCAATATTTCAAAAGAGGGATTGTCAATCAATATCAGTTACAGGAACTAAAAGCAAAGACGGCTGTCACGGAACTCAATGCACTGAAGGCTCAGCTCAACCCACATTTTCTCTTCAATACTCTCAACAACATCTACGGCATCAATCAGCTAGATGCCGAAAAGGGTTCGGAAATGATCATGGAACTGTCGGAAGTCATGCGCTATCACCTGGAGTTCTCCAAAGTAGGGCAGGTAAGACTGGAAGATGAAATACAATTACTCAACTCCTACATCACGCTGGAGAAACTGAGACTGAGAGAAACATGTACGGTCGAAGTAGACTTCGAGGACACAAACCAAAGCCTGACGATCTCCCCTCTGCTCTTCATTCCCTTCGTAGAAAACGCATTCAAGCATGGCACACATCCTACCAAAGATTGCTTCGTAAGCATCTCACTTAAAACCGATACAAACCGACTGTCTTTCACAGTTAAAAACAGCGTCATCGCCAACCGGAAAGTAGTCAAAACCCACATCGGTCTTCAGAATACGAAACGAAGGCTTCAGCTAATCTACCCGGAAAGGCATCAACTGACCATCAACGAAACAAAAGCCGAGTACACCATAGCACTAACCATCGAGTTATGAAAAAGATCAAATTACTCATCGTAGACGATGAACCGCTTGCCCATCAGGTTTTAGCCGGCTATTGCGAAAAGCTGGAATATGTGGAGATCGTTGGTAATTGCTACGACGGCATGACCACACTCAACTTCCTCAACAAGCATACGGTCGATGCTGTTTTACTGGACATCCAAATGCCGGACCTCACTGGCCTGGAACTCCTCGACACACTCAAAAACAACGCTCCTAAAGTCATCTTCACCACAGCATACACGCAATATGCACTACAGGGCTTTGACTACGACCAAGTGGTTGACTATTTACACAAACCCATCAGGCTCACGCGGTTTATCAAAGCGATCGAAAGACTGAAACGTATCTTGCAGTTGGAGAGTCGTTTTGAAGAGCAACCACCAGCAACATTAGGCGAATTGCCAAAGCCCGAAGGTGACGAATTCATGAGCATCCGGGACAATAAAGTTGTTTATAGGATTGCGTACAAAGAGATTCAATACATTCAATCGTGGGGCAATTACCTCAAGATTTTCCTGATCAACGACGAGGTCAGGATTGTGCGTAAAACCATCAAAATAGTAGAGTCCGAACTACCCGACAGAGAGTTCATCAGAATCCACAAATCCTACATTGTCAACCTTCATCACATCATCTCCCTGGAAGGCAATCAAATCAAAATCGAAGATCAAAAATTGCCTATTGGCAAGAGTTATCAGGTAAGTGTTAAAAATAGGTTGGGTGGGTGATTTAGGGAGTCGTAAAAGGATATTGTGCAGTCGATTGCAGATCGACTATTAGCATTGAAAGTAGGCAGTTGGCAGTAGGCAAGAAAAAGGTGGGTTTGGCTTAACTGGCTTAAAAATGAATGTTTGACAGTTCAAAAAATAAAATGGCACCAACAAATAGCTGGTGCCAGGGTAATTATTGCTAGATAATACAAGGATGACAGGTCATATCCGATGGACATTGAAAATTAGACATACAGGTTGTTCTACGCCCATTTGATTGTTGATCACAGTAGAAATCATTTAACGTATTACATCCTGCTACATCAAGCGTAGGCCCTCCTGTGTGCGGCACAATCTCGAAACCACCTTTCACCAGATCAGTTCTAAAACTTTGGACATTCAATTCGGTCAATTTCACTTTCTTTTTCATAAGTACTTTCATTTGTTGATTAACTGTATGACTAACAGCCTCAAACTGACGAGCACTTACGAAGTAAATATTGAACTTTGTTATTCAAATGATAAACAAAAATTATTCATTATTTCATAAGGGTCAGAAACTTTGGCGTTTTAACACGCTTCCATAAGTCAGCTACTTTCAGGAATCTGGCATACGAAATTGAAAGCGAATTGTGCACAGATCCGATGTTGCCGTAGTCCGGAAAATGGTGAAAAAACGCGGTAAAGGAATGAAGTCCCGACTTTCACTTTTCCTGGATAAGTAAAACTACAGCGACAATTGTCATTGGACAACAAAAAGGCCACCCCTGGAGGTAGCCTTTCTAATTTTGTGCTGGCAAGAATCAATTATCCGGACTCACTGTCAAATCCTTAATCAGCACCTGACCATAAACACTGGAGCTACTATGACTACTGGAGGTAGACTGTAAATAGCAACCTGCTTTAAAGTAGTTTTCATCTGCATTGCCAATGTCTACAGAAGTAAACAGCGTTTGTATTCTGTTACCGCTGTTATTGAGGTTGTAGAGTTTTACCACACCGTTTTGCATCGTCAACTCAAAATAGTACTCTGTATCCATGCTCATGTTGAAGTTGATGGTGCGTCCCTGTCCTTCAATCTGTTCAGTCACATAACCCAGGATTCTCAAGTCTACACTACCTGAGTTCTGGCCGCTACTTCCTTGTACCTGTACCCTTATGACATCGTCATAGGTGCTGTTTCGCTCATGAATCTGACCAAATGCCAGTTTACCAGACGGCGGAAGGTCTTCAATCATAAACCTCCACTTCATAGAGTGCTCCGTGTTCGTATTACCATTCCAATAGCCATTGCCGCCGTTGATGATTTCTCTTAGTTCCGATCTTGGATTGGATGAACCACCAGAGGTGGGGTTGCCCGGATAACATCTGAAAGCCGCGTAGCCATTTCGCTCAAAGAAATAATGGCTTTCACCGGTGTTAGAATCATCCACATAATTCAATCCATTGTCACTGGCTCCAACATTGAGAGTTCCTGAGTATCCATTGAGCTTCCATCCACTACCAATGATCGCTGCCGCAGTGCCAGCACCCGGTCCGGAACCACCTCCGCCACTATTTCCCGACTGTTTGAACTCCAGCCAGTTGATGTTCCATCCACCTGCAGTAGCCTCTACTTTAATAGTGCTCTGTCCGGCAGAAAGGCTCACAGTCCTCGTAATGGTAGTCCAGTTTTGCCAGCCACCTGTAGCTCCGGCTGATACACTACCTACTTGATTATTACCCTGGTAAATGGCAAAGTTGATACCAGCAGAACGAGAGGCCACCCTGAAGTCAATGTCATAGCTTCCGGCGGAAGGTACGTTGACATTGTAAGACAGCGACTCACCATTATCTATCCAGCCTACATTCAGTCCACCACCTGTGTCGCTGGTACCTTGCGTTCTTCCTTCAGTCGCGCTGTCAAAGTCTTCAGCCTCTATTTTGGCAGGAATGCTGGTATAGCCACTGCCTCCACCGCCAGTGGATTGGCCTTCAACCATCTCGAAATCATCGAAACGACCTTCACCTCCATTATATTCTCCATAAATGGTCACCGAGGAATTGGAGCCGGTACTAAACTGTACACTCACCTTGGTCCAGCCGCTATAGTTTCCACCATCTTCAAAGGAACTACCTCCAGCCGTAGCACCGATAGTACCCCTCCCTCTGATATAGGCAGACAAGGTATAATTGGTGTTTGTACTGACTGAAACTGTTTGTGTAAATCGCCCTGATGAACCAGTAATTTTTGCAGATTTTGATCCTGAATTTGAGTTTCCGGAAATAGAAGACGGGTCAACATCATTCCAGCCAGACCAGTTACTTTCAAATCCGGCATTCGATATGGAGACCATATCCCCAACAGCAGCTGTCGGAGATTCCAGATCATTCATTTCCATCACTTCATCATCTTCACAACTTAGCGTAAGAACAACCATCAGCAATAGAAGCATTGTGCCCCTCAGGGCAATTAGTTTGTTAGTTAACATTTTGATTTAGGGTTAGCTTATTATTAAAAAATAAGTCTACCAAAAATTGGTAGACCAAAATTATTTATACCAAAATATAAATTACTATTCATTTTTCAAAATAAAACAGCTACTCAAATCAAAATATATCAAATATGGCGACGTAAATCTGATTAAAATTGAAATAATTACAATATGAGGAGGAAATCAATAACTTATCTGAGCTCACCATTTATTAATTTAAAGCGATCAAATCTATTCTGATATTGGTTTACCAATTATAGAGGTATCACTGATGACTCTACTGGCAGTTTATTCAAAATTGCACCTAACGTATAATCTGCCTATTTCATAAAAGTGAAGAAAGTTTTACATTACAGAAAACTCAAATCAATACCATTAATGAATAGTAGTTCGCCTATCACATTACCGCGGCATCGCATAAAGGTGCTGCTTGCTTCGCTGATTATACTCTTCAGTACATTTTTGGTCGCTTGTTCAGATGATGAAGCACCATCGCCGGAAAGTCAGGCGATTGGTACATGGATGCTTGCAGAAATGAACCTGGTAACTCCGCAAGATATCAACCAGGATGGCACACCATCCAGCAACCTGCTTCGGGAAATCACCTGTATGGAGGCTACCCTGGAAGTCCTCGATAACAATACCTGGACACTTGCGCTGAAAGAGTTCAGGGTAGATGGAATCACCATCATTGACGACTGCACTGATCTCTTAACCACCAATGGGAGCTGGGATATCACAGAAGCAGGCAATCTCCTGTTAACTGATTCCGAATATGAGATACGATCAAACCAACTGATATTGGAAAGGTCACAAACCATCCTTGGTATCAGCAGCATTGTTTATGAGAAACAGTAGATCTGCCACTATTTTTTATCATCAAGTCTGTATTTTTCGTTACCACTATTAAATTCATCAAATCGGGGCTATACCCGGCATGATTTATGCCAACAAATGGCTGTCTAACAAGTTTTATTCACACAATGAAAGCACTACTCACACTCTTTCTCATTCTGTCAGGCTATTGCATCCAAGCCCAGAATTATACTATTTCAGGGAACATTACTGATCAAAACAGTGAGCCACTTCCCTACACCAACATCATCATTACGGGAACCTCTAATGGAACCTCTGCCAACTTTGCCGGAGAATACTCTTTAACCCTTCCAAAAGGCACCTATGACCTCACGTTCCAGTTCATTGGCTATAAAAGCCAGCAGCACCAAATAAACCTCACTAATGGAAATTTGGAATTTGATGTAAGCCTGCAGGAAGAACTACTCAGCTTGAAGGAAGTGGTAGTAGATGGAGAGGACCTGGCCTACGACATCATCAAGAATGCCCAGGCCAAAAGAAAAAACTATCTGGATGAATTTGAAGACTACCAATACTCAGCCTACACCAAGATTTTTGCAAAAGGGGAGTCTGTAGGGTCCAGACTAACGCTTTTTGGTACCCCTCTGGTATCAGAACCTGGCGTCTTTTATCTATCCGAAACCATCGCTAATATGCGATTGACAGGTAGAGACCAGCGCACTGAAACGCTCACTGCGTCACTCATATCCGGCGATACGTCTACTTACAGTGCCAATAAATCTGTATTCATACAGTTCTACAACAACCGCCCCCTGAGCGTCAATGAACGCAGGTTCATTTCTCCCATTGCCAACGATGCCTTTAAGTTTTACGACTATGAATTTGAAGGCTTTTTCATGGAGAATGATCAACTAATCAACAAAATCAAGATCAAACCAAGGGACCCGGGAAGCCCGGCTTTCAACGGATACATCTACATCATAGAAGACAGCTGGCGCATTCACAGCGTTGATGTACTGGCCACCCGAAGCGCTAGCTCCATTGGAGAGATAGAAATAAAAATCTCTTTTACAGAGCTCCCTGAAATAGATACCTGGGTACCGTTTGCAGTAGATTTGAATGTCAAAGCCTTCAACGACATCGAAGCCTATTATCATACGGTGCAGTCCAACTATGATTTTGACATCTCAGACGAGGAGCCTCTCCCCATAGGCTTGCGCTACAGAATATTGGATGGAGCCAGGAGCAAAACAGACGATTTCTGGACACAAAGCCGCCCCATCCCCTTGACCAAAGACGAATCGGCTACTTATAATAAAAGTGCGATGTTACAGCAACTGCGTGGACTCAAAGACGATGGAGAAAACACAGACTCACCAGCTGATAGCGTAATGACTAACAATGCCAAACTTAAGAGCTTTCACATTTCGCAAGTACTCTTTGGAGATCGTCAATTTAAATTGTCTGACCGATGGACATTAACTACCAAATCTATCATTTCCACCATTGCCAATTTCAATACCGTTGAAGGCTTTGTCCTCAACCACCCTTTCCGGTTTGAAAGAACAGCCGCCAACAGTAAGAGAACAGTCATTATACCAGAATTAAGATATGGCTTCTCCAGCCAAAAGTTCTACGGCAAAATAGGGGTCGAGCAAGAGCTGAATATCAAAAAGCCTTCAAAGATAAACTTCAGTGCGGGCCAGTTTGTAGAGCAGATCAGCGGATTTCAGTCCATGCTGCCTATTACCAACACCTTGTATAGTCTACTGGCAGGAGAAAACTACATGAAGCTCTATGAGAAAACATTTGTGCAGCTCAGCTACAAAAAAGAACTTTTCAATGGCTTCGACCTCACCCTCTCCACAGAATATGCCAACAGAAACCCGTTGTTCAACAATTCCGATTTTTCATTCCAGAGCGAAGAAAATACCACTTATACCTCCAACAGCCCCGAAATCAACGGGCTTTCAGGGCGTTTCAATGAGAATAACCTGCTCAAGTTTGGGGCAATGATCAACTTTGCCATCTCACGCCCTTACAATGAGTTACCAGAGAGAAAAGAAATCTTAGCAACCAACTACCCGGTCATCAAACTAGCCTATGAATATGGTGCAGAAGACAGCAATTACCAGCTGATCTGGGCAAACGTGAAGGATTCATGGGCTTTTGGTACGGCAGGTATCAGTACGCTGTCCGCCTCTTATGGTCGTTTTCTGCAGGATGAACGACTTTTTGTGACGGAGCTCTTTCACTTCGCAGGGAACCAGACAGCACTTGAAAATGAGCAAACCAGCTACAACCTCACTTATCAGTTGCTGGATTATTACATGATGAGCGATGATCAGCAATTTTTCGGCGCTAACTTCAGGCATAATTTTGATGGAGCTATCCTCAGCAACGTCCCATTGTTATCACTCCTGCAGGCAAAATTAGCCCTGACGGCCAACTACCTCAACACCGCCGAAAACCCAGGCTATACAGAAGCAGGAATAGGACTAGAAAACATCCGTGGCGCTTTCAGCATCTCCTATTTCAGAAGTTTCCAAAAAGACGTCCCTTCTACCGGAGGCGTAGTAGTCGGGTTCGGGCTCAACATCAATTGATGGTTTAAAGATTCGGTTCGGATGAAATGATAGGGCTTGGGGGCTCCCCCGGACTGTGATCCGGGGGCAGGCTATCCGCGCTACTCCTCCACTATCGGTCGGGGTAGCTTGCTCCTATCCTTAGCCCCGGACACGCAGCCCGGGTGCAGTCGTTCAAAAAACACTTAGGAAAAACGTAATACTAATGTCAGTTCCTGGGTGTAGTTTCCGAACTACAACCCAACTATCAAGTCTGTTTCCTACAGACTATCCAAAAACCGCTATCCCGATACTGGATTAAGCATGTTACTTAATCCTACAATAGAATAATTTCATGACACACACTGCATTTCTCCTCCACTCACTTAACCGTAGTTTCCAAACTACAACCTTTTATCAAATAGCTTTCCTGGCGATTTTTCCGGTTTTGTTCAAATTGCCTGTAAGAGACAGGCAGGATATACCGGGAATAGCAGGGAGCTATACAGATGGGTAAAAACTTCCCTATTAAACGCTTTCTGGCGACTATCGGAAGTTGAAACCTGTTGTATTGCGCATCCATCAAAAATCCATTATCATTACCATACGGGATAACACTACAATTTTGATGGAAGATCAACATTTTCTCAAATCTATATTTCTAAGAGAGAATTTTTCAGAAGATGACTTAAACCATATTTTGAGCCATTTTCAAAGAGTAGAATTTGCCAAACATGACTACTTCGTCAGGGTAGGGAAAGTGACCAACTATTACTTTTTCATGGAAAGTGGCTTTGCGCGATCATTTGCCGTAGATCCAGATGGCAATGACATCAGCACCAATTTTTTTGGCAGTAAAGACATTGTCATAGACTGGCACTCCTATTTTCTGAAAACACCAAGCCGCGAATCCATACAGGCAGTAGCACCCTGCGTGGCCTGGAAAATCTATTTCAGTGACTTCATGAAGCTTTTTTCCATTGAAGCATTCCGAGAGGTAGGCCGCACCAGATTGATCAATAACTACTTCGACCTCAAAAATCATACAGTTTCCATGATTGCAGACTCAGCCATGGACCGGTATCTGGCCTTGATAAAGAGCAAACCAGAAATAGTACAAAACGTCCCTTTGAAACAGATTGCCACCTATCTGGGTATCACCGACAGCTCACTGAGTAGAATTAGAAAAGAAGTTGCTAATTTAAAATCATGAATATATTCACAGACCTGGTCCCATTTTGGGTATCTGTCACTTTCTTATTGGTAATCCCTATCCCCATATTCCTCATTGCAAGGATTGCAAGGCAATATAGTACGGCCAACAATCCCAAGAGGATTTCCACGGGCATCTTACTATTTTACCTGGCCTATTTTTCTTATGTGATTTTTGGTGCTTTACAGGGATGGTTCGATGAGTTATCCTTACCTCCTATGATCTTGCAACGATCAACATTGCCTATGCTGCTTTTCCTCCTGCTGATCGTTTTCAATCTCCCGGCTTTTCAGCGCACCTTGACCAACACACCACTTGATGCCCTGGTCCAACTACACATATTTCGGTTAATTGGCTCTTTTTTCATCATCCTGACCTTCTATGAAACATTGCCCAGGACTTTTGCCTTGATTGCAGGCTGTGGCGATGTAATAACAGCCGTCTCATCACTATGGGTGGCAAATTGCATAAGAAAAGGAAACCGTCACTGGAAACAGATGACCATCATTTGGAATACTTTTGGGCTGCTGGATATTTTGCTCACCGCTACCATGGCTTTCGTGCTGACCAAAATACAGATAGAAACCGGTGCACCCGGCGTAGATATATTAGCGATCTTTCCATTTTGCCTCATACCAGCCTTTGCACCACCTACCATTATATTCCTGCATCTTTCTGTTTATCGTAAACTATTCTCTGGAAACTAGTCTTCCACACCAGCACGAAGCATCACAAGTAAATCACCTATGCGATCCTGATCATCAGGTTCAAAAAAAAATCAGCCTTTTTTGCTTTCTTGTCATAGGGCAAGAAAACTGAAATTACCCTGCCCTAGGTTTGTATCATAATCAATAACAAACAAAACATAAATGATTATGAATCAGACACAAGAGTACATGTTAATCTTCAGATTTGAACCAAACAATGACTACCAACCAACTGCCGAAGAACAAGCAGCACAAGCGGCATCATGGGGTAAATTTATCGGTGGCATTGCCTTACAGGAAAAGCTGGTCAATGTGCAACAACTGGGGTTTGACGGTCATATCATCAAGGCCGACGATACCAGTTCACCCAGCTTATACCAAGTCAATAACGAAATCATGGGAGGCAATATGGTGGTAAAAGCTGCAAGCATAGAAGAAGCCATCGCACTAGGCAAAGACTGCCCCATTTTATCGGCAGGAGGTTCTGTTGAGGTGAGGAGTATCATGCCAATGAACCACTAATTTTTTAATTCTTCAAACTAATCTTTTAATAAAATGAATAAGAAAATGATAATAGGATCAGTCGCAATAATCATCACAGTATTACTGGCAATTGGACTCTACAGGGCTACCCAACTACAGACTATACACATTCAAAAAAGTGTCGTTATCAAAGGATCGTCAGAAAAGGTTTTCAACATGGTGCTATACCTGAAAAACTTTCCACAATGGTCTCCATTTCTGGCAGAAGATCCATCGCAAAAATACGAGGTGAAGGGAACTGACGGACAGGTAGGTGCTCAGTTTCACTGGAACGGTAACAAAGGCAAAGACCTGGGCTATCAGGAAATTGTGAAGGTAGTCCCCAACAGTTATATAGGAATGAAATGTGACATTCAGAAACCCTTTGTGGCTCAGCCTACTTTTGAATACTCCTTTAGTGAAACCACCGATGGCATCAAGGTTGTTCAGAACTTCAAATTAGAGTCAGGGCTCGCGGATGCATTTTTCATGGGAATCTTCGGTGCCAAAAACAAAATGGATCAAACCAATGAACACGGGATGCAACTACTGAAACAGGCAGTCGAAAAATCGTAACCATTTGTCTACAGATTGACCAATCCAACCACTACAAAATGCCATCAGATTAGCAATTGATGGAGGTAAACGGGCAAACCTGCCGCCAAAAAAATCCCAGACTTCTCTATCGAAGCCGGGATTTTGGCGTTCTACCTTCATCAAAAAAAGGCTTTCCAACCCATTCGATTCCCTACTAAAGATTTGCACCGAGATGAGACTTTAGCGCCAACTCCTTATAGTCCTAGCTGTAACCGGAATATCCTGAAAGACATCATCACAACAGGCTTGCGATACTTGCACCAAAACAAAGTTGCGACCCAGTCTGTGCGACCCAGTCTATGCGACCCAGTCTAATGTCTAGCGTCTGTCAAAAAAACTCACCCCAAAGTCCATTTGAATAGACAGTGGGGCGACAGAAAAAAGGTAACTTTTTGCTAACCTGTGTTACCTGATCGCATTGCAGTACAGTAGAAAGATGGGTGTCTGCCAAAACGGGATTTGAACAGGTTACTAAATCTGGTCACATGAAACATGCCCACTGAGTAAGCAACCGCTTTGATGCTGAGGTATTCTTCATTCTCCAGCATTCTTTTTGCCTTGCACAATGCAATCTCTTGCTGAAATCTCTTAGGACTGAGTCCAGTAATCAGCTTGATTTTATTTCGTAGTTGTCGTTCTTCCAGGGGAAAGCTCTTCGTCAAATCCCTCAACTTAAAACTTGGGTTCTCCAGATTGGCCTCAATCAGGGCAGCCGCTTTTTTCACAAGCTTGATGTCTACTTTTTCGGCCAGGCTTGTTTGATTCTTCTGCACATTGAATGATTCAGAATCATTCTGATATTCCCTGCCCCTGGTCTTTGTCATCACCTTCTCATCGCCCTGGCTTCTACGAGAGGAATCAGATGCCAGCGACAAGCCCAGACCCTCTGGCTGCCATTCAGCCAAAATGTTGGTTTCTGTTTGCATAAGTAGTTCGTTTAGGTATCAGTTGTAGTTGCATTAATGTTAGGGCTTCCTTTCACGAAAATCTATCCAAAATGGGACAACTACTTTCAAGATGGGACAATGACTTCCTATTTGGGACATCCACTTTCAAGTTGGGACATTTTGTAGTTACTTCAAACAATTGCTTGATACAAAGGGTATTAACTATTAATATGATGCCTAGAGGTGAAACAGTGATCTTGGCCATTCGTATTAGAAGAAACTAATTACTTTACCTTAAAACTAACTAGCGTAATCGTCTCCCTGATTAAGCAAGCGCCTTTGTTCATTGAGTCACTTTGACTTTTGAGAAAATTGGTAGCTTGTGATGGCGATAGCTGGAATATTGCTGACTAAACCTACGATAATCATGAGCAAAAGCATCACGATGATTCTCCTATTGATCGCTGCCGTAGCCATTGGCCAAACCAAAACTGATCCCAGTGACAGCCTGAGAGCAATCCTCAAAAGCGAAATTTCTGAT
>ERZ1740068.412-NODE-412-length-21910-cov-7.501441_pt1 | contig 21910 bp, 16 predicted proteins | sample MGYA00581735_ERZ1740068 | MGnify/ENA primary metagenome ERZ1740068 (study PRJEB43018, sample SAMN04849740) | marine metagenome | isolation source: floating plastic debris | place: Pacific Ocean | collected 2008-08-30 | study: EMG produced TPA metagenomics assembly...
GTTGAAGGTTAGCCAAAATTAAGCAGCAGATGTGTTGCGAAATATTACAAAATATAACGACCGGCCTATCAGATGCATACTTATGTGTTTTATCAGGAATTTAAGAGGGGGGCTGAACCGGGCTATACGCTAGACCCCGGACTTGATCCGGGGTGCCGCTGCTATCCCTGCCCCGGGGTTTCTACCCCTTTGGCGGTTAAGTGCTTTCGATCTGGAGACTTATAAAAGTGTGCGTGGTGGAGCTACTTTAGGTGAACACATCAATAGTACTCAACCTCGTCATCAATGGGGTAAATTGAACACATTGCAATAAATAAGAAATGAAAAGTACGATGTAGTGGTGCTACATGATGGCAGCATGCAACCTATCTGGGATTCCTTGGTTTTTGAACTTCAACGAGCCCGTCAATCGATGATGCTGTTGTTAATAGGTCATTTTTTCATTCCACTAGTAAATGGCGGCTGTTTTGTAGTTTGCTCTGCTTATATTTTTCTGTTTTTAACTAGCTTCCAGTAGAATTTGCCTGTAGGAGTGAGTTCACAACATTTATTTTTCATGACGGCAAAATACATGTGCTTAGCCCCAATTGGTTGCACCAGTCCGGCGGACGTAAACTTTTGTAAGTATGAAAAGATCTTTTCATTGCGCTTACTTTTAGGTTCCTCTGTTGGCTCATAGCTTTTATCCAGAGGGTATTTAAAATCTTCCGTTTTGAAGTATTTGATGAGTTTATACAACTCCTTTCTTGTGAGCCTCGGTCGCGTAAGGCGTAGGGGAGTGATTTCGCTGCAGTGTGCTTTGAAAACCGGTCTCTGTTGCCAGAAGTCAAGGATTTTTTCAGCATAGTTGTAAAGACTGGCGGCTGTGACAACACCTAAGGTATCAGCAGCACCTCCATTGAGGCCGTCCAAAATAATCTGTGTGAACAAGCCATTCCCGTTTACTTCCATTGAAAATTGGTTCGGTAGACTAGCCGTGAGTATAGATAGTCCACTTCTGAGTACTGTGTTGTGATTGACAACCACACTATTGCCTGCATGGCCACTATGGCAACAATCCAAGATGATGAAGATTTCTTTGACGTTAGATGCTTGATTGGCGGCATTGACTAACTCATTCAATGCCACGCCTTCATCAAACTTTGTTGCATCTTGCGTGACTAACATACCCCCATTCTTATTTTCGACACCGTGACCTGAGAAATAGAACAATACAATATCCGCCTCCTGACTGAAGAGGTTGTCAATTTCCTTTCTGAGGACTGATCTGGTGATTTTCTGTTTGTCAGAAGTTAGCAGTTTGCAGTTGAAATTAGGTCGGTCTTTATAGTCTGACGAGAGCATTGTGCTTAACTGGCTGGCATCATTGACACATCCGTATAGTCTGCCGCCGGTCCATCCATAGTCGTCTATTCCTATCAACAGTGCCAGTCTTTTATTGGTATTAAACATATTGCATTTGTTTGAGTGGTAGATTTAAATTTTGCCACTTTTGACCAGCTTCCAATAGAACTTGCCTAGCGGGGTAAGTGAGCAGCTTTTTTCATTGATGGCCGCGAAATACATATGTTGTTCGTCATCTGGTTGTACTAAACTTGCAGAAACAAATCGCTGCAGATCGGTAAAAATGGCCTCATTTGTGCCATTTCTAGGGTCTTCAGTAGGTTCATAGCTCTTATCTAATGGAAAATGATATTCTTCTGCTGGAAAATACTCGGTGATCATGTATAGCTTCGATAGAGCGACCTGGGGTTTCGTATGCCGTAGAGGAGTCATTTGGGTACAGTGTGTTTTAAATATGGGTCTTTGCTCCCAATAGCCTAGTATCTTGTCAGCATAGTTATACAGACTGGCTGCGGTCACCAACCCGATGGTATCTGCAGCTTCACCCGATAGTCCGTCAAGTAAAATTTTAGTAAAAAGTCCCTGGCCACCGGTGTCCATAGAGACTTCATTGGGAAGGCTTGCAGTAAGTACCGAAACCCCTTTTCTAAGGATGGAATTATTGTTGACTACTGAGTTATTTCCAGCGTGACCACTGTAGCAGCAGTCCAGGATGATGAAAATTTCTTTGATGGTAGTACACTGATTAGCCAGGCCAATGATGTCATCCAATGCAACTCCTTCGTCATATTTTTTGGCATCTTGAGTAACCAACATTCCACCAATACTATTCTCAGATCCGTGCCCGGAGAAGTAGAATAGCATGATGTCAGCATGCTTGTTGAACATCTGAACAATTTCTTTTCTCAGCGACCTTCGTGTAATTTCATCTTTGTCAGAAGTGAGTGTTCTACAATGGAAGTTGGGGCTTTTGTCATGGTTTTTTGAAAGTATATCTGTCATGCCATTGGCATCATTTACACAACCATATAGTTGTCCACCTTTCCAGTTGTAATCGTTTATGCCTACCATTAAAGCCAATCTTTTTTCTGAAATCATATCTTTACTATTTTGAATTTGACATGGTAAAGAACAAAAAAAGTATTGCTTTTGTACAGCGTAATTTCTGTGGATATTCAATCCTCAAAAATGAGGATATCGATCACTTTGGCCTCTGCAGTTAGTGGCGAGCAGACTATTGGGTAGGCTGACTATCACAATATCCATTCTGGATTGCCCATCCTATCAGCTCTTTTGAGTTTTTTACTTCAGTTTTTTCAATTAAACTTCTTCTGTGCGTTTCTACTGTGCTTCTTGCGATGAAGAGTTTTTCAGCTATTTCCAGAGAGCTCAACCCTTTAGCAATCAGATTGATTACTTCTTGTTCTCGTTTGGTGAGTAAGCCAGGGTCTTTGATTTTGACTTTAGGGTCTTTGATTTCATTTACTATTGCCTTGGTAGCACTGGCACTCAGATATTCGGCGCCTGCACCTACTGTTTTTATCGCGTTGACAAATTCCTTACGGCTTTCACTTTTGAGTATATAGCCGGAAGCGCCCAATTTTAGTAATTCTTTGATCAAATGGCTGTCGTTGTACATAGACAAGATGAGGACTTTTATTTCGGGATAAAGCGTTTTGATCTGCTTTGTGGTTTCAATACCTCCCATGCGGTCCATTTCGATATCCATTACAACCACATCAATCTCGTTGTGCTTCACTTCAAGAATCTTGAGTGCAATTTTTCCATCTGTGGCAGTATCGATCTGCTCTATGTCTTTTTCTCTTTCTAAATGATCACTGAGTCCTTCCATAAACATTTGGTGATCATCCACCAGCATTACCCTTATCATCTTCATTCAATTTAATTGGTACATTAATTTCTACAAAGGTTCCTACACCCTTGCCTGTATCTATGCGTATTTTTCCTTCCAGTGCCTGCACTCTGCCTCTGATGTTTTTAAGGCCTATGCCGCCAGAGGTAGCAACGCGCTGATCATATCCTTTACCATTGTCATGCACTTCGATATGAAGAAATTGATCTTTTCTACTGATCAGCTGAATGGTGAGTTCTGTTGCCTCCGCATGCTTGATGACGTTATTGGTTAATTCCAGGATGATTCTGTAGATGCTTACCTCAAAATCGTAATCCATCTGATAAGCCTCGATCTTATGCGTATGATAGTGTACTTCAATAGTGGTAGATCCGGCAATTGATTCTGCAAGATTTTCCAGGGCCTTCTTCAACCCGAACTTATAAAGAACAACGGAGATCATTCCATGTGAAATTTCGCGAATGCCATTTTGAGCCTCTTCGATCAGGTCACTTATTCTGTTGAAACCAAAATTTTGATCTGTTTTTACATCAGTAAATTGACTTCTCATGGTTTCGAAGTTCCCCTTAATGAGAGAAAATAACATGCCAAGCTTGTCATGCAGGTCCTTGGCAATACGGGCTCGTTCTTTATCCTGACCAGCTAGTCTGGCCCCTATTTCTTTGAGTTCCATTTGCTGTTCCTGAATTTTGATGTTCTTCTTAATTCTAAGAAAGAAAAAGCCAACTATAGCCGCTAAACCAAACAGAACCGCTGCGATAAGCAAAAAAATAAGCTTTTGCAGCTGTTCGGATTTGATTTTGTTATCTCTTGCGAGTAGCTCAGTCCTTTTTTGCTCCAATTCAAATTGATCCTTTGCCACCAAAGCATCGTTTTTAGTTTCCTCAATTTTAGTCTGCATGGCCCGGTACGCTTCTTTATATCGATTGGCTAGCTCATATTTTTCCTCCTGGTAATAGATGTCAGAAATTGCCCAATAAGCATTCAAAAGGAGACTGTTGGAAGCAGTGCCTAACTCAATTGCGGACTCATAGTGATTGAGAGCAGACTGCGTTTCACCCAAATATTGACTGGTATTGGCTAAGTTAAAGTAGGTCTGAGCCAGGTTGGCTTTATTACCGGAAGCTAAATTGTATTCCAGACTGCTGAGGTAATAGTTTCGCGCTTTTTCCGGCTCTCCATTCCGTTCGGCAATGACGCCCAGGTTATTGTAGTTTTCCGAATTGAGATGCCCGAGGTCCAGCGAGTCGAGAATGTGCATGCTTTGCAGCGTCGCATTTTCTGCGAAACTGTATTCCCCTTTGGCGATGAATACTTGGGCCAGGGTTTTATAGCACTCTGCCATTCTCCTTCCATCTTTATTGCTTTGCCAAGTCTGACGTGCCTGTTCTACGTAATCATATGCCAGGTCTAAACTGCCAAGTTTCAAATAGGCTTGCCCCAAACCAGAGAAGAGCATCGCTTTTGAATAATGGATATCACGCTCCACCATAAAATTGAGCTCTTTTTTATAAAATTCGATGGCCTTTGCCGGTCGGCCAATTTTATCATAGACATAGGCCAGCCTTTGATAGGCATTGATGATATTGACAGGATTGTTCATTTGTTCGAAAATAGCTAAACTCTCTTTTGCGGCTATTTCCGCAGCTTTGTAACGACCAGTGTAGATATAGGTAGATGCCAGCTGGGCTTGTGCTCTGGCAATACCATATTGATGGTCTATCGCCCGTTCAATGATCAGTGCGTTTTCAAAATAGTAGGTAGCACTGTCAAACCTATCTGCAATCCTGAGCAGCTCGCCCAACCTGTTGAGACTGGTAGCTTCCTCTTTTCTGTTGCCCAGTCTTTTGCTCAGCGTGTAAGCCTCTTCCGCATATTCTTTGGATTTTTGTGGTTGTGATCTGCTGGTTTCCCATGAAAGTTCATTCAGTATAGTTAACCGTTGTTGTGAGGCTGGCAGCGTATTGAGCAGGTGCGTCAAGCTGTCTATTCGTTTGGCGCTATTGGCTTTCACAGGATATTGAATCACTAGCATGATCAGCAGCGAAAAAAATAAAGAGCGTAATCCAGTCATTTTCATAAGTAAAAAAGGGATAAGTTAACCTCATATGAAAGTTAACTTATCATATGAGGTGGTTGCAACTAATTGGTTGAATTTTTTGTTAATTATCAGGAATACCTCCGCAATCCTCGCCTGGAAGTCCCCCTTCTCCTTCACCTGGTTTCGGTACAGGAGGTAGCGGGTCGTCTCCTCCTTGCGTCTTACCTTTAGAAGGCGATTTTGATCCAGAGTCCTGGTCATTGTTTCCTTGTCCGGCAACTGTTCCTTCAGAGTCACTGGCAATTGGCATTACATTGTTTTCTATTCTCATTTGTCGAATAATTTTGATTTCAACAAAGTTCTAATCATTTGTTTGTCAGAGGAATAGACAAAAACAAGGTGTTTGACTCATTAGAAGTAAGGATTTTTATGAAAATGCATGTAGTTATAAAAGCCAATGTTGCGCCTGTGTTTTCAGGTTGATTTTACCGCCGAAATGGTACTATCTATAGAAGGAGGAGATGCGACTCCATCCAGAAGTCAGATAGTTGTCCATCGATTCATTTGCTATCAAACCACTGAATATCCTCACTTTTTCAGCTTTTGCTCCCTACTTCTGAGGAGGATTCACAAGATATTTTTGGGCAATTTGCTGATGGGGTATCACCAAAATAACTGCAAAATTGAAAGAACAAAAAAAGTATCAATGGGATGTGGCGGTTTCCTATTCATCGGGGAATGAAGAACAAAGCCAGGAGTTGGCAACTTTTCTGAACTCGGCTGAAATTAGCTACTATGATTATAAAAAAGACCCGGGCAGAACTAAAGGAGAGAATTTCAGAACATCTCTTTATGAAATCTACCACAAAGAATGTCAGGGGATTGTTGCCTTCTTCTCAGAAGAATATTTTAGCCGGGAAGACGGAGCTACTATCACCGAGTTTGAGGTGATCAAAGATAGATTTAAAGGGAAAAACCATGGTAAGCAACAAGACTTCTTTTTCCTTCCTGTGATTATAGACGAATATGATCTTTCTCAGCAAGATAAGATATTGAGCAACTTGGATGCAGTTTGGTGGAGTAGAATAAATCCGGGACAAAGCTGCCAGGACATCATCGATTTTATCAAACATCATCAAAACCAAACTCCTGAAAAGGAATCGCCAGAGCAACCAAATGATCAGGTAGAGCAAACCCTAATAGAGAATCAGAGACCTTGGTGGAAAAGGTTCACTTTGAAAATATCGTTTTCCATCACGGTAGTCATAGGTGCTACATTGGGAGCAGTTTGGTTCTTTAACCAAGATCATTCATTTAATCCAGAGGTGTCATTATTAAATAATTGCACACAGGAAAGTTTCAAGCCAGCCGAAGCGATTGAGCTATATGCCAAAATAGGTGATCACAAATTCAAGGTCTCCAGGCAAGGTAAACAGTGGCTTGTTAAAGAATTACCGGACTCCTTGATGGGAAAGAGCTGTTCTTTTGAATTGTTGAGTGAAAACTATGAATTGGCGAAGCAAAATGTGGTATTAACAGAAAATCAAATAACCGCTTTGTATCTCAAGCCGAAAGGTGGATGCCGCGTCTTTTACGATATCCGTTTTTTACATGATGAAGCGAGTCAGGCGCTTGGGACAGGGGATCAATTGCGTTTGCGTGCTGTGGACGGCGACCTGGATACATTACTGACCATGGGCGGACACAGCCAACTTGTTTTTGAATGGCAGGAGAAAGAAAACCTGTACGCGTCGTTGAATAGCACTCACTGGAATATTGTTGGCGATGCCATCGTCAAGCCGGGAAATAATCGGTTGTCATTGGCTAAGGCCGATATTGGTATTCGCCAAAATATATACATGACTGGTAGAGTGATTCATGCAGTAGATGAAACCCCTATTGCTGGTATTAGGGTGACAGGAGGGCATGGGAAAAGTGCTGTTACCGACGATAACGGCACATTCCGACTGGTATTTGATGCTTCATTCAAGAACAGGCAGGTACAATTGGACTTTACAGATCCGCTTGGACGTTTCAAGGCGTCTTCTCATTATTACAAGGTACCTAAGAACAATGTAAAAGTATCGTTGAAGGTGTTACCACAAGCATAGGTGCAGCGTGTCACAAGAACCAACTATTCATCTAAACGTGCCTCATTCCGGCCTAATCACCGTGATATTGCTGAAATATCATCACTATTGAGGAGGAGAACCCTCAGAATGCAGGGTGCCATTAAAGGAATAAATACAACACCTTGCAATTACTAAGTTGCTGGATTAGTTGCACTCCGTGATGTCCATTTTTTACATCATTTAGTATCAGACTGAATCAGTAGATGTGGGCACAGTGAACATGGTCACTGATTGTCTGGATAGTCTTATAAAAAATTGATGATGAAAACTACACTCTCTACTCTACTACTGATCTTATTGAACCTGACAACGGGTTGTGGTCAGGTCAATCAGGTTTTAAATGGTAAACTAATAGATAAAAGGACCGGAGACCCTATTCCCAATGCTACTGTGAGCATCGTAGGAGTTGATAAAGATATCACCACCTCTGATGGTGAGTTTGTATTGGACCTAAGCGGTTATTATCAAGCAGGCAAAACCACAAGAATCTTTATACATGATGCGAGCTATGGAAGTCACTCAGTGACATATACTTTTGAAACAGCGCTTTCCATGCTCATAATCGAGATGCCAGATGATGGGACGATTACGGTTACGGGAATCGTAAAAGATAAACAGACAGATAAGCTACTGGATAATATCAAAGTAAACCCCGTTAGTAAATACTTTACGAGGAATTTTACAGCCCCCGAAGTAACTACAGAAAACGGTGGACAATTCCTGTTTTACCTCAACAAAGGAGACTTTACGAAGAACATAGATTTCATCGATCTGCTATTGACAGACAGCAATGGCGTTTACAAAGACAAGCGTAGTACGGTGGAGATCACGTCGGTCATTTCAATTGATTTGGAGAAAGAGGATGCAGTGGAAAGTCGGGATCAAACAGAGCTGCGTCCAGGTAATAGAGCAAGTCAATTTGCAGGTATTTGTGGTTTAAGCTGGCCACAGTTGAAGGAGTTGTACGAGTCTTTGGAAAACCTTAGTCAGGCGAGGGCTTTTAAATATGCCTTAAATAACTGCTTAGGCAGTGATCTTGCTGATGGTAAAGAGGCGATCTATTTTGCCATTCAGTCGTCTCCCACTCCACAGGAGATACAACAATGCCGGCTTGATTTTTCGGAGAAAGGAAACCAGAGCAGATGCCTGCTTCAGACAGCCAGACAACGGCTTAGGTTTGAAATGGCAGATCATCATTTCTGGAATAACAGTATAGCAGATGATGTTAAAAGAGTTGCTACGGACTCGAATGGTCTCATTGATACAAGGGTGAACTTATCTGCTGTTTATGTAAGCCCAGGTGCTCAGCCATACGGGCTGGGAAGAGATCCGTTCTACAGTGACGATGGTATTCCCGTCTATGTGATGATGTTTAAGAAGTTGAATTGACCCGAAGTATTAACTGGCAGACACCGGGATAGGGCCGGAACAGTTTCTCTGCGTCAATATCCATACTTCTGCCACATGATCTCCATATTAGTGAGGAGTTATCTGCCAATAGAATTTTTAGAAATTGCCTTACAGTATTCAATTAAATGCAATCAAGAGATTGAACACATGCCTAAAATATCCTAGACCCATGTCATCAGTGCGATTAGCGCTGGTTGGTGGTCGCATCTATCCCGGAAATGATATTTTCAGATACATGGTCAAACTAAAAAATAGCACAGATCAATGAAATCACGAGTAGTAATACCAGTATGTGCAATAATGCTCTTGACACTGTTCAGTTGTCAAGGGCAAACACAGAGAGAAAAAGATGTTTTTGAAAGATATAAAACTTTCACACAGGTCGATCTGACCAGCAAAGAGTTATTTTATAGAGTTTTTTACAAAGATGGAAAAGTAGATAAGTCAAATTTTGATCTTGCGCCAGTTTACACAGAAAATGCCAATCAATTCAACAGTAACTGGGAGAATGAACGCATCAATTTAAGGACCCAGAAGAATAAAGCCTATGGTAGGCTCTTGTCCATTAATTCTGAATACTTGTTGCTGGACAATGAAAAGGCCAATCTTGAATCTGAGCTGCAGCAACTGGAGGACAATTTGCTGCAACAGAGAGAACTTAAGAGTAACTATTTGCAGAACAGGGATATTCTGGAAAAGCTGAAAGAAAAAATCATAGACAATTATACTTATTATGGAATATTTTATGCGGAATTTAACTTGCCTAATGAAGAGCAGAAACTTGATACATTACCTGCCAGCATATTCAAAGACTATGGTGAGAAATTGATCAAAGACATCATTCAGAGATACTACATTACGGCAATTGTTGAAGATAAGATCTGGGGTGGAAATAATCTGGAGGTAACCAAAGAATTAATTACTGATGTAGAGATGCTCAACATTGGTAGCAGTTTTCACATATCATTGCCTTTGTCTTCAAATCCTTCAGTTTATAAACACATTGTGGTTTCTTCCGCATTGTTTAAGAATGAAGGAACCAATCAATTTGGTGAGGACGATTTTGTTAACTGGGAAGAGGAGGAAGCTTATTTTAAGATTTTAAGCCAGGCCGATCCAACTCCTAAAAGTAGCCCGATTTTTAGAAGTTTTGCCAGCGGGGAAGATTCCATTGTCTTTGATTTGCTGCGAACTAATGGAATAGGGTTGAAGAGTTTTAGCACATGGTATCGCAATGCTAAAGAAAGATTAACCGCCATCGATACGAAAGATTCCAAGCGCAAATGGATTGAAGATTTACAGAACTTCTCGCAGCGATCATTGAAAATAGAACAGGAACGGCAAAGCATTGACAATCGTATTGGAGAGTTAGAGGCTCAGATTGTAAAGAAGGAGCAGGAAATCGCAGTTCAGAAAGGCAGGATTAAAGAAGAGGAAAACAGGTGGAATTCACTTTATCCACAATACCTGACTTACAGGGAAAAATACTATCAAAAGGTAGCGACACAAAAATACTATGATGAACTAATTGCTACCAATCCCAACGTGACTGAATCTGGTGGAGATTCTTATTTCGCTGCGGTTTACAGTAAAGTCCAAGCCGTCAAGGTTGAGAGAAAGAGGGAACTGATCAAGACTGTGAGGCGGGATGTGAGTGGTAAAATTGTGTCGAATAAACAGACCTATCAATCACTCATTAAAATTAAGCGGATGGCCATTTTAGGTTCGGAAAAAAAGCAAGCTGATTCAAAGACAACGGTAGAGATTAAAATGGGCGTAGAAATGCAAATGATCATTCCCGAAGCTTATATCCGAAAGGAACCACTGCCTAGTCCCCCATGGGAGAAGCTGACTTTCATTGATCCAGGTGAAAAAAACTATGTGGTGGATAAAACTGCCGGTAAAGAGTGGAGACGAATCCGGCTGACTAAGGACGAAGATACCTATGGAAATGAGTATAGAGACCTAGACGAACTCACCTCTGATATCACCAGAGAGGGATGGAGACTACCTGACATCATCGAATTGAAAAAATTTGGAAATAGTATCGCCAAAGCAGAGGATAAGCTTGATCAGTATGGGATGCGAACGGACAATGAAATACCCTTTTGGTCTACGACCCCTTCCAGTAGTAAGAACTTAGGAAGGATTAAAAAACGCTGTTTACTGATCGTAGATGGAGAAATCAAAGTGGTCGATCGGGAAATCACTGAGGCAGGCTATTATTTATTTGTGAGAGACGTAGAAAGAAAGGACTGATCATGGACAAACTTAGACTTAAGCAAATACCTCATTTTTCTGTACTAATGGCAACGTTTTGTCTGTCTTGTTTATGCCTTGTGACCAGTGCCTATGCACAAGTTGAATATTTTATCGGAGACTTTGAATTAGGTGGTAATGATCAAATAAAAATTCATATAGAGCCTGGCAAAGAGTTAAAGATTGAAGGTAGAACGTTTTTTGAATATCCGGCAACGATACGGAACAGGCAGGACAATGAGGATGATTGGAAGAAGCTAAAATTGTATACCAAAAATGGTAAGCATGTATTTTTGCCAAAGCAGGAAGGAAAGGCTAAATACCGGGGAGAGAGAATTCGAATCATTGCAGATCGTTCAATTGATGATTTGATTTCATCCTTATGGGAAGTCGAATATTCCACTTCCCAATTGCAAGGAGAAAGTTTAGTAAATGTCCTTTCTGAATTCCTTAAATATCGAATCATTCCTATCAGGAATGGGAAACATAGATATCTAAACAACTGTTATCTCTTGCTCAGAGAGCAATCTAATAAGGAGATCCTGAAAAAAAGGTATCCAAGTCCTAAGCCCGCGGTCATTTCTTATCCAGTCGACGAAAGTGTAAAAGCTTATAAGCTTCGATTGTATACCAGTCCACATGTCGATGAACCATTACATGAATTGAGAGGAGATGCTGTATTTTACATCAATGGTACGACGATCATTAGGGATAAAATACCTCATTATGAGTCTATAGAAATTAAGAAAGTTAGTATCAAAGAGCGAAGTGAGTTAAAAATCAGACTAGCTCCGAGGGGATTTCATAAATTAATTTCAGGAAAAGAAATTGTAATTCCATATTCGGATTGGCAAAAAGCCATAAGTGGTAACTATATTAAACTTGACCAACAATCGTTGAGTCAGTTAATTAAACCTGCCTATGATATTTCTTTTTCTAAAGATTTTCCACCGGAGTTGTATGATAAACTCGATGACCTTAAGTTGAATAATCAAACCCCAGACCATGAGGGGCAGGATACTGAGAGGTTCTTCCGAAATCTTTATCTGGATGATGAGGATAAATTGATCCTCAAACTGGGTGCACAGAGGCTGCCGATTGATCCAGATGAATGGAAAGGTTGGCGAAAAAATAATAAGACTTACATTGAAATACCCTGGTCTTATCTGAGAGATGACCCCATGTTCAAACTGCAGGTGACCTTCAAGTTTGACCAGGAACTACTTGACCTGTTGAAATCAGCGAATGGTACAATACCTAATGTGTTTGTGAATACCGGAGGCCATCCTCTGCAAATACATTACGCCAACAGTTCATCAGCTGTTCCAAGTATTAAGACCATCCAATTTGGTGAGAATGAATTGATTTTTCATAGGAATGCATATTTCAATAGGGAGACGCTTAGCTTGTCTGCCAGTGACATCAGTGGCTCCACTGTCGTTTTGGACTATGAACGCATCAAATCAGCACTTAAAAAACACTATCGGATAACTTATACAAGTATCGATGGAGAGCAACTTCCTGCCAGGTTTCCAAAGTTGATGTTTTCAGGTACTAATCTGAAGAAGGAACTAAAAAGAGAATTGCTGGAAATGGGCGAAACTGATACATTTCAATATAAATATGAGGTTGTAGAACTTCGGAACTCTTCTGCAACTGTTGAGGTATCGAGAAAACAGGTTGAATTTGATTTGTCTTGTGACTGTGAGATGCCTCTAAATAAATGGGTTGATGAAATTGAGATTGAAGACCCGGGCTTCAACAATCAATTTGGTGCTCATACCTATACCGCTAAACCCAGTAACGATGATTTCTCTAAAATCAAGGTATTGCTAGGTAATCGGGATTTTAAAGCGAGGATTTACCTGAAAGCACTTCCTAAAGGAATTGGTCTGCCGATGCAAGCGGAGGAGGAAAGAGGTCGGGAATACATTACGGCCCAGGTTGACAATGATAGCAAGCAAATCATCTTGTCCGATTGCCCGGAGACACTACTTCCCATTGAGGTGGTCTATTTTGATGCCATAGAGGGCAACGATCTGGAGATCATTAACGATAAGGTGTCCAAATTGTCTGAAGATAAAAGCAATGGGGCAATCGCTGGTTACTACCTGGTGTTTGCTTATGATGATCAACACATAGAAGTGTTTTCTGATGCCGATACAGATTTTGACACACGTCTAAAGGAGCAATATGGAACCGGCTCACAGGAGATACACCTCAACCGGAACTACAATTACCGACCTATCCAGTTTGATGAATTTATGGGTGTCGTAACCAGACTCTATAATGGGGCTGAATATGGCCAATACATTGTGAAGCGGACGGTATTTCTTACAGATCGGTCTAAAATCATCTATCGGGAAAAAGAAAACATACTAAAATCAAAAGACATAAATGTTGAAGATTATAAAAGCCAATGATATGAGAAATTCCAGATACTTCGTGCTGTTTTTGATTTTACTACCAGCTCATTTTGTATTGAGCCAGTCCAAAAAGATTATTCCAAGCCCTTCTGGAAATATGCGTCAATGGGAGGTAGTGATCAATAAGGCTGGGGTGAGCGCATATGGAGACAGAGCGTTGACGAATCGGATTGCTGGTGTAAATCTCCCTTTCAAACAGCAGTATTATGTGGTAGATTATAGAATGGAAAATGGCGCCGTAGTGGCTGTTCAGATTACACTGTCGAAGTACTCCAAGACCTACTATTGGATAAATGCGAACGACTTGTTACTCACCAATTTCTGTCTGAAGCATCGGTCAATTTCCGTGAAGGCCACTGTGGTCAACTACATAAAAAACAGAAATCCAAAAAGTGATTATTTTGATGGGCCCAATCAACAAAATCAATTAGGTGAAGCCAAGTGGTATCATATTTATTTTGTCTATGCCACCCATCCAGCCAATGTCGATCCGGACGAGGCGGAGTTTCTCCTGCTTGGTACAGACCATCGGTTTGATCCGGCAATAGAGGAATACAATGCAAAAAAAACAGTACTGGGTTGGTTTCAAAATGGGAGTTCTCAAAACCTGGTCGTCTGGAATACCAGAATTGGCTTTCAACCTAATCTGTCCAATAGTGCCAGGAGAGAGAAAGGTTCAAGTGGTATATATGCCTCCATTCTTAGTACTATCCCTGATGCAATGAGGTGGGCCACTGGTGGAAGTTATGCTGCCTCAAAAGTATTGTCAGATGACAGTATACAAGTAAATAGTAATTACCAGTTTCAACTGACTGATTTCCGGATGCCGATCACCAAAGTAAGGAAGGTCAATGAAAAAACTGTTTATGAGGTGGCTTATGCTGGAAATGCTATTTTCAATCAGGAATCATTGCGTAGAGAACGTGAGGAGATAGAATCGTTTAAGACCATCAATGTGCTGTATGTGGTAGATGTCACAGCTACTATGTGCAGGTACTTAACCGATTTACCTCGTGCCATAGAAGCAGCTTCCAGATTTGTTGAAAAACAGTATCCAAGTTATCAGTTTCGCTGGGGGCTGGCTACATTTCGTAATGAAAGCGATGCTGAAAGTGATCAATATCAGTTCATCGGCGAGGCCGAGAATTACAAGGACTTCGCCAAACTGGTTGCACGCGCCAACAATTGCTGGAGCAATTCCAATTCTTTGCCTGAAATTCTCTTTGAGGGAACAAGAAGAGCAGTTTCAGACTTTTTTGATGCCAGTACGAAAGGAATTAAAGTGACCTTTGCATTTTCCGATGTCAGTAGCAGTTATGATAGCAGGAACAATGCCGTGGGATTAGGCAGTACTTTAGGTTCATTAGGAAGTCATTTCTTTGCATTGAATGTTGGCTATCATCAGGAGGCACTTTTCCGAGAACAGATCAATCAGGTAGTGCAAATGATGAATGGACATGAACAGGCTTTTTCTGTCTTGTCCGATAGAGAAGGTGCCTTAAAGTATTATTTTGTTCCTCCCGATGATGCCAATGAGAGCGATTACCAGGGGGTCTATGTCAAAGTAAATCAAGCAGAATATTATCAGGATATTCTATTGAATATGCTACTGTCTATAGTAGAGGGCAATGACAATAATTACCGTGAGACACTTTATGGATTGACAGGGAGTGAACCAAGAACGACTCGTAAGAACAGACCTGTACTCAATAAGGCACTGGACATTACGTTTCCGATGAGCTTTAAGGAAGATTATAAAAATATCCATTTACGGAATGATGAGGTTGGAATTTATTACAGCAAAGGTTTTGTCGTCAATGAACATGATCGACTTCGAACCAGCCAACCATTCGAGCCTGTGGCACTTTTGTCAACTGAAGATTGCTACAGACTACAGCGGGTAACGGAGCATCTTATTGAAATATTGGGCTCCACGAACCCTGGAAGCGAGATTACAGCTCCTCTTGCAGAGACACTTAAGGAACTGACAGGTGAGACACAGCTCTATGCAGATATTGATTACTTAAAGGGAATTACGACGCAAATTCCAGTTGGATCTCAGTTGATTGAAGATTTTCGAAGATATGGTGCGAATTTTCTACAGCACAAATCCTCAGCTGGCATTGAAAGGTTGAGAGCCAAGCTTATTGAGAAAAGAAAAAAAATCATCAAGTATTATGATCAACTCTACCTTAAAAAAGGGATTAAACTTGGATCAGCATACTATCAATGGATCAAATTATCTGATCTCCCATGAGGATTGTCTGTCAAAATAAGCTGTGTAGTGTATCATAAAGTAGTCATGTATCAGAAAAGGTGTCTTTTACACATCATTACTTTCCTAATGGTCTATTCGGGAGTTTTGGTGGAGGTTTCAATCTGCTATTCGCAGCAAGAACCATCAAATCAGCCTGTCTTTATGCCTGAGGATTTGAGTAGTTATGAAGATTTTCAATCTGTATTTTACACAATTGATAACCTCACGATGGACTCATCAAGAGTGGAGGAGTACATAGAACGGATTGGTCATGAAAATCATGCCTGGTATACTAGTAAGCTGGAGAATAAGATCAGATTAGAGAATTTTTATGGTGAGATTTCTTCAATAAAGAGCAGATTGAAGACAAGGCAAGATGAGCTTGAGGTGCGCGAATTAGAGCAAGAACAGGCGGTATTGGAATTAGGAGCAAAGCTTGCATTAAAAGAACGATATGAGGCGCAAAAGCAGGATTTATCGCTTGATCTGCAATCCTTGTTATCTCAGTATCCGCTACAAGGCGTCTTCTGGATTACTTTTGAAGTACCCAAGAATAACAATGTAGTCTTACGTCTGGCGGCAGGTCAGATCGCAAAATATGGTCGGTATAAAATCAAAGAATACATTAGCCAATATTATACTGATTTCATTGTAAGAGATGAATTGTGGGAAGGAATTGCCGTGCACTCCGGTAGATTTTTGTATTCTGAGGTTGAAATTAACAGCTTGAACCGGCAAATGTTTGTAGGAAGGCAGGAGGTGGTGGGTAAAGGGCTTGATCGGTATTACATGGCGATCAGTGCATCGATTTCAGGGAGAAGCATGTCTGAAGTGCTGCTGCCTGCTGACGGACCCCTGTCTAACGAGCTATCACTACCAGTCGCTGATCTTGACGAAGTATTTGGTGACCCTGCTGTGGTGACAATATGTACAGGGAAAAACTGTCAGGAAAAGGATTTGTTACTTCATTCCGATGCAAGCAATGTGCCCAGGTTCATTCACACTGAATTTCAAAAGTGGAATAGAAATACCACTTATAATGTTGATCTTTTAGATCTGGCGCAGCTCAGAGCAGACATCCAACCATTGGTTGATCTGCGTAAGACACAACTTCAACGGATCAAAGGGAAGATCGCTGAGGTATGTACAGAGATAAAAAACGTGCGTGAAGAAATAGCGCAAATTCGCACAGAAGTCATACAGGCGTACAATGATATCAGTAGATATAATGAGGAATGGGTGATTAAGCACCGGCAATATGCAAGGCTCGCCAGACAATTCTACAACAGCTTCAGCAACCTGAGTTTTTATCAGTACGTCAATCAGGTAAATCCTGACAACAGCGTGAGCCCTTTGAGAGGATGCTTCCAGGCCATTTTGAGAGCGGTTGACAAGGCCAAAAAAATCAAACTGGAGGAAATTATTATTACCAAAGGCAGCGATACCAATGGTCTGATCAAGCTAAGAACCGTAGTTTATTCTCCCGATGTGGAAGTGAGTGAGGTGATCTTTCTGGGTATGAAAAACTTATCCAATTTGGACTATACGACGGTAACAGTTCAACTCCTTGTGAAGCTTCACCTGGCAATCCCGGAAATAGAAATTAATCAGTTTGAAAAGGTCAGGCCGCATTGGCGGCCATATGTGATAGACCGTTCAAGACGTATTGCAAGAGATACTGTACAGCGTTTGGAATGGAAAAGAATCATGTTGACTGAGGATGAGCGAGCTGTAGGGAATGCATTTAGCACTTCAGACAGTTATCCAGAATCTGTGCGTCATCAAGTGGCAGAAGGGAACTGGCGGTTGCCAACTGTCGCTGAATTACTGGACTTTGTAAAACGTGGAAGATTTTCAACCACTGAATTGGTGGAGCTTGACTTGCTGGAGTTAGACGGATTTCCGTTTTGGACCTCTTCTGTTGGGGAGAATAGTGAGTCCTCGCCTATTAAGAAAATGAAATGTGTGTTACCTGGAAGATATGGTTTTGAAGTACTCGAAATTAGTCAGAAAGATCCGGGGTACTATCTGTTTGTTAGAGAGACTTCAGCTCCGGATTAACCGCATTTGACAGGCATACTAATTATTGATATGAATAGTCTTCAGCATATTGTAGTTCATGATTTAGAAATCAGTTATCCAGAAAGAAGTTTTTCTTTGACAGTGGACCAACTGGAGATTTCCAAAGGGGAAATGACCATCCTATTGGGTAGTACTGGCACTGGTAAATCGACACTCTTGGATGTCTTAGGATTGATAGAGAAGCCTTCTATGAGTCGTTGTGCCATCAGCTATCACCTTAATGACCTTCCGCCGCACACCTTTCAAAACCTTTGGTCAAATGCAAGAAAACGCAATCGGTTGAAGCGTCAGAGGTTTGGCTACATGTTTCAGCAGGCCTTCTTTATCCCAGACCTTACGGTAAGGAAGAATATCAACGTTTCACAAGTGCTCAGTGGAGGCGTGTCAGCAGAGAAAGCGAATCAGCAGGGCTTATCAAAAAATGGATTGTTCAGAGAGAACGAACAATTCAGCGGTCATGAGTTGGCATGGCAGTGTTCCGGGGGGCAGCAGCAGCGCCTTGCATTGACCCGGGCATTGATTCATCAGCCGGAGTTATTGTTTCTCGATGAACCCACCGGAGACCTTGACCGCAATACTGCTCAGCTGGTCTTTGAACACCTGAAGCGTGAAGTGTTTCATGCTGAAAATGCGAACAGGTCTATTGTCATGGTGACTCACGACATGGCATTGGCCTGCCAATATGGTGATAGTATCTACTTTATCGATAAAGAGCAATCAAGGGTAGGTCTTCATACCAACCTTCGTAAGCGGGGAGGGGCTTGGTACTATGGTGGAAAAGCTATGGACACGGAGGAGGCAGTAAGTTTTTTACTCACGCAGATGTAGATGGAAATGGAAAAGAAAAAAGTGATCTTATGGTTCATGCTGCTGGAATATTGGCCAGATAGCATGGCTGGCAGGTATTCAGTATTATGGAGCAAGTGCTGGTACTTACTATTGTTCATTCTGGGGTTTATTGCTTTGGGCCTCTTTCAGGGCTTTAAAGATAATATCAATGAGGAGTTAAATGATCCCTATGCTAACTCCATTCCGGTATCTGCCCGGTTTGTGCCAAATTTAGATACCACCCAATTAAGAGCGGATTACCCCGGTTTCAGATTTGACCGAATTCAGGAAGTAGGATACAGTGAGGTGCGTGTAGGTGATGGCAAACTGGTTTATCTGAATGGTTATTCAATCCCCAAAGGACATCCCTATGAGAGCGTAATAGCCCAACAAATTGTCCATCAAGCCAAGGATAGCGGTATTTTCCTCTCAAAAAAAGGCTATAAAAAGTTGTTTGAAGCACTCCCTGTAGCAGATTCAATACCTTCCATATTTTTTAAGAACCTTGGTATCCATCAGGTCAATGCTCACCTCAATGTTGCGAGAGTGTGTGAGACACTACCGGCCAATGTGGATTTGATAGTGCCACTTCAATATTACAATCAAATAATTGACGCAAGTTTGTACAAGGACACGGTCATCACTGATCCCAATAACATCTGGGAGATCATGTTGTCGGAAGTAGGACAGGATGAGGAAATTCTATATAGCTGGTCAGACTCTCTAAGTGGGTTTGCCAGGGAGCGATTTCAAAAGCGTGTGTTTGCGGTGCCAAAAGATCCTGAAGATGACCCAGGCATAGTAACAATCAACTTCAGAGATCAATTGACTTATGAGGAGGTATCTCAGTTCATAGATGCGTTTCATCAACAATTGATGGCAACCAATTCATCAGACTTCCCGAATGCATCTATTAACCTTGAGAAGCAACGAGTGAAGGTGGGTTCATGGGTACCCCCCACAGAATGGAACCTGTTTACCATCACAGTAGGCGGTATTGACCGTACCGAAGTGTTTGCGGTGAGAGATGCGCTTGAAAGCAGTTTTCCCAAGCTCAACCTGGATATGAAAGGATTTAATATGATCAAAATGCTGGGTGATTTGGAAGCGCGCATAGACTTTTTTCAAATACTGGTGCTTACCATGTTGGTAACGCTTTCCATTGTGGTGAATTACCAGACACTCAATCATCACTTGTATAAAAGGCGGCAGAATATCGGCTATTTGAAAACTGTAGGCGTAGATCAGGAGATTTTTTACTACCAATACCTGATCTCCAGCTTAATGGAAAGCCTCTTATTTTCGCTGGTAGCTGTATGCATTGCTTATGGAGCCATGTTTTTCTTCAGCAAAGCGGTATTTTCCTTTTCAATCAATGAGAATACTGTCGGATTTGTACTGGTTATGGTCTTCACCAATGTTGCACTTTATCTATTGGTGATCAGGCAATACCTTAGGAAAAGCTTTAGACAATTAATCGCGAATTGAGATTGTTATAAATGATAACATAAGGAGGAGACTTCACACCATTCATTCGATTTTATCAGAACACTTTAGATCTCACCATTTATGATACATTTTAAATACTTCCTGTTGCTGATAATCTTTCTGAAGGTTCAAATGCTCTTTAGTCAGCGCAAGCCAATTATTGTAAACCCTGTGAGCAAAGTGATGCATTGGGAAGCTGTAATTAATAAAGCCGATATCACGGTATATAGAGATAGGTATTTAACCGACGAAATTCCATACATAAAATTGCCATTCAAGCAATCGTTTTTTGTGGTTGATTATAAAACAGATGATAACAGTGAAGTTAGTGCTGTCCAGATTACTTTGTCAAAATTCTCTGAGGAGTATTATTGGTTGAACCCAGGAGATTTACTCTTGACAAATAGCTGTCTGAGAGAAAAGTCTATTCCAGTAAAGGCGATGGTGGTTAATTATTCTAAGAATGAAAAGCCGACTAGCGATTACTTTGGTTCGCCAAATCTCAATGATCGATTAGGGAAAGTGACTTGGCCTAATGTTTATTTCGTTTTTGCTACCTATCCTGCAAACGTTGATCCGGCGGAAGCCGAATATCTATTACTTGGTACCAATGATCAATTCAATTCAACAATAGAGGAATTGAATGCTGAAAATACTATCCTGGGTTGGTTTCGCAACGGAGTTTTGGAGAATTTGGTTATTTGGAAGACAAGGATAGGCTTTCAACCTAATTTATCTGTTAGCTCGAAGCAAGAGAAAATGGCAAGTGGCGTGTACGCAAGTGTGCTTAGTTCAGTACCAGATGCCATGAGGTGGGCCACTGGTTCTAAATTAAGCCCTAAAAGAGTAATATTTGATGACAGTCTCCAGGTTAATAGCAGCTATCAGTGGAAGCCGATGGACTTCAGAATGCCTGTAACTGATATTCGTAAAGTCAAGGATCATGTAGTGTATAGCGTAGCCTGTATAAGAGGGCCTGAATTTGGCCAAAAGCAATCATCAATAGATCAATTTCAGGCAGAGAATGAAAAAGGGCTCTATCTGATCAAAGGGTTCCTTGTGAATGAACAAGTATCATTAAACAAGTCTACTCCATTTGAACCAGTGATTCTTTTGTCTACCGAAGACTGTTACAGATTGTTAAAAGTGACGGAAGACTTCATCAGGATACTAAGTGCGACTGATCCGGGAGATATTAGTTCATTGATTAATGCTTTACAACAATATGGAATAAATCAACAGCTCTTCCCTGATTTCCGACAAATTGAATCTTTCAACACTGAGATCCCTGTAGTTTCACAATTTATAGGAGATTTTCGCTCAGATGGAATTAGTTACCTTCAGAGAAAATCCAGAAGCGAAATTCATCAGATGAACAAGCGACTAATTCATAAAAGAGAAGTCCTAAAGCAATACTACAATCAATTAGTCTATCGAAAAGGCATAAAGATAGGCTTGGAGTATTACCAATGGGTCAAATTATCTGATTTACCTTGATTTAATAGTCTCAACTAAACCCATTACAATGCCGCATATGCCCACTCTTCGCTTCCGGAGTTAGTAAAACTCTACCGCAACACTCGCAGACCCATTTATTGATGTACTCCTCCTTTTCCTTCTCTCGGGTGTCGAATTGAGTTTTCTGATGTTGGGTTTGCGCAATAAGCGTGTATAACGCTTATCTCTCAAAATACTTATCTTACAGCAACTTAGCTTCTAATACTCATGGATAATATTTCAAATCTGATCCTGGCGGCCTCACTATTCATT
>ERZ1740068.413-NODE-413-length-21794-cov-27.743272_pt1 | contig 21794 bp, 18 predicted proteins | sample MGYA00581735_ERZ1740068 | MGnify/ENA primary metagenome ERZ1740068 (study PRJEB43018, sample SAMN04849740) | marine metagenome | isolation source: floating plastic debris | place: Pacific Ocean | collected 2008-08-30 | study: EMG produced TPA metagenomics...
CAACGGTTAATCGCTCTCAGCGCAAGCTGATGACTGGTTAAGCTAGATTAGCTTTTAGAAAGCGCCCCTCACCGTAAGGTGAGGGGCGCTTTTACGTTATTCATCCGTCTGTAAAGTCCTGGGCTCTGTCCTCGATCGACCGCGCTAGAATTGAGCCCTAGTTACACGGTGTTTGCCCATTTGGGCGCTAAACCGACATAGAGTTTATTGACGTGCTTGAAAGAAAGCTTTTCCTCGCGTTAACGCTTTACCTCGCTTTAACGCTGTTCTTCGGCATCATCCAAGCCGCCTACCCGAGCATCAGAAGCCAGCGAACCTGGCGCAAAGGCTCCCGCCTCGACAGCTTTTACTGGTTCTTTACGCTAATTTTCTCGCAGGTGCTCAGTACCATCTGCATCGCCGCGATCGTCGTGCCGATCTTTTGGGTGCTGGGGCGGACGATCGATATGGACGTCCTGACTGAAGGCTATGGCTATCTCGGGTCGCTGCCCCATTGGCTGCAAGGGCTGGCGATCGTTTTTATCGGCGACTTTATGGGCTATTGGACACACCGCTGGCTCCATACTGGACGCATGTGGAAAATCCACGCCATCCATCACAGCTCCGAAGAACTCGACTGGCTCTCATCGGTACGTGTCCATCCGATTAACGACATCATCAGCCGTACGGCACAGTCGTTTCCGGTACTGCTGCTGGGATTTGCACCGCTGTCGGTAGAGATTTACGCGCCGTTCTTGACGGCGTATTTGGCCTTTATCCACGCGAACCTGCCTTGGTCGTACGGCCCGTTTCGTTACCTTATCGCCAGCCCCGTGTTCCACCGCTGGCATCACAGCCGTGAGATAGAGGCACTGGATAAGAACTTCGCCGGTTTATTTCCGATCTTTGACGTGCTATTCGGGACGTTCTACATGCCCGAAAAGTGCCAACCAAAGAACTTCGGTTTGTACGAGGAGTATTTGCCGATGAACTTCCGTCGACATTTGCTTTACCCGTTTCGGGAGTCGAACCCGGGGCTGCGCGAGATCGAATCCTAGGTTTACAGTGGGAGCGACATCGCTACCCACCTATGCCGCCATGCCCCTCGATCGCGAGCCGCCCGAAATCATCGAGCAAAAGCTCTTCGTCAAAGGTCGTAAATTCGACTACGATGTGCATCGTCTGCGCCTGCCCAACGGCGTCGAAGGCGAGTGGGAATGTATCCGCCACCCCGGCGGAGCCCTAGCCGTTCCCGTCACCGACGACGGCAAGTTCGTCCTCGTCAAGCAGTACCGCTTCGCCGTGGAAGGCCGCATCCTCGAGTTCCCCGCCGGAACCGTCGAGCCGGGCGAAGATCCCGCCAGCACCGTCACCCGCGAAATCGAAGAGGAAACTGGCTACAGCGCCAGCCAGTGGGAACACCTCGGTGACTTTATCCTCGCACCTGGCTACTCCGACGAGTACATCTACGCCTATCTGGCGCGCGGCCTGACGAAGCTCGAAAAGCCACCCGAACAGGACGATGATGAAGATATCGAAGTCGTCTTGATGACGCCCGACGAACTCGAAGCAGCAATCCTGGCCGGAGAGCCCGTCGATGCAAAGTCGATTTCCAGCTTTTTCCTCGCGAAATCGCGTCTCTAAAGCCGATCGCGACCGTCCTTTGGAATTCGGCCATACGGGTAAGTTTCCCACTAGCCAGCGGGCGATCGAGCCGCTATCCTGGTGTGACTATTACTCTTTGTGAAGCAGAATATGACGGCTACGGCAGAACGCATTCAATACGATGTCAAAGACATCGGACTCGCGCCGCTGGGCAAACAGCGCATCGAATGGGCAGGTCGCGAAATGCCCGTCCTCAAACTGATTCGCGATCGCTTTGAAGAAGAAAAGCCACTGGCTGGCGTGCGTCTGATTGCGTGCTGCCACGTCACCACCGAGACCGCCAACCTGGCGATCGCCCTGAAAGCTGCTGGCGCAGAATCGCTGCTGATCGCCAGCAACCCGCTCTCGACCCAAGATGACGTGGCCGCCAGCCTCGTCGCCGACTACGGCATCCCCGTGTACGCCATCAAAGGCGAAGACGCGGAAACCTACGAGAAGCACGTCAACATCGCCCTCGACTTCCGCCCGAATATCATCATCGATGACGGCTGCGATGTGGTCGCCACGCTTGTCAAAGAGCGCCAAGACCAGCTCTCCGACATTATCGGCACGAATGAAGAAACCACCACGGGTATCGTTCGCCTCGAGGCGATGCTGAACGATGGCGTGCTGACCTTCCCGGCGATGAACGTCAACGACGCCGACACCAAGCACTTCTTCGACAACCGCTACGGTACGGGTCAATCGACCCTCGACGGCATCTTCCGCGCCACCAACGTCCTGCTGGCCGGTAAAACCCTGGTCGTCGCGGGCTACGGCTGGTGCGGCAAGGGCGTCGCCATGCGCGGCAAAGGTCTCGGCGCGAACGTGATCGTTACCGAAATCGACCCGGTTCGCGCGATCGAAGCGGCAATGGACGGCTTCCGCGTGATGACGATGGCCGAAGCGGCGGCAGAAGGCGATGTCTTCGTGACGCTGACGGGCAACAAGCACGTCATTCGCGGCGAACACTTCGCAGCGATGAAAGACGGCGCGATGGTCGCCAACGCCGGTCACTTCGATATCGAAATCGATCTCGAAGCGCTGGGCGGAATGGCCTCGGATGTCAGCACCGTGCGTCCGTTCACCCAGGAGTACAAGCTGGCCGATAAGTCGATCGTCGTTCTCGGTGAAGGTCGCCTGGTCAACTTGGTCGCGGCAGAAGGCCACCCCAGCGCCGTGATGGATATGAGCTTCGCGAACCAAGCGCTGGCTTGCGAATACCTGGTCAAGAACAAAGGCCAACTCGAGCCGGGTATCCACTCAATTCCCGCCGACCTCGACAAAGAGATCGCAGCGCTCAAGCTCAAAGCAATGGGCATCAACCTCGACACGCTGACCGACACTCAAGTCGAGTATATGAGCTCCTGGAAGTCGGGAACCTAGGTTCTCGCCGGGATTTTACAGCGTCGGTCGGTTTGACTGTCGCGCTGTGAGCTGACTTATCAAAAGGGCTCGCGATCGCCCGGATCGCGAGCCCTTTCTGTTAGCTGAAGTCAAATCGCTGTATTTTGGCAGGCGGCCGAGAAGTCCGAGTTTTTCCAAAAAGTTCGACTTTCCGGCTGGCTGCCGCGACGCAGAACCAGCAAAATCAAAAGCGACCGAGAGACTCAACCAGGCCGGAAGACGCTGACGCAAGGCGCGAAGTTCGGCAGATCGGGGCTGTCTCCACCAGACACGTAGCCGAATTCGGGCTCGTCAATCACCAACCAGTAGCGACCATCGGGTGATGCAGCACGTGGTGTGCGTACGACCGAAACCCGATCGCCGAAATCCAGGCCGCCGACGATCGCAGCAGAAGTTCTAGCACCCTGGCGAATTCTAAGCCCTTCAGGCACGGCGACGCACAGCGAGTCATCTTCTCCAATACTGGACAAGGGGTCTTGCCCGTATGCGCGCCCGGCAAATTCGCATTTTCGGAGCGTGTCTCGGTACTCGTCTCTATAGTCATAGGCGATAAATCCATCGACTGGTTCGACGATTTCCACCCACTCGTAACCGTAGAAGTCCCGCTCTCTAGTGCTTTCCCAATCGGACGCAAGCGTTACCCTCTGATGGTTGGCCAAATCTTGCACGCCTTCGGAAGCAAGGTCTGGTTCTTCGCGAACGAGCATGAAGCTTTCACCGTAGCTTCCGTCGATCAGGCGGCAGTTGAGGTAGTCCTCCGGGTCGCGGTCGATCGCGCCGAGGGGAACGGCAACGAACCAAGATGCGACACCAGCGCCGAGTGCGACGAGGCTGGCCAGGCGGGTCGCCAGCTCCTTACAGCCGAACAGACGCTGTGAAACCATTTCTTTCAAGAATTTTCTCCGCAATATCAGGTGGCCAGAATGGAGCCGCGTTCTCGTACGTACCGTGCGCGTTTGCACCCAAATCCTGCGCCCACTAATGCTAGCAGACGAAAAAGTGAAGATAAGTTTCAGCCGGTAACGTTCTACGGAGCGGCGATCGGCCCTTGCAGCCCTCGTTACGAAGCGAGCGTCGCCCAGCACGCGATTTCCCGCCGATAGAGGTTCGGTCGGGGCGGATAGCTCTCAGTTTCCCCGCGAAATGCGACATTTATAATGAACTCAATTCATCGGCAAGATGCGTCCCACACAATCTCGCGCCTGCCACCATCATCTTGAGGAGCAGCCATGCTCGACGCTCTGATTATCCTTTCGTTTGTCTTCGCGGGGGCTGGAATCGGCTTCTACAGCAGTGACTTCCTGCCCGACTCGGCACTTCAGCAGGTCAGCAACCTCGATGGACTGCGCTGGGTGATCTCTGGCTTTGGTGCGCTGCTCGGCGGCGTCAGCGGTATCGCCATGCAGGTGACGTATCGGCGCGTCGAGCAGAACATTCGCCAGATGCCTCTGGAATCGTTACTGACGCGATCGGTAGGACTGATGCTCGGGCTCGTGGTGGTTAACTTAATGCTCGCGCCGCTGTTCCTCGTGCCGATTCCAAAGGATTTTTCGTTTATCAAGCCGCTGATTGCGATTATGGGTAGCGTGATGTTTGCCTTTCTGGGCGTGGCGCTGGCGGACACCCACGGGCGCGCGTTCCTGCGGCTGATCAACCCCAACAGCATTGAATCGCTGATGGTTGCAGAGGGGACGCTGCGTCCGGCCCAGGCCAAGCTAGTCGATACGAGCTGCATTATCGACGGGCGTATCGCAAGCCTGATCCAAACGGGTTTTTTGGAAGGGCCGATTCTAATTCCGCAGTTCGTACTGGCGGAGTTGCAGCAGGTGGCGGACTCGTCGAACGATCGCAAGCGAGTGCGCGGTCGGCGCGGCCTGGATATCCTCAACCAGATGCAGGATGATTTCCCCGATCGCATCAAGATCCACCCGGCGGACTACGAAGACCTGAGCGAAGTAGATACAAAGCTCGTGCGTCTGGCCTCGGAGATTAACGCGATGCTGCTCACTAACGACTTCAACCTGAGTAAGGTGGCGACGCTGCAAAAGGTGACGGTGCTCAACGTCAACGACCTAGCGCAAGCGGTGCGGCTGTCCTACGTTCCCGGCGACTCGCTCGAACTCAAAATCGTCAAGCCAGGTAAAGAAGCCTCCCAGGGCGTCGGCTATCTGGACGACGGCACGATGGTCGTCGTTGAAGAAGCCTCAGAGGAGGTGGGCTCGGAGGTGCGCGCGATCGTCACTAGCGCGCTGCAAACTTCGGCGGGACGGATGATTTTCGCGAAGCTGCCGACTTCGGTGATGGCCTGAGCTGACGCAGCAAGAGCAGCATCGTTCCCGCGCTCCGCGTGGGCAACGCAATCCCCAGACGCTCTGCGTCGCGAGCTTCGCCGATGAGTGACGGGACGCAGAGCGTCCTGTGGGACATTCCGACGCAGAGCGTCTGCGGTGTATACACAACTCTAAGCCAACCTATCCCGTCTTTTTCGAAGCCCTTCAGGAGCGCAGGAAACACTATCTCAATCTCAATAAGCCTGTGCAAATGAGAGTTAATGAGTACTTGGGCATGGGCTAATTAATGACTTGTGTATACACGGTAGACGCAGAGCGTCGGAACGATGCTGACTTGGTTTTAGTTTTGACTGTCCGTTTTGGAGAGCAGCACGACTGCCTGGGCGGAGATGCCCTCCTCGCGGCCTTCCGCGCCGAGTTTTTCGTTCGTGGTTGCCTTGACGCCGACGCAGCCTGGATCGAGACCGAGGGCCCCTCCAAGCCGATCGCGCATGGCGTTGATATGGGGCTTGAGCTTCGGGCGTTCGGCGACGATCACCGAGTCGATATTGACGATTTCCCAGCCGCGATCGCGCACCAGCCGATCGACCTGGCCGAGTAGCTCGATGCTGTCTGCGCCCTTCCAACGATCGTCGGTCGGCGGGAAATAGTGGCCGATGTCGCCGAGGGACAGCGCGCCCAGCATCGCATCCATAATCGCGTGAGTCAGAACGTCGGCGTCGCTGTGGCCGACGAGCCCTAGCTCGTGGTCGATCGCGATGCCGCCCAAAATCAGCGGGCGACCTTCGCCGAGGCGGTGAATATCGTAACCGTTACCGATGCGTAGATTCATGGCTGCGAGCGCAGTAGAGCGACAGGTTGGGGCGATAAATTTGCCCCCTACCAATCGTAAGACCTCGACCGAGCCAGAGATTCCTTCGGTTAGCCTTTGGCGGGCCCCTAGCTCGCTAAATTGTGGCTGTCGGTCGCGGCGATCGCAGGTCGGACAGGGGCAAGCGATGCTCGTTGAGGCAAGGCGCGATCGCTGGTTCGCGTCGATCGCCGCCTGTGACCTCCGGGAAATTCACGACATTGGCAAATTCAACGAACGTAAACCAAGAGTGAATATTCGGCGCGAGGCGGATAAGTTTGACGAGGGCGCTGTCGTTCATCCACCACACTAGTGGACAGTGAAATACTTTACGCAGCTCGTCGCGCACGGCGTCGGCACTGGAGAGCAGCGTATCGATATGCGTAACGGTCTCGAAGCCCGCGATCGCGATCGCGCTGTACTGGGCGTCACCCATTGCGCCAGGTCGATCGCCAGCAAGCGGCGCAACCTCCGGCCTGCCCTGCTGCGAGCGGAGGCGGCTGGAAATCGACGAAAACATCAGCTCGGCGTCGGGCGGTAGCGTGATGGTTTGCAGTGAAAACCTATCGTTGCGCCCCAGATCCCAGAGCACGCGCTGCCGCAGGTCGAGCGAATTGCAGTGTGCCAAAATCAGCGAAAAGTTGCCCTGATTCCACTCGATCGCGTGGGTCAGCTCTGTGAGGGAATCTCGGTAGTCAGCGCCGGATATCGGAAAGGAAGCGGGCGTAGGCATACTGTAGTCTCTCAAAGGGTTCGACAACGAGACGCACGCTGTAGCAATCGGATCGGGTGCTGAGACCTTCCCGACAGAAATCTTGGGGCTCGATCCTACAAACGAATCGAGGCGCAACCCGGATAGTGGGATAAGCGAGCGCAATCTACTGCGTAGTTACGCGGATAATTATTATATCTGTCACTTTGCGAAATCGAACGATGGGCATTCTTCTCGATTTGTAAATCGGCCGATCGGCCCCCGAAAGCGGCTCGATAAAATAAAGGTAAGGGGAACGAAAGCGCCCCGACGCGGGCTCTTTCCACCACAAACGGCGACTTGCTGTCGCGCTATTTAGGAGGTTAAGTATCGTGACAAGCTTTACAAAGATTTTAGTCGCGGTCGATGATTCCGACCGGGCCGATCGCGTTTTCGAGCGCGCGCTCGAACTCGCCCGTCAAAACCAGGCCAAACTCGTTATTTTCCACGGCCTCAGCGTCCAAAGCGTCACCGACGCCATGCCGGTGATGGGCACGGGGATTGGCCTTGACCTAGCGAGCAGCAAGGCGATTTTTGAGTTTCAGCAGAAGCATTTCCAAGAGCGCACGACGACGCTAAAGGCTTCGCTCGAAGCGTTGGCCCAGCGCGCGGCGGACGGCGGCGTCGAGGCAGAGACGGCCTACCGTGTTGGCGATCCGGGCATGTGGATCTGCGACCTGGCGCGATCGAACGGCTGCGACGCGATCGTGATGGGGCGGCGCGGCTTCTCTGGCCTCAAGGAAGTCATGCTCGGTAGCGCCAGCAACTACGTTATGCACCAGGCGCACTGTTCGGTGTTGGTGGTGCAGGGCGAGGTGCCAGCGGCGGCGGAATAGCCGAAGCGCGGCAAAGGTCGGGGGCGGCTTCTAGTTCCGTTCGTCAAGTCTGTCGCTCGCTTTCGGGCCTGGAGCTAACAGCGCCGCCGCGATCGTCGTCGGTAGCGCGATCGCGGCGCCACCCATCGCCCAAATCAGCGACGAGATCGCGTAGCCATAGTCCCAGTTACCAGCCTCGTGGCCGATGCGGGCGCGCCGCGACAGCTCCAGGCCGCCGCCATAGCCCAGCACGAACACCGCCAAACCGGCAGCTGCTCCGAGGAGCGCGATCGCCACCTTGTCGCCGTTCATCTTGCGGACGCCGATGCGACGGCGCACGAGCCGTCCGACTGTCCGGGCTGCGATCGCCGCCCCTACCAGCCCGATCCACCAGCCCACCGTCCGGCTGTGAACCGTTAGCAAATACCGCAGCCCGCTGCGCCGGGGGCTCGCCGCCAGTCCCAGCGTATCGTCCGGTAAAGCCTCGAACTCGCCGCGCAGCTCGTTGCCCTCGCCCGTTACCAGCGCAGAGGAGCCGAGCTGCCAGCCGTCGGGGATGCGGACGATGAGATCGAGATTGCCGAAGCTGCGCCAGTCTCGAATCGGCGCGAGCACGTAGCCGATCTGGTAGTCGCGGTAAACGCCAGCGTCGTAGGTTCCCGGCACGACGGTGTAGCGTACGGCGATCGCGGCATTACCCGTCGGCAGGTCGGCAGCAAAGCGAAAAGTCCCGGACGATCGCGCTCCGTATTCCAGCGTGCCGGTGCGATCGGAGCGGGGCGTTCGATCGGGCGGCTGCCAGGTGTCGGGCAGGGTCAAATCGACGGGCTCAGCGGTAAGGAGCTGGCCGTCGAGTTCGACCGAGATCGCCCGAGCGCTGGGCGCAACGAACACCAAATCCAGCCTGCCGGGAGCGCCGGGATTGTCGAGTTGATAGACCGCTTCAATATCGACGGCCCGATCGCGATCGATGCGGCGAAAGTCGATCGTTAGAGTCTCGCCCAGCACGTCGATATCGGCGCTGGAGAGGTCGGCCCCGGACGCGGGCGCGGACATAAAGGGCGCGCCGACACTGTCGCCGTCGAATTGCGGCGAGGCCATATTGGCGCGCGCGCTCGGGCTTGTGATGCTGGGGACGATCGACAGAGCGAAAGCCGCTGCGAAGATAGCGAGTCTGCTCGTATTGTCCATGCTAAGTTGGCGTTCGGTAGCTGTCGCGGATTGCCTACAGCGCTGAATTTCAAGTTTACGTACAGATGAAAAACCGTTGAAAAACCGTCAGGCCGTTCGTTGGAGCCACTTCGCCTTGCTGCTAGCGCTCGGTGTCGCCACGCCGATCGCGATCGATTCCGCCGCACCAGAAGTGGCCGTTGCGCAATACGCAGAGCGGGCGCAGGGCACGTTCGTCAGCTTGGATGGGGACACCTCCGTCGAGCTGTTCGATAGCCCTGCGAGTCTCGTCGATCCCGAGCCCTCTTACAACTACATCGAGCACGACTTGGATCGCGACGCCGTGTTTACGCTGGAGTTCGGCGAAGAGGCGAGAACTTGGGTCGAAGATCGTCACGTGTACGTTTGGTATCGCAGCGAGTATCGCTACTTTGTCGCGTGGCAGCCAGCAGACCCCGACTTTATTCGCGTCACCATCATCGATCCAAATGGCGTTCAGATTTTTAACGAGCTGTTCGAGCGTGAGTAAATCGAGGTGTGAGAGTCCGTCTCAATCAATCGCGATCGCCCACGCACAGCACCACCGCCAGTGCCCCGAGCGTATACGCCACCAGATCCTTCGGGTCGAACACCGAGCCGATAACCGTGCGCGCCAGCCGATTGTCCGCCAGCCCCAGCACCTCCACCAGTCGGAAGTATTGCGCGAACTCTACCGCCCAGGCAAAGGCCAGCGAGCCCAGCGCGATCCAGCGGGTGCGGGCGCGGACAAAGGCACGCACGAAGTAAAACACCAGAATCACGACCAAGAAGTCGCCGAGTAGCGGGCGAACGAAGCGATCGTCGATCCAGATGGCGATCGCCGCTTCGATCGCAAACAGCAGTAGAAAGATCCAGAACGAGCGGGGATGAAAGCGAAACTTCATAGCCGATTTGGCAAAATTGGTGAAACCATCGCCCGGATCTTCACGCTCTGAAGATGAAAGTCCCCACGCGATCGCGAAATTCGCCACAATTTCCCCGCGCGCCGAGCGCGACCGGCGGGCGCTCCCCCCTCGGAAAAAAGTCGAGTAAATTCCAGCAAACTTGCTATGGTGCTAAAGGGTTTGCGGCTCGCCCCTCCGGAGATGCGCTGCCCGGCTCGCCCTTCGACGCGCCTCCAGATCGGCCGTTTCTAGATTTATTGACTTCGGCCACACGGGCTCGAACTAAACCGCATGACTCGACTGCAATTTATCTTCGCCGCAACGACTGGCACGTTTTTGCTAGCGACTGCCTCGGCTCGCGCGACGGAAACGACAGTCGAGGCGAGTGCCGACCGTGCTACCGCCCTCGTCCAGGCGATCGAGATGCCGGAGCCGATGGCAGAGCCGACGGCAGAACTGATGTTGGAGCGCCCGGACGCGATCGCGCGCATCGCAGACTTCGATCGTGGCTCGCTCCAGGCCGCCGCAAGTGACGCCCAGAACGCATCGCTCGAAGCAACCGCCGAAACGCTTGCCGAAGAGCCAGCCCTTGAAGAGCTGGCCGACGCGCCCGCCGAAGTCGCAGGGGGCATCGCGGCAGAAGGCGAGACAGAAACTATTTCAGAAGGCGCGATCGTGGAGCGCGCGGCAGGAGACGCCGTCGAGCCCGTTGAAGCTGCGGTCACCTCCGACGGGTCGCCCGACGACGCGATCGCCAGAGATGTAGAGACGATCGCCGAGCCGATCGAATCGAGCGAGTCTACCGAGATTGTCGAAATCGCCGAGGCCGAACCTGAGACCCGAGAGCCGAGCGAAATTACCGAGGCAGACCCGGAAGCCAGCAGCGACGCCGCCCTTCCGCCAGAGCTAGCCGCGATCGCCGACGCGTCCCGCCCAGAAGACGGCAATATCGCTCTGAGCTTTTCGGACAACACGCCGCGACCCCGCGAGCTGAACCCCCATCCCAACCCCCTGCGCTTCCCCACCTTCCCCGTCGAAGTCGAGATCGACACCGATCGGCCAATTTCTCTCGAACAGGCGATCGAGCTAGCACTACGCAACAACCTCACTCTCCAACAGTCCATCATCGACATCGCTCGCCAAGAGCAGGCCGTCCGCCAAGCCGAGGCCGCTTGGTGGCCCGAGTTGACCCTGACCTCCAACCTCACCTGGAGCGAGTCCGCGAACTCCCGCATCAGCATCGAGCGCCAGCGCCAGCTCGGCACGGTTTCGCCGCTGACCGACATTGAAGTCACGAGCTGGAACACCGAACTGCGGCTGAGCTACGACGTCTTTACCTCCGGCAACCGCGACGGCAATATTCGCGCCGCCCGCGAACGCTTGCGCCTGGCCGACCTCGAAGTCGAGCGCCAAATGGAGATCGTTCGCCTCAGCGTCTCCGAAGCCTATTACGACATCCAAAACACCGAGCAGGACGTGATTATCGCCGAGTCCGCCGTCCGCAACTCCGAAGAAAGCCTCGACGACGCCCAGGCCCTGGAGCGTGCCGGAGTCGGGACGCAGTTCGACGTGCTGCGCGCCGAAGTCCAGCTTGCCAACGATCGGCAGGTGCTGCGCCAGGCCCAGAGCGATCGGCTCGTCGCCCGCCGTTCGATGGCGCGCCTGCTCGATTTGCCCCAGGACGCCGAAGTCAGCGCGGGCGATCCGGTCGAGCTAGCCGGAATCTGGGAGCTACCCCTCGAGGAGACGATCGTCCTCGCCTTCCGCAGCCGCGCCGAACTCGAGCAGCAGATCGCCCAGCGCGAAATCGCCCGCCAGGATCGCCGCGTCGTGCGATCGGCGACCCTGCCGCAAATCTCCGCCTTCGCTACGGTGAACCTGCTCGACAACTCCGATGACGGCGTGGACGAACTCACCGAGGGCTATAGTGCGGGCGTTCAGCTCGCATGGCAGCTCTTCGACGGAGGAAGAACCAGCGCCGCCACCCGCGATCGCGAACTAGTCCGCGAATCCGCCGAGCTGGAGTTCGCCAATCAACGCAACACCGTCCGACTCGAAGTCGAGCAGTCCTATTACCAGCTCGAAGCCAGCCTGCAAAACGTCAGCACCTCCGAAGAAGCCCTCACCCTGGCGCAGGAAAGCCTCGAGCTGGCTCGCCTGCGCTTCCAGGCCGGAGTCGGCACGCAAACCGAGGTCATCGACGCCCAGGACGACCTAACCCAAGCAGAAGGTAACCGCGTCGCCGCGATTCTCGGCTACAACCGCGCCCTGGCGAGCCTGCGCCGCGCGGTCGGCAACCACCCGCTGCTCGATGAGGTCGATCCGCTGTTGCTCTAGAGAGGCTGGGGGTCCGCAGACCGGCAAAACGCTTCCGACGAGGCCGCAAAGTTCTAAAGGGCGATCGCGGTTTCCAAGTAAACTTTGCAAAAGATTAACACCACTGGTTAGACTTCTTAACAGAAAGTGCAGCGGTCGCCCGACAAGTGCGAGCGCCCTCGCTTTCGAGCGATTGTCATTACAAGTCCGACCACCAACTCATGGCCACTATCACGTTCGTCGAGGAAAACGAGAAAGCCTTTGCAATGGAGGGCGCAAACCTGCGCCTGAAAGCAAAGGAGAACAACATCGACGTCTACACCAATTGGGGCAAGCTGACGAACTGCGGCGGCTACGGTCAGTGCGGCAAGTGCCTGATCGAAATTGTCGAAGGGGAAGAGAATCTTTCGCCGAAAACGGAGGCCGAAAATCGACGCTTGCGTAAGAAGCCTGCCAACTACCGTCTCGCCTGCCAAGCCCTGGTGAACGGAGATGTCAGCGTCAAAACCAAGCCGTGATATCGTTATTTTTGGCTATCGTTCAAACCTCGTTTTATAAGGCCCGAATATTATGCAGATTAACGAACTGGGATTTCTCGCAACGCTGCTATTCGTTCTCGTTCCGACGGTCTTCCTGCTCGTGCTCTACATTCAGACCCAGAGCCGAGAGTCGAACTAAGGCGCACCTCGACTAGCGCCGAAACCTTACGGGCCCAGCAACTACGCGCCCAGAACTTTGGGAACTGTTGTTCCTTTTCGGTTAAGTGCTGTGAGTCCAGTTGCTAGCGGCTTTCAGTTAGGATTGTTCGCGCCCGATCGCGCCGATCCAACGAATTCCCGCGATCGCGACTCCGAACCGGTCATGACGAGCCGCCCCTGCCGCAGCGATGTTTCGACGGCAGGGGCGGCTTTTACGTTGCGCAGAACCGGCGGATGAGCGCTCCTAGCTATTGCCGCGCACGAGCAGCACCGGGCAGTCGGCATAGACGCGAATGTAGTCGGAGATCGACTTGCCGAGCAGCCGATCGATATCGGGCAGACCCTTCGCCACTGTCGGACGGCGATCGGGCGAGCCCAAAACCAGCAAGTCGATGTTGTTCGCTTCCGCGAGCTTGCAGATTTGCTCGCCTGCTGGCCCCGTGGTGGTGACGCAGCTGGCGGCGATCCCGAGGCTCGTGGCGCGCTTGTTGGCGGCGGCGAGTATCGGGTCGGCGCTGGCGGCGACTTCCGGAGCGGACGGGTTGACGCGGGCGAGAACGAGCTGGCAGTCGGGCAGGTCTTTGGCTAAGTAGAGCGCCGACTCGAGGGCGTCGTTGGATGCGTCGGACGGGTCGAGGGCGACCATAATGCGCTTGAAGCGCTTGACGTATACATCGTCTTTAACCAGCAGCATCGGCCGATCGGCGAGCTGGAAAACGTACTGGCTGACGGAATTTTTCAGGATCGACACCAGGCGACCGAGGCCGCGCGAGCCCATCACGATTAGGTCGGCGTCTTCTTCTTTCGCGACTTCGCAGACGATCGTCTTCGGGTCGCCCTGCTTGAGGCGAGGGTCGATCTTACTAGCGTCGAGCTTGATGGTGGAGACGGCATCGGCGAGAATCTGGCCGCCTTCCGCGAGCTTTGCGGCCACGGCATCGGAGCTGATTTGGGCGGGGACGACGTGCAGCAGTGTCAGCTTGACATCTTTGAGCGCCGGGGACGCGAGAAGCTGGTTGACCGCGTCTTCGCAAAGGCCGCGTCCGGCGACGGCGACTAGGATTTTTTCAATTTTTTTCATGACACTTCGTTAACAACAGTCTGTGGAAGAGACGCTCGGCCTCGTGTTCCGTTGGCGCTGACCCGCCGAGACAAACGCCAACCGGCGCTTGCCGTAGATCTCAGCATACGTGCGATCGTTCGCGATCGTGAGTAAAAGAACTTATAGAAGTTTTGAGAAGTATGGTGATTTGATGCCGCGAAAAACGGTGTTGCGCGATCGCTGGCAGGCGCGCGGTGTCGATGGCGTAGGATTTTTGAGAGGGCGTGTTGCAACGGCTCGGACGCGGCTCGCATAATACAGGGTGGATGCCGCGCGATCTGGCGATTTGAGCGAGGTTCGCCCTGCCGCAGGTTGGAAGCTCTAGCTTCGGGCTCGAACTTCAAGTCCCAAACTTCAGGCCACGCTACCGGAGAGCGCGAGATGAGCGACGCCGATCGCAAGCCATCACCTGTAAGCCCGCCTCCCGACGACGCAGCGGCGGGAACCTTCGTTGAAGGCGGCTGGTTCGAGCTGCGCGTGCGCGTCCAGCCCCACCACACTGACTATGCAGGCATCGTCTGGCACGGCTCGTACGTTAGCTGGCTCGAGAGCGCGCGCGTAGAGTGTCTGCGGGCGCTCGGCGTCGGCTACGAAGCCCTTGTCGAGGGTGGTTACGATATGCCGGTGGTGGATATGGCGTTGCGCTACCACCACGCCGTGCGTCTCGGCGCGATCGTCTCGGTGCGCGCCCGCCTCGAGCCCGTACGCGGCGTTCGTATCGGCTGGATTTACGAGCTGTCTTCGCCCGATCTCCAGGTGCTCTACGTCACCGGGCGCGTCACGCTCGTCACTCTCGATCGCGAGCATGGCCGCGTTTTGCGCCGGTTACCGCCGTCGCTGGTCGCTGCCTTCGAGCGCCTGCCGCCCCCGTAGCGCCATCCTCATACCGCGCCTGCTTTTCCCGGTCTTTTACTCTCGTACGCCCGCCAATTCTCCTGGCTCTCGGGCCCTGCTATCTACCATGACCGCAGTTTCTCGCCGACCGCCACCGATCGCCCCGCGCTTCCAGTTCTCGCAGCGATTGCGGCTGATGGTTCCGCTGGCGATCGCGGCGATCTCGACCGGATTTAACGGCGTGGCGATCGCCGAAATCGTCCCCGATGCGACCTTGCCCCAACCGTCAGTCGCGATCGATGGCGAAGGCGGAATCGAAATCGGCGGCGGCACGACCAGCGGCGCAAACCTGTTCCACAGCTTTGCGCGTTTCTCTCTCGAAGGCGGGCGGCGGGCGACCTTTGTCGTTCCGCCAGAAGTCGATCGCGTCCTGGCGCGCGTCACCGGCGATGAGATCGCCCGCATCGACGGCACTCTGGCGGCGCTAGCCGATCTGATTTTTCTCGCGCCGAACGGGATTCACTTCGGCGATCGCGCCCGCCTGGAGGTGAGCGGCTCGTTCCTGGTGACAACGGCCAGCGCGATCGAGTTCGACGACGGTAGACGCTGGTTAGCGCAGGCATCACCCGCCAGCGAGGCACCGCTACTGTCGATCGCCGTGCCGGTGGGGCTGACCTTCGCGGGCGAGTCGGCGGCGATCTCGATGGCAGGTAGCGGGCGCGCGGCGCAGATCGATGCCTCCGATCCGCTGGGTGGCGTTTCTCTGGAGGCGATCGAGTCCGGGACGATCGTCGAGTTTGCCGATAGTTTGCTGTCCGTGCTGTCGGGGCAGACGCTGGCGGCGATCGCGGGCGAGATCGATATTCGCCGCACCCAGCTCTATGCCCCTAGCGGTCAGGTCGTCCTCGGGAGCGTGCGATCGGGCACGGTCGAACTCGCAGACGAATTCCGCTTCGATCGCGTCGAGTTAGGCGGCACGATTCACCTGTCCGAGCGGGCGATGCTGCTGTCCGACGGCACACCGAGCGGTACGATCGTCCTTGCGGCAGAAACCGTTACGCTCGAGAGCGGCGGCTCCGTGGTGCTGAATAATCTTGGCGAGGATCCGAGCGGGGCCATACGCGCGATCGTCGCAGATGCCCTGACGATCGATGGCTTCCCGACAGACGGGGTGGGCAGCTCGATCTACACCAATACCTTCGGGAGCGGAACGGGAGGTGCAATTGCGATCGCGGCGGAACGCCTGGAGATGAGCGGCGGCGCGAGCGTCAATACAGCGACCTACGGGGCAGGCGCGGGCGGTACGCTCTCGGCAGAAGTTGGCGACCTGTTTCTGTCGGGAGCCGCACCCGACATCGGGACGGGTAACGTTACCAGTCTCGCCACCAGCACCCGTTCGGGTGGCCCGGGCGGCGATGTGACGATCGATGCCAGCAGCATCAGCTTGATCGATGGGGGCGGCATCATCGGCATCACGATCGGGACGGGAGCCAGCGGCGACCTACGCGTTACGGCCAGCGAGTCGGTACGTATCGAAGGCTCGGCAGGCGGGATTTTGAGCAGCTCGATCGGCACTTTAACCCTGGTGTTGGGCGATGCCGGAGACGTGGAGATTCGCACACCGCGCCTGGTGCTCCACAACGGCGGGCAGGTGGGCTCGACCACCTCAGCCTTTGGCAATGCCGGAGACGTTTCGCTCGTCAGCGACGAGGCGATCGTACTCTCCGGTCGCGATGACGCACTCGGCAGCAGCCAGATCCTGTCGCTCTCCGAGTCGGTCGCCACCAGCGGTCTCGTCTCGCCCGATTTCATTCGCTCCGCGCCCCAGCTAGCTGAGATCGCCTCCATCGACAACTCCGGCAATTCCGGCAACGTCTCGATCGCGACGCCAAGCCTGTTCGTCACCGATGGCGGCAGAATTCAGATCGCCAATCGCGGCCTAGGCGACTCCGGCAACCTCAGCATCGTCGGCGACACCGTACGCCTGGAGTCCGGCAGTCGGATTTCGGCGGAAACTCTAGTCGGCAACGGCGGGCAGCTCGACTTCGATCTGCGCGTTCTCGAGCTGGACACCGGCTCGATCTTGGCGACGACGGTGGGGCCAGGACAGGGGGGCAACATTCGCATTCGCGCGAGCGAGCGAGTCGAGATCGTCGGCGAGGGAATTGCCACCATCCGAGATCTAATTTCCACCGCTGCAACCGATCCGGTGGAAGCTTTGGGCAACTCGGTCGGGCTCATCTCTGGCACTGCTCGAGACGGGCAGGCAGGCGATATTGCAATCGATACTGGTGCGCTCGTTCTGCGTCGCGGCGCTTTGATCGCACCCATAACTCTGGGAGCCGGCGACGCGGGGCGGACGACCCTGCGCGTTGCGGGCGACGCCATTGTCGATGCAAGCATCATCACCACGGCGACCGTAGGCTCCGGGCCTGACGCAGGGCGCGGTGGCGACACGAGTTTAGAGGCCGAAAATCTAACGATTACAGCAGGCGGTTCGATCGGAACGACGACGCTGGGAAGCGGCGATTCGGGCACGTTACGCGTGGGAGTCCGCGATCGGCTGTCACTTTCCGGTCAAAATCGCTCGTTCCTGAACACGCCGAGCAGTCTCGCGTCGGGGGCGGTGACGTTCGAGCGCGAAGTTTCCGGGAATGGCGGCGATCTTTTGGTCAGCGCCGCTCGCTTGGATATAAGCAACCAAGCCACGATTTCCGCCAGCAGTGGAGGAAGGGGCAACGCGGGCGATGTCACGATCGTCACCGAACGGCTAAACCTCGAGGGCGGCGCGACGATCGCCGCGACCAGCCAGTCCGGTCAGGGGGGAAACCTTTCGCTAACCGCCCGACAGAGTGCCGTCCTGCGCGGTGGCAGCCAAATTACGACTCGTGCCGGACGCGCCGACACCGGCGACAGCAACGGCGGCAACCTGACGATCGATACGGATCTGTTTGCGGCGATCGAGTCCAGCCAGATCGCGGCCAACGCCTTTAGCGGCAGTGGCGGCAATATCCGCATCTCGACCCAGTCGATCTTCCTCGGAGACAGCAGCCGCATCGACGCCAGTTCCGAAGTCGGCATCGACGGCACCGTGGAAGTGGCAGCGGAAACGGCCACCGTCAACCCCAACGTCCAGGGGCTACCCAGCGAGGTGCTGGCCGGAACGCTGCTCGAACGCGGCTGCGCCAGCGCCACCCGCGCCCACTTCTCGGTGATCGGTCGCGGTCGCAGCCTCGACTTCGAGCGCCCCACGCTCAGCACCAACCCCACCTGGCGCGACGATCGCGACTGGCGCACCCTAGAGGCTGACTCGAACGCCCCTACCGATAGCCCACCCCCCGAAAATCGCCAGTCCCCACCGCTCCGAGAAGCCGATAGCTGGCAGCGCGACGATCGCGGTCGCCTCCAGCTCGTGACCCAAAGCGGCGCGATCGCCAGCCCCTCGTCGAGCTGCACCGTAACGGAGGCGCAGGATCGGTCGTGAGCAAATGGCAGCGTCGGTTTGGCAGACTCGAGAGATTCGATCGGTTTCACAGACTCGGCAGAGGTCGAGCGCTCCGGATTTGGCAGGCGTACTGGGCTCGGCGGGCGCAGCGCCATCGGGCCGGACGGACGATCGGCTTGGCGCTGGCGATCGGGTCGATCTTCTGGATAGCGAGCTGGGGGACGGGCTGGGAAATGTTCTTGGGTACGGGCTGGAGTGCGGGCGACATTGCCGTTGCTAGCACGCCATCCGAAATCGACGCCGAGCGAGCGATCGCAGCGGCCAGCCCCCGCGAAAGCGCCGGACGCGCCGCCTTCTTGCAGGGGGACTATCGCAGCGCCGAGCGCGACCTGATCGCCGCGATCGCCGAGTATGAAAGCCGGGAGCAACTGTCGGCAGCAGCGGGCTGCGACTACCTGCTCTCGCGGGTCTACGACGAGCGCGGCCAGGTCGAGCGCGGGCTCGAGGCGGCAACGCGTGGATTGACGCGGCTCGCAGACCTAATCGACCCACCCTCCGCGCTGCTGGCCCAGCTTTACGCCCAGCGCGCCCAACTGCGCGGCAGCAGCCGCTCCTTGGTCAGCGCGATCGACGACTGGGAAAAGTCGCGGAAATTTTACGAACGCATCGGCGATCGCCGGGGCGCGCTGGCCGTCGGGCTCGACCTGAGCGCGGCTTACGAGCAGCTCGGTTTCCACGCCCGCAGCCGCCAGCTTTTCAGAGCCGTGCTCCCCGGAGGAGAGGCCCACTACAGCAGTTCTGGATTTAACGGTTTCGAGGACGGCAATCTCGATCGACTCGGCAACCACGAACCGGATGCCATCGGCCTGGATGCCGTTGAAGACCCCGAGCTACAGATTTGGATATGGCTGCGACTGGCGGACTTTTCCCGAGCCGACGGCCAGTACGCGACGACGCGATCGCAGCTCGAGCGCGGCCTCGAGTTCGCCCGCGATCGCGATATGCATTTCAGCGTGGCGATCTTCCTAGAGCGGTTGGGCGCGATCGCGGGCAAATCCGGCAACTTTGCCACCGCCGCACGCCACTACCGCGAAGCCGCCACCCTCGCCGGGGACGCCACCCAGCGCCTCGCCGCCGAACTTGGCGCGATCGACAGCGACATCGCCGGATTCGCCGCCGATAACGAGTCCGTCTCCGCCCGCGATATCGAAGTCGCGCTACAGGCGATCGCACCGCGCATTGTTGCTCTGCCCGCCGCACGCGTCACCTCCCAGCTCGCTGCCAAATTCGCCGAGCGCGTCTCGGACTGGTACGGTCAGCGCCAGTCCTGGGCGATCGCGCCGAGCCGACTGTTGGCCGACCTAGAGTCGAGGCTGACCGAAGCGCGCGAGGCAGGCGACGCGCGCACCGAAATGCAAATTCTGGCGGCCCTGGCGCGGCTCCATGCCGATCGCGGCGATCGCGACCGCGCCCGCACCGCGATCGATCGCGCTTTGGTGTTGGCGGTGCGCGGCAACGTGCCGGACGTAGCGGCGCTGCTGCACGCGCGCCTCGCGCGCCTCTCCTTAGACGACGGCGAACCGGACGCGGCCCTGGACAACTACCGCAGCGCCGTTGCAGACCTCCAGCGGCTGCGCCAAACCTACGCCAATCGCGGCAGGGTCTCGCGTTTGTCGTTCCAGGACACGATCGAGCCGATCTACCGTAAGGCGATCGGGCTGCTGCTGCGCGACGAGGCCAGTACCGCCGACCTCCACGAAGCCCGCAACTTGCTCGAGACCCTGCAGCTCGCCGAGCTGGAAAACTACTTCCGCAAAAGCTGCCTTAACAGCCAGCCCGTGGATGTCAGCGCCATCGACCCGAGCGCCGCGATCGTCTATCCAGTTCTGCTGCCCGATCGCCTCGAGGTGCTGCTCTCGCTTCCCGACGGCAGCATCCAGCGCCAAACCACCCGCCAGTCCGCAGCCGACACCCGCGCCGCCCTGCGGCAGGCGCGCGCAGTCATGAGCCCGTCGGCAGGACTCGACGAAGAGCAACAAGCTCTCCGGCAGCTCTACAGTCTTTTGCTCGAGCCCTTCGAGGCCGCCCTCGATCGCGAGGATATCGCCACCTTGGTCTTCGTGCTGGATCTGCCGTTCCGCAGCGTGTCAATGGCGGCGCTCTACGATGGCGAACGCTACGCGATCGAGCGCTACGCCATTGCCCTCGCGCCCAGCTTGCAGCTCCTAGAGGCAACCCGCGATCGCCGCGATCGCTTCGATGTATTCGTCGGGGCGCTCGGTTCGCCGCGATCGGGCTTCGGTCAGCTCCCCGGCGCGCTGCGCGAGGCCGAAGATATCGCCGAACTGGCCGGATCGCGCCCCCGCCTCGAAGACGACTTCACGCTCGATCGCCTTAAAAACGTCCTGCGCTACGCCCCCCACTCCACCATCCACCTCGCCACCCACGGCCAGTTCGGCTCGACGCCGGAAACCACCTTCGTGCTGACCTGGGACGGCAAGCTCGATATCACCGCCTTCCGCGAGCAGCTCCTGGGCCGCGACGAAACGCGCGACGGCCCGATCGATCTCCTGGTGCTCAGCGCCTGCCAGACGGCGGCGGGGGACGCGCGAGCCAGCCTCGGAATGGCCGGTTTCGCCGTCCAGAGCGGCGTGCGGGCGACGATCGCCTCGCTGTGGGTGGTCAACGACGACGCCACCGCGCAACAGATGGTCTACCTCTACGAAGCGCTGGCCAAGCCCGGAACCAGCAAGGCCGAGGCGCTCCGGGAGGCGCAGCGACGCACGATCGCCCTGGGCGGACTCTACGCCAAGCCTTACTACTGGGCTCCCTTCGTTACGATCGGCTATTGGCTTTGAGCGGGCTTTAGGAAGCGGGCCTTAGGGAGCGGGCGGGTCTGTTGCCATTTCGCCCGCTATCCCGGCCACTATCGCGACTACCATCACGTCCAGGGTTATTTCACTCCCGAGTCAATCTACGCACCTTTGAGGCTTTAAGTAAGCCAATTAAGGAAATGAGGTTTTTCGGGCTGAGATTTACGGCAGAGCAAGGGTTTGAGCATTGCGGTCTCTTCAGCATAACCTCAGCGATTGGCTTGACCTACTTAGAAGCTTCTCGTTCGGAGATTGGGAGGCCAAACCCATACAAATTCGCTAATACATACAACGGCTCAATTCAGAATGAAATAGTTCCGATCCAAGGCCCGAATTGTCCGCTCTCCGAGTTTTTCAGGCACTGCAAAACTATTACCTCAAGAGGAGGATAAATTGGAATGAGTCTATGTTGCCTCTGTGATTTTTTATCTTTCGATACTCATTTCGTGACTTTTGCACAGCCTCCGAATCTACATCAACGAGTCAAGAGAAAACTTGAATACCTGATATGGGATGTTGACGCTTAACCTCTACCGTCGATCGCGCAAGGATTGCGAGCTGCTGCCTGAAGTCTCTGAATCCGCCATCCATGCCGCCACACCCTATGCTTCGCCGCCTTGCCTTTTCTTCACAATCTCTACTAGAGGTGTTGTGAAACAAGTGATATCAGCGGCAGTTGGGTGGCCAGTCACGAAC
>ERZ1740068.414-NODE-414-length-21766-cov-9.048547_pt1 | contig 21766 bp, 15 predicted proteins | sample MGYA00581735_ERZ1740068 | MGnify/ENA primary metagenome ERZ1740068 (study PRJEB43018, sample SAMN04849740) | marine metagenome | isolation source: floating plastic debris | place: Pacific Ocean | collected 2008-08-30 | study: EMG produced TPA metagenomics assembly...
GGAAACAAACATGATACCAGGGATGTAGCTACAAGCTACACCCAGGGTTTGTAGGAAACAAACGTGATATGGGGGATGTAGTTTGGAAACTACACCCAGGGTAGGATATGAGGGATGTAGCTGCAAACTACACCTAGATAGGGTCTGAAGACCATTACAACTTTCAGAATCAGCAAAATATTTGGATATACAATTATGAATAATCTCATCGAGTGGATTAGTCAACCATGGCCCTGGTATGTGGCGGGGCCTTTGATTGCACTTGTCATGTTTTCCATGCTCTGGCTTGGGAAAAGCTTTGGGCTGTCTTCTAATCTCAGGACCATGTGTTCTATCTTGGGAGCTGGCAAAAACTGTGAATTCTTCGACTTCAACTGGAAAGATCAGACCTGGAACCTCGTGTTCGCAGTGGGGCTGCTGTTGGGTGGTACAATTGCCCATCTCTGGTTGACACCGGAAAATGCAGTAGCACTCAATCCTGCTACGCTGGCGGAGTTACAACAATATGGTGTAGAACCGCCTGAAGATTCGCTGGTACCAGCATCATTGTTTTCATGGAGTAGTTTACTCTCTTTGAAAGGGTTCATCATGTTGATCGTAGGTGGATTTCTGGTAGGCTTCGGGACACGCTATGCAGGAGGATGCACCTCTGGACACGCCATCAGCGGCCTCAGCCACCTGCAAATTCCTTCTGTCATCGCAGTGATTGGCTTCTTTGCCGGAGGGCTGTTGGTGACTTACTTTGTTCTTCCGTACGTTCTGAGCTTATAAAATCATCTGATCATGAAATTACTTCGATATTTGTTCATCGGCATCATTTTTGGCATCACCCTGACCAAAGCAGAGATCATCTCCTGGTATCGTATCTATGAAATGTTTCGCTTCCAGTCTTTTCACATGTATGGTGTCATAGGCAGTGCGGTCGCACTAGGCATCGGCATCACACAAGCGATCAAACGTTTCCGGATCAAGTCCATTGACGGCGAGTCCATCCATATCCCAGACAAGCAATTCAGCATTGCCCGCTATCTAATTGGCGGATCGATCTTTGGTATGGGCTGGGCGCTGACTGGCGCCTGTCCCGGGCCATTGTTCATTCTGGTAGGCAATGGTGCTACTGTGGTACTGGTGGTGATTGCCTCAGCAGTGCTGGGGACTTATGTTTATGGAAGGTTGAGGGGGAGGTTGTGGCATTAAGGCTTTCTCAATCCCTCCCCTATCACCCTCACCAACTCCCCATCATCACCATTGAATTGCCAGAACATGATGCCTTTGAGGTGATTTTCTTTGACGAATTGAATTTTAGCCTTGAGTGATTTGGGGTTTTCGTAAGTGACGAAAGTTGAATCACCTGGGTGCCATAAGTACGGTGCTACCGCTGTGGAGTCCCAATGGTATTCAAAACCGCTGGCCAAAAGGCTGTCGCGGATAGCAGTATAATTCACACTGCCCCCCACTCCGTTGGCGGACTGATACAAACCATGGTTAGCTGGCGTTACCCCTTGCCAATACCTGCCATAGAAGGGCACTCCCAGGACGAGTTTGTCATGAGGAACACCTGCTGTCTGATGTTGAGACACAGCAATAGCGGCAGAGACGGTCGCAGTATCCTTGTCACTCAACGACCTGCGAAGATTGGCATGATGTCCAGTTATACCTTCCCATCCACCGTGGAAGTCATAGGTCATGATGTTGATGAAATCGACAATCTGGCTGACTTTCTCCATCTCCGTATGATCCAGGTAGGCCTGACTGGCTGCTGTGGCAATCGTCAATATGTACTTACGATCCTGAAGCTTCTCCACGGAATCCAGTTGTGTCCTGACCTCCCGAAGCAGAGCCGTGAAGTGCTCTTTGTCAGCAGCCCGGTGAATGTTGCCCGCACCAGGCAATCCCGGATATTCCCAGTCGATGTCGATGCCATCCAGCTGATGCCGTATCATGTAATCAATCGCACTACTGGCAAACAACTTTCTTCCTCCTGCCGTCATGGCCACATCTGAAAAATTACCAGACCAGGTCCAGCCGCCGATGGAGATCAATATTTTCAGCTTAGGATTGACACGTTTCAATTCCCTGATCTTAGACAGATCGATGTTATCCTTGATTCCTCCTTCTACCACCCGCCCATCGACGATGTTGGCGAAGGCATAGTTAATGTGCGTGATCTCTTTGGCCAGCTCATCATCCGCTCCCCAGTTGTCTTTCCAATCCGGGACGTAGGCGACTATGGTATAGGATCGTTCGTCGCCACAACTCATCATCACCCATACGCTACAGAGCAGGAGGAATAATACCAACCAGTATTCTCGTTTATTTTGCATGATTAGCATTGCTATGAAGTTTTCCAAAAACCCGAAACAGGAAGAAAGCGGAAACCGCTGAGATCGCCGTCAGGACCAAAGCTGGCCCAATGTTGCCATAAACGAAGTTCCCAATCCCAAACAGACAGGTATAGATACTGGCACATCCCAGGAAGATCAGCAATACTTTTTGTGGCATTTGCCATGACACCTGCTGGTCTTCTTTGCCAAAAGCAGGATCTTCGGCAGCAATTTCCTCGCGGATCTTTTTCCATCCCGGGCCACCAGGTTTGGTACGTTTATAAAAATCCTTTAGCACCTTGCGGTCCTCAGCCTTGCCCAGGAAGGTCGCTGCTAACCAAGAAAAACTCACTACAACCAGGCACAGTACCAGCCTAACAGGTAACAATACCACACCCATCCTTGAAACCAGCAAATCAAACGCCTCCTTCGTGTGAAAACTGTTCAATACCGATAGCTCTTCAGCCGAAAGGGACAGACTGGATAACGTAGATGCGTCAAAATTTTGTAAACTCCCCACTTTGTCAATCAAGGCATCCGTGAGGCCATGCATGGGTAATACCAGTGAAGTGATGGTGGACTGATCAATGACCAATACCAGCAAAATAGCCATTACCGTAGCTGCGATCATCCCTACGATTTCCGTCATTGCATTGATGCGCCACCAGAACCATCGCAACAGGTAAATCAACCCGGTACCCGCCCCGGAAAGCAGTAAGATGTCAAATGCCTGAGTAGCGTCTTCCAGAAATGTCAATGAGAAAAAAGCTGAAATCACCATGAGTGATGCGGTAGATATCCTCCCCATCATGACCAGGTTCTGCTCTGAGGCATCAGGCTTGACGAACCTTTTGTAGAAATCATTGACAATGTAGGAAGAGCCCCAGTTGAGGTGCGTGCCGATGGTGGACATGTAGGCAGCAATGATGGAGGCGACGACCAGTCCCAGCCATCCGGGGCCAAGCCTTGTCAACATAGCCGGATAGGCCACATCATGTCCTAAATACTGCGCTTTGATATTGGGAAAAGCGGCCTTGATCGCTGCCAGATCCGGGAAGATCACCAAAGAAGCCAATGCGACAATGATCCATGGCCACGGCCTTAGCGCATAGTGGGCAAAGTTGAACAACAGTGTCGCGCCAATGGCATTCTTTTCATCTTTTGCCGATAGCATCCGTTGTGCAATGTAACCTCCACCTCCCGGCTCTGCTCCCGGATACCACACCGACCACCACTGCACCGCAATGGGGATGATCAGCAAAGGGATATAAACATAGGGGTCTGAAAAATCCGGAAGGATATTGAGTTTACCTACTACGTTCTCGTGTGTCAACAACTTGCTTAAGCTACCAACTTCCGGCTGTCTCACAGCTACAATCGCCGCATAGACCGCGCCAAACATGGCAATGGCGTACTGGAAAAAATCGGCCCAGATGACGCCTTTGATTCCTCCCAGCGTGGCATAGATAATCACCGCCAGGGAAGAAACAATAATGACCGTCACAGGATCCAGGCCAAACATCACCGCGCCTATCTTGATCACAGCCAGGGATACAGAACCCATGATGAGACAGTTGAACAGAATGCCCAAATACAGCGACCTGAAACCTCTCAGAAATGACGCTGGTTTACCACCGTAGCGTAGCTCGTAGAACTCCAGATCAGTCATCACCTCTGATCGCCGCCACAGTCCGGCATAGATGAATACAGTCACCATACCGGTGATCAGGAAGGACCACCATGCCCAGTTCTTGACTACTCCTTCGGCCCGTACCATACCGGTGACCAGATTAGGTGTATCGGCAGAGAAAGTACAAGCTACCATCGACACTCCCAGCAACCACCACGGCATGCCACGACCTCCAAGGAAGAACTCGGCAGAGCTCTTCCCCGCTGACCGGGAGGCGACCCAGCCAATGGCCAGGACGATGATAAAAAATACAATGATGACTAACCAGTCAATTGTTTGCAGGATCATAAGATTGGGTTTTGAGTCGTTTGTGGGGACCTGTCTGGCCGACAGGCAAGCACAAGCGAAGACTGTATGCTACTCCGTAAGAATTAAATTGGCGAAGCCGGCGGGGTGGTGAAAAACGCTGAGTCCCATATAATCGTAGTAGCGATACTCCTGGTGGAGGTCGTCCAGGTCATTCACACAGACGTTCACCCCAAGGGTCAAATCTTTTGATGGTGTCCTGCCCAGCTCTTTCCAGTCAATGGCAAACTCCACCCAGTAGCCCGCGTCATGATCTGCTGCGTTGTTGACGGTTCCATGAACCTTTACCGTGGTTTTAGCTTTGCCGTTCCAGGAGTTATCATATTCGCCCGCCGCATTGAGACCACGGTCATCCATGATCGCATTCAACACATTGACGTGGTAGGCTAGGTCATCGTTTTTCCATTCCATCGCCTTGTCATTTTTGGTATCAAACAATATCTCAATGCCATCATCCAGATGCAGGCCTTCCTCGTCCCGCTTCCTTTTGGAGGCCTGAAGGTTCTGATTGGTTACTTTGAAGGCAAAATAGAGTTTTTTTGCATCCCACTGCACTGCATAATGACACGTATCGTTCCACCCCCTTTGTGAAGGCAGGAAAAAATCCCAGTTCACCCCTTCCCAGTCTTCCAGATTTCCATCCACTTTTACCATACTAACCGCCTTAGTCGCCTTGATTTGCGCAGATTCCAACTTGATCAAAGTCCTGATAGGCGCTACCACCTGCAGCTCTGTGCGTGCTCCCTGCTCCATGGCCTGGTCGAGCCGCTGCATCGCCTGCTTAAACCAATCACTACGCTGTTCGTTGGTCATCGACTGGTTCTTGATCTGGAAAGCTTCCAGGCCAAGCTGTGCAATGTCTCTCAGGTTTTCTGACAGTCCTACAACTTCTGCCAAAGCGGGAGACGAATTGGCCAGCCGAACGATGTCCTGGTGGTTATCCTTCCACTTTTTCAGCATCTGGGTCAGCACCTTTTTCGCTTCAGGCGTGCGCTTGAGTTGGTAATCGTTCACTAATCTTGAAAACTTTCTGGCATCAGGGGCATCAGCCAAGGTGATGTCCGCAAACCGGTTGAATGCGTTATGGAACTCATAGTATTTGCCTCCAGGATTTCGGCTGTAGCCTTCCATAGGTTCAGCGACTCCTGCCAGGGTTTCTACAGGCCCGATCTCATAACTTCCCACAATGTTGCGCATGAGGGACTGTCGGTTTCTGATGTGACCTAACCCCAGATGTTCCAGGTCCAGGCTGATGACCTCCAATCTGTCATACATGTAATCAACGTCTCGCACATCGGCAGGTGACCATAGCCTCTCGGCAATGGCTGCAGTTCTGGGCCAGATACGAGAGTCGATCGTTTCAGGTACTACCAATTCACTCCACATGGTAGCTTCACCTCCCAGGATATTCTTCTTCGCTTCCGCTGACAACTTGATACCCTTAGGCAGTGGATCGGTCAGGTAGTGATCACTGGCACGCTTCATCAAGTCGATGTAATAGCCATTGCTCAGCAAACACTGATAGCCGTTTTGTGCCGCATGTTTCAATGATTCAATCCCTCTCCAGGAGTGAATGATCGCATCCTTGGGCAGGTCTTCATTGAGAATCTCGTCCCAGCCCATGGTCCTCTTTCCTAGACTGGTCAGGTGCTTTTGTATCCGGATGACAAAATAGTTCTGCAAAGCATGAATGTCTTCATAACCCTTTTCCCCCATGAATTGCTGAATCCCGGGATTGGACATCCAGTGCTTGCCTTCATTCTCATCGCCACCAATGTGGAAATAATCATCGGGGAAGAGCGCTGCCATTTCTGTGAACAGGCTATTAAGGAACTCATAGGTCTTTTCATTGGTAGGGTCCAGCGTAGGGTCAAAAATGCCGGAGCGATTCTGTAGATGATAAGGTCCGGGCGCGCTACCAAGTTCAGGGAATGCCGTCAAAAACGCAGATGCATGACCCGGTACATCAAACTCGGGCATTACACGAATGCCCCGGTCTTCAGCATATTGCACGATCTCTTTGATCTGGGTCTGTGTGAAATACTCACTATCAGCAGCTTTCTCCGTCAATGCGGGATAAACCTTGCTTTCCACCCTGAAGCCATGATCATCTACCAGGTGGAGGTGTAGCACATTCATCTTCACCGCTGCCAGTCCATCGATGTTTCGCTTGATAACCTCTACCGGCTGAAAGTGTCGTGACACGTCAATCATCAGTCCCCTCCAGGGAAAACGCGGTGCGTCATTAACAACAATCGACTTGAAAAAGTATTGCCCATCACCATTGTCCAGTAGCTGCAGCAAGGTCTCCAAACCACGCATCGCACCGATATCAGTGGGCGCGGTCAGTCGGATTTGATTAGGAGTTACTTGCAGTTGGTAGGACTCGTCCTCCCCTACTTTCAATGCGCCTTCCCGGTCAACTTTGATCAAAAAGTCGACGTCTCCTGTTGCATTTGCTACCTTAGCCTGAGGAAAAAACAGGCCCGTTTTCCAATCAAGCCTACTCATAAATCTTGTGCTGTAGGCCTTCAGCCGATCGGTCGCAGCTCCTTCAATGCCTACCCGGAATTCCTTCTTCAGGATAAACCTGCCACTTCCGGCTTCCCAGGATTGTGGCACAGGCATCCAGTTGTAGGTATCTGCCTGCGCAAATACCCCAATTGAAATACTATGAAGAATTATCAGAATTACTACTTTCAAAAAATTGATCTTCATATCAAATTAAGTGTCTTTTAAATGCCTCAATCGCCTCATATTCTGCCAGTCCAAGCTGGTCATAGACGGCAGCGGTGTTTCTGTTTCGCTGCTCAGATCGCTGCCAGAACTCCCTGCTATCGTTGCCTGGAAACACGGCTGTGTCTTTTTGCGACTGATGTTTAAAAATTGCTTTTCGTTTCGTTAAAAGTTCATCGGGGCTGATTGGGATGGCCATGTCGATGTCTTCGATGTCCCACTCCTGCCAGGCACCTCTGTAGAGCCACACCCAGCAATCCTTCATCCACGCACGGTCTTTCACCCTTTCCATGGCACGGAAAATCACATCCAGACATACCCGGTGGGTTCCGTGAGGGTCTGACAGGTCTCCTGCTGCATATACCTGATGTGGTTGTATTTTCTCCAGCAGATCGATGGTGCGCTTGATGTCTTCTTCGCCGATCGGCTTTTTCTTCACCAGACCTGTTTCATAGAATGGTAAGTCCAGGAAGTGCGCCTGATTATCGGGGATCCCCACATATCGGCAGCCAGCCTTGGCTTCACTCCTTCTGATCAACCCTTTGATTTTCATTACTTTCTCCGAGTCAATGCTCCCGGGAATTTTATCATTAATACTGCTTGTTACATCACGATACAGTGAATCACCTTTAGGCAAACTGAAATCAAACTCATTGTTCAACTCACGGAAGAAGTCTGCATAACGGATCACATCGTCATCAAACACTGCAATATTGCCCGAGGTCTGATAAGCCACATGCACTTCATGTCCCTGATTGACCAGCCGACTGAATGTTCCTCCCATCGAGATCACATCATCGTCAGGGTGCGGACTAAAAATCAGGACGCGTTTTCTGGACGGCGCTGCCCTTTCTGGTCTGCTGCTATCATCGGCATTGGGCTTACCCCCCGGCCAGCCTGTGATGGTTTTCTGCAAGTCATTGAAAATCTCAATATTGATGTCATAGGCAGGCCCGTGTGTCGTCAATAGATCGCTCATGCCATAGTCCGCATAATCGCGGTCTGTGAGTTTGAGAATAGGCTTGTCAAGCTTTTGACTCAGCCAAATCACCGCCTTCTTCGCAAGACTGTGGTGCCATTCGCAGGTATCTGCCAGCCAGGGAGTCTTCAATCTGGTCAATTCTGCTGCGGCGGCTTTGTCCACAAAAAAGGAGACATTGGGGTGATTCTGTAAAAATGTTGCCGGCACCTGATCTGACTGACCTCCTTCAATAGCCCTCTTGATGATATCGGACTTGCCTTCTCCCCACGCCATCAGGATCACTCTTTTTGCTTTCATGATGGTACCAATGCCCATCGTGATGGCTCGTCTGGGCACGTTCTCTTCTCCAAAAAAGTCACTGGCAGCATCTTTTACCGTCACATGGTCCAATGTAATGAGACGCGTCCGTGACTGAATGGTAGAACCGGGCTCATTGAATCCGATGTGCCCTGTCCGTCCTATTCCCAGAATCTGTAAATCGAGCCCTCCTTCCTCTGCTATCCAAGCCTCATAGTCACGGCAATAGTCTTCTACCAACTCACGTGGTAAAGTACCATCTGGTACGTGGACGTTTTCTTTGAGAATATCCACATGGTCAAAAAGGTGCTCATTCATGAACCGAACATAACTCTGCAACTCCTCAGGGTCCATGGGGAAATATTCATCCAGGTTGAAGGTGACCACGTTTTGGAAACTCAATCCATCTTCCTGATGCATCCTGACCAGGCGATTGTACAATCCTACCGGGCTGGACCCGGTAGCAAGTCCCAATACGCAGTTGAGCCCTTCCGCTTGTCGGGATTTGATGAGTGTGGCGATTTCTTCCGCGATGATTTCAACAGCCTCCGCCGAATCATCGGTAACAACCGTATGTACTTTCTCATGTCTCGATACCGGAGCCCGGGATTCTTTTGCTATTGATTCTGATATGATAGATGTCATTTGTTTGCTGCTTTTAATATTTTGTCGTTCATGAAGTTGTCTCTTACCAGTGCGGCAGTCCCCAGCAGCGACAGCTCGTTATCTTTATAAGTTGATACTGAAAGTCTGACTTTCCCTTTGAGATTAGTCAGTAAATTTTGTTCGAAAGATCGCTGCACTGGAGCCAGCAATGCTTCTCCCATATTGGCAAGCCCTCCTGAAAGCACAATGCATTGCGGTGCCAGAATCACTGCCAGGTTCGCCAGTCCCAGCCCCAGGTAATAGCCTGTTTGCCCGATGGCAACACTCGAGCTTTTATCATGCTGCGTAGCCTTTTTATAAATCTCAAGCGGACTCGGCGCTTCATCGCAATCTGTCAGTTCGCAGTACGTTTGCTGGATTCCGCGTACGGATACATAGGCTTCCAGACATCCTTTTTTCCCACAGGAACACTGTCTACCATCTGGAATGATGGTCAGGTGTCCCAGCTCGCCAGCGAGGTCATCCACACCATGCAACAGTGCACCTTTGCTGATAATCCCTGCCCCAATCCCGGTCCCGATGGTCACTACGACCAGGTCACTGAAGCGTTGCCCTTCACCGAAATAAAGCTCGCCCAGTGCTGCCAGGTTTGCATCATTGGTCACAAAAACGTCAATTCCCCAGAGGACTTCCAGGTAAGACTTCACGTCAAGTGGCTCGCTCCACTTCAAGTTGGCAGGACCTTCGATGCGGCCCGTATGGTAGTTGGCAGTGGGCGCGCCAATCCCGATGCCACGGACCTCAGAAAAATCGATCTCTCTACCTACCAACTCTTCAATCTCAGTAGAGAGCCTGTTCAAAAAATCGTCAGGTTGGTCAAAGAGATTGGATTCAAAATTACGTTTCCGCAAAATGACTCCGTCATCTCCTATAATCCCCATCTTGGTACTGGTACCTCCAATGTCCACTCCTACATAGTATTCTCCTGCTGACATGTTGAATTAGCTTAATAAATGTGTCATTGTGATGAATGTGGGCAGCTCAATTCAGCTGCCCTGCCCGATCTGATCACTGAAGATCCCACCAGATATTGGTCGTCATCATGTCTTCTCCCTGTCGTGCTACAGCAGCTCTCAGGTTGGATTCATTGGCAACAGCCTCTGTTGCGGAGTAAGGCAGTCTTTTGGGGACCACCCCGTTATTGGGCGCAGTCACAAAAAACTGTGAATCATCTGTTGCATCAGGGATCAGTTCCGTTCTGCGCACCAAAGACCATGCTTCATATCCATTGGTCAACAGTGCCAGCCATCGCTGGTTCCAGACCATGGCCAGCTGCGCCGCATTGTCTCCCGAGAGTACGGCAATGGCTTCATTGTCTGTGAAAGTAGTAATGTCTTCGTCACTCACACCCCAGAAGCGCATACTCGCCTCAATGCCATTTTCATAAGATGCCTGTGCGTTGCCACCATAGCCTAACAACGCGGCTTCTGCCTGCAGGAAGTGAGATTCTGCCGCTGTCAACACCTGATTGGGCAGCGTATTGGCCACATCCGTTGTGGAACCTCCTATGATCTTGGCAGACGGGATGGCCAGGTCGTTCCTATCAGCAAAGCTTCTGCCAAGGACATTTGATCCATTGTAAGTACCGTTTGGTGACGCATCAGCCATCTCAAACATTCTGGGGTCGTTGTTGTCGCGCAACATGTCCATGTAACGGTCGGCAAACACCCATTTTGATCCAACACCTCCAAAGCCCCAGTAGACGTCTTCAAAACCTCCATCCAGGAAGGACAACACCAATGCAGTAGGTGACTTACTCAGTAGTGCTTCGTTTGATTCATCTATTAGCGGGTTACTCAGACAATCGTTGATCACTCCATCAATGAAAGCACTCTGCCCAGCATTGTTGAATGCATCTCTGGACCTGATGGCCATCCTCAATCTCAGTGTATTGGCAAAAGCCTTCCAGTTCTGAGGGTCGCCGCCATAAATGAAGTCTCCCGTAGCGCCTGAAACAGGTTCTGTATCATTACCAATGACATCCATCTGCTCTTTCAGACTCACCAGGATCTCTTCGTAAATCGCTGCCTGTGGATCATAAGAAGGCTGTGGATTATCGAGGATCAACTCCTCCCCTATGACTTCGGAATAAGGAATATCCCCGAAAACATCGGTCATTTTCTGATAGAACCACGACATCATGATTCGTGTCACCGCAGCACCGTTGGCATCTCCGTTCTCCACATAAGTACCCAGCAGGTTCCTGATATTCAGGGAAACTTTCTGGTATGATGCGTCAAACACCGCGTTGGTCCATCCCTGGTTGTTCTGATAGACATCGCCGCCAAACCAGGTGCCTTCTCCATTGTAGCTAAACTGATGGGCAAATCTGCTGGAGTAGATCAGGTTGCCGCGCCAGGTGAGGAATCGTGGTTCTGCAAACTCAAAATATTGCACACCAGCCATGATCCCTTCTATTGTTGCACTCTCCGGGTCTACAGGGTTGGTATTGATTTCTTCAAAGTTGTCTGTGCATGACATGGGCAGGAAGATGGCGAACACCAAAGCTCCTATCCACCTGCTGATATTGTTAAATTTCATAATCCGGGAGGTTTTAAGTGATGAATCTGTATTGCTCATAATTTCCTGCATTTAAAAAGTCATGTTTAATCTGAATCCGTGGCTTCTGGCAGAAGGGATACCGAAGTATTCCACACCGGAGAAACTGGTGTTGAAACCTGTCTCGGGGTCAAAGTTCTTCGTGTTGCTGTGCAGGATGGCCAGGTTGCGCCCTACGTAAGAAAGTGACAGTTTAGACATCTTCAGTTTAGAAGCAATGCCGGACGGGAACGTATAGCCGATGCTCAACTCTCTTAGTTTCACAAAGCTCCCGTCATAGACCCAGTTTTCACTGATAGACCCGAGTCGGCCCCAGTAGGTCTGAGGGTCAACACCGCGTTGGGCGACCGTTGGGTCCAGTGTACCTCCTTCGAAAATGACTGCATCATCGGGTACAGGAATTCCCTGTCCATTGTCATAGAACTCCCTGCCTTGCAAGGTCTCGATGGCTGTCCCTTGCGTATGCCGCTGGATTTCAGAGAAAGAGAACAAGTCTCCGCCAAACCTCGCGTCCAATAGCACTCCTAAGCTGAATTGCTTGTAGCTGAAGTTGTTGGACCAGTTGGCAAATGCATCAGGTGCTGCATCACCGATTTTGCCGATCTCGTCACTCACCATCGGCAAGCCATCTGTGTCATAAATGATGTTGCCGCTGTCGTCACGGGCAAACTTACTCCCGTACAATGCCTGTGGACTGGAACCCACTTCTGCGGCTACCTGAACGATGTCATTGAATTGTCTCACCAGGATATTTCTATCCACACCGTCGGCCAGTTCCTCCACTTTATTTCTGTTTCTGGTATAGTTCAAAGTAGACGTCCAGCTAAAATCCCCAGTGCTGATAATGTCAGCTGACAAGGAGAGTTCAACCCCTTTGTTGGTAATCAAACCTGCGTTGATCACCTGGCTTGCTGCGCCACTGGCTGCCGGCAGCGTCAGGTTTAAAATCTGATTACTCGTTCTGATGTTGAAGTACGTTGCACTCAGGCTGACCCTGTCATTGAGGAACCTAGCATCAATTCCAAATTCGTACGTATCTGAAATCTCAGGTACCAGGTCCGGGTTTTTCAATTCCGGCCCTAAGCCTGCGCCCTCTTCACTCCCACCGAAGAAGAAGAAACGCTGTCCGTTCCATAGGTTCGATGAAGTGTTGTAAGTGTTGATAAGAGAAAATGGTGTAGCAGCGTTACCCGTCTGGGCGATGCTACCTCTTACCTTCAGGTGCGACAACGTAGACTGCTCTTTCAATCCTGCGATGGCATCACTCAGTACCACACTCAGACCTGCTGATGGATAAAAGAAAGACGCGTTGTTGATCGGTAACGTAGAACTCCAGTCGTTTCTGGCAGAAAATTCCGCAAACAAATACTGATTCACACCCAGAGTCACTGAACCAAATACAGCGTTGGACGCGCTTTCTGCTGATCCGGGGAGGATCTGTGTACTCACAAAGTTTCTCAGAGAAAAGAAGTTGGGAATCAAGAAGGTCTCTCCGGTTGCCCGCGAAGATTTGAAAGAAGCTCGGGTGCGGGAAAAACCGACACTGGCTGAGATATCAAAGTTGGAGCTGATGACTTTATTGTAGGAGAAAATCAAGTCGTAGTTGCTGGTTCGGGACTGAGAAGTAGTATTGACATAACGACCATTTGCAGCAATGTCAAATGCACCCAGCGGATTGAAAATCTCCTGATCGGTCGTGATGTAATCCTGCGACAATCGGGCGATGGCAGTCAAATCTTCGGTGATGTCTGCATTGAATTCCAACAGACCAATGTATCGATCTGTCTGATCCTGATTGAGTAAGGTATTGACGGTGTAGTATGGATTGGTGATGAAAGAACCTGCCCAGTTATTAGGTGCCCCATTGGCTAAGGTAGCGTTAGCGCTCAGCAAACTGTTGGAAATATTCCTGGGCCTCAATGACAGCGCTCTTACAATATTGGATTGTCCCCCTGTCAGTTCCGGTCTGTTTTCCGCTTCCTGATCGATGTAATCCAGTTTACCAGTTACACGCAACCAACTGGCTACCTCCGCACCAGCCTTCAGGCTAAAGTTTTGTCTGTTCAGTTGACTACCAGGCACGATGGATTCATCATCAGACCTGGAATAACTGATTCTGTAGTCAAACCAGTCTTTGGCCTGGGAGATTGCTACGGAGTTAAGGAGAGAAACCCCCGTTCTGAAAAAATCGCTGAACTGGTCATCGCCAATGCTGCTGTAAGGTGCTGATCCGTTGCCATCGAAACGATCTCTGGTAGAACCATCCAAAGCAGGACCAAAACTACCACCATTGGTAATATCATAGGTCAGCAACCCGGTACCGGTATCGAACAGACCCTGCCCATAGGAATTCTGAAACTCCGGCGCCACTAAGATGGAGCTTCCGGTGACGGCACTGCTGATTTCCACAGTCGCCTTCGCCGAAGTTCCTTTTTTGGTAGTGATGACCAGCACGCCATTGTTACCTCTAAAGCCATAAAGTGCTGTGGCATTTCCTCCTTTCAACAATGAGATACTCTCAATGTCATTGGGGTTGAGATTGGACAGCGTATTTCCATAGTCGAGGCCGGAAGCAAAGTCTCCCTGCCCTCCCTGGTTGTTGTCAATCAGGACACCGTCCAATACGATCAAAGGCTGGTTATTGGGACCTAGTGAGCTGATCCCCCTGATGTTGATTCCTACAGAGGAACCGATGCCGCCGGAGTTGGAGTTGATATTGATGCCCGACATTTTTCCACGCAAGGCACTGCCAAGGTTTGGGTCGGCCACCCGTGTCAGTTCGTCGGATTTGACATTTTGTACTGAATAGCCCAGCCTGTCTCTTTCTTTCTGGAGTCCAAAGGCCGACACCACCACTTCTTTCAGGTTTACAAGGTCTTCTTCCAGGTAAATGGGTAGATTGGTCCTTCCCTGGACGGGTATTTCTGCTGTTTTGAATCCTACAAATGAAATCACAAGCATTCCATTTGCAGGTACTATCAAAGTGAATTTGCCGTCAACGCCGGTAACCACTCCTTTGTTGGTGTCTTTTAATATGACATTGACACCAGGGATTGGTTGATCTGTACCGGTTTCCAGAACGACACCGTTGATGGTAATGTCCTGACCAAATACAGATGTTGACACGCAAATTGCTAAGATTATGGTAATAATACTCTTCATACGAGTCACGGTTTAGGTTAAAAAAATCATCTGGTTCCGAATTTATATTTTGATGGGTATTGGATAAAATAAATTAGACAAATGGCTAAATTTCGTATCGCTTTGGGGCAAATCGCGCGAAATGCGGAATGTAGACGATCTCATACCATACTGCTATGAATAGGGGCGGTTCCTCAATTTTATTATGAATGAGCTGGTTGGTGGCATATCTTACGCAGATATCTCATCGCAGCAGTTATGATTTTTAATGACTTGTTAAGCACTTATTACAATAGGAAAAACCTAAAGCCTTTCTTTCATCTGGTGTTCTGGATGGTCTATTTTGGGCTCAATGTGCTAAGGTGGGGACATTATTTTGGGGATTACTGGTACTCTTTCAAATCCAACCTGGTGGAGTTTCCAATCCATATCTTTCTGGTGTATTTCAACTTTTATGTGTTGATGCCTAAACTGATCCCGAAGCGGATCGGTCTTTACATTATCTGCCTGATGGGGGCTGTCCTTGCTATGTCTTTTGTGCGGGTAGCGATTACCTATGAGTTGGTCACTACAGAAATCTTCAGAGAATCCACCATTGAGCAAGACGGACTGTACAACCTCAATTACATGGTCGCCGTGTTCATCGGGGAGTTGTATCTGGTGGGCATGATCATGGCTATCAAACTGACCATCGACTGGGTGCAATCGGAGAAAAAGTCCAAGGAGCTGGAGCAACGCAACATAGAAACGGAACTTTCTATGCTTCGCTCACAGATGCAGCCGCACTTCTTCTTCAACACGTTGAACAACCTCTACTCCCTGACGCTCGACAAATCGGATCAGGCACCGGAAACGGTATTGAAGCTCTCCGAGCTGATGAGTTATGTCGTTTATAAAGGCAAGAACAGTCAGGTGGAGCTCATCAACGAAATCGAGCACCTGCAAAACTACCTCAACCTGGAGCGACTCCGGTATGACGACCGGCTGGTGGTGGATTTCGACATCGAAGGAGACATCGGCGGCCAGAAAATTCCGCCATTGATTTTGGTGACCTTTCTCGAGAATGCATTCAAACATGGTTCCAGTAATAACCTGGGGAACACCAGTATCCAGATCTCTTTAAAAATTGAGTCAGACCGGATCAAATACACTGTCATTAACGACTATCGGGATCTGGAAGTGAGTAAAAACGGTGATATGAAGGGCATTGGCATCGAAAACACCAAAAGAAGACTTGATTTATTGTACAAAGATGATTACAATCTGGATATAGGAAGGAATGATGGTAAATTCAAAGTAGCACTATCAATACCCACACAATGAGTACGTACCAATGCATGATTGTAGATGACGAGCCGCTCGCCAGGAATGTCTTAAAAAAGTACCTGACCAACCTCGACGCATTCGAGTTGGTTGGCGAGGCATCCAATGTCATCGAAGCTTTTTCCATGATGGAACAGGTAAAAGTAGACCTGATCTTTCTAGACATCAACATGCCTCAGTTGAGTGGCCTGGACTTCATCAAAACATTGGAAAACAAACCTGCCATCATCATCACCACGGCCTACAGGGAATATGCCGTTGAAGGTTTTGAGCTGGATGTAACAGACTACCTGGTCAAGCCCATCACCCTACCCAGGTTCATGAATGCGCTGAACAAGTTCCGCCGCGCCATTGCAGCTCCTGGCCAGGAAGCTATTACTCCATCAACACCTGCCCTGGAGGAGAACTTTCTGTTCATCAAAGCGGACAAGCGGATGGTGAAGACCTACTTTGACGAGATTCTCTACGTAGAAAGTCTGAAGGACTACGTACGGGTGGTAACGGAAACTGAACAGTTGATCACCCACAGTAACCTCAGCAATTTCACCGATTTGCTACCCGGCCACCTATTCATGAGGATTCACAAATCCTACACCATCTCCAGGGCCAAAATCAAAGCACTGGAAGGCAATAGCATCGAAATAGGAGGCCGGAAACTGCCCATCGGCAGGAACTTCCAACAAAGTGTGAAGAAGGAGATTTTGGGGTAACCGTTTACTTCAATTCGATAGTGATATGGAGAGGTTTATTATTCTGCTGTAAGGAAGCAGGTGAAAACACCTGCTTCGGCGTAAGAGGTTTATTATTCTGCTTCGGCGTAACAACTTATCGGATTACTGTAGGGCTAGCTGTCGTGGATACTCCATGACTGAACTGTATCATTTCAGAATGGCAACTGAAATCCTGATTTCAACACTACTCCGAATAAATTCCGTAAGAGGATCTTCTTGCTTACCTGAGTTGCTCCAATAGGTCTTTGGCCTTCTCGTGATTATAATAGGTGGGTTCGCTCGCAATCTTCATCAGCACCTGAACGGCCTCCGCCTTCTTATCTTGCTTGAGCAATGATAAAGATTGGTACCAGTAGCCTTTCGAAAAGTCAACCGCATCGGAGGCTATCAATCGCTCTAAATAGGTATCAGCTTCTTCAAATTTATTGAGTTCTATGCAGGTAACGCTCAGGTAGATCAATACATTGGAAGTAGTCAACTCACCACCTTGTCCATAGGATTTAAGCAGGTCATAGACTTCCTGATAGTGCCCTGCCTCAAACAGCGACTGGGCCTCAGAAAGGTCATTGACTCCCTGGCGGACCGTCAAAGAAGGCATCGACTCCCAGGTACTGTATTCAGCGTACAAATCGGGTCCGTAGACATCTGTATTGTAGATATTGAATACAATGATCAAGGCAATGGATGCCGCCATTGCAAAAGCACCAAAGAATATATTCCTGCTGACTTTGCTGGAAGGTTCGTCTGCTGCTGGTTGATTCCTCACCCTGCTAATGGTCTGCTTCAGATTTTCTGCTTCCTGGCTTTCAAAGTAATCCATTAGCGCCTGCTTCCCGCTGTTTTCACTGGCAGGTACAACATTCATTAAATCCACTTCTGAAAAGTGATTGTACAGGTCCTGGTGAATTTTGAACTCTTCCCGCAACTCATCATCCTGCTCCAGTAACGACTCAAACTCTACTTTACCCTCCTGAGATAATTCATCTCTGAGGTAGGCATCTATTTGATTTTGATACTCTTTCATATAATTAGCTTATCTATTTCAAACTGTTATATTTTGCATCTCTCCTAACCAGCTCAATTAGTCTTTTTTTACATTTAAATACACGTTGCCTGGCTACTTCCTCAGAAGAGTATGAAAACATGGACTGTATCTGTCGATATGGCATTTTTTGAAAAAATAACTTCATCAGTTCTTTACAGGTTTCAGATAATAACGTCAATTTCTCCTCAAAGAGGTCCCACTTCTCCTGCTCCAGAACTGCATCTACCATTTCAGACACCTCGCTACCTAGTTCCGCTTTCTCATGAGTTGTTACCCTTTTTATTTTTTTCTTTATTTCTCTTCTCCACAAATTTTTGCATGCGCCAAACAGATATCCACCAAATGGAGAGTTGATCGTTTTCAATTCCCGGACCTTAATCCGTGCGGATATTTGCAATAGCGCAGCCTGAAATACATCTTCGGCATCTTCTCTACTCCCATTATTTTTCATCACAAAGCTGAGCACATGCGAAAAAAACCTGGAATATATTTCCCGAATGACCCGCTCATCTGAATGAAGTATCCCCTCAATAAAGTAACTGTTGTCAATCATCTACCAAATAAAATAATAATATAGTGGATTGAGTGGTAACAAATTGGGTGGAACCGGAACTAAGTGAAAATATTTCTTCCCAGCTATGGTGGACATCCTGTTTTAATTCAATTAAACTCTAAAAATTAACATGAAAACGAACTATTTCTATCTCTTCTTACTGATTGTAATTGGGCTATCCAGCTGTCTCCACTCTGATGACATGATCGAGCCTCATACAGAAAAAGCGATTGCAGTAACAGAAAACCGCATCGTAAAGCAACGATTAATTAACAAATCTCAACTCAAGGAAAAGCAGTTGACAGTCACGGAATCCCCTATCACATTAGATACTACCATAGGGCCAATTCAGCAAAAGACAACCATCACCCTCAAGTACAAACCAGGCATCCCTGAAAGAACAAAACTCATGATCAGATCAGCCAGTTACCTATTCACCATTGACCAAATCAGCCAAACTATTTGCACCGATGTAGAGGTATGGTTTGTTACTTTGCCCAGTAATGCGTACATATTCGATATACAAAATGGCTACACCCAGGGGAATTATCAGACAGACAACGACAGCTTTGATCTGACCTCTTTTGTAGACAGAATTGAGCTAAACTGGAGGGGTGATTGCCGGGAATTTCAACTTACACCTTTACCCACTCCCTAACTTCTTAATGCTTCTGGGAGTTCAATCTTTGACAAAAGAAAACGCCATCCAGAGATGGCACAAATAACATTTCTGATAACCCTTATACCATTTAACATGAACAGAATTAATTTAATCACCTACTTATTGATCATCGTAGGTCTATTCAGTTGCATCAACACCGACGAACCGATAGAACCTACGCTGCAAGAATCAACCTCCGCTTTCCTTATATCAAATCCAGGTCCCGGAGTACACAATATTGCGAAAATCACTATAAAGTATAGTTCCATCATCTCTAAAGAAGCCAGAGATACCATCAGACAGGCAGATTATTTCTTCACTATCCAACAGATACAACCAACCTTGTGCGATCATGTTGAAGTATGGTCTGTGATATTTCCTCCTGACTATAATCACTCTGAAGTTCCAGGGCAAAATGGCTATACCAAGGGAAATTTTGATACAACACCTGGTATTCAGGATCAATTGACGTTTATAGAAAGAATGGAAGTCAATTGGTTTGGAAGTTGTCAGGATTTCTAGCCTTTTAGCATAAAACATATTTTCCCTAAGAGGATTGTATTTATGGACTGTTGTCATAAATATGATCCTCTTTTGTATTTATTTACGGCTAAACTGGGTTAAAATCCATTGTAATACCATTAATGATATAGTTTGACACATACCTTCAGAATTTCTACCTACGCAATTACAATCATCCTGCTATTGACTTTGACTACAAAGAGCTTCGCTCAAAGTGATGATGAAAAAAGTGACGCCAAAGTGCTATTCGATTCTTTGTGGGCATCAAAAACACCTTATCCAATAGCAAAGAAGAAATTCGATCACCTGATCAGTCAATCACAACCCTCAGAATTACCGGAGGCCATTCGTCAGGCTTCTGTCTATTTTTTTCGGTTTGGCGAACTTGAAAGTGCCATCACCTATTCCAGGCGTAGTGTTGATGCTGCGGGTATGCTGGAGCCAATGGATTCTCTCTCCTATCGACTAGGCATCACCAATACAGGGCTTTTTTACAGGGTTATCGGTCAGTTTGAAAAAGCGCTTGAGCAGTTCAAACGAGTTATTGATGACCCAAAAGTAGACAAATACAAAGGCAGGGCATTGGAAAGAACAGGCGCCATTTATCGGTTTAACGGCGATTACTACACCGCTCTTACTTACTATCAACAAGCCCGCAGAATCTATGAATCCATAACCGAAGTGCGCGGATTGGTGTATGCAACGGTTGCCATCGCTGAGCTGTATGACGAACTCAAAGAAGAAAACGGCATTCGCAAGGGACGTCAGTTGCTGGAAGACCTGCTATCTTCTGACCTAAGGACTCAGTTTGAAAAGCAAAGCTTACAGGATATTTACCAGGTCTTAGGCTTCCTGTACAACCAAAAAAACTACCCGGACCGCAATAAAGCATTGGCCTATTGCCAGAAAGCCCTGGATATTGCTCAAAAAAGAAAAGATGGTTATGCAATCCCAATTATCCAGAATAACCTGGCATTGGTATACCTGGAGACCAACCCGAAGAAGGCTTACCATATTTTGATTGAAGGGATGACTCTTACAGAGGATCCTAACATCGAAGGCCTGTTCCTTCATAATCTGGCAAATTACTACCACAAAGTGGACAGTCTGGCCACAGCTATCACAACAATGAAACGGTCCATTATCCAATATGCAGGTTTAGACCAATTCAGCGAATCAATCCCGGTAAAACAATACCAATCCTCCCAGAACAAACGCCAGATATTGGAGAACTTCATTTTCCTGATCGACTATGAAAACCAGCTACTTGCAATTGACCCTGATATGCAATATCAACACATAGCAACGGCGGAACTGCTACTGGAGCATATCCGCTTTGAAAGTGACGATCAACAGGCCAAATTATACTGGCAGGAACAAGGCTCCAAACTCTATCAACAGGCTATCAAGGCGGCCTATCTGGCCCGCGACCCGGAAAAGGCTTTTTACTACATGGAAAAAAGTAAAGCCATTTTACTACTGGACGGGGTTTCTGACCGAATCCTGAAAAATACAGCAGACCTTCCTACAGCCATTTTGAACGAAGAAAAAGCACTCAAAAAGCAAATTTTCAGTTTCCAGGACCAATACCTCAAAGAGACGACCAATCAACAAATGATCACCGACTCGATTGATTTTTACAAGCGACAATACTACACATTGATTGACTCCCTCAGGGATCAATATCCCAAATACTATCAATATCGGGCTTCCCCAATTGTGAAAGCTTACGAAGAGGTGCAGCAGAGCATGGCACAGGAAGACGTCATATTGGAATATGCCCTCAATGAAACTGAAGGCTATGGCATCCTGATTCAAAAGGAAGACGTGAAGTTTTTCCAATTAACCGATGTACCCAAACTCAATGACGATGTCATCGCGCTCAAGCAATACCTGGCGAGTCCTATCCTGTTGCAAAAAGACCTGAAAGACTATCAAAACCTGGCTTTTGCTGTTTTCAGCACCCTGTTTCCCACAGAGTTCCTCGATCTGCAGTCGCTCTCAGGCAAAAAAATCACGATAATCCCGGATTACAATCTTCAGAATCTACCCTTTGAAGCGTTGACAACGGCTGCTGATGGCAACCTCGGTGAGGCTTATCTGATCAATGATTTTGAATTCAGCTACGACTATTCCATCTCGTTCAAAAAAGAGAACCGCAAGATAGACAGAGGGGATAAGTCCATTAGTATCAGTGGCTTTGCGCCCATCCAATTTGAAGATGAACGAC
>ERZ1740068.415-NODE-415-length-21737-cov-8.080666_pt1 | contig 21737 bp, 4 predicted proteins | sample MGYA00581735_ERZ1740068 | MGnify/ENA primary metagenome ERZ1740068 (study PRJEB43018, sample SAMN04849740) | marine metagenome | isolation source: floating plastic debris | place: Pacific Ocean | collected 2008-08-30 | study: EMG produced TPA metagenomics assembly...
GTTCGACAGCAAGTCTTCCAACGAAAGCAACAGCACCTCGGTTGGTGTAGATCTCGGTTTTCGCCAATTCAACCACACCGGTGGACAAGTGGCCGTGGTCGATGTGCATTCCACTTCCGGCAAGTGGGCCTATCAAAACGAGGCCGCCCCCGAGTTACAATACCGCTCTGATAAGCCTTACCTCGACTACGAGCGCTACTACATGAAAGAAGCCTCGGACCGTTCGGTGGTGTCAGACGATGATTTTTATGCTTCCATGGGCGGCTCGGAGGCCGTGCGCCTGCAATTGGATCCGGCGGTGAAATTCAATACCCGAGTGAAAAAGGTGCTCGAAGACGACAACAGCAATCAATACCCAATCAATAAAAACTACCGCGATGCGCGCGAAAAGCGCAATCAGGTAGTAGCCATGCTTTCCAACCGTGAGGTACAAAATGGCTACGGCATTGCCAACCTGCCATCCTCCTCTTATGCCGCGCAGTCGGCCGAAGACCACCACATCGCCCAGGTTTCTACAGTGAAAGCCGATGGCAGCCGCTACATTTTTGGTTTGCCCGCCTACAACTACATGAAAAAGGAAGTGAGCTTCGCAGTAGGCCAAAAACTGGACGGCAGCCAGCTCATCAACTACCCCAATGCACCCGATTGTCAAACCGGCCTGATTACTTACGGAAATGGAGACAATTCACTGCAAAACGGCTGGGGAGTAGACAACTATTTCAATGCGGTGACTACTCCTGCCTATGCACACGCCTACATGCTTACCGCCGTACTTAGCTCCGACTATGTGGATTCGGACGGCATCAAAGGCCCCAGCGATGGCGACTTGGGCAGTTATACCCGCTTTGATTACAAGCAGGTGTCCGATTTCAAATGGCGCATTCCCGCCAGTGCCAACAAGGCTTCTTACAACGAAGGCCTGAAAGCCGATCCACAAGACGACAAGGCCAACTACCTCTACGGAGAAAAAGAACTCTGGTACCTCGACAAGATCGAGACCCCCAACTACATCGCTATTTTCCACTCCAGCGATCGGGACGATGCTTGCTCGGTGGCCGGTGAGGACGGAGGTCTCAACACGGCCGTCACCATGCAAAAGCTGGACAAAATTAGCCTCTATACCAAGCAAGATTATGTGGCCAACGGCACGGCGGCCACGCCCATCAAAGAGGTGCATTTCAAGTACGATTATTCGCTGTGTCCCAACGTACCCAACCAGCGCAACTACAACGCTTCGACCCTAACAGGGCCTGGAAAACTCACCTTGAAGAAGGTGTATTTTACCTACCGCGATTCTTACCGTGGCAAATACAGCCCCTACACGTTTCAGTATGCCGACACAGATTTCGATCAAACGGCCGATGTCAACTTTCCTTACAACCTGCGAGGCTACGACCGCTGGGGTGGCTACCAACCCAATGTGCCTTCCAATTGCCAACCCTTGTCGCCCTTGGGCACCGCCGAGTATCCCTACACGCCACAGGATCGCAGCCAACAAGATTTGTATGCAGCGGCCTGGCACCTCACGTCCATCAACCTGCCTTCGGGCGGTCAGGTACGGGTGACCTACGAGGCGGACGACTATGGCTTTGTACAACACAAGCGGGCCATGCAGATGCACAAGATTATCGGCGTAGGCAACACGCCCACGGCCATTGATTACGGTGGCGACAACGACATTGAAGACCGTGATCCGGTGACGATTTCTAGCCCGAGCAACAAAAATGAATACTTGTTTTTCGAACTTCAGGATCAAACCACTCCGATTTCTGAATACTTCAAAGGGGTAGATGACCTCTATTTCCGCTGCCTGATGGAATACAACAAAAACGGGCAGGCACTCTACGACTACGTTTCGGGCTATGCCAAAGTCAAACAGGGCACTGAGCAAATCGTGACCATCACCAACCCCAACACCGGGCAAGCACAGCAAGTAGGAGTGGTACAGCTAATGGGCGTTTCGCGCAGCGACAACGGCCCGGCTGATTACAACCCTATTGCCATTGCGGGCGTGCAATTCGGTCGCTTATCGCTCTCGCGAATCGTTTGGGATCAATCGAACATCGATGAGAGCCAGGGTTTTGGTTTGGCTTTGCTCAACTCTTTGGGTAACACGCTATTAAACTTCGGCAGTGGTTTGAAAAACCCGAATGTGTACCAATACGACCAAGGGCAAGGCATCAAATTGGTGACCAATAAATCGTGGTTGCGCCTCAACAATGTGACGGGCAGCAAACTTGGTGGTGGTTCGCGGGTAAAGCGTCTCACCATGCACGACAACTGGGCGCAGATGACGGCCAATGCCGAAGATGAATTCTACTACGGTCAGGATTACGAATACACGACCGAGGTAAATGGTAAAGCAGTTTCCTCGGGTGTAGCGACCTACGAGCCTTTGGTAGGAGGAGACGAAAACCCCTGGCGACAACCAATTGCTTATTCGGAGCAGCTCAAACTGGCCCCCGATCACCGGTTCTTCCAGGAGGCGCCTTTCGGGGAAATGTTTATGCCCAACCCATCGGTGGGTTATAGCAAAGTGACCATCAAGAACATTGAGCGGACCAACGTGACCCGCCATGCCACCGGAAAAGTGGTCCACGAATTTTACACCGCCAAAGATTATCCGGTTGTCCTGCAACGCACCAAAGTGGAGCATCCGAGGCACAAAAACGATCCGTTTAGCATCGCTACGTTCTTCAACATCGATTCCAAAGACCACATGACGGCTTCTCAAGGCTTTTCGGTGGAGCTAAACGACATGCACGGCAAGCCCAAGGCACAATACAATTATCCAGAAAACAGTGCTACGCCCATTTCGTCCATGTATCACTTGTATGAAGACGAGCCTTACCTGGCAGGGTCCCGACGGCTGACGAATGAGGCAACCATCGTGCAGCCGGACGGAACGGTGGAGCCCGGCGAAATCGGGGTATTCTTCGATATGGTCGCTGATTTCCGCGAGCAGCGTACGGTGATGAATTCGCCAACGCTCCACATCAACCTCGAAGGCTTTTGGATTGCTTTTGTTTATGTGTTGGTGCCGCCGGTTTTCGGAACCAATTCCCGCGATGAAACGCAGTTTCGAAGTGCCACCACCACCAAAGTGGTGCAGCGTTTCGGCCGCTTGAAAGAAACCATTGCCATGGACCGCGGTTCCAAGGTGAGCACCAAAAACCTCGCTTATGATGCCGTAACCGGCAATGTGCTGCTGACCCAGGTAGTAAACAATTTTGACGACCCGGTTTACGCTTTCAACTACCCGGCCCATTGGTATTACAGTGGCATGGGAGCCAGCTACCGCAACATCAACATGGAGGGCGAGCAATTGACCTTCAGCGGTTCAGGAGTAGCCACGTTTGCCAATGCCAAACGCTATTTCCATCCGGGTGATGAGTTGGCCATCAATTCCGGCTCCGGGCTGCATTGGATCACGGATGTAAGCAACAACTCCATTACGGTGGTAGACAAAGCCGGGATGCCCCTGGTCGGTCAACACGACATCAAAGTGATTCGCTCGGGCTTCCGCAACCGTCTGGATGCCATGATGGGCTCGATTATGACGCTCACCAATCCCTTGGACGGATTGGGCAGCAACCTCTATGAGAATGTGCTTTCGGCGGGCGTTACCGAGTTTTCCGAACGGTGGAATACCTACTGTGATTGCTTCACCGATGTGAACGGTGATCCTAGCTCTACTAACCCTTACTTTACCGGGGAGAAGGGCAACCACCGTCCGGTGAAAAGCTATTCGCACCTTACCGGTCGTAGCCAAAGCCTCGCCAACGGCAACAGCAACCTGCGCAAGGATGGTGTCTTCACTTCCTACCAGCCTTTCTATCGCCTTCAGCAAGACAAAACCTGGGGCATCAACAAGAAGAACTGGACCTTCGTTTCGGAGGTAACCGAGCTGAACCCCTACGGATTGACCATGGAATCGAAAGATGCCTTGGGCAACTACGATGCGGTGCTCTACAGCTACAATCAAACCTTGGCGGTTTCCACCGGAGCCAATGCTCAGCACCAGGAATTGGGTTTCGACAGCTTCGAAGACTACGATGCCGCTACTTGTGCCGACCAGCATTTCCGACTAGACGACGGCACCTACAACCTCAGCACGGAATCGGCCCACAGTGGTTATACCAGTGTGAAAGTACCAGCGGGTGCTCCGGCGGTGCTCACCCGCTATTTGCCCGGCTACGATTGTCACCCCGAAGCTTGTACGCTGGAATTGCTGCACGCTAAGGTGACCGATCCTACCACCGGAAGTCAAGTCCTGCAAATCTCTCCTGCCTACGGTGTGGGAACCACTCAGGTGAGCTACAACGTGATTTCAGGCACTCCGGCGATCAACTTCAACGGAGCCACCAATGAAATAAAAGTCGAAATGAGCAGCAGCTACCGCATCGAGGTAACGGCCACCGATGCCAATGGTTGCAGCGTGACCCAAACCTATAAAGTCAAAGGCCTCCTGTTGGTGGTCGGCAATTGATCCACTTCCTAAAACACTGAATTATGCGAAAACTCCTGTTCACATTTGCCGCTTTGTTTCTGGCGTGGAACGTGTCGGCTGACACTTTTACAGTGTCCAATACCCTGGATGGAAACGTGCCGGGTACCCTCTGGCGGACCATTGATTCCGCCAATGCCAATCCTGGATTAGATTTTATTGTTTTCGACATACCTACTTCGCTTCCGCTGCCGGTGGTCATTAAACTAAAATCAAGCCTGCCCAAAATCACCGATCCTGTGGTGATTGACGGCAACACCCAATCCGGGACCGTTGCCGTGGGTAACAAAATCGTGATTGAGGGCATCACCCAGCAGAATGCCGTTTTAACTCCTGAGCTGTTTGTGTTTTACCTCACCTCGGCTCCAGCACCAGGCGGATCTGCTTCGGGAAGCACCATCCGCAACATAACCATCGACGGATTAGACCATCAACCGATTTCGGGACCTACTATTCAAGGGCCAAGTACTTATGCGGTTCGCCTGGATGGGGTAGACGATTGCGATTTGCGCAACCTCATTCTAAAAGATGTGGATGGCAACGGGGTGGTTTTTATCAATGGAGCCGATAACAACAAAATGTTTGGCTGTATTTTGGGCACCGATGCTACCTTATCGACTAACGAACCAGTAGACAAACCGCTTACCATTGGCACCTTTAGCCAGGGCATTCTCAACGATGGTAACCAAATCGGTGGCCTCAATCCCGGGCAGCGCAACTTCTTTTACAACATGCCCACCAACACCGGGGGCTGGGAGGTAATCGAAGTTTTTTGGGGACGGTTTAACCGCATCAGCAACAACGAATTCGTCAACAACTGGCCCAGCAACATCGCAATTGATGGTACAAATGCTCCTTGGTGCCTTAGTATCAATGAATGTAAAGTACCACCTGCCAGCCTCAATGCAGAACTCATCACACAGGGCCTGCAAGTTTCTGGTATTTCTTCGGTAGGAGGGAATGCCTCAGTTGGGGATACCGTAGAAATTTTTACCTCCGATGCCACCGGAAAAGATGCCTTGGTGCTGTTGGGGATCGCCATCGTCCCCCCCAGTGGACTTTGGTCGGTCACCCTGCAACCGCAAGGGGTACAGTCCAACGATTGGTTGGTGCTCACCACGTCCAACACCACTCTCAGTACCTCTGCTTTCAGCAAGGTACAAGTGATTTGCAACAATTCGGTGCCTACCATTTCCGGGATCAACGGAGGCGGTAACTACACCATTGATCTGCAAGCCGGTATACCGATCTGCTTCACCATATCTGCTTCCGACTTCGACAACGATCCGATCAACTTTTGGTCGCCTGATTTTACCAATGTTTGGCCCAATGGGAGTTTGACGATTGCCAACGATAACACGCCAAACCCCACCGCTACGGTGTGCCTTACTCCTTTGGTATCGCAGGCTGGTACCCAGCTTTGTTTTACCATGCATGCCGCCGATTCACTGATTTGTGGCTATGATTTTACCGCGGCTAATTTTTGCATCAACGTCATCGATACCCTGGGTCCTTGTCCCAATTGCATCGAGTCTTTTCAACCGCTGGAGGGCAAGCGCTATGTGGTGACGGCCTGGGCGCGGGAGTTCAATCCACTGCTGCCCAAAACCAGTTTTGACCAACCCGAGATCTACATCGATTTTCCAGGCTTTGGTTCGGTCGGTCCATTTGTCCCTTCCGGGGAAATTATCGACGGTTGGCAGCGCATTGAAGGGGAGTTTACCATTCCGGTGGGCGCCACCGAATTCAAGTTGCGGCTACAGGCTACCAGTGGCGAAGTGTATTTCGACGATGTGCGGGTGTTCCCTTTCGATGCCCACATGGTGAACTACGTGTACGATTTGCAAACCATGCGCCTGATGGCGGAGTTGGACGAGCGGCACTACGCCACCTTTTATGAATACGATGAAGAAGGCAAACTGATGCGGGTCAAAAAAGAGACCGAGAAAGGCATCATGACCTTGCAGGAAACCCGACAAAATACCCCCAAGTAAGATGAAAAAACTCGTGCTCTTTCTCGGACTCAGCTGTTGGCTGAGTATGGCCTTCGCCCAAAGTTCCTGGCAAACCATCACCCTGGATGAGTTGGACCTGGTGTTGGCCGAAATGGCCAAGTCCTATCAAAGTAAAAGCTACCGTTTCGAAACCCGACACCAAAGTTTCAAGGGACATCAATCGGTAGAGCCCTATGACGAGATGACCGGCTTTTTTGCCAAGTCGGGCGCTAAATACCACGCAAAATTGCTGGGCTCGGAGGTGTTTCAGGATCAGAAACACAAGGTGGTGATTCAACACCAATTACAGCAATTGCAACTCCACCTCGCCGATGCGCCCCTGGTCACCGATTTTTCCGACCTCACCGGCCAGTTTCCGGCTGGATATGGAGAAGTATCGGTGCGCACCATCGGCCAGCAGCGGGAATACCGCTTGCGCTACCAGGAAGGAAGCAAGGTGGCCTGGATGACTTTCCGGCTTACCGCCGACCACTTTCTCAGCGAAATGGTGATGTACCTCCAAGAGTCCATTGCCTGGGAAGACACCGAAGGACGGGTACACCACAGCCAACCCAAAATTCGGATTGCTTTTGAAAACATTGAGACCGACTACCGGCCCATTGCCGGAGAGTTTGACCCGAGTCCATACATCGTGATCCGCAAAAAAGCGATTGCAGCAGGGGAGAAGAGCTCTGCCTACGAATTGAAAGACTTGCGCATTTCTAAAAAATAAGACCCACCATGATAGCCTTACAGAACACCCGAAAAGCCGTGGCCTTGCTGGCGCTCTTCCTAATAGGAGCGGTAGCCATGGCGGCAGAAATTAAGGTCAGCGAACGGCTGGCCATTTTGAGCAACGTGCCGGTGAGCGTGAACGACAATGCCACTGTCACCGTTCCGCCTACCGCTTTCGCGCATACCGATCATTCGGTGGCCAATTACCTCACCCTGGGCATCGACCACGATTACCCAAAGTTGATGGGGACTTCCTACAACAGCATTGCGGTGGATGTATTGGTAACGCCTTTGGTGGGCACCGCGTTCACGCAAACGCTCACCATAGAGTATCGGCCTTATGCCGCTGTGAGTTACAAAGACCAAGACAAGCATGCCTTTAGTGGAGCCAATTCCTTCACATTCACCATTACCGGCATCACGCTTGACGGTACGGCGGCCAGTCAGTTGCCTGAGCAGGTATACCTCGAAGGCAGCACCATTGTGGACCGCACTTACCACATGAACGGAGCCCTCAACAGCGCGATTAGCGTGAGCTCCTCCACCGTAGACCTGGATTTTGATTTTACCGCCGATGAATTGGAGCTGACCTGGGGAACCGTGGTTGGAGCCGAGGAATACCAACTGGAGTGGGTGTTTGTGAACGATTACACGGCTGCCGCCGGAAGTTATTCGGTGGCTGGTTTGGCCTACGATTTCAAGCGCAACAGCACCCGAATTACTACGGCTGAAACCTATTACCGCATTCCGCTGGTGTTTGATCATGGGTATGTGCTCTACCGGGTGCGTGCCGTAGGCCGCGACCAGTTGAATCCGTCAAAAGCATTTTATACGGTATGGTCGTTTCCCGATCAAGGCTTGGTGAGCGATCCCGGCGTGTTGTCCTTTCACAATACCACGCCACACGAGTCGGCAAAAAACTGGCAGATTACCACTTCGTTTGCCGAAGAAGGCAAGAAGAAAGAGACCATGAACTATATGGACGGTACCCTGCGTAGCCGTCAGGAATTGGCCAGTTCCAACACCGACCAAAACGTGATTGTGGGCCAAACCCTCTACGACTACCAAGGACGACCAGCGGTAAGCGTGCTGCCCGCCCCGGTGGTGCGGCCAACGCAATCGGGCAATGCAGGGCAAGCTGCTTTGAAATACTACGACAACTTCAATCAAAAAGACAACGGTAGCGGTGCGGCTTACGACCGCGATGATTTTGACCTTGATGCCAGTGGCAACCTCTGTACTACACCAACAGCTGGAATGGGCACCACTTCGGGCGCTTCCAACTACTATTCCCCGCAGAATCCCAACCAGCAGGGGCAACAAGCTTTTGTGCCCGATGGCCAAAAGTATCCCTTTGCGCAAACGGAGTATGAGCCAGACAACAGCGGTCGCATCCGTCGGGTTTCCGGCGTAGGTCCCGATCACCAATTGGACAGTGGCCACGAAACCAAGTATATCTATGGCAAGCCCTTTCAAATTCAGCTCGACCGTTTGTTCGCCTCTGAAGTGGGCCAGGCCGCGCATTACCAAAAAAATGCCGTGATCGATGCCAACGGGCAAATTAGCGTGAGTTATGTAGACATGGGTGGGAATACGGTCGCTACCGCACTGGCCGGTGACGGCACCACCAACCTTGCCCCGCTGAGCAGCAGCCCGGGCACCGCTACCAGCTTCACGGTTGACCTCTTTGAAGAAGATGCGAACGGTACCAGCCTGCTCAATACCCTCAATCCAACTGGTGATGCCTTGGTGTTTTCACAAGTCATTGTGGTGACCACGGGGAGCAACTATAATTTTACCTACGACCTGAGCGTGGACCGTTTTCTCGATCCTTGTTTGGCCGCCAACGTGTGTTTTCATTGTGTGTACCAATTGGACATTGTGGTGACCGACGATTGTGGCGACATTGTGACCAATCCGCCAGCAGCGATCAACCAAATTATGGGTAACATCATTCCGGGGCCTAATGGGCCGGAGTTTATCGCTACTTGCGTTTCTCCCGCTACTTATTCCGACGGCTTTAACTTCAATGCAACGCTCAACCCAGGTTCCTACACGGTTTCCAAGGTGTTGACCCTGTTGCCCGATGCGGTAGATTATTATACCCAAGCCTACCTGGATCCTACCTACAACTCCTGCGTGAAAACGCTCGAAGATTTTGAGAATGAGTTTTTAGACGAAATCGACACTTCCGACTGCTACCTCGATTGCGATTTGTGCGTGGATGCCTTGGGCGACCGCGATGATTTCATCGCGCAGGGCAAAGGATCGAGCCAGGATTACGACTTGCTGGTGATAGAGTGCATGCAGCCTTGCCAGGTGCCTACCCGTTGCGACATTGCTTTCGAGCAAATGTTGGTAGACATGGCTCCCGGTGGGCAGTACGGTGTTTTTCAAGACAACCAGGGAGCTTATATCGCCGATCCGCTTTCGGTCTACAATCCGGGCAACTTCCTGCTGGCTTCTAATGCCTATTGGCACACCCCCGAAGTACAAACGCCGAGTGGTTTGCTCAATTGCTACCTCGATGCGTTTGGCGATTCCTCCAAAGTGAGTGTGGTGGTGCAAAGTGGCAACTTCTTTCCAGCGGTGGTCGATCCAATGCAGGTGCACCGCGACCAGAACAACAACACCTTATTCACGTATCCGCACAACCTGTCCAGCCTCGACGATTTTGTAGCCTTATGGGAGCCTTCCTGGGCCAAATCGCTGGTGCGGTTTCACCCCGAGTATTGCTACTATGTTGAATGTCAGGGCTATGTGGCTGAAGACGCACAAGGTAAAAGCAGCGAAAGTTTCGACATCTTACTGCGCACCACCGATCATGCTGCGGCCATCACTGCGGGCTTGCTGGATGTGTCCGGCACTGCTCCCACCAACTGGTTCGTGACTTCGAATGCGGAGTACGATCCCTTTGTAACATCGGGCAACTACACGGCCTTTGCCACCGATTTGGTGAGCCGTTTCAACAACTACCTCACCATTGGCACTACCAGCTATAGCATGGCAGAAGCAGCGGCCATTGTGGTGCGCTGCGGCAATCAGGTGATGAACCAGAGTTTTGTGCCCGCCACCTGTACCACCTTTGGTACCAATCCAGCTACCGTTGACGACGAGTGGCAAATGCTTGCCAATCTCTACGTGGGCGAAAAGCAAAAGCTGAAATCGCAATACGAAGACGAGCAAGCCATCATCAACGGTTGTTACAACGATTGCATTGGCAACCCGGATTTCGATCATTACGCCAACAACTTTTTCAGCTTCAACTTGGTGAGCGGCCTGGCCAATTCGCCCTATTTTGATCCGAATCAGCCGTGTTCCATCGTGCGCAAACACTTTTTCCAAGACAAAGTGAAGCGTTTTTCCGACCACGATGATTTGCCCAACTCCGATCCTAATTCAGTGGCCTACCAGATGTATTTGATGACCGGCCAGTGCCCCAACGCCACCAACCTGCAAAGCGTTTTGAACGCCGTTGCCGGAGCCGGTCAATTGACCGCTACCAACCACGACATTGCGGTGTATGCGGAATACGGTGCCTTGGTGCTTTCTATGACCAACAATCAAGGCAGTGTTCAACCTACTTTTTGGCAAGCGGCCGCCTCGGGCAATGTGTTGGATGTGGATTGGGTTGATGGCTCTTCCAACCTGATGCAAACCATTAGCCTCGACCATGGTGGCCAATTTGCCTGGAGCGATGTAGTAGCCGTCATGGGCTTGGATGCCACTGGTTTTAATGGCTCGGTATACAGTTTCGACCTGGTGGTGGGAGCCGTAACCAACAGCACTTTCACGCAATACACCATTACGGGCACAACCACTGTCAATGTGCTCAACTGCTTTTTCGATTCGCCTTGTGAAGGGAACGAATTGGCTCAATCCATCGAAGATGTGATGACGGTGGTACACAACCAGGGCCAGTTGCAGGGGAGCTACGCTTTTTCGAGTTTCCCTACCATGTATCCGGTGGTGACCTTACCACTGCAAAATACCCTGGCCAGCACAGCGGCTAACATGTCCTGGAGCTACAACTCGGGCACCAATACCTACAGCATCAATACCAGCAACAGCAACTTTCGCATCGACCTGGTGGTGCAAAGCTCTAATCCGGCCATTTTCAACAACTGGGCGGGCATCACCTACTTCAACCACCTGCGGCCCGACGGCAACAACGGCTTCATTATAGAAGGTTGGGATGGTTCCAACCAGTTGGTGAGCCTCTTTGGTGAAGCCTTTTTGGTCAATACCTCCACAGGTGCGCAAAGTCCGCTCGACATTGGCGATTGTTCCCTACCTCCCGGGGTAGCTTGCGACAGTCAGGAGCACATTTTGCGCGAAGATTTAGAGGCTGTGTTACACGATGTGTTGTTGCAAACGCCTTTCAATGCCAACATCAACTTGTTTGCCAGTCCGGCCATGACCACTACGCTGGCCGGAGCTTTTCCACAAGGAAGCACTCAAACTACCGGAACCATCACCATCGTGACCGATCCTTCCACTGGAACTTCTTCTGAAACCCTGGAACTGATCACCACCGGTTGCACCCTTAGTTTGAGCACTAATCCAGGATTCTCCTTGGTCGACCTTACGACTTTGGGTACGCTGGTAGCCACAGGGCCGGTGATCAACAATGCGATGTATGATTTTTACATGACGGCCACTTTTGAGCCTTCGCCCGGTGTGTTTGTCACCGATATGGTTTTCGGCACCGGTTGCATTCCACTGATGAACTGTGAGCCATGTCCCAACCTGGGTTCGGGTGCGCCAGCACAGCCTTTGGACAATAACTATTGCAAAGTGGCTTATGCCAACTTTTTGAATGCGATTGTAGACTTCAACAACTCGGCATATGCGACCACTTACGGCATTACGATGGTGAATCCCTATCCCACCTACAATGATTTTGTAGCCAATGTGGATTGCCAATGCGGCCAGAGCTACGCCGGCTATTTGGCCAACTACACGGTGGTAGATGGTGGGCAGCTCAACGATCCCAACGCACCGCCGGTAGTGATTGGTGGCGGCTACACAGGGCATCCACTCGAAATTGGCGACTACAATAGCCAATACTGCAACCCGCCACCGCCTTGCGACAATTCCATTACGGTCACCCAACCGATACCGGTGCCTTACCAGAACCCTTGTGTGCAGCAAATGATCAACATGGCGTTGTCCAATGCACAAAATGCTTACGATCAATACGTGGACAGCTTGTCGACCGATTTTGCCAGTCGCTATCGTGACCACTGCATGGGTGTTGACGAGGATTTGACCACCACGTACGTGGACAAGGAGCACCATTTCACCCTTTATTACTACGACCAGGCGGGCAACCTGATTAAAACCGTTCCTCCGGAAGGAGTAGAAGTGTTGGGCATTACGTCCTCCTCCGATCCTTTGGAGCAACAAATTATTGCCGACCGGGCCAACGGTACACAAACCGTTTTCACGGAACACCGCATGGCTACCAATTACCTGTTCAACAGCCTCAACCAGCAGGTGGCGCGTAGGTTGCCCGATCACGATGGCATCAGCCTGCAGCGCTACGAGTTGAGCAACGGTTTGGACGATGAACTCGACATTCACGCCGTGCAGTTTGTGAACGCCAGCCGCGGCTACCTTTCGGGAACCGTGCGGGTGAACAACATGGACCGCGGCCTCTTCTACAAAACCGATGACGGCGGTCGCAACTGGCAACGCATTGACCATTTGGTGGCCTCCGATTTCAACGGAACAGCCATCAACAACCTGGGCATTGGGCTCACAGTAGGCGATGATGGCACCTTCTTGTTCTCCATGGACAATGGTAGTTCCTGGGACAAAATTGATTTGTTTCAATACGACATTACTGCTGATTTGAACGATGTGGCCTTTGATGGCAGCTTTAGTGGAGTGGTGGTAGGCGATAACGCTACCGTGGTAAAAGCCGCCAACAATGTGGTGCCCCAAACCGTCACTTCGAGCGATCCCGGGTTTCCGATTTCGTCCAACGACCACTTCCAGGCGGTGATGCACGACAACGGCACCTATTACACGGTGATGGACTACACCGATGCCTCCGGCAAACGCTACGGCCTGGCCCTGCAAAGTGCAGGTGCGGCCCAGTGGACACCCTTGAATTCGGTAAAAGCCGATGCGCTTTCAGCAGTATCCTTTTACGCGGCCAATGCAGCGGTGGCTACCGGCCCCCGTGGTTTGGTGATGACTACCGACGATGCTGGCCTCAACTGGATGGTGGTACCCTCCAACCTCACAGACGACATAGGACCCGTCTACTTTAAAGATGCCCAGCATGGCATTGCTTTGGTGGGCACGGCCGGGTCGGCCATGGACCTCTACCGCACTAGCACCGGTGGAACCAGTTGGCAGCAAATGACCACAGGAAGCCATACCTACCATGATTTGTACCATTACTATGATGGACAAAGTGGCGCATCAGCCAAAGTGTTGGCCGCCGGACCCAACGGGGTAGTAGAGCGCGTGATTGTGCAAAACAATGCTCCTTATGGGGTAGCCGCCATGAGTACCATTCCTGGATTTGATGCCCAGGCGGTGGCAGGAACCATGATCAACAACAAGTTGATTGCAGTAGTGGGCGGCAACGATGCCAACCTGTGGTTTACCGTTGACGGAGAGGCTGCCAACAGCAACTGGAATGCCTTTAATACGGGTGTCAGTGGCTTAGATGTGGCCGATATTCAAGTACTCAATATTTCGGGTGACCTGATGGGTGTTTTGCGTACTACCGGTGGTGACCTCTATAGTTTGCTTCTCGATTTGAGCGGTACTACTCCGGTGATGACCTTTAGTGCCTTCACCAACCCGGCTCCGGGTACCAACAACTTCACTGCCCTTGCAGCAGACGAATTGTACGATCGCTTCATTGCCTACAACCAGACGGATGGGCGGGCTTACCGCATTATAACGCAAACCGGTATGCCGGTGCAAGCTTCGGCCGATCAGTTAGTAATGCCGAACGGACCTGGCGTGATGATGAACGCACTCGATATCCTGGATGGAAGCGGTAAAGCCCTCTCGGTGGGCAGCAGTGGACACAGCAGCTATGGCGAACCCGATCCGATGTCGCTCACCGGAGCCATCTTTTGGACCGACCGCAGCAATAACGTGCGCCCGCCGGTACAGCGCGACCTCACGGCCATCGGGAGTGGCAAGTTGCTTTCCGTGGGCGACCATGGCAGCTACATCGACATTGATCTTGCCGGAGGCGCCTCGGTCTTTTACCGGACGGGCAGCAACCAGCATTTGTATGGCGTAGCCCAATCGGCCACCGACATCGCCCTGGCGGTAGGTGCCAACGGAGCAGTCCTGCGTTTGGAACGTCAACTGAACAGCACTTTTGGCCTCACCAGCCTGAGCAGCGGCACTACAGTGAATCTGCATGACATTGCTTTGGGTGCTACCGAGGGCTACATTGTGGGCGAAAGTGGTAGTAGCCTCTACCTGCCCAACCACACCTCCTTCGTGCCCTCCATATTGGCCATGGGCTCCAACGCTACGCTCGATTTGAATGGGGCAACCATCGACGGCCTTGGCGGCATGGTGGCCGTTGGAGCACGGAGCAGGGTAGTGGTGGGTGGCAACACCGCGGCTACCGTCAACAAACAGGTGTTTGCGCCCTATATGGAAGCTTTGCATTTTCGAAATGCGCAGGAAGGCTATGCCGTAGGGAAAAACTATACGGTGCGCTATACCAACGATGGTGGAAACAACTGGTCGGTGGTATTGCCCCAAGGCGGTTTTGCCGGTGGGGTACCCGAATTGCGAGGAGTAGCTACCCTGCCCAATGGTGAAGCGCTGCTCTGCGGCATGGACGAATACCTTGCCCGGGTAAGCAACGGAGTAGCCGTAGGGCAAAACGCCAACCTCGCTGGAGTGCCCGACCTGATGGACATCGCCTTTGTAGACGGCCAAACCGGCTACCTGGTGGGTGGTTCTACCACTACTGGTATTGCGGCAAAAACTACCGACGGTGGCGCTACCTGGACCAACATTGCCCTTTCGGGAACGGTGCACAACCTCAATGCCTTGGAAATTCTGCCCCACAACGGCACTTTTGTGGCTGCGGGCATCTTTGGAGGTGTGGCCTATTTTGATGGCAGTACGCTATCGGCATCGGCCTTTTCAACCGGCTTGAGCGATGAACTCCACGACCTTTGTTTTGTGGATGCTACAACGGGTTACGTGGTGGGTGACAACGGCACTTTTCTAAAAACGGATAACGTAACGGTGGCCAGTGGACTGCTCACTGGCATCACCTGGGGGCCCATCACCGCCGTGGACGACCTCAACAACCAGTTGGGGGCCAGCAACAAGCAGATTCGTTGCATCGACTTTGCAGAAAGCTCACCCGGATTTATCGGTGGTAATTTTACGCCCGGCAACCCTTATGGCTATGCGCGATTGCTCTTTGATCAATCGGGGCGCTACTCAGAGTATTTCTGGTACGACCGCCTGGGCCGTTCGGTGGTGTCGCAAAACAGCAAGCAATACAATGCTGCTACCAAGCGCTACGCCTACCTGAAATACGATGCTCTGGGCCGCACGCTGGAAAGCGGAGAGAAAACCGAAAATACCGGCAATGTAGCTTTCGAAGATATCTTCGGCACCTTCATCGAAGGGCAATACAACGCCAATACCATTGACGATGGACAATTGGCCGCCTGGATAGCTGAAACTTCGGGCGCCCGCAAAGAGGTGCGCGCCATCTACTACGATGAAGTACCGGCGGCAATTGGTGCCAACCTTCCAGTGGGCTTTGCTCCCGACAACCTGCGCAAGCGCATTGCGAGTTCTACTTATGAGGAAACGTTTGACAACGATCCGGGAACTTATCAGCAGGCTTCGCACTACGACTACGACATTCATGGCAATGCCCGGTCGGTGGTGAAAGAAAACCAACGGTTAGCTGCTACGGGCAACGTATTGGTGGCCGGCCAGCGCTACAAGCGCACGGATTATGAGTACGACCTCATCAGTGGCAACACACACGCGGTGCGCTACCAGGATGGCCAACCCGATGCGTGGCACCACCACTACCGCTACGATGCGGACAACCGTTTGACGCACGTGTTTACTTCACGCGATGGCGTGACCTACGACCAGGATGGTCGCTACCTCTACTATGAGCACGGACCGCTGGCGCGGAAAGAAATGGGCGAGCACAACGTGCAAGGCACCGACTTTGTGTACACCTTGCAGGGATGGATCAAGGGCTTGAACAGCGATGCGCTCGATCCTACCCGCGATGCGGGTAAAGACGGAGACGACCTGGCGAATACCGCCAATCCCAATGCGGTGTTTGCGCGTGATGCCGTGGGCCTCTCATTGGGCTACTACACGGGCGATTACCAGCCAATCGATAACACAAGTTGGGCTACTGTGAACAACCGTTTTGCAGCCGATTTAAGCGGCAGCGACTTGCTGGCTGCCCGTAACGACTTGTATAATGGAAACATTGGCCATTCGGTAACGACCATTACTGAACCTACGGCTTATGCCGCGGCAACGGTGACCTTGCCGAGCATTTTGCCGCAAGGCGTGGCCTATCAATACGATCAGCTCAACCGTTTGATCGAAGCCCAGGCTTACGATAACCTGGATGCAGGTACCAACACCTGGCAAACCAGTGGAAGCGCCTACAACGGCCGCTATCACAACACTTTTGTGTACGATGCCAACGGCAACATTGAGCAGCAACTGCGCAAGGACGGCAACGGCACGGTGATCGACGATTTGACCTATCACTATGCCGAGCAAAATGGCCACCGGACCCAGAACCGCCTCTATCACGTGAACGACAACCAAAGCAACACCGCTTTGTACCACGATGATATTGACGACATGGGGGCTTTCTCGGCCAGTGCCATCAACAGCCTCAACAACTACCGCTACGATGAAATCGGGCAGTTGATGCACGATGAACAAGAGGACATTGAGGAAATCATTTGGACGGTGGACCACAAGGTGCGGATCATCCGAAGGGTAAACGGCAGCGATCGGTCACACCTGGTGTTTGACTATGACGAAACGGGACAGCGGGTGGCCAAGAGCCTCTATGCCAACGATTGGACCTGGGAAAAAACCAGCTACTACGTACGCGATGGCGGTGGACAGGTGATGGCGATCTACGACTACACGGTGGACAACACGAATCAAACCAGTTCGTATTTGCTCACCGAGCGCAACATCTACGGCGGTGAACGCCTGGGGATGTACAAAGAGGAGGTGGAAATGATTGCACAATTTCCGTTGCAGGATCACCACCACCAAATTGGAGCGCGCTTGTTTGAGTGCAGCAACCACCTGGGCAACGTGCTGGCCGTAGTTACCGACCGTAAAATGGCGGTAGACGATGATGCGGATACTTTCATTGACTACTACCAGCCGGAAATCACGCTCTCGCAGGATTACAGTCCCTTTGGGGTGATGCTCTACGAACGCCGGTTTGCCCGCGACAGTGTGTGCATCACGGTGAACGACACCACCACAACTTCCACGACGATTGAGTTGCAGGATTTCGACAACGGCAACACCAACGGTTGGTCCTTTGGAGTGGGTACTTACACCACCGCGAGTTCCGAGCTGCGCATCGAATCTCAACTCAACGGCAACGGCCAAAACGAAATCAACGTGGAGAAAGCCTACGCGGGCCTAACTCCCGGCGAGGATTACGAACTGGAATTTGAAGTAACAAATGTGGACCAACCGGTGAGTGCCAGCATCAGCGATGCCAACGGCACCCAAACTGTCAGCTTTACCCAACCCGGCTCACACACCCTTAACCTGACGCCCGGTGGCACTGCGCTAACACTCAGTGTCACTGCCCTCACGGGCAAAAAACTTCCCACCTCCCTCACGCTAGATAACCTGGAGTTGACCCACGAGGAGGAACACGTGCTGGACACGGTGTACAAGGAGCCGGTGAATGACTACCGGTATGCTTTCAATGGGATGGAGAAGGATGATGAGGTGAAAGGTTTAGGAAATTCGTACACCACGCTTTTTCGTCAGTACGATACACGATTGGGGCGCTGGCTTTCTTTGGATCCAAAATTCATCGCCTTTGAGTCACCTTTTGCGGGGATGGCCAACAACCCCATCGTTTTCAACGATCCCAATGGTGATCATATTCCGATTCGGTTTGAAAACATGGACAAATCGGAGTTTGACAAACAAGGCGTTCCTAAAATGCTTCAAAAAATGTTTAATGAAGAATATGGGATCAAAGTACGCTACAACAGCGAAACACAGGCGTTGGAATATGATGGCGAGATCGCTACTTCGCTAATCGTTTCAGAAGGAGCTAAAAAAAGATTTGTGGATGCATTGAAAGCTCCTTATCACCCGGTGGAGTCAAATGAAAAATACGGGACGTGGGTTGTTGGAAATGACTTGCGTGCTGGAGGGGAAGACATTTACTTGGGAACGGTGTACGCAGGAAAAACCTTTATTGACCTATCCGATTTTAGTCAAGACCTATCGGTAAAAGGTGCCAATTATAGGGAGATACCAATTAGGGCTCACAACTTAGGACGAGTTGTAGAGCACGAATGGATGGGGCATAGAAGAGATGGTAAGTTAGACCCAACGCTTGATAGGCGCTTTTATACCATGGGTGGGACGGTAAAAATTGTAAATAATTTTAGAAATCAAATTGGTTTAGAAGAGTATAACCGAGTGTCATATTCAGGAGCTTTTGGGATAGTTTGGTTCGGAAAACAGTTTGATAATGAAAAGGTTACTATTAAAAAGGTAAAAGAGGATAACCAATTAATTAGGACTTATAACAGGCAGTTAAATAAATGGAAAAAAACTCCTGATGGGAAGCAAGGGATTAATAAGCCTAAAAGACCCGAAACCACTTTTAAATTATTAACATTTCCTAGCCGTGATTAAGCCATTTATTTTGTTTTTCCTTCTGATAGTTAATCTTAGCATTTGTGAGGGCGCTTCCTTGTGCATCGAATCACAACTAAATGGGCAATCGCAACAAGAGATCAATGTAGAGCGTAACTACAATGGTCTTGCAACCGGGCAGGGTTACACCTTGAGTTTTGAAGTGACGAATGTGACTGCTCAGGTTGATGTTCTCTTGGATGATGGCAACAGCCTACAATCCATCAGCGTGGGGCAAACGGGCAACTACGCTTTTCACCTGCAGCCGGCCGGAACTACAGCAGTGTTGCTGATCCAAAGCACCAGTGGTAAAAAACAGTCTCGTTCTATTTGTTTGGACAACCTACATTTAGAATCGGTGACTCAGCAAACCACCACGATGACGTATAAAGAGCCTGTGAATAATTACCGGTACGCCTTCAATGGAGAGGAAAAAGACGATGATTGGAAAGGTTTGGGAAACAGCTACGATTATGGTGCGAGAATGCACGATCCCCGATTGGGAAGGTGGTTGTCTATCGATCCATTAGCGGAAGACTATCCCATGTTTAGTACGTATCACTTTACCGCCAATTCGCCGATTATGATGATTGATGAAGAGGGTAAGGATATTTGGCTCAGTTACAGGGGGATTAAATTTAGGTACGACGGTCAAAACCTCATACCGAGTCCTAATAATTCTGGGGAGGTGAGTGAAGAGGCGATGGCTTGGTTTGAGGCCACAAAAACTCAGCTCAATCAGCTGAAGGAAGATGATATTCTCGCCAAGTCGGTTATTAAATTTTTAGAAACCCATAAGGCCAAAACTATGATTCGGAAAAGTAGTAAGAATTATACAATGTTTGTTTCTTTGGATGAAGAAAGCAAGTTTTATAGTTATTACAATGCAAGTGTTATCATCGATTATAATCCATTTGAGGAAGTTACGTCTGATAAATCAACACAAGAAGGAAAATCAATTGAAGGAGAATGGAATGAGCGGAAGCCAAGGGTTGGACTCGCGGACGAGCTTTGGCACGCAAGGTCGTACATTTCCGAATCTGTTGATGAGTTGTATTTAGATATATCTGAAACTATTTATGGGGATAAGTTAGAGGATAAAAAGCTGCAGAAAGAAGAGGTTGATGCTCTTAATTTTTCTAATCGAATTCGATTGATTACCGGTGATCCCATTAGAACAGGCTATGGCGGAGGACGGATTCCGGAAGAATACCTAAAAACCGAAGAAGAGTTGAAAGCTCCTAAAGTTTTAAGTGAAGATGGTAAGACGGTAATTGACCCTTAAACTGAAAAGTAATGTTGAAAATTGGTTTGCAGTATCAACTTTTTTGTTTGAGATGATGACAATTTAGATTTTTAATAATCCAACTAATGGATTAAAAAAACAAACAACTTATGGGCGCGATAAAAATCTGGGGAGCAATCTCCACTGGGATACTAATGTCTACACTTTGGGCAAATACCGCAACAGCACAATCGCTGTGTTTGAACTCTGAGCTGAATGCTCAGGGGCAACAAGAGATCAACGCCGAGAAAAGCTATTCCGGCCTCACCGCCGGGCAGAATTACACCTTGAGCTTCGAAGTAGCGAGCATCGATCCGATGGTAAATGTCTTGGTAGATGATGGAAATAGTTTCCAATCCATAGGTGTTTCTCAAACTGGGAATTATACTTTTAACATATACCCGGCAGGAAACAGTGCTGTTTTGATGGTGCAAAGCACCAGCGGCAAAAAACAATTGCGCTCCATTTGTTTAGACAACCTACGTTTAGAATCTGTCAGTCAGCAAGTGGCTACGGTGGTATATAAAGAACCTCTTAATGAGTACCGGTATGGCTACACTGGTTTTGAAAAAGATGACGAATGGCAAGGGTTAGGAAATAGTTACAACTATGGAGCCAGAATGTATGATCCACGCATTGGACGTTTCTTATCCATCGATGCGAAGGATGAAAAGTATCCCTCCTATTCTCCTTTTGCTTATGTGGCCAATCGGCCTCTGGTTGCAGTGGATCCCGATGGAAAGGATATTTACATTGTTTTAGGGGAGCATATTATTAAGCTTACTACTGCGATGCTCAACAAAACCGATGATGTATCGGTAATGGAGTTGAGTTTTCAGATTGTGGATGAAATAAGCCCCTTCATAAAAAATTACGTAAACAATACGAACCACGATGTTTTCGTGGTTTGGAATGCTTCAGAGGCAGTCAGCCTGCCCAACGCTTCCCACTTTAACAAAGGAATTAGCGAATTTGAATTTGATGAAGCCAAGTTTAAAAAGCACGCAGAGGGCCTTGGTATAGCGGCCATCCCAGAAGAATTTTTAGAGACTTTTCGATCCGCCAACGGAACTGATGTAAGCCATTCAGAAAAAGGCTCTTTTAGTTTTGTTTTTATTCCCACCGATAGGGAGAATGATTATGCTGTGACGGCAGAAGGCGGGCTTCAATTTGTATTGGCTTATCTTATTGGACATGAATTTGGAGCACATGTCCACAATCGGAATGATGAAGAAAACCCCGGAAACTGGCACGATTTGAACGGTGAGTACGAGCCTTGGGAACCAGGGTGTTATAAAGA